>Ga0209985_10000458_pt1 | contig 44703 bp, 46 predicted proteins | sample NOAtaG_FD_187305 | JGI IMG/M metagenome (GOLD analysis project Ga0209985, IMG submission 187305) | Freshwater lake microbial communities from Lake Erie, under a cyanobacterial bloom - NOAA_Erie_Diel6S_1000h metaG (SPAdes) (version 2) | ecosystem: Environmental > Aquatic > Freshwater > Lake ...
CGGTTTTGAAATGAATGCAATGGAATGCAAAACAATTGATTACATCTTCCATTCCTCCGAATGGAAAGCAGAATCGTATCGGGTCATTCAGGATAACAATGGCAAATATTACCCGTCCGACCACCTGCCTGTTTTTGCTTCTTTTTCATTGGCTAAGTAAGACAGCTCGAGTAGCTGGCAGCGGAAAGTGAAATCTGGCTCTTATTGAAGCCCGCGGTTTTCCTATCGGAACTTTATTTGCCTACTTTTGTTCCATCAAAAAACAATTGTCATGCTAAAAGCCGCGCCAAAAGCCATTCACATCTATCTGGAATCAAATCCAAATCCAAATTCCCTCAAATTTGTGCTGAATGAGATGTTGGTACCTGAGGGGATGAGCTTTGATTTCCCCAGTCCTGCTGAAGCAGAGCACGCTCCACTCGCCCAAGAACTGTTTATGTATCCCTTTGTTGATCGGGTATTTTACGCCAGCAATTTTGTAACCGTTACCAAAAAAGAAGAAGTTGAATGGATTGAAATTCAGGAAACGTTGAAAAAACACATACAGGGTTTCTTGGAATCGGGTAAGCTCATTCTTGATATGAAAGCTCCCGCTGCTGAGGAGCAGGAGGAAACGGAAACGATTAAAAAAATCAAAACAATATTAGATGAATACATCCGTCCGGCAGTAGAACAAGACGGAGGCGCCATTACCTTTCATTCATTAAAAGACAAAAAAGTAACGGTAACGCTGCAAGGTTCGTGCAGTGGTTGCCCCTCATCTACGATTACATTAAAAGCCGGCATTGAAAATTTATTTAAAAAAATGATGCCGGAAGAAGTGGAAGAAGTGGAAGCCCTTGGTTAAGGCTTCGTGGCTCGAATCATCTCTCGTTTTCCGGGAGGGCCAGGTATCTTCTCCACCAAAAGCCCCAGTGAAACCAAGTCTCTTTTCAATTGACCTTTTGCGGAATAGGTGACGAATACACCTTGCGGGTTCATCGCTCGTGCCAGTTTAACGAGATTACTGCGCTGCCACATATCAGGTTGCTTATCTGGCCCGAACGCATCAAAAAAAATCAAATCAAATTTCTCGTCACCAAAATCTGTTTCTTGTAGCTTTGAATCATTCTTAAGAAAATCAAAATACGGTGAAATTTTTTTTGGCTTTCTCCACTCGGCTTGGTGCAAGTTTTCAAAAACCGATTTTGCATTGTTTGTACCGATGATGGCAGGATAGTTAAGAAGTCGCACCATTTCCATCGCTAGTGGAAACGCCTCGATTGTCTCATATTCAATTTCAACGCCCACTTTTTCTGCGGCTAAAGCAGTAAGTAATGCATTGAGGCCGGTACCGAATCCAATTTCCAAAATGGAAATAGTCTGTCGATTTGAAACCCGCAACCAATGATGCAAACCTGCCTCAATAAAAACATGCTGTGATTCTTGAATGGCTCCGTGAACAGAATGATAGGTTTCGTTGAGGGTTGTATCTAAGAAAGTCGTTGATCCATCTGAAGTCTGCACAATTTGTAGCAGACTAGGCATACATGAGCTTGCCCTTTGGTTCCGGTATGGGTCTGTTCATTTCTCGTGCTATCTCAATCCATTCATCAACTACCAGTTCAACATTCGATAGCGCTTCTTTGTAGCTCCTTCCGTCAGCTGCGCAACCAGATAGTTCAGGCACTTCTGCTATAAAAGCCTCATCATCTGCACTCCAATAAATCACCACTTCATACTTATGACTATTTTTCATTTCCCAACTATTTTATATTTCAAAAGTATATTCCTGACCTGCCTCACTTGGTATGGTTTTGCTTTTCCAGATTTGGACTGCAAGTTAATAATCTCGTCAATACCCTCCTTATAAAATATGTTATGACTTCCTTTGACTCTAAAATCAAAACCTAAATTTTTCAAAATCAATATGAGATCATCAAAGGCAAAGTTGCTATCAGATGAACCCCTAAAGAGTTTGTCCAATATTTTTTCAAATTTGCTCATTCTGATCTTGTAATTAGTGCCACTGCCATCGCATTAATCCCTTCTCCGCGCCCCACATACCCCATTGTTTCATTCGTGGTGGCTTTGATGGATACACCTTCCTCCAAAATATTCATTAACGGAGCAAGGACTTTTTTCATCTGAGGTATATGCGGATTGATCTTTGGATTCTCCAAAATAATGGTGCAATCAACATTCTCAATTTGCCAGCCGCGGTCAGCCAACATGCGAGTTACATCCTGCAAAAAGAATTTAGAATCCTTGCCACTCCATCTAGGGTCTTTGTTGGAATAGTGGAATCCAATATCGCGGAGGTTGGCAGCACCAAGCAATGCATCGCAAATAGCGTGGATCAATACATCGGCATCGGAGTGACCAAGTGCTCCTTTAGCTGACGGAATTATTATTCCCCCTAGCCAAAAGTCACGCCCTTCTACCAATTGATGAACATCAAAACCAAGACCTACACGGAGCTTCATCGTTATTTGATCGAGTGGTAATACAATACACTAGCATTCTCTTCGCGCAAAATGGAAGAGGCCACTCGTTGCAAATCAGCCGCAGAAATACGCTCCATCAATTGCGCTTCTCTATTCACTAAACCCGGATCACCCGAAAGAGAAGCGAAAGCTAAATTCATTGCCCGGTTTAATACCTCTACCTCGCCAAATTGTAGACTTGCCTCTGCCTGATTTTTTACTTTTTCAAGTTCCATCTCAGTCACGCCCTCTTTTACTACTTTTTGAAGAACCTGGTCAATTTCCTTTTCGGCCGCTTTTAAATCAATCCCTTCTCGCACTCTCCCACTCACCACAAACAAGCCTGGATCTACCGTCCCCATCACAAAAGAAGAAATGGAGCTGAAAATTTCCCGTTCTTGTACGAGCGTCTGATACAATCGGCTAGAGTGACCCCTACTTAAAATATCACTCAAGAAATCAGTTGCATAATAATCACTGTCAAACCTGCCGCACATGTGCCACGTCTTATAGATCGCGTGGGCAGGCACTTTCGCTTCTACCTCCTCCACTTTCTTTTTCGTTTGAGGTGGCTCCAACAACAAATTTCGTTTTTCTTTGACACCAGAGGGAATTAGGCCGAACCATTTTTCGGTTAACTTTTTAACCTGATCTAACGTCACATTTCCGGCCACCACTAGCACGGCATTGTTTGGCAGATAATGCTTGTAGAAAAAAGTCTTTACATCTTGTAGCGTTGCATTTTCAATGTGGCTAATCTCTTTGCCGATTGTTGCCCATTGGTAGGGATGCTTTTCATACGCCAGCGGCCGAAGCTTCAACCACACATCACCATAGGGTTGATTCAAATAGCGCTGTTTAAATTCCTCTATCACCACCTTACGTTGCACTTCCAAAACGTTCGGATCAAAAGACAAGCTCATCATCCGGTCACTCTCCAACCAAAATCCGGTCTCTAAGTTGGCAGCAGGCACCGTTAGGTAGTAGTTGGTGATATCGGTGCTGGTAAAAGCATTGTTTTCTCCGCCAACGAGTTGGAGAGGTTCGTCATAGCTGGGTATATTGGCAGATCCTCCAAACATTAAATGTTCAAATAAGTGGGCGAATCCTGTCTTTGATGGATCCTCATCACGAGAACCCACATCATACAAAATATTCATCACCGCCAATTGTACAGTATGATCCTCATGCACAATTACGCGCAAACCATTGTCCAGTGTAAACTCCTCAAATTGTATCATGGGCTTCAAAAATAACGTTAGTTTTTGGATTTCTTGATGGAAGCCTATTTCTACATGCCGATAGCTCCAAAGTTTATGACCTTTTCAAACATTGCGTTTGCAAATATGTTAACAGATAAATAAGTACCTTTGCATCTCATTTTGAATTTATGACCGCCACTGATTTTCATTTCTCAAACAGCCCAGAACCACACCGCATTCGCACCAAAGAAATTCTCTCACATCATCCGGAAGTGAAGCAGCTTTTTGGCAAAAATCCTTTGACGTTGCTTGCCATTTTTGGTCTGGTGGGTGGAATGATAGCAATGTCTTACCTGTTGAAAGACAGTCCTTGGTGGATGGTTATTCTAGTAGCCTATGTGGTGGGCGCGTTCTTCAATCATGCCCTCTTCGTAATGATTCACGAATGCTCTCATCATCTTTTATTCAAAAGCAAAGCTGCCAACTATATCGCGGGGATCATTGCTAATTTACCGCACACCATGCCCAGCGCTATCTCTTTTTTCCGGTATCATATCAAGCACCATTCTTTTCAGGGTGTCCATGAACTAGATGCAGATCTTCCAGACTTTTGGGAGGCTCGTTTAATTAACAATACAACATTGGGCAAAGCATTCTGGCTGCTTCTATTTCCCGCCTTTCAAGTAGCCAGAACATTCCGGCTGAAAGAAATTAAACCGGTGGATGGTTGGATCATCACAAATTGGGTTGTTCAGATTGCCTTTAATGTTGCCATCTGGGTGTTCTTCGGACCAAAGGCGTTGATCTTTATGCTGGTGAGTTTTTTCTTTTCGGTTGGCCTGCACCCACTTGGGGCGAGATGGATTCAGGAACATTACCTGACGCTAGACCAAAATCAGGAAACTTATAGTTACTACGGCCCGCTAAATAAGCTGGCATTCAATGTGGGGTACCATAACGAACATCATGATTTCCCTTCAGTACCCTGGAACAAACTTCCTGCCTTAAAAAAACAAGCTCCTGATTATTATGACTCGTTAAAGTCACACCAATCATGGACAAAGCTTTTCTTTCAATTTCTTTTTGATAAGAATATTTCACTCTATTCCCGCATTACCCGAAATGAGCGTGGCAAAGTGAAACTCACCGATGAGAGCAAGCCAGATCTAGAGATGGTTCGAGAGACTGTTTAACATCAGGCTTTAAAGTCCAATATTTCATTTACGTTTTCTTTGATCTTTGCTGCCAAATCATCAGTTGGCAAATCGTTCACGTCCATTCCGAAAGGGTCTTCGATCTCCTCTGCAATCAACTCAACGCTCAATAAAACGAATGTAATAATCACAACAATTGGAATGGTGATAAATCCGGATGTGGTGACGAAAGCGAAAGGTAATGTAATCACATAAAGAAAAATAAACTGCTTGAAATACATCGTGTAAGAATAGGGAATAGGTGTGTTCTTGATTCGCTCGCAGGCACCTAAGATCTCGGAAAACTCCTTCATCTCTCTATCTAACAACAGCAACTGATCACCTGTAAACACACCCTTTTTATAAAGCAGATTAACGCGCTGATAAATCAGCGAAGACAACCTGTTGGGAATATGTTTTGCTCCCTCCAAATCTTTAAGTAGGACAGGATCAATGCCCACCCAATTCGCTGCGTTTACGCCTTTGCGTAAATGTTCCTTTACTGAGACTACAAAATGGGGAATCATGTCGCTAAACCATTGTCGATTTTCTAAGTCATCATCCTCTAAGAAAGCATTTAGCTTCAGAGCAAAATTACGGGTATTGTTCACCATGCTTCCCCAAAGCTTTCGTCCTTCCCACCAACGATCATAGGCTGTATTCGTGCGAAATACCAAAAAAAGACCTAATACTATTCCAAGCAGCGAATGCATGGAAATTGTTGTTTTAAAATCACTTTCGTGAAAACGCATAATATCTAATAGCACATAACAAAGTATGGCGGTGTAAATCGCCATGAAAACAAGCGCGGGCGTAAGCGTGCGCATAACCGATCGGCTATACGCATGGAAGATGACGGATAACCAGGCTTTAGGGTTGTAGTTAATCATTCAAAAAAATTTGGCATCGAAGATAGACAAGAAAAGCATACACCACACCGGTTCATATCATAACAAAAACTCCATTAACTTTGCTGTTTTAGCTCTTATGAAATTCCTCCGTAAAAAACATTCCGATCAAACTCTTCAAAATCTTTACGAACGGCTAGTAAAACCTCGTCTGATCGAAGAAAAGATGCTGATCTTACTTCGCCAAAGTAAAATCAGTAAATGGTTTAGTGGGATTGGCCAAGAGGCTATTTCGGTGGGCATCACAGCCGCGTTAGAAAAAGACGACTACATTCTTCCAATGCATCGCAACCTGGGCGTTTTTACAGGTCGGGACATGCCTTTTGAAAAACTGTTTGCACAGTGGCAGGGCACGCAAAGTGGCTATACCAAAGGCCGAGATCGCTCTTTTCACTTTGGTACCAATGAGCACCACATTGTAGGAATGATTTCACACCTCGGCCCGCAGAATGGCGTAGCGGATGGCATTGCGCTTGCGTCCAAATTAAAAAAAGAGGGAAAAGTAACCATTGTTTTTAATGGCGATGGGGGCACGAGCCAAGGCGACTTTCATGAAGCGGTGAATGTTGCAGCCGTGTGGGACCTTCCTGTGATTTTTGTCATTGAAAACAATGGATATGGATTGTCGACACCCAGCAGCGAACAATTTCGTTGCAAACAATTTATAGACAAAGCAATTGGCTATGGAATTGAAGGAGTTCAGGTAGACGGAAACAACGTTCTGGAAGTATACGACAAAGTAAAATCCTTGGCCGACAGTATGAGAAAAAACCCGAGGCCAATATTGTTGGAGTGCATAACGTTCCGGATGCGGGGGCATGAGGAAGCAAGTGGCACTAAGTATGTCCCTAAGAAATTGATGGAAGAATGGGCTAAAAAAGATCCGGTTGAAAATTTTGAAAAGTATTTACTAGATGAAAAAGTAATTGATCAAAAGTGGGTGGATGCCCTCCGCAAAAAAATAAAAAAAGAAATTGAAGAAGGGCTGGCTACTGCCTTTGAGGAAACACACCCCGTAGCAGATACAGCAACAGAATTGAATGATGTAAATGCTCCGTTTGTTCAACAAGTGATTGAGCCTCTATCAGAAAAGAAAAGTGAGAAACGGTTTATAGATGCTATCAGCGATGGCCTGCGACTAAGCATGGAAAAGCATTCCAATTTAGTATTGATGGGCCAGGACATTGCCGACTACGGTGGCGTATTTAAAATTACAGAAGGCTTTGTAGACAAGTTTGGCAAAGACAGAGTTCGCAACACGCCCCTCTGCGAAGCAGCCATTGTTGGCTCGGGGTTGGGCCTTTCTATCAAGGGGATGAAAGCTATGGTAGAGATGCAATTTGCCGATTTTGTTACCGAGGGCTTCAACCAGATAATAAATAATCTTGCAAAAATTCATTGGAGGTGGGGTCAAGCAGCAGACGTAGTTGTTCGTATGCCTACAGGCGCAGGCACCGCTGCGGGGCCATTTCATTCGCAAAGCAACGAGGCATGGTTCTTTCACACACCAGGTTTGAAAATCGTTTATCCTTCAAATCCGTATGATGCGAAGGGTCTATTGTGCGCTGCGCTTGAAGACCCTAATCCGTATCTGTTTTTTGAACACAAGGTCTTGTACCGTTCTGTAAAAGATGAAATACCCGATGATTATTACACAGTTGAGATCGGCAAAGCCAAACTGGTAAGTGAAGGGACTCATCTTTCTGTTATTACCTATGGCATGGGCGTTCATTGGGCGAAAGAAATTTTACAAACCATGCCAGAAGTGAGTGCTGATGTATTGGATTTGCGCACGTTACTGCCGTGGGACAAAGTTGCTGTAGAACAGACGGTGAAGAAGACGAATCGTATTTTGATCCTGCATGAAGATACGCTGACAGGCGGTATTGGAGCAGAAATATCTGCGTGGATCAATGAGCACCTATTCAACCACCTAGACGCTCCAATTATGCGCGTTGCAAGTTTGGACACAGCCATCCCTTTTGCTCCTACGCTGGAAAATAATTTCTTACCAAAAGGAAGGTTGAAGGGAAAGATCGAAGACTTGTTAAAATATTAATCAAAGATTTTATTTAAAAATAGGGGGACTGAAGTGTGAGCCTCATGAAACATCTTTTATTGGTTTTTTTCCTTCAACTTCGCTCTTCCTTCTTCTTTTAATGCTTTACTAATAATCCACTCCAACTGCCCATTTGTGCTGCGAAATTCATCGGCTGCCCATTTTTCGACAGCCTTTAGTATTTCAGGATCTAGTCGCAGAACAAATGGTTTTTTTTGTGCCATATTTTACCATCACTGATTAAGAGTTCCGGTATTGATAACTGGATTGACATCTTTGTCAGCGCAAAGCACAACCATCAAGTTACTTACCATGGCCGCTTTTTTCTCTTCGTCCAACTCAATTATGTTTTGCTCTTTTAAATGTTCCAATGCCATTTGAACCATACTTACAGCGCCTTCCACTATTTTAAACCGAGCCGCAACAACCGCTGTTGCTTGCTGCCTTCTCAGCATAGCTCCGGCAATTTCGGGAGCGTATGCTAAATAGCCAATCCTTGCTTCGATTACATAAATCCCCGCGATGTCCAATCGATTCCTTAGCGTTTCCTCTAGTGCTTGATTAACCTCCGTATGACCCGATCTCAGCGTCATCTCCGCATCATTGTCAAAATTATCATAGGGGTACATTCCTGCCAACGTGCGTACCGCAGCATCGCTTTGAATCCGCACAAAGTTTTCATAATTGTCCACTTCAAAAGCAGCTTTGTAAGTATCCTTTACCTGCCAAACCAAGATTACTCCGATTTGGATCGGGTTTCCGACCTTATCGTTCACCTTGATTTTTTCGCTATCAAAGTTGCGCGCACGAAGAGAGATTTTTTTTCGACTAAACAGCGGATTCACCCAAAAGAATCCGCTTGACTTCACTGTGCCACGGTAATCGCCAAACAGCACCAACACCATAGAGCTATTCGGGTTCAAAAAGAAGAAACCGGGCATTGTCATAATACCCGTGAAAACGAACAAAATAAAAAATGGACTCCGTGCTGCAATCAAACCCGCTATTCCCAATGTCAAAATGCCAAAACAGATCAAAATCATCAAATAGCCAGAGGCGGGCGAGTAACTTTTTTCGTTATTCATATATATGATATTAAAATGATATTATATCAATATTACGCATAAAATGACGAAAGGGTTTAGAATATTCAGTTTTTTTTTAAACCCGGGATTCGCTGTCGCCAAATCGCTAGACAAGATTCGCTCCCGGCTCATAAAACCCCTTTTTTCATTATATTAGCATGTTTAAACAGGCGCCATTGAACGTATACGTAGAAAAGCAGAGGCATTCCTTCACCTGGCGGTGGATTGGGTTGATTTTGCTATTTTTTATTTGCACCTCGGCCTTTGCTCAAAACACAAAGGGGGATAAGCCCGTTAGCCCACTCCCTCGGATCGCTCAAAAATCAAGGCCACAAAAGACAAAAAGAATAAACTCAAATACGAGAGACATTTCGGGACGAAGGCTGCGTACTCGGAATAAATCAAGCGCTGCAAGAGCCATAATCGCATCCACTTCTCCTTACAAAGGTCGCGTTTCGCGAGGTGGCGATAGACCCGGCAAGCGCATTCGTGCGGTGCGTACAAGAATACGATCATCTTCCGCACAATTGGCTCGAAATAACGTCTATCCAAATAAGGGCCCATACATCAATAATCCATCACCTAGGCCGCGAAAAAACGAACTTTATTTCCCCCGCTCAGGGGGCTCCATTAAAAATCCTCGCTCTCTTGGAAGTTCAAAAGTGAACACATTCGGGCGAGGTAAAAGAATTGCCCGGGTTTCAGCTTCTAAACCATTCATTTCTCGTGGAAAGAAAAATGTCTATTGGGGCAAATTTTCACGGGGTGAAAACGCCTATACAAAAGATATTTCTGGGCGACCTATTCGGACAAAGAATTTTCGAACCCCTGAGCAAGAAACTTACCTTCAAACTGACCCTTACAATGGTCGCGGCAATAGGGGTGATCAAATCAAAAGGCGCAAGAATTTCCCTGGCTTCATTTCGGCCAGCAAACGGGGTGAACGAGCATGGCGTGGCGATATTTCCAAAAAGCCAATCAAAAAGAATTCTTTCAAAGACAAGACCGAAAAACCTGAGAAAAAATTATTCCCTAGAAAACTTTCTGTTACCGGGAAATTGACGAATAGGGCGTTTCGCGAAAAACGTAAGCGCAGCATTAGTGGTCAATACACAAGTAACAGAAAACTACCAGCAAAAGCACCAAGTAGTGGCTTTAACGTGGGTAAATATAGAGGCAACTTGAAGAGTTCAATACTAAGCCCATTTTCAAATCAGGGATTGAGATTTTCAGGAACAATGAGAAGATCAGGGCGCAGGCGAGGTTTTGCAACATCTAGCAAGAGAGCCCAAAACAACAAAGCGATTGCGGTGCGTATACCTGTGGGTGGCGCAGACGTTGGAACCTATCAAGGCAGAACCAAGAGATGGGATTTAACACCTTCGTTCGTACGACAAGGTATCGGGTACACTGGAAGCATTAAAACGAGACGACCAAGAAAAGCTGGGGGAAGCATCAGTGGAAGATCTAGAAACAACAACGGCAACGCAATTGCAGTGCGCATACCATCAGCGGGTGCCGCCAGGGCAGGAACATATACCGGGAATTTAAAATCCTCCAGAAATTACCAAGATCAAGGAGAAGAATTCAGCGGTTTTATTAAGGCCAGAAAACCGCTGAAAGGTGGCGGTGGTATTAGCGGAAAATCAAGAAATAATAACGGCAACGCGATAGCAGTTAGGGTACCCAAGTCTGGTGCCGCAAGAGCGGGAACATATAGCGGGAATTTAAAATCTTCCAGAAATTACCAAGATCAAGGAGAAGAATTCAGTGGTTTTATAAAGGCCAGAAAACCACAAAAAGGAGGCGGAAGTATCAGTGGACGGTTCAGAAATAACCGGGGCAATGCGATTGCCGTTCGAATACCGACATCTAGCGCAGCAAGAGCTGGAACATATAGTGGAAACCTAAAAAAATCAAACACCTTGGGCTTCAGCGATCAAGGCGAAGAATTCAGTGGTTTCCTTAAAGCAAGGAAGCCACTAAAAGGTGGCGGCAGTGTCAGCGGTAAACTTTGGAACAACAATGGAAGACCCATCAACGGGAATCCTCCGCTTATAATTGGTGCAAAAGCGGCCAACTCCTCCGGCAAAATAAAGCGCAAACAAGATTACGTCCAGAATGAAAAAGCTTCTAAGTTATCGCTAAAGAAAAAAGAGCCGAAAAAAGGTGCACATGAAGTGGAAGGACTGCAAGTAAAAGTCAAACAACACGACTTTGCACAAAATCCGCGCTCAGCTCGAAGCTCTTCCAAAAAGCGAGAACCCGAAAAAGGAGCGTATGCGGTAGAAGGTCTTCAGATAAAAGTCAAGCAAGATGACTACATTCAAAACCGTCTAGCCTCAAAAAGTTCGATAAAGAAGAGAGAGCCAGAGAAAGGTGCTTTTGCAGCCGAGGGCCTTCAAATAAAGGTGAGGAGAGATAAATACAAAAAGAATCCAAACGCAAAGCCGGGAGCACTTCGAGCTGTTGGTCCTAACTCATCTACAGTTAAAGCCAGCGAATACATGGGGCGCATGAAGGTGATTTGGGATTATAAGCACAACCCAAGCAGCAACAAATCAGCATTGGATGTTGTACGACCGAATCGCGCTTTCGCAAAGGGGAATGGATATCAAGGGCGAACTCGTCTCACAAAAGACTATCGGCATAATCCAAAAAGTAGCAAGGATGCGCTGAAAGTGATTGCGCCTGGGAAAGCCTACGCAAAGATTTCCAACTACCAAGGAAATCTAAAAATGAGCAAGCCTCATGGACGCAACTTGCATCCTGACACGAAGTTCGCCCATGGACGCACCAACAATGTGAAGCAAGAGCGAACTATTTTGACAAACGCGAAGTTGTGGTGGTCTCGGTTATTCAAGAAGAGTGATACCCAGCCAAATGCTGTAAAAGAAAAAGTAAGACGGCCGCGCTACGACAAAAATGAGCGCGAATTGTGGAAAGACCTTTACGATTAAAAAGTATGAATTGGATTCATTTAGATTCTGAAGAGAAATTAACGGAAGCAACAACCGCTTCGCGAACAAAGCCCGTTGTGCTATTTAAGCACAGCACAACCTGCTCTATTAGTAACACAGCACTCAACCGGCTGGAGCGAAACTGGAACAGTGAAGATATTGCTGATACACAAGTCTACTACCTCGACCTACTCTCTTATCGTCAGCTATCAAGACAAATTGCTGAAAAATTTCAGGTAGAACACCAATCGCCTCAAGTGCTGATTATACAAAATGAAAAATCAGTATACGATACCTCTCATTTTGATATCAACTACCCGACCATCAAAGCAGAAATTGAAAAATTGCTGAAAGGCTAGTTAAAATTCAAAAGAAATAGTTTGTTTCAACTCTGCTGACAGGCTCAATGCCACCGGGCAGGTGCGGGCAGCATTTTTTAGCTTTTGCTTTTGTTCGTCCGTTGCCACTAGCCCTGAATGGGTAAAATGAATTTTTATTTCAGCAATTTTCCGGGGTGAACTGGTCATCACTTTTATAATCTCAGATTTTAGGCCAGTCAGATCTACTCCTTCACGCTCAGCCATAATTCCCATGATTGTCATCATACAACTACTGAGCGCAGCGCTAACCAGATCAGTAGGACTAAATGCCTCTCCCTTGCCATTGTTATCAACTGGCGCATCGGTAGTGATCGCATTTCCAGATCTTAGGTGGGTAGCCTTTGTACGCAAACCGCCTACATATTCTACCGAGGCCATCATTGTTTCCATAGTGTTAAACTTTACCGTGTTTTTTTTCGTTGGCTATTTACCTTAAATTTCGGCATCATAGCTTCAGCAATGGCAAAAAAGTTACAGATAATTGGTGTCTTTCTCTTGGCCTTCGCTTTTTCAGCGATGGGACAAACCCAAGACAGCTACGAATACAACTCTGAATTTACGTGGGGTATCAACAAAAATTCTTCCGGAGGATTAATAGGTGGCTTTGTTTTTAAGAAAGCGAAGCGAATCAACGAGCGCATCTTCAAAACTTATGGATTAGAGATCATGAACGTGAAGAACCCACAAGAGGTAAGGGTTCAGTCGGGCATCACTGGCAACTCGTTTATTGCCGGAAAAAGGAATTACCTCTATGCGCTTCGCTTTCAATACGGTCGGGACGTTATCCTTTTCACAAAAGCTCCTCAACAAGGTGTGGAAATCAAAGCGGTATTGGCAGTGGGACCAAGTATCGGAATTGTGGCTCCCTACTATATCGAACGATTGGTAGACGGACAAACGTTTAACAATACTAAAAGCGAGCAGTATGATCCAAATAATCCAAATCACCAGAATAGTAGAATACTGGGCACAGGCTACCTTTTTCAAGGGCTAGGAGATTCAAAAATTCAATTTGGCGGAAATATTAAAGCCGGAATCAATTTTGAACTAGGAGTGGTTAAGAGTCAAGTAACGGGATTTGAGGTGGGCGTTTTAGTAGACGCCTATTTTAGCGAGGTTGTCTTAATGCCTAAAGCTGAAAACCGAGCCGTTTTTCCAACCTTCTATTTTACGCTTTTCTACGGGAGTAGAAAATAATTTTTGGTTTTTACGCAACAAAATAAGCACTTCATTCTAAAACCTTACCGACTAGATGCCGTAACCACTCCATACCAAAATAATATGGATTAGTATGGAATCAAAAAAAACACAGAAGGCAGATTTGTCAAACAAACGCGGTCTTTTCTTCAGTATTGGTCTTTTTTCAGCCCTTTCGGTAGCTCTCATGGCATTTGAATGGAAACAGACCGATGAAAAAGTGGACTTGCTGTCTGCAAAAAGCACCAACACGTTCGAAGAAATGATTGAGGTGCCTACCACCCAACAACTACCACCGCTTGCACCAGTCATACAACAGCCCAAAATTGTAGAAGTACCGGATGAAGAAGAGATTCAAGAAAATCTGAACATTGACTTAGATAATGAGTCTCCAAGAATAGAAGTTGCTTCAGTGGCGGTTGCGGAGGCAGAAGAAGAAGTAGATGAAATTTTTACAATTGTAGAGGAATCTGCCATGCCCAATGGGGGAATGCCCGCCTTTTACAAGTATTTGGTGGATAATATGAGGTATCCGGCACAGGCAAGGAGACTGGGCGTGGAGGGCAAAGTGACGCTTTCTTTTGTGGTTGACAAAAACGGAAAAATAAGTGAAGTGAACGTTTTGAGAGGTATTGGCTCAGGCTGCGATGAAGAAGCGGTGCGGGTCATGCAAAATGCTCCTTCATGGAAACCCGGCAAACAAAGAGGAAAAGCAGTAAAACAGCGCTGCATAATGCCAATTAGCTTCAAAATGTAAAAGTTGAGTAGCCCCGATTTTCGTTCCTTGTCCAGTTAGGAAATGCCAAAGTCATAAAAAAGGGAAAAAATTTTCTCCCTTTTTGTTACTTGGTATGCACAAATGGATTCTATTCCTATATTTGAAATCCTAAACTGATAAAAATGGAAGCGAAAAAGTCAGAAAAAGCAGATTTGACGAAGAAGACTGGGCTGTACTTCAGCATAGGTCTCTTGTTAACAATGTCCCTCACCGTCATGGCCTTCGAATGGAAGAGCTACGATGAGAAGTTGGACTTGCTCACAAACAAAAGCACGAATACATTTGAGGAAATGCTTGAAGTGCCGCCAACCGAGCAACCACCTCCACCAGCACCCGTTATTCAGCAGCCTCAAATTGTAGAGGTTCCGGATGAAGAAGAGATTAAAGAAGACCTAAACATCAAGTTTGATGTGGAAGTTACTGAAGATACAAAAGTAGAGGCTGTGACTGTAGTTGAGGAGGTAAAGGAAGAGGTTGACGAGATTTTTTCAGTGGTTGAAGAAACTGCAACTCCAAAAGGTGGTCTCCCAGCATTTTATAAATATGTAGGTGACAAAATGAAATACCCTGCTCAAGCTCGTAGAATGGGCGTAGAGGGAAAGGTTTTCGTACAGTTTGTAATTGGAAAAGATGGATCCATTAATGACGTAAAGATCATTAAAGGTATTGGAGCAGGTTGTGATGAAGAAGCAGCTCGTGTGATGCAATCTGCACCACCTTGGAATCCAGGAAAGCAACGTGGTAAAGCGGTAAAGCAACGCTATACTCTCCCTATTATTTTCAAACTGGGTTAATCCTCAGTTTTTTTGAAAGTTTAAAAAAGCCCCATTGATGGGGCTTTTTATTTTAGTACGAAACCTAAAACTAGCCCCACCAGTATCACTGCCCAGGAAGGTATTTTAGTGAAGGCCACCAAACAGAAAGAGGCGATTGTAAACGTTACATTTAGCAGATTGGGTTGGAGTGGTTGAAACAATAAAATAGCAGCCGCGGCCACCAGTCCTGCGCTTGCAGCATGAATGCCCTCCAGAGAAGCTCTTATCGGCCTGTACTTTTTGAGGCTGTCCCATATGCGTGTCATAAAAAAGATAAGAAAAGTACCCGGCAAAAATATGCCCGCTGCTGACATTAAAGCACCGAAAATCGCTCCGCCAGTTCCTCCTTCCCGCATCGCTAAACTTCCAATGTAGGCAGCAAACGAAAACACCGGCCCTGGCAATGATTGAGCAAGCGCATAGCCGGAAAGAAACTCCTCGTGCGTGAGGTATTGCTTAGGTGCGTATTGAACAAACTCCGTATAAAGCAAGGGTGTCAAAACCTGCCCTCCTCCAAAAATCAAGCTTCCGTTGCGATAAAAGTTTTCAAATAAGCGAATGGGCAAAAAAGAAGGATTTGATTTGGTAACGCTTCCCAATACAGCCGCCAGCACGAGTACTCCGAGCCAAAGTAAAAAATTGGCCCATCGGACTTCAAATTTCTTTTTTGCTTCTCTTGGATGTGCCTTATAATTAAAGGCGGTCAATGCGCCTGCAATCAATAATGTGACTGGAAAAACAAAGGGCGTCTTAATAAAATAGGCGGCAACGCCAGCCCCGACCATGATTAACACAGCTCTAAATCTTGTTACGGATTTTAAACCAATTGAATAGGCCGCATAAGCAACCAGCCCAACTGCCATTGGCTGTATAAATCGGGTAAAGGCCAAGGAGATATTTTTCGATTCGAAACTCCCAATCAACAGACCGGCAACGGTCATGATGGTCACTGATGGCAACATCCAAATCAACAATGTAAGATAGGCCAAGCCAGGTCCGCCCAATTTGTAGCCAACTGCAGAAATAGTCTGTGTGGATGTGGGACCCGGCAAGACTTGACAAAGTGCATTTAACTCCAGCAGGTCGCTCTCAGTAACATAGTTCTTCTTCGTGGCCAAGACATTCTGAAAATGGGCAAGGTGAGCCTGAGGCCCTCCAAAGCTAGAAACAGACAGCAGTAAAACGTCTTTTAAAAAACCTCGATAAGAAATATGCTTGACCAAGTTGAGTTACTTCTTCAATCCAATTTCGCGCAACCGTTGATTCAGAAAATCGCCAGCGGTGATATCATCCCACATCTTAGGATTTGCCTCATCCACACAACCCGGTAATGCTGCCAAGCTCATCTCTGAGCGGGGATGCATAAAAAAAGGAATAGAATACCTTGGCTTGTTCATTTGACTGCGCGGTGGGTTGACTACACGGTGAATCGTTGATTTCAATTTTTTATTGGTCAATCGCTCAAGCATATCTCCCACATTTACAACCAATTGTTCTGGCAATGCCGTAATGGGTATCCACTTTCCGTCACGTCTCAATACTTGCAGTCCATCTGCGCTGGCGCCCATCAAAAGAGTGATCAAGTTGATATCGCCATGCTCCGCTGCACGTACAGCATCCGCTGGAACAGCATCTGGATTTTCAATAGGAAAATAATGGATTGGTCGTAGAATACTATTCCCATGCTTCACCCTTTGATCAAAGTAGTTTTCCGGCAGCTGGAGATAGAGAGCAATTGCTCTCAACATCTGCACCCCTGTTTGTTCAAGTCGTTGATAAACATCGAGAGCGATCGACTCAAACTCTGGTAATTCGGTAGGCCAGATATTGTCAGGATACTCCTTCTTAATTGGATCTCCATCTAACACTTCCTGCCCTACATGATAAAACTCCTTCAAATCACCGGTGTTGCGCCCTTTCGCATGTTCTTTCCCCTTACCAATGTAGCCCCGCTGACCGGCCAACCCTTCTATTTCATATCGTTGTTTAGCCGAATCGGGCAACGCAAAAAACCTCTTGATCACATCATACAATCTAGCCGATAAATCATCCGTGAGGTAGTGATTTCGGATCGCCACAAAGCCAATGTCTTTGTAGGCAGTACCTAGATCCGCAACAAATTTCTCTCTTTTAATAGGGTCACCGCCTGTAAAATCGGCCAAATCCAAAGAGGGTACTTGATCGTATAATATATCAGTCATAGCTGTTTGAGTTGTATAATGCAAGCTATCTATTTTTTAAGTAAATTTAGGATATCAAAAATTGTAAGGTTAGCTATTGTCCAACCTAGGTTATTTTTCTGCTTTCAACTAAACCAATTGAAAAAATGAGCACCACGAGAAGGAAATTTATTAAAGATTCAGTAAGGGCCTCTGCTGCGGTAGCGGTAGGGACTTCATTTATTTTTACTGAGTCAACCGCGCAAGCACCTGCCACCACTACCCTACAGTTCGCACAGATTCCCCTACCATACGCCTTCAACGCATTGGAGCCAAATATCGATGCCCTAACGATGGAAATCCACTATGGAAAGCATCACGCTACCTATGTGAAGAATGTGAACGAAGCGATAGCTGCAGACAAGATTGTCTACGAAAACGAAAAAGACTTTTTTGCGAACGCCTCCAAGCTATCCGCAAAAGCACGTAACAACGGTGGCGGTGTATACAACCATAACTTTTTTTGGCAAGCGATGAAACCAAATGGAGGCGGAGTTCCCGCTGGCAAAGTGAGTGATGCCCTCAACGGTGCGTTTGGCTCTTTCGACAAATTCAAAGAACAATTTAATGATGCCGCTATGAAGCGATTTGGTTCGGGATGGGCATGGTTGATAAACGATGGAGGAAAATTAAAAATTGGTTCTACGCCCAATCAAGACAATCCATTGATGGATATAAGTGAATTGAAAGGTACACCCGTATTGGCTTTGGATGTGTGGGAGCACGCTTACTATTTGAAGTACCAAAACAAACGCAACGAATATGTAGCCCATTGGTGGAATACCATTAACTGGGACGAGGTGGCGAAAAATCTGAAATAGAATCGATCAAAAAAATCCAATTATTCCAGCTCTACCAAAAGCGTTGGGCAAACTTTATCTCTTTTTTATACATCTAAACAAAAATTATCCAAACCATATGAACAAATCGATCAAAAACAAACCTATCACCATGATCGCAATGGCACTCCTGATTTTTCTAGGAAGCTGCGATCAGAAAAAAGAGGAAGCCTCTAACACATTTAAAGTCCCTGTAGAATACTACAAATTAAAGAACGGACTAAAAGTGGCCTTGTCGCAAGACAAAACTGCGCCCACGGTAGCCGTTGCTGTCTATTACAACATCGGTTTTCGAATCGAGCCAAAAAACCGAACAGGATTTGCTCACTTGTTTGAACACATGATGTTTCAAGGCTCTCAAAATCTTGGAAAAATGGAGTTCATCAAATTGGTACAACAAAATGGGGGTATCCTGAACGGATCCACTCGGTTTGATTTTACTAATTATTTTGAGGTAATGCCAGCCCATAAACTCGAGACAGCGATTTGGGCAGAAGCCGATCGAATGAAAGGTCTTGCTATTACACAAGAGAATCTGACCAACCAGCAAGGTGTGGTAAAAAATGAAGTAAAGGTTAATGTTTTGAATCAGCCATATGGCGGATTCCCGTGGTTGGATATGCCGCAATACGCGAATGAGAATTGGCACAACGCCCACAACTTCTACGGGGATTTAAAAGACCTTGACTCTGCAAAATTGGAAGACGTAGATAATTTTTTCAACACGTTCTATGCACCCAACAATGCCTCGCTTGCTATCGTTGGCGACTTTGAAATTGCAGAAGCTAAACAGTGGGTTGAAAAATATTTTGGAGAAATACCAGCTTCCCAACTCCCACCTAAACCAGATATTTCTGAACCCAGACAAGAAAAAGAAAAACGTTTCACTAAAGAAGATAAACTCGCGAATAAACCGGCTATAGCTTTTGCCTATAAAATGCCTGAACGAAACAGCCCAGAATATTTTGCTATGGGCTTAATTGATCAAATGTTAGTACAGGGCGAAGATAGCAAGCTATACCTCGCTCTTGTTCAAGGCAAAGGATATACAGGCGGAATAAGTGGCGGGATTAATTACTTAGGGAATATGTTTAACTATAGTGGCCCCATGATATGGATGGCTGATTTGATTTATGATGCGAATGTATCGCCAGATTCAATCCTATTCGAGGTTAACAAGGCCGTTGGCGACATTCAGAAAAATGTGACGCAAGAAGACATTGACCTGGCAGTCGTAAAAATGAGGTCTAAACTTTATGATGACCTTGGCGGATTCTTCGGCATCGGACGTGCAGATATGCTGGCGAGTTTTGCGCTCTTTGATGACGATCCTTCCAGATTAAATACGTTGGAAGACGAGTTTAAAAAAGTGACTCCTGAATTAATTAAAAAGACAGCCACTGAATATTTGCGGGCTACAAATCGTACTATCTTAATTATTGACCCTAAAGCTGAAGTAAAATGAAAAATGCATTGAAGATCACAATCGGCTTTTTGCTTTGTCTCACTTTCGTTTATCAAAGCGAGGCGCAAAAACAAACACCTCCTGCAGGTGGTACGCCAAAAGATTTTAAACTTCCAGAGAAGAAAGTGAGCCAACTTCCCAATGGCCTTCGCTCTACATTGGTTCAATATGGCGCTGTACCAAAAGCAGAGGTACAATTAATTATCAAAACTGGAAATATTCATGAATCTGCAAACGAAGTTTGGTTGGCTGACCTGACAGGTTTGTTGATGAAGGAAGGAACCACCACCAAAACCTTTAAAGAAATTTCTAAAAAGGTGGCGGGTATGGGCGGAAACATCAATGTAAGCACAGGAATGGATAATGTTACGATTAGCGGCTCTGTGTTGTCGGAGTTTGTTCCAGAACTTGTGCGAGTTATTGCTGACTTAGTGATGAATCCGGCTCTTCCTGCAAAGGAAGTAGATCGATTAAAAGCGGATTTAAAAAGGCAACTGACGGTTGAGAAGTCTGGTCCCCAATCTCAAGCCACTGAAAGATTTTTCCAGATCGTCTACAAAGATCACCCGTATGGCAGGTACTACCCAACAGCAGAAATGATCGATAGCTACACGGCTGAAAAAGCAAAAAACTTTTTTGAGAAAAATTTTGGCGCGAAGCGTTCAGTCATTTATGTGGTTGGAAAATTTGATGAAGTCGAAGTAAACAAGGCAATTAATGATTCATTTACCTCCTGGAAAGCAGGTGCCGAAATTGATTTCCCGGCTGCTACTCCCACACGCACAAACGAGATTGCGATGATCGATCGTAAGGACGCACCTCAAACAACGGTTATTCTCGGATTGCCAACACTAACACCAAAGGACAAGGACTACATGGCTCTTCAAGTTACCAACTCACTACTGGGTGGTTCTTTCGGTTCTCGAATTACGAGTAACATTCGAGAAGACAAAGGATATACCTATTCACCCTATAGTACAATACAAAACCGAAAAGGAGTTTCCCTTTGGTACGAGGAAGCAGATGTAACTAGTGAACATACGGGAGAGTCATTGCGCGAAATTTCAAAAGAGATAAAAAAGTTACAAACAGAGAATCCTTCCAAAGAAGAATTAGAAGGGATTCAGCGCTATATGGCCGGAACGTTCGTTTTGCAAAATTCAAACCCGGGCGGAATTATCAGTCAACTTAACTTTATTGATCTACACGAATTGGACGAGAGCTATCTGACCGATAGAGTAAAGAACATCTATGCGGTGACACCCGAGAAGGTGTCGCAAATAACAAAAGATCATTTTAAATATGAGGACATGACGCTCGTACTAGTGGGTGATAAGAAACAACTAGATCAACAAATCAAAATGCACAAGGACGCGCAGAAGCTAAAATAAACCAGCCTCGGAAATGCTTAAAAAAAGTCAGGCGCAATACCTGACTTTTTTTATATGATCAGTAGCCTCCATGATACTTTCTAAAGAACCATTCGGTGAGAGCAAGTAGCAGAAAAATCACTAATACGTGTGAACTAAATTCCAAGAACAATGGAAGCATCTATTCCCAGCTTCAGGCTTATTTCCCTAGCTACTTTTAAAGTGGGTTCGCTCTTGCCATTAAGGTATTCACTTACTCTGGATGTACTCACCCCCAAAAGCTCGGATAGCCGTTTTTGATTCAATCCCATTTCGGCCATGCGCAATTTAAGGACTTCAACAAGCGAAGTTTTTTTCACCGGATAGTTTCGCTCCTCATATTCTGCTACGAGATCAGACAATACATTTAGTTCTACATACCCTTTCGCATCTTTGTTTTCAATATTATCTGGGTTTTGTAGAAGTTCTTCCACGCGCTCAACAATAGCGTTGTAGTCCTTTTCTGTCTTTATCATAAGTCAAATATTTTCAATTTCCTTAATCTTATCATAGTCTGCGTGTGTACCGATAAACCTGATGTAAACTTTTTTCGCATTAAATGAAATAATAGCTACCAATCGGTAATCATTTCCCTTGATATTGAAAACGAAACGATGATTCCCCACGTAGTCAACTTTATTAAAATCTAGCCTAAGATCGTTCAGATTCTCCCAATTTTTTTTCGTCACGGTATGGTACCAAAAGTTTAAAGAGATTTCGGAATCGGGATGTAATTCTGAAAATGCCGTTATCCTTTTATAAGTCACTATACGCATTTTAGGTCTTCATTTTTGCAAAAATAGGCCATAATATTACAAATTTCAATATAAAATTCTATTATTTGTAATAAATCTAATGGGAGAAACCTGTTAATCGGCAACAAAAAAGAAGTTATTCTCGCGCCCTTCTGCAATTGAACTTTATGCAATAAAGGAAATCAGTAGCCTCCGTGATACTTTCTAAAAAACCATTCGGTAGCAATTAGAGCAAGCAACAGAAAGCAAAACCATTTCAAGTTAATCAGTGAATTGAATGACTCGTTAGATCGAATAATGGCTTGGGGCTTCTCGTTTTCAACATCGGTTTTTAGCTGGGTAATTTCGTTAGCCAGATAAAATTTACCACCTGTCGCTAGTGACAACTTCCTTAGCAATCCAAAATCTGCGGTGAGATTTTGAGATTCAATATTTTGTGCGGTTACTAAAAACTGCCCACCAACCTGTTCACGCTTTCCCTGAATGTCAGTAGAAGATTTGAATTGATATACACCTTCAACCAAGCCACCTATTTGATAACGACTGCCGCCAGGGCTTGTGGTGTACTGATAAGAAGTAATTTCCCCCTTCTCGTTTTTTAATTCAATTGCGATAGTGTTGCCATAAATCGGTTCGAATAAATCATTGTATACTTGACTTTCGATAACCACTGGTGTAGCTTCACTGAATTCGGTCTGAATCGCAAAGCTTCTGAATTTTCGTTTGTCTTCCAATGTGCTTAGGTATTGTATCAGCTTAGAGAACACATCATCAAATACAACTGTTTTTTCTGTGTTGCTATACTCACTCAGTCTCCATTTCCAAAATCCTTCTCCTACGATTGCAGCCACCTTATGTTTGTCTTCTACCCAAGTGAGTAACAAGGGGCGGTCGGTTGCCACACTTCCTATTCGTTGATACAACAAAATAGACGCATTCGTGGGAAACGAAAATTTCCCGAAGGGTACATTCAATGGGGGATACTTTGAAAATACCCCGTTGCTATTCTCCAAAAAGTTAAAGTCGCGAAAGGTTGTATTTATTACTGGTGTCACCTCGTCCCACTGCCCATTGCCTTCAAAATTCAACGGAATCTGATTAGCCCCTAGTTGACGTAAATTGGATTGCATTCCAATAATCAACAGTAACGATGCTGATGAATTTTTAAATTGTTGGTACAAACTTGCGGTTCTGTTGTTGCGATCTGCCACCTGGTGAAAAATGACCAATTCAGCAGCATTCGGTTTAAGCATGGAAGGGTTCAGTTCCGTCACTCCCGGAATGTGTACGACTAACTCATAATTGAAGTTATTGTCTACTACGGCTTTGATGGCTTTTATATCCGGGTGAGGAGCTGGAGCAATCAACAAAATCTTCTTTCGTCCCTCGACTACCTCCACAAAAAAACTAGATCTGTTATTTTTTAGTGATGCTTCTCCCCGAACAGGTTCTACCACAACATCTAACCGTTGAATACCTTTTTCTAACGCTTCAATTGAAAAGTCAAAGCCAAGGAATGAATTTGTGCCTGAATCCTTTTGTTGGGTGGAAAGTACTTTGCCATTCTTTAAAACCGAGATCGTTACCTTCTGGTTTGGCAATTCCTGAACTATCACTTCAGCACGAACGGGAAATTTGTTTCCTTGATAAGTAATCTTGTTGTAGGCAACATTTTTTAGCACCAGATCAACGCGATTCGTTGTGTCCCCCACACCGATTGTAGATATAGGCACGCGACCGGGAGAATAAAGAGGTGACGTTCCGGTATTATATATACCATCTGAAATCAATACAATGCCTGCCAAATTCTTTCCCTCATACCGGGCAGTGACACCTCGTATAGCGGAGGTCAAATCGGATATTGGACTCGTAAAATGAACCTTATCAGTCGGGCTATTGTCTAAATTTGTTGTGGTGATTTCATAGCCTTGCGCCTTAAACTTGTTCTTTGTCTCCTCAATTTCTTTCAGGAGGCGTCTTCGAGTTAAAGAGTCAGTAGATTCCTGAACAGAATTTGAATTATCGATAAGAAAAGCTACGGTGGGCTTTTCAACCATTTGATTAGTAATCTTTAGAATTGGCCCCAACAGCAAAACGGCAAGAAGCGCAACCAGTATTGCCCGCAGGACAAATAGAAATTGATTTACTCTTTCTGTCCAAGGTGCTTTCGCCTTGTACAATAAAAAAGCATATCCTAGTCCTACCGCCAGGCAAAGAAGAATATAAAATGGTGATGACTCAAACTGAAGGCTTTTCACTTATTCATATTTTGTAAGGGCTTTCATGATCATCCCTTCTAGTATCCATATTTTTCCTTCCAAAGTTTCCTGAGGTGACTTCTCATTTCCAGCTCGCGCGTATTATTTCCCGGGTCGTAGAATTTAGTCCCTTTAATTTGTTCTGGCAAAAATTCCATATTAGCAAAATTCCCCTCAAATCCATGGGCATATTGGTAGTTCTTACCGTAATCCAAATCCTTCATCAACTTCGTGGGCGCATTTCGAATTGCCAAAGGTACTGATAGATCGCCTGTTTCATGCACAGATTTTAATGCCAATTCAATTGCCATATAACTTGCGTTACTCTTTGCAGAGCTGGCTAAGTAGGTAGCGCATTGCGCAAGGATTATTCGTGCTTCTGGGTAGCCGATCAAATTTACAGCTTGAAAAGTAGTGGTTGCCATTACCAAAGCCGTTGGATTGGCATTGCCAATATCTTCAGAAGCTAGAATTACCATTCTCCGCGCAATAAATTTCACGTCTTCGCCCCCTTCAATCATCCGTGCTAAGTAGTAAACGGCTGCGTTTGGATCGCTGCCACGAATTGACTTGATAAAAGCGGAAATAATATCATAATGTTGCTCACCGCTTTTGTCATAGATGGCAATATGCTTTTGAGCCAGGTTCATCACCAGTTCATCGGTAACAACTACATCACCTGCAATGGCTTCCGCAATCAAATCAACCAAATTGAGCAGTTTTCGTGCATCTCCTCCAGAAATAGCTATGAGCGCCTGTCTTTCCTTGATTTTAATTGTACGCTTCTTTAAACTTTCATCGTGACTAAGTGCATGTTCGGCCAATTGAATCAATTCATCATCAGTCAACGGCTTTAGTACATATACCTGGCATCGTGAAAGCAATGCTGAGTTTACTTCAAAAGAAGGATTTTCTGTAGTGGCTCCGATCAGTGTAATGGTACCTTTCTCCACGGCTCCGAGAAGCGCATCTTGCTGTGATTTGTTGAACCGGTGAATTTCATCGATAAACAAAATTGCACGATTGCTGTACTTAGCTTTTTCAATAACTTCGCGCACATCTTTCACACCCGCGCTGACGGCACTCAAAATATGAAACGGTCGCTTAACCTCATTGGCGATAATATTTGCGATCGTTGTTTTGCCCACACCAGGCGGTCCCCACAAAATCATTGAGGGTACGTTGCCTGTTTCGATCGACTTTCTTATGATTCCGTTGATTCCCACCAAATGGCTTTGCCCTACCAAGTCTTCCAACTTAGAAGGTCGCATGCGTTCAGCTAGTGGCGGGTAAGCGTTCAGCATTTATTAAATGAAAAAAAAAGAAACAACACATTGATCGCAAAGCCCTTTTGCTCCGCATCAATCATGCCTTCCGATACCGGCATTGATTTTCCTAACTCATCCATCATGAGAAGCGAAGTTGATTTAACGTATTGATTGTCTTTTGCAGCATAGCATCATCAAAATCCAAATGGGTGACCATTCTTATTTCATTGGCACTAAATGCCAGTGCCTTTATTTGGTGCTCTCCAATTTTCTCAAGAAACAACGCAGGACTTACAGTGGACACCAGTTCGAAAATCACAATATTGGTATCTACTGGCATCACCGACTTAACAAACGAAAGTTGTTGCAGACATTCGCCAACCACTTTTGCGCGTGTATGATCCTCCTTTAACCTGTCAACGTGATGATCGAGTGCATAAATTCCGCCAGCAGCGAGGAACCCTGCTTGTCGCCAGGCTCCACCAAATACTTTCCGCATCCTCCGTGCCTTTTTTGCAAATTCCTTTTTGCAAACCAATACTGAACCCACGGGCGCACCTAATCCTTTGGAGAGGCAGATCGAAATCGTGTCGAAGTATTTACCATAGTCGCCTGCATTTTCTCCTGTGGCTACTAATGCATTGAATAACCTGGCGCCATCCAAATGCATGTGCAAATTTTTAGAGCGGGCAAACACACTGATTTTCTCAACATCTTTCAATGAATAAAAACTTCCCGCCTCACGAACTATCGTATTTTCCAAAGCCACGACAGCTGTGCGTGGATAATGTTGATCATCATTGTTGATATTGGCCGCAATTTCATTGACCGAAATTCTTCCGCGGTCGCCAGCCAATAGCTTCACACTAACATGGCTATTGCCCATCAACCCACCTCCTTCGTACTTATAAATGTGTGCGCCTTTGTAGCAAATCACTTCATCGTACGGATGTGTCAACACGTTAATTCCAATTTGATTGGTCATGGTGCCGCTAGGGCAATACACAGCTGCATCCATCCCCAACAGGACTGCACATTTTTCTTCCAATTTATTCACCGTTGGATCTTCTCCAAATACATCATCGCCTACCGGGGCTAAAAACATAGCCTCTTTCATGGCCGGTGTTGGCTTTGTTACCGTGTCACTTCGCAGGTCAATTGTCATTGTGAAAAATAGAAAAAAATATGTTACTCAACGTTACTTAATTCGGCCGCAGGCCACATGCTTCAGGCCGCGCGCTTATGGCCTAAAGCTTTGATCCAAGATTTAAAGCAGCTCCTTCCGTGGATCCCAAAATTTTTTGTCAAAATCCTGAACCTGATGATCTTTTACTTTGATACCTTCTTTTTCTAAACTCTTTTGCATGGAACTGGGCGGCACAAAATGATGACGGCCTGTGAGCAGCCCTTTTGCATTTACCACCCGGTGCGCGGCAATGCCTAGTCCGTGACAAGCGTTCATGGCCCAACCAACCATTCGCGCACTCATCTTGGTTCCCAGGTAATTTGCGATGGCACCATAGCTTGTTACACGACCTTTCGGCACTAGACGCACTACCTCATAGACATCCTCAAAGAAGTTATTCTTATCCTTGGTTTTGGTTTTTTCAGGTAGCTTTCTTTTGGGCATTCCCTCAAAGTAAGCTACGTTTTTGGAGGAAAAAAAAGAGATGGAATAGATATTTCCTATCCAAAAGAGATATCCTTGAGCTAAATTTGCAAGCATTAAATTACTACGTTGAATGTACAGGTGTTTTGTTTTTCTTTTGTTACTACCGGGCTTTCTGAACAGTCAAAGTTTCATTTTTCCTTCCGCTGAGAATTGGACGGAACTGAGGGAGGGTCGGACGTTTTCTTTTAACCTGGATGTGACGGAAGCAGAAAAACCGAAATACACGCTGGAAGGAGTAAATGGCTATCGGGTTACATTTGACACATTGGGGCATTTTTCGTGGACACCCTCTTTCGATCTCGTAGATCGACTGGAAAAACAAAAAGAGATTTCTCTCCTGTTTCAAGCGGAATGGAAGAGTGGGCATCGCATCCGGAAGTCAATTTCATTCCTTGTGCTTCACCAAAACCGTCCACCCATAGTCGATGATCTGCCTACATTTTATGTCAAGCAATCTACTCAGAATCAATACCAGATTTCAGATGACTATGTAACTGACCTCGATGGAGATCCAATAAGTTATAAACCCATTGTTTCGCAAATGCCCGAAGGCATGCATTTTTCGTCTCAAGGTCTTATTACTTGGAATCCTTCGCGCAATCAATTCAACGTTCTCAAAAACAATCCATTGGTGGTCGAGTTTGTCGCACAAGATCAGCCCGATAAACTAGAGACAAAGGCGCGCATTCGAATAGCTCAAACGCAATTAGACCTACCTCCCGATTTGCTTTTACTCCCAGGAGATTCAGTGTTTACGATAAAAGAAGATGAACGCTTGAACATCAAGATCTATGCATCAGACCCGAACGGAGACGAAAATTTAACAGACTTTGGCTTTGTTGCTTCGGATAATATGATTACTCAAAAGGCCTTACAAAAAAGTACAAATGCTCAAGGGGAATTTACCTGGCTGCCCGGCTACGGGTTTGTGGAAGAGGTAGAAAAAACAAAAACATTCCGCCTAACTTTTTTTGTTTTGGATAAATCCGGCAATCGGGTTGAACGCCATGCAAAAATCAAAGTCGTTGATACCGAGAACCTGGAAGAAAAAGACAAGTCGTTGTTTCAGAAATACAAGAACTCACTCGTGAGCGCCAAAGCTCTTATTGACCGTTTGGATGAAAATCATGAAAAACTTAGCAAAACCCTTAAGCAAGCTAAAAAAGGAAAAAAGCATCGGGCGATTTTAAACGCTTCCCTTGGCGCCACTACTGGCTTATCACCTGTTATACTTTCCAATGATCCAAACAGCTATAGGGCAGTTTCGGCCATTGGGGGAACGACAGTGTTAACGCTGGGAACATTAGAAGCAACCGAGGTAATTGGAAAATCAAAAAACGAGATTTTAGATAAACTAAAAATCAACGTTGAAATCCGCAACCAACTTCAATTGGAAGGCGACAATTTTGCCCGAAAATATGCCCTGAAGTCAGCACGAAGAGAGAAGACTTTTTATGTTGACCGAGACAAATTACTACCCATCATTAATAACCAAAAGTTGGAGTTTTTGGAGTTGAGCGCAGAACAGACCGCTCAGCCCAAGTTTGACAACAAGGAGATCAAAAAGACTTTTATTGATTTTAGTGAAGAGTGAAGCAAGGCATTTGCCAAAAACAAAATAACGGTTACTTTTGCAATCCTAAATCGCTAAAAACTTTCTTTCGCCAAGGCTACAGAGAGTAAAACAGAGGAATGGTAGAGCGGTTTATTGCACCGGTCTTGAAAACCGGAGACCCTTCACGGGGTCCGGGGGTTCGAATCCCTCTTCCTCTGCCAAAAAAACCTAGAGATTAATTTCTCTGGGTTTTTTTATTTGGGCAATCTGGCCTTTATCCGAAAAAGCCTACTCCTCTGGCCATCAACCCTGCCAGTAGTGGGATAATAAATGGCAAAAGCAACTCTAGTCGCAGCATCCAAAAAATAGCTGATTGGATTTGTATTTCTTCTTCAGGGTTACCTTTTCGACTCTTAACAAAGAACACGGTTGGATAAATAGACAATATCCCAATCAAAGAAAACAAACCAATCTTGGTGAGAAAAATCCAATTCTTCGTATAGTAAACGGCCGGTTTACCAATGCTTCCTAACCATAATGTGAGGCCGGCTACCACTAGAACAACGGCAGCAATACCATACACTGCATCGATACGTGAGAGGCGATCTAGCTCTTGCCGCGTAAGTTCCTTCTTAAGCAACAGGTGCTCAGAAATCAAAGACCCGACAATGGCGAATATGCTTATGAAACGAACGTAGCGAAGAATTATTTCTGTACTCATAACTTGAAACAAAATAAAATACAATGCTAGCAAATCTCGACAGAACATACCACGGAAATTCACAGCAAAAAGCTCAAATCAGAAAATAATTACCAACTTGCAGCGAACCTAGTCTATGAGATTTCTTACTGCATTCTTCTACTATGGGGTGATCATCCCTGTTTCGCATTTGCCGTTTCGTCTACTCTACGTGCTATCGGATGGCCTTTATGTTGTTTTATTTAAAATGATCGGTTATCGCAAAAAAGTCGTACTTCAAAATGTGGCTAATTCCTTTCCAGAGAAAACCACGAATGAACATTTGCAAATTGTAAGTGATTTTTATCGGCATTTTTGCGATTTGGTGGTAGAAAGCCTAAAGGTGTTTACTATTTCGCAGGAGGAAGTGAATGAGCGAATGAAAGTAATCAATCCTGAATTTATTGATCGCTTTTATGATCAAGGCAAGAATGTTATCATGGCTGGTGGTCATTATAACAATTGGGAACTCTTTGCCATGGCCATTGATGGCCCTCTTAAACACAAAGCAGTTGCTATTTATAAGCCGCTTACCAGTTTATTCTTTGATAAAAAAATGCGTGAATCAAGAAGTAAATATGGTTTGGAAATGATTTCTACCAAGAAAGTGGACGAAGAATTTAAGCGAGAGAATGCACCACTTCGCGCGATCATTTTTGGCTTCGACCAATCACCTGGCTCTGCAAAGAACAGTTACAGGCATTCTTTTCTAAATCAAGATACCGCTATGCTTTTTGGTGTGGAGAAGTACGCCAAGGAATACAATTTTCCAGTCATCTACTCGCGAATCAACAAACTGAGCCGTGGGCATTACACAACAGAGTTTGTAGAAGCGATAGAGGAACCGGCAAAAACAAACTACGGGGAGATCACCAAAAGAATGAACAGTCTGTTAGAGAATGATATTATCAACCAGCCAGAATATTGGTTGTGGTCACACAAGCGATGGAAGCACAAACGACCAGCAGATTTCGTTCAACAGTAGATTTGGTTAAATCATTCGCAGAATCTTTCCTGCACTTTCCAGTGTCGTGTCACTTTTCGCAAAACAAAATCGAAGTAGTTTTTGATCTGAGCCGTCCTTGTAAAAAGCAGAAACCGGGATAGGGGTCAATTTTTTCTCCTTAGTCATCCAGGCCGCCATTTCCATTTCACTTTTGGTAGATACCCCTTCGTATGACAGCAATTGAAAATAGCTCCCAAAACAGGGAAGAGGTTTTAGGGAAGAGCCTTTTATCTGATTCAAAAAGAAATCACGTTTTTGCTGATAGAATTTCCCGAGATACATATAGTTCTTCGATTCTTTTAGATATTCAGCCAACGCGAACTGAATAGGTGTGTTCACGCTAAATGTAATGAACTGATGTGTCTTTCTGATTTCTCGATTCAGTTCCTCTGAGGCAACGGTATATCCAACTTTCCAGCCTGTAGCATGAAAAGTCTTTCCAAAGGAAAACACAGCAATAGATCGTTTTGCAAGATCAGGGTACTTCAAAACGCTTTGGTGTGAGGTGTCATCAAAAATAATGCGCTCATACACTTCATCACTCAATACGATCAGATCGTGTTTAAGTGCAATTTCTTGCAAGGCTAGCATGTCGTGTTCATTCAACACTGCACCACTCGGATTATGTGGCGTGTTCACCATGATCATTTTTGTGTCCGGTGTAATCTTGTCTTGCACCTCTTGCCAATCGATAGCAAAATGCGGTTGCTTCAAATTAATGTGAATGGGGATTCCACCGTTTAGTCGGATAGCAGGATCATAACAATCATACGCAGGATCAAACAATATCACTTCATCTCCCGATCCGATCAACGCGGCTATGGTAGAAAAGATAGCTTCTGTACCACCTGCCGTTACCGTTACTTCTGTTTCAAAGTCTGTAGGTCGCTGGTAAGTAGCCGTGATAACTTCTGCAATTACTTTTCGTAAAGACGGCACGCCTGGCATGGGCGCGTACTGGTTGTGCCCGTCTTTCATGTTTTGGTGAATTAGTTCTATCAGTTTTTCCGAAACAGGAAAATCAGGAAATCCCTGAGATAAATTAATGGCCTTATGTTCCAATGCCATCTTAGACATCACACTAAAAATAGAAGTGCCTACTTCGGGTAGGCGGGATTTTACATTCATAAAATTCAACGTTCAAAATTCCAAATTAGTGCTGTCATTTTGAACCATAAATTTTGAATCATCTCCTCAATGGTGCGAGTATCCGATATTCGGTGTCGACATCTCCCTTGCTGATATCTGCCAATTTTCCCTTCAACGTTTTCCTTTTAAGGGGGGTGAGATAGTCGATGAACAATTTACCTTCTATATGGTCGTACTCATGCTGGATGATACGCGCCTTCATATCGTCAAATTCTTCTTCGTGCTGAATCCAGTTTTCGTCAAAGTACCGAATCCGAATCCTTTCCTGACGCCATATGTCCTCGCGTATATTTGGGATACTCAGACAACCTTCCTCGAAATCCCATTCTTCGCCAGTTTCTTCTAAGATAATTGGGTTGATAAATATCTTTCTAAAATCCTTCAGTTCTGGCTTTTCTTCCAACACAGTGCCATCCACCACAAAAAAGCGAATGCTCTTGCCGATTTGTGGAGCGGCCAGTCCAATTCCATGAGCAGCGGCCATCGTTTCAAACATATCTTCCGCAAACGCCTTCACATCCATTTCGCCCTTCACGATGTCCTTTGCTTTCTTGCGCAAAACAGGGTCGCCATACATTACAATCGGGTAAACCATATCATGAAAATAAAATGTAAAGGTAGGGATTGACAAGTATTTATCGCAACTCTCAATATCCTTTTGATTGAAGATAGTTCTGCAAAATAAGTGTAGCACTGATCTTATCAACGTTGCCTTTTACTTGCCGATCCTTCTTTTTCATTCCTCCGTCAATCATCGTTCGTTGCGCTTGACTACTGGTGAACCGTTCATCGGCCAATGCAATGGGCTTGTCTGGAAAAGTAGTTTTGAAAACCTCTACGAACTTTCGGACAAGAGGTGCCGTCTCAGAATCCTCGTTATTCAGTCGTTTGGGCATACCTATTACTACTTCGTCAACGGTTTCTTTTAAAAAATACTTCTTTAAATAGTCGATCAACTCATGAGTGCCAACTGTGTCTAATGCGGTAGCAATAATGCGCAGCGGATCGGTCACGGCTAAGCCCGTGCGTTTCATTCCATAGTCGATGGCGAGGATTCTGCCCATTGGTATTACTTTTTGATTGTTGTGAAAATCCTTGCCCATCTAAGGCTCATTAACTCAACATACTTTTTTTTCATTTCTTCTGAAAGGAAACTAATCTGTATCTGTTTGTACCATTTCAATTTTTGATTCTCTATTTCCTGAAGTGTTTTTTCGATAATGATTGGCGTCAGCCCAAGTCTTTCACTCCCAAAATAGTCGATTAGATTTTCCTTTGTGATTTTGCTTTTCCTACCTGCCAAGGTAAGGGCAAACTCTTCTTGTGGATTGGGCATCGCAATAGTTGTGTTCAATAGGTCATACGAGGGAGATATTTCAACTTTTCCATTTCGCCTGATCAACGAAAAATTCTTCAAATGCATATCTTCATTCCCGCAGAGAAAGTTGAAGATCGTAAGCCTAAACAGCTTTTGTTTTTCTATCAGTGGAAAGGTACAGAACTGATCTAGTACGCCAGCCACTTTTTCCATGGATGAACTATATTTTGTTTCTCTTGTCTGTCCAGTAAGTTGGGCAAAATCCTCAACCGCTACCCTTTTCTTTTTTGGCAATCGGTCAAATCGTTTGATGAAATAAGAACGCGAGCCATCTTTTGAATAGATCATCCCATGAAGCGGAATTTCAATCCCCGCCAATGCTGCAAGCCGCATTGTAAGGTCTTCATTCTCCGGCAACTCTTCATACAAATCATTTTGAGGCTTAATAATAAAAGTACCTCCTTGATCGGCTATTTCAAAAATCCCAGCAGATACATTTAGTCGAGCACTCAACTTGGGCTGAACACCCTGTATTGACATTTTAGTAGCTCTTGCCATCGCCTCTTTTAATTGATCACCTTTGTTATAAGGGAAATCAAGTAAGTCTTTCAACTTTGGAGACAATAACTTAAGTCCTTGGGCTGAATACTTCTGCTCGCCACATAGTTCATAGGTAATCGGGCAGCGATTCATTCGATTATTGGTTTGACACTCACCGCTCCAACTAAATCTTCACCTACTGCCATCAATTGACTGAAGTTGTCTGTTCGATCAATTTTTTTTTGGCGAAGTAAGCCTTCTAACTGTTGCCCTTCTGGTAAAAGCCCATCAAAAAATGCGGGAAAGCTTTCGAATTCAAATTTCATTTTACTCACTGGCATCGTCAGCGATATAGCACCACCTTGATAATCTTCCAGATATTCAAATCGATATTCCTTCCGATCTGTTTCCGTCAGATAACCTGCCAATGTACTATCAAAAAATACGGCTGCCTTTCTCATAATGATTGGTCGAGCGGGCTTTGCAATTTTACTTTGATGTTCAACCCTGATAATATTTTAACAAGGGTAGATAACCGAACCGTTTCTTTTCCTTTTTCTAAGTCATATATCACCGACTTTCCCACCCCTACCATCTGTGCCAGTTGAACTTGTGTCAGTCCACTCATCTTTCGGTGGGTACGAATATAGTTACCAAGCTCAGGTTGATTTAACATATTTTACTGTTATATCAGTAAAAATATCCATAAAATTGAATAATTATCTATAAATAGTAAATAATTACTGCTATAGCAGTAAAAATATTTATAAATAGTTACAGAAATAGCTATAGAAAATAGATCATTTAAAATTACTGCTATAGCAGTAATTTTAAGCCCCTTTTGCCCGATTCCAATACGCATCCATCTCTGCGAGAGTCATCTCCCCCATCTTTTTGCCGTCCTTCGCAGACTCTGTTTCCAGATACTGAAATCGCTTGATGAATTTTTTATTGGTACGCTCCAACGCTTCTTCCGGATCGATGTTTACAAACCTCGCATAATTGACCAATGAAAAAAGTAAGTCGCCAAACTCAGCCATCACCTTTTCCTTATCGATCGACTCAACAGGCTTTCCATCAAACTCATTTTTAAACTCATTCATTTCTTCCTCTACCTTTTCCCATACTTGCTCTTTGCGCTCCCAATCAAACCCTACCCCGCGGGCCTTATCTTGAATGCGAATCGCTTTGAACATCGCGGGCAACGATTTAGGCACACCTTCCAGCACCGATTTATTTCCTGTTCTTAATTTGATCTTTTCCCAGTTTTCCTTCACAGCTTTTTCATCATCGGCCACTACATCTCCATACACGTGCGGATGCCGCTCAATTAATTTATCGCAAATGCCATTCAGCACATCGGTCATGTCAAATGCTTTGAGTTCTGAAGCTATGCGCGCATAAAATGCCAGGTGCAACATCACATCGCCTAGTTCCTTTTTTACTTCGTTCAGGTCGCCCTCCAATATTGCATCCGAAAGTTCGTAGGTTTCCTCCACCGTCAAGTGACGCAAGCTCTCCAGCGTTTGTTTTTTATCCCAGGGGCAGTTCTCACGTAATTCATTCATCACGGTAAGTAATCGGTCGAACGCTTTCAGTTTTTCCTCGCGTTGCAAGTCGGGGGCAGAGTAGGGTTTCTTCATTTCAAACTAATGGGTTTTCAATTTATTTTTTGGCGGCCGAGCGGGCCCCGATTAAACGAGGGCTCTCGCAAAGCGGAGCTTTCCACTACCCTGCCTTCCGAAGCGGCAGCGCAGGCAGGTATCCCTGGCCGAGCTTGGTGCCATTTACAAAGTTCTGCTAAATCCCAATCCAGCGTAAACTAATTCAACCAATCTTTGGTTACCTTTGTGCGCTGTAAAATTCGACATTCAATTATCGTAAACAACTATCGATATGACAGTTTTTCTTCTTTCCCTTGGTGTCTTTGCAGTATTCTTTTTACTGATGTCGGTGCGTTTGCTATTTATTAAGGATGGTGAGTTCAGAGGCACTTGTGCCACACAAAGCCCTTTCCTCGCCAAAGAAGGAATTACCTGCGGTTATTGCGGTAAAGTAGTAGGTGCAGGCGAAGCCTGTGGCGATCCTGAGAAAGCTGAATCATTTCCTGAAATCAAGAAAGGCTAGTATTTAGTGGTTAAGCCCGCCAAACTGATCCTTTTATAGACATCAAAAGAACCTTAACTTCGCGGTCGCACTTTAACTCAATTTCGTGACCCTTATTAAATCTATTTCCGGCATCCGTGGCACCATTGGTGGCAAACCGGGCGATGCCCTTACTCCTGTTGATACTGTAAAATTTGCAGCAGCCTTCGGCACTTGGGTAAAATCCCGGCAAGGCACCCGCCTGCCGGACGGGCAGGAAAGAATTGTTATTGGGCGCGATGCCCGCATTTCAGGTGAAATGGTAAGCAACTTGGTCTGCGCAACGTTGCAAGGTCTGGGTTTGGATGTGATCGATCTGGGACTATCCACCACTCCGACAGTTGAAATAGCCGTGCCCTTAGAAAAAGCCGGTGGAGGTATTATTCTAACTGCCAGCCACAATCCTATTCAATGGAATGCATTGAAACTTCTGAATGAAAAAGGGGAATTCATTTCTGCGGAAGATGGCGCAACCATTTTAAAAATCGCTGCTGACGAGAGTTTCGACTTTGCCCCAGTAGAAAAACTCGGTAGCTATGACAAGAAGAATAAGTATATCAAAAAACACATTGAACTGATTTTGAAAAACAAATTGGTGGATGTCAAGGCAATTAAGAATTCAAAATTCAATATTGTGGTGGACGCGGTCAACTCGACAGGCGGCATCTCAGTTCCCCAACTTTTGAAAGCCCTGGGTGTAAAGAAGATTACAAAACTCTATTGCGACCCCACCGGAAAGTTTCCCCATAATCCAGAGCCGCTGCCCGAGAACATCAAAGCCATTTGCAAAGTAGTAAAAGAAGGAAAATATGATTTGGGTATTGTCGTAGATCCAGACGTGGATCGCTTGGCATTGATTCAAGAAGATGGAAAGCCATTTGGCGAAGAGTATACTTTAGTAGCGGTGGCCGATTACGTATTGAGCAAACGAAAAGGCTTGTCCGCCAAAGATTCATCGAAGGCGGGCAACACGGTTTCTAATCTTTCTTCCACTCGCGCCTTGCGTGACGTGACAGAAAAAGCAAAAGGAAAATATACGGCAGCTTCTGTAGGCGAAGTAAATGTGGTGACAGCCATGAAGAAAACCAAGGCTGTAATTGGTGGTGAAGGAAACGGTGGCGTCATCTTTCCGGAATTGCACTATGGCCGCGATGCGTTAATGGGTATCGCACTATTTCTAACTCATTTGGCCAAATCCAAATTGACTGCTTCCGAGTTGCGCAAAACGTATCCTAATTATTTCATTTCCAAAAATAAAATTGCACTGACTCCGCAGATAAATGTGGATGAGGTGTTGGAAAAGATAAAAATTAAGTATGCGCAAGAAAAAATCAATACGGCAGATGGTGTGAAAATTGACTTTGAAAAGGAGAAAGAGTGGGTGCATTTGCGCAAATCAAATACAGAGCCAATTATTCGCATTTATGCCGAGTCGCAGAATGAAAAAAAGGCCGATGAGTTGGCGAAACGAATTATTAAAGATATTCAAGAAATAATTTGAGTTCTACCATGAGAGTCTATCTAGATAACGCAGCCACCACTCCCCTAGATCCCGAGGTATTCGAGGCTATGAAACCTTTTATGTTGGAAGATTTTGGCAATCCTTCTTCTACCCATGCGCACGGGCGCAAGGTGCGTGCCGCTATTGAATCAGCCCGAAAAAAGGTAGCTGAATTACTTAACTGTACGCCCGGTGAAATCATTTTTACCTCGGGAGGTACCGAGGCAGACAATACACTCATTCGATGTAGCATCGATACGTACCAGCTTGAACATGCTATTTCTACTCCGATTGAACATCATGCCGTAACTCACACACTGGAAACCTTAGAAAAGGAAGGTAAAATAAAATTGCATTATGTAAAGCTTGACGAAAAAGGCCATGTCGACTATGTTCATCTGGAAGAATTATTGAAGGCACACCCCAAAGCAATTGTTTCTCTCATGCATGCCAACAATGAAATTGGCAATATCCTTGACTTAGAAAAAGTGGGAGAACTCTGTAGCAGATACAACGCCTACTTTCAATCAGATACCGTACAGACGATGGGGCATTATCGCCACGACATGAAGAAATTGAAAGTACACGGCTTAACGGCAGCCGCACATAAGTTTCATGGGCCAAAGGGAGTGGGCTTCATGTACATCAACAAAGACAAAAAAATCCATCAACTCATTCACGGTGGTGCGCAAGAACGAAACATGCGCGGTGGCACAGAGAATGTTTATGGCATTATTGGTTTAGCGAAAGCTCTTGAAATCTGCTACCGCGAAATGGAAGAGCACGAAAGTCAAATCAAGAAACTAAAATCGTACATGATTGAAAAATTGAGAGCCTCCATTCCGGGTATTGACTTTCATGGTGATTCTGCAAACTTAGAGAGAAGTCTGTATACTGTTCTTAATGTGTGCTTGCCCGAATCAGAAGAAAATGAAATGTTGCTTTTCAATTTAGACATGCAAGGGATTTCCGCATCCGGTGGTAGTGCCTGTTCTAGTGGTGCTTCTACAGGTTCGCATGTCTTGGGCGCTTTATACCCAGAATCAAAACGGGGAGCCATTCGCTTCTCGTTTAGCAAATACAATACCCCTGAAGAGATTGATTTTGTTGTGAATAAATTAACTGAAATCTGCCGAACGACAGTGAATAGCTAACCGGTAGAAATCCGAATCATTCACATGCTAGGTGACCATTAGTGTACCGGATGCATCCTGGTACCAAATCGTTTGATGATTATTTTTTCTAAACTTTCTCTATGATCGGGATGAGAAACCTTTAAAATCTCATACGCTCGCTGACGCAAATTTTTTCCATACAAGTAAGCTGTCCCAAATTCGGTAACCAAGTAATGCATATGAGCCCTGGTCGTGACAACACCCGCTCCTGATTTTATCTCGGGCACAATTTTCGAAACGCCCTTCTTTGTAGCAGAAACCAGCGCAATAATCGGTTTTCCTCCATCGGATAAAGCAGCACCTCGAATAAAATCCATTTGTCCACCAACGCCAGAATATTGATACGTGCCAATAGAATCTGCACATACCTGGCCTGTAATGTCTACTTCAATGGCGCTGTTAATGGCAACCACTTTAGGGTTTGCACGAATGACTCGTGTATCATTTACATAGCTCGCTTCCAAAAAGGCAAACTGTGGATTATCGTCCAAAAAGTTATACAATTCTTTTGAACCAATAGTAAAACCAGAAACCACTTTGCCCGGATGTTTCTTTTTGTACGCATTTGTAACCACCCCTTGTTTGATCAGATCCATTACGCCATCTGAAAACATTTCCGTGTGAATGCCAAGATCCTTGCAATGCCCCATGGCTTTCAGGGCTGCGTCCGGAATGGATCCAATCCCTAATTGAAGTGTAGAGCGATCTTCCACCAATGATGCAATGTTCCTTCCAATCGTCAGATCTTCTTCTGTTAGTTGACTGGAGTATGAAACTTCAGGAAGGGCATCATTGCACTCGACCATCGCGTCAAATCGGCTCACATGAATAAAGCCATCACCGTGTGTGCGCGGCATGTTGGGGTTAACCTGAGCAATCAGCTTTTTGGCATATTTGGCCGCAGACTTAACGACATCAACAGAAACGCCCATCGAACAAAAGCCATGTTTATCGGGTGGCGAAACGTGGATCAATGCCACATCGAGCGGCAGTAGCTTTTTTTCAAATAGTCTGGAAATCTCACTTAGGAATATGGGAATATAATCACCCCGTCCATCACTTACAGCTTCGCGAATTGTGGCAGAAACAAAAAGTGAATTAAAATAAAAGCTATCGCGATACATTGGCTTGGCAATTTCTTGATCCCCTAACATGCTAATAGCAACCAACTCGACCTCCCTCAACTCAGGTGATCGCTTTGCCAGCGCATCTAACAATAAGGTTGGCGTAGCAGCACTGCCATGAACAAATACTCTGTCACCAGATCGAACTAATTTTACGGCTTCTGCCGCTGAAACAAACTGACTCATTTTTCTATAATTTAAGGCCGAAAGATAAAGGCGAATTTTATGCTCGATGCTGATTTTCATCATATTTAATTAGTTTTATTGAATGAGAAGAGAAGTATGCGTTTCCTTTATTGGCTCGGGAAATTTGGCCTGGCATTTGGCTCCCGCTCTAGACAATGTTGGATTTGTAGTAAAAGAGGTTTATAGTCGTAATCCTCGACATGCTGAACAGTTGACTTCTCGCTTATATCAAGCTGAAGTAAAAGCCTCGCTCGATTTTTCAACCAGCAATTCTTCTGTTTTTATTATTGCTGTTAGTGATGATGCCATAAGAAGCATTGCCCAGGAAATCATTTTACCAGAAGAGGCCATTTTAGTGCATACCTCGGGTAGTCAGCCATTAAGCGAACTGGAATTTTCTGCTACTGCGAACCTGGGAGTATTCTATCCACTTCAATCATTTAGCAAGCAAAAGAAGGTCGATTTTAAAAACATCCCGATTTTCATTGAAAGCCAAAATCAAGAGACGGATGAGCTCTTGCAATTGATGGCGAAAGCCATTAGCAATCAGGTAATGAAAATCGGATCTGGCGATCGGATGGCGCTGCACGTGGCAGCCGTATTCGCCTCGAATTTTACAAACCATATGCTGGCCATTTCGAAGAGTATCCTTCAACAAAACAGTTTGGATTTTGAGTGGCTAAAACCACTTGTCACTGAGACGATTCAAAAGAGTCTGGCCATTGGACCCAATAATGCCCAAACGGGCCCCGCCAGTAGAGGTGATTTGGAGATTCTGGATAAACATCTAGCGTTTTTAAAAGAACATGAATCAGTAGCTGAGCTCTACAAAGTCATTAGCCAACACATAGTAGACAACTATCAATGATAAAAAAATCAGTATCTTTATTTATAAAATTGACACTGCCGTGAAAAAAATCTTTTGCCTGATCATTTGCTCTATACTTGCCTTCGCCCACTCGTTTGCACAAAGCGTCAGGATCATCCAGCCTACAGACACTAAAAAAGAATGGAAACTTGTTAAGCCAAATCAACTCTATATTCTTAACGGAATGGAACTTGTCGATAGTTTAGCGCTGGTTAAGTTAGATGCCAATGATCTCGAAAAACTAGAAATATTAAACGAAGTGGATGGTGAACGCCTTTATGGCAAAAAGGGCGCTGGTGGTGTAGTCATAGCAACAACAAAAGCAAACAAGGCAATGACCATTAATCCACCCGCAATTGCGTTAGCCAAAACGAGTCCTTTGTTTATTTTGGATAATGTAGAGATGCCTGGCATTGATTTAGATAAGGTGAAACCTGAGGATATCGAATCAATTGAAGTCCTTAAGGATAAGGAGGCGATAGAACCCTATGGCGAAAAAGGTAAAAACGGGGTGGTGATTATCAGCACAAAAAGTTTCACAAGGGACAGGCAATACCAGAAATTGCGCTCCCAAAAGAATTAGCCGTTACCAATTAGGCTTCCCAAACCCACATTACTGTCAAGCCCAGCTCAAGTTTAACGCCCAGCCTGGGTGTTACAAGAAAGCTACTGCGCGAATACAGAAGCTGCTGGACGCTTTTACTGTTAGATTATCGGTATTTTTGAAGATTTTAAGTATTAATTTGTACATTGCTAGTATCAAGTTTAAAATCAGGTAATTATGAGAATGCTACCGGTTAAATTCTACTACCAGAGGGCACGTGTTCTTGGATACTTGCTTAGCGCTTGCCTACTCGTTTACTTAATATCTCTGTTATTCCCCGACAGTATTTTCTCGAACTTCTTAAAATGAATGTAAAAGGATACTACAACCGCGGCCGTGTTTTTGGATACCTGCTCATAGCGGCAGCTATAAGTTTTGCCCTTTACTATTTGTATACAGTCGCTACAAACTAGGTGATTGTTTTGCCAGAAGGTCAGAAGTAGATTAAAACCAGCCCACGTAAGGTTGTGGCTCATTTATGTCAATTACGGCTTACGATTTTTCTACTTTTACAGACTCAATTCATAGCTATGCGTTTCCTCTTCGTTTTCTTATCGCTATTGCCCTGTTTATCAATTGCACAGAACCAGGATTCTTTGCAGCAGGTGTTTTACAAAACCGCCCTGGAGAATTTAAAAAAAGGGAATTATCAGGAGGCTTCCGTTCAATTTTCACAGTTAATTACAACCGGTTTTAGCAATAAAGAAGTGTTTGCTAAACGGGGAATTGCACACTTCCAATTGGGTGAATTCGAAACCGCGAAGGCAGATTTTGACGAAGCCGTAAAACTGCGGGTCAACACCGGAGAAGTTTTTCAGTTTCGCGGAAATACGAGATACAAACTGGAAGATTTCCAAGGGTGCATTTCAGATTTAGAAAAAGCCATTCAACTAGGCGTTAACCAGTTTGAGACGTTTGCCAACCTTGGCAACGCCAAGTTTCGCGTTGAAAACTATAAAGAAGCGATTACCAACTATGACAAAGCATTTGCTACCGGCAAAAAAGACTATGTGCTTTTTAACAATAGAGGAAAAGCAAAAGTCACATTAAAGGATTTCACGGGTGCGCTAAGCGATTTTGATGAGGCGCTGAAGTTAAAACCAGACTATGACAAAGCATTGGAAAACCGAGCCCATACAAGATTCGAACTAAAGGACTGGAAAGGAGCCATATCTGATTTTGAGAGAATCATTGCTGCGGGCCGTAGCGATGAAAGTATCTTTCAGCAAATTGGAACCGCCAAATTCAACCTTGGCGACTTCAAAGGGTGTGCTGAAGCTCTCAACAAAGTGGTATCAAAGGGAGTCAAGGACAAAGAGGTGTTTCGCGAGTTAGGCATTAGTTTAGGAAAACTGAAAGACTATCAAGGAAGCGCCAATGCGCTTGCTGCGGCCGTTTCACTGGGTGTAAGTGACAAAGAAGTATTCGAACAGCTGGGCACGGCACAATACTTCACAAAAGATGACAAAGGTGCTATTGAATCCTTAAGTCGTGCAATTGGTTTGGGTGTGGCTACCAAAGAAGCCTATCTCTACAAAGGCAATTCAGAATTCAACTTGAAGGCTGTTGACAATGCCATAGTCGATTTAGAAAAAGCCATCGCATTAGGTGCCATCGATTTTGATGCATTTAAAAACGTTGCTGATGCCAAATTCTTAAAGAATGATTTCGCAAACGCTATTAAGTTTTACGACAAGGCTGCAACATTCCCCGTTGCCGATGCAGTCGTTTTTAACAACCGTGGAAAAGCGAAGTTTAACCTCGGTGATGTGAAGGGCTCGCTGCCTGATTTCGACAAAGCGATCTCACTTAAAGCTGATTACACAAAGGCTTTGTTAAATCGTGGAACTGTTAGATTCAATCTGGCAAATTATCAGGGAGCGGTAGAGGATCTTGAAAAAGCAAAGAGTAGCGGAGATGCATCCGCTGAACTTCAGAAAATGCTGGGCATTTCAAAATATATTCTCAACGACAAGGCTGGTGCAAAGACGTCACTGGAAAGTGCCGTAAAATCTGGATTGAAAGATGGAAAAGTAAATCTTTATCTAGGTTACCTGCAATACGATGCTAAAGAGTGGAAGCCTGCTATTGACGCGCTAACAGCAGCTGAAGTCAGTGGCGAAAAAGAAGCAGGTCTTTATGAGAAAAGAGGGAAGGCAAATTTCCAGACGCAAGACTTTACAAGTTCGATAACTGATTTAGAAAAAGTAGCACAAAAGGGAGCACCCGATGTAGCAACGCTTGAATTTTTGGGACTTGCCTACATGCAGCAACAAAAAAACATAGAAGGGTTGCTCAATCTTGAAAAGGCATCGATCGCTGGAAGTAAGAACAAGGACGTTTATTTCCAAGTTGGCAATGGGCGCTTCAAAGAGAAAAACTATAGAGGTGCGATAGATGCCTACGACAAAGCCATTTCCTTTGGAGCCTCCGATGAGATCGTGTTCAACAACCGTGGCAAAGCCAAACTAAATTTGAATTTAGTCAACGAGTCGCTAGCGGATTTTGACAAATCCCTTCAAATCAAAGCAAACTATCCCCAAGCTCTTAAAAACAGAGCGGCTGTGAACTTTCAATTAAAAGATTGGAACAAGGTAGTTGCAGATCTTACCATTGTCGCAGCCGCAGGTGCTGCGAATGTGGAGGACTTCGCCCTTCTCGGGCTGGCGCGCTTTGAACAAAAAGACTACAAAACTGCGATCGATGATTTATCCAAGTCCGTAGAAGGTCGCGAAAAAGATCAATCTACTAATCCGATTGTCAAACAAGCCTACGCTGCCCGTGGAGTCTGTTTTTTTGAAACCCAGGACTTCGTCAAAGCGGTTGGCGATTTTACTAAGGCTATTGAGCTTGGCGAAACTTCTGCCGACATATTCTTTAGGCGTGGTGCTTGTCGTTTCAATGCCAAAGAATACTCGGCCGCGCTGCCAGATCTGGAAAAAGCAATTGCAGGAGGCTATGTAGAGGGATCCGTTTTTGATATGCGAGGCGTTTGCAAACTCAGTAGCAAAGATATAAGTGGTTCTTTACCTGATTTTAATGCAGCCCTGGAAAAAAATCCAAAATTGATGACAGCCTACTACCACCGAGCTGACGCCAAATTTTTGACCAATGATTTTGCGGGAGCTATAGAAGATTATTCACAAGCCATTCGCAGCGGAATCATCGATGAAGTGATTTTTAATAATCGTGGTAAAGCCTATTTCAATATTGAAAAATATGAGGACGCGATAGCCGACTTCGGCACAGCCATTGCGAAGAAAAGTGATTATGCAAAAGCGCACGAAAACAGAGCAGCAGCCTACTTAAAACTTAAGAAATACGATGACGCAATAAAAGATCTTCGCTTACTTGAAAAACTAACTGAAAAACCAGACGGGAATTTCTATCAAAAGCTCGGAGAAGCATATTTCGAAATGAAGAACTACGTCCTGGCGCAGGAATACCTGGAAAAGGCCATAGCTGGAGGCAATCGCAGTAAAGAGGTATTGTTCAAAAAAGGCAAATCGCTGCTAGAGCAACAGGAGTTTCAATTGTCTGTTCGGGATTTTGACGAAGCGCTGAAGGCAGGCGAAAATACCATTGCGCTTTTTCAAGAACGGGCAAACGCTTATTTGGGGTTAGGGAATCGAAAAGGTGCATTAGAAAATATTGCCAAAGCGATTGCGCTTGAGCCAAACAACGCTGACTTGTATTACAATAGCGGTCTTATCAAAGAGGAAAATGGCGAGTTTGAGTCGGCAAAAACGGACTACGATAAAGCTATCAAACTAAATCCAAAAGATGCCGCTGCCTATTATGGCAGGGCCGCTTGTAAAGCCGAACTGGGAGACTCTGGCGCGGGTATATCCGATTTAGATGAAGCC
>Ga0209985_10000460_pt1 | contig 44566 bp, 63 predicted proteins | sample NOAtaG_FD_187305 | JGI IMG/M metagenome (GOLD analysis project Ga0209985, IMG submission 187305) | Freshwater lake microbial communities from Lake Erie, under a cyanobacterial bloom - NOAA_Erie_Diel6S_1000h metaG (SPAdes) (version 2) | ecosystem: Environmental > Aquatic > Freshwater > Lake ...
CCCCTGACCGAGGAGTGGTTCCGCAGTCAGGGGCTCGTGCCGGAGCTGGTGCCACTTTCGCGAAGCCGTCTCTGGGAGCGCCTGCAGAAGGACATCACGGCGCCGACGTTCAAGTTCACGAGCTCCGGCAAGCTCCAGATCGAGGGCAAGGCCGAGATGAAAAAGCGGCTCCGTCGATCGCCGGACTTCGCCGACGCGCTCGTGCTCACGTTTGCGGTCGATGTTGAGCGGATCATCGGCGGGAAGTCGGCGAAACGGGCCCCGCTCCGCCGCAACGTCAAGGGACTGGTCTAACTCGTCCAGATTGATTACGGGGGTGGCGGGGCGGATATTCCCCGCCCATGGCGTCCAAATACGAGCCGATCCCCGAGCCGGGCGAAGACGACGACCGCGAGCCGCCGGAGTTGACGACGCCGCGGGCGATGATCGTCGCCGCGATCGACGACGCGATCGAATACGTCGAGGGCGCGCTCGAGCCGCAGCGGCGCCTCCTCTCGCAGCGCTACAAGGCCGACCCCCTCGGCAACGAAGAGGAGGGCCGGAGCCAGTTCCAGATCACCGAGGTGCGGGACACCGTCCTCGCGATCATGCCGAGCCTGCTCCGGGTGTTCTTCGGCGCCGAACAGGTCATCAACTACGCCCCGACCCGCGCCGACAATGTCGAGCAGGCCGAGCAGGCGACGCAGTTCGTCAGCAACGTCGTGCTCCGCAAGGACAACAACGGCTTCGTCGAGTTCCACGCGTGGTTCAAGGACGCGTTGGTTCGCTCGATGGGCGTGGTGAAGTGGTGGTGGGAAGAGAAGACCCGCATCACGGAGCACGACTTCTCCGGGCATGGGCCCGAGCGCATGGTCGAGCTCCTGAATGACGCGACGATCGAGCTCTTGGACCTCGAGGCGGCGCCGGACGGCACCTACTCGGGCCGCTTCCGCCGCACCGCGGAGGCAGGCCGGGCCCGCTTCGCGTCGTTGCCGCTCGAGGAGTTCTTCTTCTCGCGCGATGCGCGATCGCTCGAAGAGGCCAGCGTCGTCGGGCACCGCTGCTGGAAGAGCAAGGGCGAGCTCGTCGGGATGGGCATCTCCGAGGAGACGATCAAGACGCACGGACAGTCGTTCTCGACGCTGGAGCGCTCGGAATCCGCGCAGGAGCGGTTCCCTGACTCGTTCTCCGGCGACCCCGAGACGCGTCCCGACAAGAGCACCGAGGAGATCGAGTACGTCGAGGCGTACATCTGGCTCGGCGCCGATCCGCGCGAAGAGAGCGAGGGCGAAGCGTTCGCCGAGCCGCAGCTCTGGAAGATTTGCACGATCGGCGCCGACCATCACATCGTCGCGACGGAGCAGGTCGATGAGCGCCCGTTCGCGGTGCTCGTGCCGGACCCTGAGCCGCACACGATGGTCGGCGGCGGGCCGGGCGAGTACGTGGAACCGCTCCAGCGGCTCAAGACGAACATCACCCGCGGGATGCTGGACTCGCTCTCGCTCGCGATCTTCCCCCGTATGGAGGTGGTCGAGGGCGCGGTCGAGATGGCCGACGTGCTCAACACGGAGGTCGGGGCCCCAATTCGGGTCCGCAAGGCGGGCTCGGTCACGCCGCTCGCGGTGCCCTTCCTCGGGAAGGAGGCGTTCCCGCTCCTTGAGTACGCCGACAAGATCAAGGCGAACACGGTCGGCGTGAGCGAGGCCACCACGGGGCTCGACGCGCAGTCCCTGCAGTCGAGCACGAAGACCGCCGTGCAGAGTGCGGTGCGCGCCTCGCAACAGCAGATCGAGATGATCGCCCGCATCTTCGCCGAGACGGGCGTGAAGCAGTTGTTCCGCGGCCTCCTCAAGCTCGTCACGGCCCACACGCAGGCGCCGCGCGTGATGCGCGTGCGCGGCCAGTACGTGCCGGTCGATCCGCGGGCGTGGGACGCCGACATGGACGTCGAGCTCGACCTCGTGCTGGGCGCGGGCCTCGCCGAAGAGAAGATCGCGACGCTCAACGAAGAGCTGGCGCGGCAGGAGCAGATTCTCGCCAACTTCGGGCTCAACAACCCGATCGTCGGCCTCACCGAGTACCGTCGCACGCTCGGCAAGAAGCTCGAGTTGCAGGGCTGGAAGCAGACGACCGCGTTCTACAAGGAGATCACGCCCGAGATCGAGCAGCAGTTGCAGGACATGATGGCGAATCAGCCGAAGGAGCCGTCGGTCGAGCAACAGTTGGTCGAGCTCGAGAAGGCCAAGGCGCAGATCGAGGCGATGAAGAAGGAGAACGAGATGAACCTCAAGGCTCGCGAGCTGGAGTTCAAGCTCGCCGAGGCCGAGCGGTCGCACCAGTTGGCGCTCGAGAAGCTCGTCATGGAGCAGGAGATCGCCACCGAGCGGCTCGCGCAGGAGATGCAGCTCAAGGTGCAGGAGCTGGAGCTCAAGTACAGCACCACGCTCGACGAGGCCGCGCTCAAGGCGCAGGCCCAGCGCGAGGCGGCGCAGATGCAGAGCGACATCCAGCGTGAGAAGCATCAGATGGACGCCGAGCTCCAGCGCGAGAAGATCGCCAGCGACGCCGAAGTGAAGCGCGACGTCGGCGCGATGGCCGCGGCGAGCAAGACGGAAGGGGCCGCGGGCGCCGAGAAGCCTCGCAAGAAGCGTCGCACGTACACGATCCAGCGCGACGCCAACGATAAGATGCTCGGCGTGGTGGCCGAGGAGGATGACGACGAATGAGTGCCCTGACGGATACGTGGGAAGGCAACGTGCTGACGTGGCTGTTTCGGCCACAGGTGGCGGCGCCGACGCGCCCGACCGCGCCGCTCCATCTCGCGATTTTCACGAGCGATCCGGGCGAAACCGGCGTCGTGACGGGTGAGCCCGCGACGACGACGGGCTACGCGCGCCAGCCGATCCAGTTCGATGCCGCGTTCCTGAACGACGCCATCGAGCGCTTCGACAACAACGGCACGGGCGATTTTGGTTCGATCGCGCACGTCGCGATCGTGCTGTCGAACGTGCGCGGCACCGCCGACGTCGTCGCGCGGGCGGCGCTCTCGGGCGGCGCGATCACGATCACCAACGGCAACGCGCTGGAGTTCGGCATCGGCGCGCTCGCCCTCACGGCCAACTAATGCCGATCCGGCACGCGTTTCAGTCGGCGGTTGCGGATGGGGCGGATGCGACACTGGTCCGCCCCTCCAACTGGAACGCCGATCACGTCCTGACCTCCTTCGAGCTGTCGGTCGTGACCGCGTCGCCGGGCGCGAATCAGAACGACTACAGTCCGACAGGGTGGAACGACGCCGAACCGAACCGGGCCGCGTTGCTCGCGCTCACGCCGACCGCGTCGGTCGTCATCACCGGCCTCGCGGGCGGCGCCAACGGGCGCGTGGCGGTGCTCCAGAATCGTTCGACCAACCGGCTCATCATCCTGCCGGACGAGTCGGTGGGGTCGGTGGCCGCGAATCGCATCGCGGCGCGTAATCCGGTGTTCCTCATGCCCGGCGCGAGCGTCACGCTCGTGTACGACGGCGCCGCGAGTCGCTGGCGTCCGCTCGCCGCATCGGGTGGCATCGGCTACGGGGCGTTCTTCGACTTCTACGAGGACTTCCTCGGCACGGTCGGGAGCATCGGCAACGCGGTCAGCGGCACGGGCGCCTCGGCACAGCAGGGCACGTATTTGCAGAACGACACCGAGCGCCCGATCGGGGTCTGGCAGATCGACACCGGCACGACCGCGACGGGCCGCGCGCATTTGGGTGCGACGCAGAACAACGCGCTCTTCCCCGGCTGGGGTCCGCAGTTCTTTCTGACGCGGCTCGCGGTCGAGGCGCTCTCGACGGCGGCGGAACGTTTCCAGATGTTCGTCGGGATGCACGACGCGGTCGGCGGCACGAACGTCACGGACGGCGTGTACTGGAACTACCGCGACGATGTCTCTGCGGCGTGGCAGGCGGGCGTGGCCGCGGCGGGCGTGCGCGTCGAAAACTTCGCCGCCGGGCCGACGGTGGACACGAACTACATCTGGCTCGGCGTCGCCTTCGTCGCCGGTAACGCGATCTTCTTCTGGTCGCAGGACGGCGTCGAGTGGACGATCGCCGGAGAGCGCACCGCAGGCGTCCCGAGCGGCACGCAGGCCTACGGCATGGGCGTGACCATCAACAAGACCATCGGCACGACCCAGCGCAACTGTTCGGTGGACGTGCTCGGGTTCCGCATCGACTCTTCTCGAGGCTGATCCGTGCCCTTTCAAGGGAATGCGTTTCAGGCGAACGGGTTTCAGCAACCCAGCGGCACGCCACAAGGCTCCGCGACCCTCGCCCTCGCGGTTACGCTCACCGCGAACGCCCGCCGAATCCTACGCGGCGCGGCCCCGCTTCCGGTTACTGTCACGCTTACCGGCGCCGCGCGCACGGTACGCCGCGCGCAGGCGACCTTCGCGTCTGCGGTTACGCTTGCCGCCGCGGCCCGCGTGGTACGGCGCGCGTCGGCGACGTTCCCGATCACGGTCTCCCTCACCGCGACCGCGACCTCTGGTGGCGTGACGTTCCCCGGCGCCGCGATCGCGCCGCTTGGGGTCGATCTCACCGCCGTCGCGCGGTTGGTGCGAGGGGCGCAGGCCGCACTCGACACCAGCGTAGCCCTCAGCGCGACCGCGCGCACGGTGCATCGGGCCTCGGCCACGTTCCTCGCACAGGTGGCCTTCAGCGCGGCCCCGACGCGCGAGCAGGCCCCCGCGGGCGATCCCGGCGGCGGGCCGGTGCGGTCGCGGCAGGCACGCCGGTATCAGGACTGGCTCGAGCAGGAAGAGGCACGCCGGACGCGGCGGCAGGCAGAGCGGAAGCCGTACCGGCGTCGCCCCCCGTCCCGCATCGTCGAAGACGCGCCCCCGCCACCGCGGGGGCCCACACTGGACGAGGTGGTCGCGTTCGCGCGGCCCCTTGGCCCCTCGATCTCGGCACCCCCGCCGACGGTCGTCATCACCTCAGACGAGGAAGAGCGCGAGCTCGTGCTGCTGATCGCGGCCCTCGATGGAGACTGGCAATGAGCAAGACCGACCCGACGGAGAACGTTCTCACGCAGAAGGTCAACAAGACCTTCGACGCCGTGCTGACGCGCACCGAGGACGACATCACGAAGGCGTGGAAGGATGCCTCCACCCCGGAGGAGCGGGAGGCGTGCTGGGCCCAGCTTCGCGCCGTCGCCGCGATCGGTGAGGCCCTCCGCGCCGAGGTCACGCGCGAGCTGATGAATCAGGCCGCGACGCTCCGCACGATCGTCTAGTCCAGATGGACTAGTCGCACCATTCCTCTTCTGTCCACCTTCTTCCACATTCCCGACCCATGCCACTTCTCGACACGGGCGACACGCCCATCGAGCCCGAAACGGCTCCCGAAGACCTGATCGCTGGCCTCCTCTCCGACGAACTCGTGGGGGACACGCCGGACGACGAAGAGCCGACGCCCGCGGACGACGCGGACGAGACCGACGACGATTCGGATTCTCCCTCGCCCGAGGAGAGCGACCCGGACGCCGATGACGCCGATCCCGACGAAGAAGAGCCGAGCGACGAGGAGGAGCTTCCGACGCCCCGCAAGCGCACCCTGAAGGTGCCGAAGGCGGGCGACAACGGTGAAGACCTCGACGTCGACGAGGAAGAAGTCGTCAAGGGATACCTCCGGCAGTCGGACTACACCCGCAAGACGCAGAAGCTCGCCGAGCGCGCGAAGCAGCTCGAGCAGGTGGAGGCGGAGACGCGGGGGGCCCGTGAGCAGTATCTGCAGCGCCTCACCGAAGTGTCCCAGCGGTTCGCCAGCGTGGCCGAGCAGGAGCCCAACTGGGCCGAGCTCCGCCAGAAGCTGGAGCCGGGCGAGTACGCCGTGCAGCTTGCCGAGTGGAACCAGTTCAAGCAGGAGCGTGCGGCCATCGAGGCCGAGCGCGCCCGCGTCGAGCAGGAAGCCCTCAGCAAGCAGATGCAGGCCTACGCCGCGCACCTCGCGGAGCAGGAAGCGAAGATGCTCGAGAACATCCCCGAGTGGCGGGCGCCCGAGGCGCGTGCGGCGGGGATGCAGGAGCTCAAGCGCTACGCGATGGAGCTGGGGTTCTCGGAGCAGGAGATCGACAGCATCGCCGATCACCGCGCGGTGTTGCTCCTGAAGAAGGCGGCGGCGTTCGACAAGGCAATGGCGGCAGCGAAGAGCAAGGCGAAGGTGGTCGCGAAGCCTGCGGTGACGAAGCCCGCGGTGAAGGTCGCGACGCCGGACGCCACGCCCAAGGTGCGCCGCGCATCCTCGTTCGACGACAAGCAGAAGCTCCGGCAGCAGCTCAAGCGAACGGGGCGCGACGACGTCGCCGCCTCGCTCATCGAGAAACTCCTCTAGTCCCCGGAGGGACTGACCCATGGCAATTCTGGCAGGCACGCTGCAGCGACCGCAGGTCGTTGGCGTGCGCGAAGAGCTCGAGGGCGCGATCTACGACATCTCGCCCATGGACACGCCGTTCATGTCCAACACCAAGCGCGAGAGCGTCAGCAACACGCTCTTCGAGTGGCTCACCGACACGCTCGCCCCGGCGACGACTGCGAACGCGGTCATCGACGGTGACGACGTGAGCCCGTTCGATGCGGCGGATCAGCCGACCCGCGTCGCGAACGTCACGCAGATCAGCCGCAAGACGATCATCGTCTCGGGCACGACCGAGAAGGTGAACAAGGCCGCGCGCAAGAGCGAGCTGGCCCGTCTCGTGGTGAAGCGCGGCAAGGAGCTCAAGCGCGACATGGAGACCATCGCGCTCTCGAACCTCGCCGCCAACCTCGGCAACACCACCACGCCCCGCCAGACCGCCGGTCTCGCGGCGTGGATTCGCACCTCGGTGGACTTCGGTGCGACGGGTGCCAACCCGGCCCTGCCGAACCCGACGCCCGCCGCTGGGCGCACCGACGGGACGGCGCGTGCCTTCACCGAGGCCCTGCTCCGCACCGTGAAGCAGGCCAACTGGGTGCAGGGCGGCGACGCCGACCTCCTGATGCTCGGCCCGAGCCAGAAGGTCACGGCGTCCACCTTCACCGGTATCGCGACGCGGTCGTACCAGCAGACCACCGCGAAGGTGGCCGCGATCATCGGCGCCGCGGACATCTACGTGTCCGACTTCGGCATCATCCGCATCATCGCGAACCGCTGGCAGCGGGCGCGTGACGGCTGGCTCCTCGACACCGACTACGCCGGGTTCGGCTACCTGCGTCCGTTCAAGGTCGAGCCGCTGGCGAAGACGGGCGACGCCGAGAAGCGCATGTTGCTCGTGGAGTGGGGCCTCAAGGTCCACACCGAGCGCGCACACGCGCTGATCGCCGACCTCCTCTAATCGAGGAGTAGGGTACACGGACGGAGGGAGTCGCGACGAGGGTCGCGGCTCCCTTCGGCCATACACCGGAGTGGGTATGGAACGCATTCTGTGGATTTTCGTCACGCTCGGGCTTCTCGCGATCTTCGCCCGCCGCGACTACGTGCGTCAGCACGAGCTCACCGCGGCCCGCGATGCGCTCACGATCGCTCGCGATTCGCTCGCCGCGCAGATTCGCGCGACGACCAATATGCTCGAGGCGCGCCGGGCCCTGAACGCGCGTCACCTAGAGAACGACTCGGCGCGTACTGCCGAGATGAAGCAGAAAAAGGCGCGGCTCGAAGTGGAAGCCATTCGCACCCCAGACTACGAGGCGCGACGCACGATCGAGGCCGCGCTCGCGCTGTATGAGGAAGAAGCCGCGGCTCACGCCGAGACCAAGAACACGCTCGCGATGACCAACGAGACGCTCCGCATCGCGCAGGAGCAGTTGCGCCTGATTCCGCCGAAGCAGGAGCAGTTGCTCCTTCCGGCGCGTGTCGCGATCGAGCGCGCGATGCCGCCGTGGTACGAGCGCGTGTTGCCCAAACCGTTCATCGGTGCCGGGGTCGCAGTGACCGCGGCGGGAACCTTCAGCCCCGGCATCGTGCTGGGCCTCGGATGGAGCTTCTGATGTCGCTCGTGCATCTCTACTCGGAAAAGAACGACTTCACGGGCGTCACCGAGCACAACTACTACGACCCGGACACGGATACGCTGACTCAGCACTTCGAGGAAGACCTCACCGACTTCGCGGACATCACCGCCGCCAGCCGGAACCTCCTCGACGCGCGCCAGCCGTGGAAGGGTGACACGCATCTCGTCGCGCGCATCCCCGGCGTGCTCTACTACCAGCTCAAGGAGCAGGGGATCATCGACGACCACGATCGCCTCAAGAAGTGGCTCAACGACCCCGACAACAAGCTGTTTCGGACGCGCGAGGGGCGCGTATGAGCCGCGCGCTACTCGACGAGCACGGCAACCCCGTCGGGCCCCCGCCCCCGCCGGACGATGAGTACCGCGTCGTGATGCTCATCCCCGCCGGGGATGACGTGCGCACGATGACGATGCACGACCTCGTCTGCCTCACCGGCTTCGTGGGCCGGGTGATGCCCAACGTGCGGCTGGCGATCCGTATCCTGCGTTCGTCGCTCCTCCCGCAGTCGCGCCAGATGCTGCTCCGCGACGCGTGCAACGACGCGCGGCAGTTCACGCACGCGCTCTGGGTGGACAGCGATATGCGCTTCCCGCCGGACGCGCTCGCGCGCCTGCTGGCCCATGACAAGCCGTTCGTCGGGGCCAACTACTCGACCCGCGGGAGCCCGCTCACGACGGTGACGTTCAAGACGCTCGAGCAGGTGGGCTTCGCCGATCGCGTCTTCACGACGCCGGAGAGCCACGGTCTTGAGGCGGTGGCGGGCACCGGCCTCGGCCTGTTCCTGTGCCAGCTCGACCCGATCCGGCAGTTGCCGGACCCGCTCTTCATGGTGGGCTGGAGCCCTAAGTCCATGACGTTCTCCGGCGAGGACATCTACTTTTTCCGTCAGCTCGCCAAGGCGGGATTTCCGATCTACGTGGACCACGACCTCTCGAAGGAAGTGCGCCACGTCGGGAGCTTCGAGTACACGAACGAGATGGCCGCGGAAATCCGCGGGGGTGATGTGTGAGCTACGGGAGCTTCAACGAGCTGCGCGCGTCGATCGTGGATACGCTCGACCGGCCCGATTTGGTGGATCGGGTCGGCGACTGGGTCGCGCTCTGCGAGGCCCGCGTCAACCGCGTGCTCCGCGATCGCGTCATCGAGATCGACTTCGCCCTGAGCGGCGAGTACGTCACGCTCCCCGCCAACTGCGCCGAGGTGCGTAGCCTGCGCCTCAACACGTCGGTCTACAAGCGACCGATCACCGTGATGACGCGCGAGGCCCTCGCCGAACGGCAGGAGGTGCGGTACGGGCTCACCGGCATCCCCTCCGCCGCCGCATTCACGCCCCCGCGCACGCTGTGGCTGTCCCCGGCGCCGTCGCAGACCTTCAACGCGCGCCTGACGTACTCGGCGCGTATCGGCTCGCTCGAGCAGAGCGACGCCGCCGCGCTCGCGCTTCTGCAGGAGAACCCGGACCTCTACCTGTACGGCACGCTGGTCCACTCGGCGCCGTTCCTCAAGGAGGACGAGCGGCTTGCGCTGTGGAAGGGCATGGCCGACGAGATTTTCACCGAGCTCGAGACTCAGCTCCAGCGAAACGTCGCCGGGGCCTCGTTGTCGCGGGCGCGCCTTCCGAGGACGTTCTAAATGGCAACTACGAACTACAGCTTCACGCAGCCGACGATCGGTGGCTCGAACAACATCTGGGGCGCCCAGCTCAACGCGGCGCTCGAGGAAGTCGACGGGGCGCTGTTTGCGGTTGACGGGCGCGTGGACGCCCTCGAAGCGCGACGCCTGCCCACGGCAGACGGGGAGATCGTCTCTGGCGGGCCCGCGGGCCAGTTGTTCTATCGCTACGGCACGCCGACGCCGGTCAACTACCGCATCCCGCACATCTTCTCGATCGGCACGACGGACCCGACGGGTGTCGGGGCGTCGCAGGCTGGGGCGCTCTTCCTCGTGTACTGATGGCTCGCGCTTTCGTCAACGACGCCGGAACGTTGCGCCGCCTCACGAAAATCTTCGTGAACGACGGCGGGGTACTTCGACGCCTGCGTGCGATCTTCGTGAATGACGGCGGGGTGCTCCGTCGCGTGTGGTCCGCAGGGCGCATCACTCAAGTGGAGTCTACGACGTTTTTCGACAGCAACGACAATGAGTGGTTGGTCAACAGCGTCGAAGTGTGGACCCGACCGAGTGTTGCGGATGGGGGGCCGACGGAAGTGCGGCTGACGCTGTTCTCGGCGGCAGGAAACGTGGGCCCGATCTTGATGACGCAGGGGATCAGCGGCTCCGACGCAGACGGTAGCTTTACCCGCTGGGGGTACGGGCAGTCGTCTAGCCCATATGGTGTCGGGGTCGATCCTGCCCCGATTACTGCGACAGTCGTGGCCCGTTTCGGCGGAAGTGATCTCGACACAAAGACTGGCGTCCCTGTCCCCGGCACGACGAATTACCCATGAGCGAAGAGCTGAACGGCCAAAAGATGCTTCTCCACCTGCTACAGGAGACGCGGGACGACCTCGCCGCACTCCGCGCCGAAGTACATGCGCTTCGCCTCGAGCAGGCGCAACGTCGAGGCATCGAGCGCGCGGCGTTCTGGATGGCGAGCGTCATCGGCGCACTCGTGGCGCTGATCGCGAAGTGGGCACTCAACCGATTTGCGGGGGCGTGATGCAGAAGCTGTTGGCGTCGCTTGGTGGGCGAAAGTACACCGTCGCGGTGCTCGGGCTTATCGCGGTCGTCGTGGTCGCGTTCAAGACGAGCGCACCCGGCGACGCGTATCTCGCAATCAGCGGCATCGTCATCGGCTTCTGCGGTGGCAACGCGATTGTCGATCGCGCGCACGCCAAGCAGGGCAGGGAGCCGCTGTGAGCACGCGCCGCCTGCCGTTGCCCCCGCCGGAAGTTCCGCGCGAGACGTCGCTCGACGGGCTCATGCCGGAGTTTCAGAGCAAGGTCGTGCAGCTCTTCGACCTCCTGCGCGCCGACGGCTTCAACCCGATCGTCGGGGAGACCCTTCGCACGAATGCGCGGCAGGAGTTCCTCTACGGCTTCGGGCGCACATGGGACGACGGGCGTCGCATCGTCACGCACAGCCGCACGGGCGAGCGGACGTGGCACTTCTACGGGTGCGCGATCGACATCTGGGACGGCGACAATCCGCGCGCCCCGTACAACATCCCGCGCGCCATGGCCGAGGCGATCTCGCGCCACTGCCTCACGCTCGGCCTCACGCACGGGGCCGACTGGAACCGGAACGGCGACCTGACGGATGAGTCGTTCGCCGACTGGCCGCATGTGCAGGTCGGCCCGCCCGCCCGCCGTTCGCCGTCGGATGCGGCGGCGCGGCTCAAGCGCGCGGGCGGCAATGAGGCAGTGTGGAGGGCGTTGCGGTGAAGTTCACGTCGCTCAAGTTGCCGCCCGGCTTCTACCAGAACGGCACGCCGGAGCAGGCCGCAGGGCGCTGGGCCCGCGGCAACGGGGTGCGCTTCCATGAGGGCAACATCGGCCCGATCGGGGGCTGGGTGCCGGTGCGCACAGGGGCGGGCACCAACTTCGTCGTGACGGGGCGTCCGCGCGCCGCGATCGGCTGGAGCGGCGCCGACGGCACCCCGTGGATGGTCATCGGCACGCACACCGCGCTGGTGGCCTACAACAGCGGCGTCGTCACGCCGATCACGCCGGTCGGCCTCGGAGCGGGCTCGGAAAACTCGACGATCACCGTCGGGTCCGGCGGGCGCTACGGTGAAGGATTGTATGGGCAAGGCATCTTCGGACAGGCATCGCTCGCCGGGGCGCTGGTGCCGCCCGCGACGTGGACGTTCGACACACTGGGCGAGTTTCTCGTCGCGTGTCGCACGGACGACGGGCGCGTCTTTGTCTGGCAGCGCAACCCGCTCAACCCGGCGGCGGTAGCCTCTGGCGCGCCCATCAACTGCCGCGCGGTCTTCGTGACCCCCGAAGGCTTCCTCGTCGCACTGGGCGCCGAGGGCAACGTGCGGCGCGTCTACTGGGCCGCGCAGGGCACCTTCACGGACTGGAACCGTGCCGCGACGACGGAGACCAGCGCCGGAGACTTCGACCTCGCGTGCCGCGCGCCGCTGGTGGCAGGGCGGCGTCTCGTCTCGGAGTCGTTGCTCTGGACCGAGGCGGAGCTTTTTGGGATGCAGTTCACGGGCGGAGACTTCCAGTTCTCGTTCCGAGAGATCGGCGTCTCGTGCGGGCTCATCGCGCCGAATGCGGTGGTTACGCAAGGCGGCACCGCCATCTGGATGAGCAACGGCAACTTCTTCACCTATGACGGCTACGTGAAGCAGCTTCCGTGCGAGGTGCGCGACGAAGTCTTCGGCAACATCAATCTGAGCGAAGCGAACAAGATCGTCTGCTACACCAACGCCGAGTTTGGCGAGGTGACGTGGCACTACCCGAGCGCGGTCTCGCTCGAAAACGACCGCTACGTGACCTTCAACTATCGCGAGGGCCACTGGGTCACGGGCACGCTCGCACGCGGGGCGGGCTTCGATCGCGGCGCGTTCGACTACCCGATCTTGGTCGATACGAACGGCAACGTGTTCGAGCACGAACGCGGCAATCAGCGCGCCGGGATGACGCCGTTTCTCGAAAGCGGCCCGATCGCGCCGGACCCTAACGCGCGCGTGGTGACGATCAACGCGCTTCAGCCTGACGAGCGCACGATCGGCGAGACGCGCCTCATTCTCTACGCGACGTTCGACATGGTGTCGTCTTACGTGCGCGCCTTCGCGCCGATCCTCATGCAGGGCCAGACGCCCGTTCGCATCACGGGCCGGTATCTGCGCCTGCGGATCGAAGAGGCTGTTCCTGATCGCGAGTGGCGCGTCGGCGTGCCGCGCGTGGCGATCGTCGGACGAGGTGAGCGGTGACGGAGATTCGGCTTCCGCAGCCGCCTGCGCGGTACGACGAGGAAGACCAGCGCCGCACGCGGGCCATCCTGCAGGCGGCGCTCCGGGGGCAGGTAGCCCGCTGGGATGATCTCTTCGGGCGTCCGGCGACGTTCCCGCCGAGCCCGCACACGCATGTCGCGGGGGACATCACGGGCGGTGTCTTCGCGCCCGCGCGTCTTGCGACCGGCACGGCGACGGCGCGCACGGTCGTGCGTGGCGACGGGACGTGGGGCGGCGTGCTCATCATCCGCGACGAAGGTGCGGTCATCGAGGCAACGCCGCGGTCGATCAACTTCTCCGGCACCAACGTCTCCGCGGTGACGGACGCCAACGGCGACGTTACGGTCACGCTGGTGGGCGGCGGGGGCGGCTCGGTGGACTGGGCCGACGTGCTCAACAAGCCGACGACCTTCCCGCCGAGTGCGCACACGCACGACGCGAGCGCGATCACGACGGGGGCCCTCGCCGTCGCGCGCGGCGGGCTTGGGTTGGTTTCGTACCCGATCACGGGGCAGGAAGAGTTTCTCCTCGCGTACTCGCGCACGACGGGCACGTTCGCCCCGATCACGCTCGGCGCGGCCAACGACACGACGATCTTCTACTCCGGCGGCGCACTTCGCTTCGGCAAGCTCCCGGTTGCGAATCTCGTGCTTCCCGGCGGGACGAGTGCCTTCCTTCGCGCCGATGGTACGTGGGCCGCGCCGGTCGTCACCGGCATCTCGGCGTCGCTCGTCACTGCGGGCACGTTCCCCGGCCCGCTCTACACCTTCCAAGACGGACTCAACGTCAACGGCGCACTGACGGTTGCGGGCGCCGGATCGTTTGGCTCGCTGTCGGTTGGGGGCGTCGGTGTCTCGCTCGTCGGGCACACGCACGGGCCGGGCGCGATCACGGGCGGCGGTGCGTTCGGCGCGGGCAACTACAGCTTCCCCGGCACGCTGTCGGTCACCGGCACGATCAGCGGCCCCGGCGGCGGGCTGACTGGCCTGCAGGCCGACCAGCTCACCGCGGGCGTGGTGCCCTCGGGCGCGCGGCTCGGCACGAGCGGCGGCGCGAACAATCAGTTCCTCCGCTTCAACACGCTCGGCTCGCCGATTTGGGCGCAGGTGAGCTACAGCGACATCGCGGGTGCGCCGACGACGCTCGCGATCAACGTTCGCAATAACAACGGTCTCGTCGGCGTGCGCCCGACGATCAACTTTATTGACGGGTCGCTGGTGACGTGGACCGTCACCGACAACGTCGCGCAGGCGCGCGTGGACATCACGCCGGTCGTGAGTGCTGTGCCTGCGTCGCTAGTGAGCGCGGGGACGTTCTCCGGCGCGTTCACGTTTGCGAGCGCGCTTCAGGTCAACAGCAACATCTCTGCCACTGGGCGCATCACGCCGAATCTGGGCCTCGGCGCCCTCGACATCCGCCAGCCGTCTCCGTCGTCGGTCGGGGCTACGGCGTTCACGCCGCTGTTCACGTCGTTTTTCAACGACAACAGCGCGCCGTGGGCTGACGGACTGGCGATGCGGTCTTATGGAGATGGCACGGGCGGCTCTGACAACCTGTTGGTGTTTGACAAGACCTCTGCGTTGCCTCGGGCGCGGCTGTACCGGCACAACTGGGGCACGACGAGCGCGTGGGGAAGCGGCGCGGGGGCGCAGTTCCGCGACTTCGTTATGACGGCAGTAAATGATCCGGATACCGTCAACATCGGGCGCGACAACGTAGCGAGCGGAAGCGCATGGCTCATCGCGCGTAAGCTCGCGCACGCGCCTAACGCGAGTACCGCGCACATCGAGGCTTTTTCAGCAGACGATGGGACCGGCGCCGGTGAAGTCTCTGTGCGCTTCCACATCGGCAATCGCTGGTGGCGACAGATTCGCGCGCGGGTGGATGGGTTTCATTTCACCAATGGAGGCGACGGGGTGCCCGTTCGCGTCACCGCGAGCGAGATCGAGTTCCGAGACGGATCGCTCAACTCTACGGTACGGATTATCGGAGAGAACGCGGGGGTGTCTGGACGAGCGCGCGTGTCCGGCGGCAGCGGAGACGCTGGCTTTCGGTTTACCGACGCCGCAGGGAACACGTACGGCTGGGTGCTTGGCTACGCCGATATCGCCGGGTTGCGGCTCTTCCCGGCAAACGGTTCACGGTCTCTTTGGATTCGCAACAATGACCAGATGCTGTACGAGGGGGCGCAGTTCCTCGTGCAGCCGACGGGAGGCTCGTCGCTGGCTGACGCGCTGGCGTTGGTCGACGCGTCGAACATCTCTGGCGCGGCACTTCTCGAGGTGCGAAACAACCGCAACCGTTGGTCATATCTCCGGCTCGGTGATGCACTGTTCGGCAACTACTGGGACGTCGCGTACCGAGAGACCGGCGGGCACGGGGACACGCGTCTCGCGTTCCGTTGGCAGGGCGCGGGCCCGCAGGTCTGGTTCACGAGCAACGGTGGGGGCCATTTCACCGGCCCGCTCGACGTTATCGGCACGCCGACGTTTCAGTCGCAGTCGATTCACGCCGCGGGCGCGCGTATCAACACGGACCAGCAACTGCTCTACCAGCGTGGGAGCTACACCGCAGGCTCTGGTGACTGGCCGTACTTGCCGATCATCGTCTCTACGTCATTGCCGAGCGGCACCGCGCCCGAGAACACGATCTGGATTCAGGTGCCGTCCTGATGTTTCGACGCGTTCGCAACTCGGCAGGCAATTGGGGACGCATCACGGGGTGGTGGGTGCGCCGCGGGGGGAGCTGGCAAGACGGCAACGCCTCCGGCGTTAGCTCGTGGGTGCGTCGGGGCGGGCTCTGGGTGTCGATCTGGGGGAGCACGGCGGTGCCCACCAGCCCGGAAGAGGTTGAGCTCTCGATCTTCTTCGACGGGGGAAACGAGTTCGGGACTGCGACCGCTACGTGTCGCGCCATCGGGGCATGGGTGCAGACACGGGCGGTGCTCCGGCGCACGGATAACGGGTTGCCTGACGAGCCTGACTCCCCCTACCTTACCTCACCATGGACCGCGAACGGCGCCCCCGGCTCCATCGTCAGCATCGGCTTCGGCTCGGTGCAGCGGTGGATCGGGACGACCCGGTACCGGGTCAGTATGCAGCACCGTAACGCGACCTCGCTCGCGACGAGCGGGGCCCCCTTCTCTTCAACCCAGAGTACGACACGATGAAGCGCCTCCCTCTCCTGCTCCTCCTGCTCCTCTGCGCGGCGTGCGCCTCCGCAACGGCCCCCGCCGCGTGCCCCTCCCGCGTCGTCACCACAGGGGGCGACACGTTGGTCGTCTTCTGCGACGGCGTTCGCGGCCCCTCGAACGAGCGGCCCGCCGACAAGCGGCCTCGATAGCGCCGCCCTACCCACGAGCCTGTTCATGCGATTCGCCGCCACCGCCGTCGCGTACTCTGAGCGACAGGTCCAGCCTGCGGGCCCCGAGACCCGCACCACGGTTCGCTCCGCCGAGTTCGAGCTCGTCGCGACGGATGTGACCCCCGGCACCTACTCGCCAGTATTGGGGCGCTTCTCGATTGCGCTCCACCCCGACGATCCCGCCCCGACGATCGGCGTCACCCACATCTTCTCCACGGAGAACCGCTAATGCCCAAGCGGGTCAACCCTCCCGACACGCCGAAGGACGGCCCCGAAGGTCCGGCAGTGCATCGCGCCACGCCGACGCCGAAGGTGCTCGGCGCGCTCACCGACATCCTGACGCGTCAGCAGGCGTTGCAGGCCGAGATGGCGCGTCTGCAGAACGAGGCCGTGAACATCGACGCCCTCGTCCGTGAGCTCTACAAGATTCCCGAGCAGGCCAATTGGTCGCTGACCTCGCAGGGTACGATCGAGTGGATGGGGTAGGCGATGGCCCGCTTCTACGCCACGTTCGACAATAGCACCATCAGCGCGTTGCAAGCGGCGAGTACTGGAAATCGCTTTCAGCGGCGCGTGTGGCCCGCGTCTCCCGGCGGGGCCGCGCGCCGTGCTACGCTCATCAACGCGCGGCAGGCCCTCAGCGATGCCGTGTATGCCTCGATGGACCCCGCGAATCGAAGGGGCGATACCGGCATCGTCGTGCCTCGGGATGCGCTCACGCTTCCCGGAGGCGCGGTGAACGGAACGCTCTATACGAACGCGGGGGCCATCTGGCCCGCCGATCCTCGGCAGCGACCGACGGCGGAAATCTTGATCGCGGGCTCGACGATTGTCAGCCCAACCGACACCATCTCCGCCAACAGCCCGCTCTACGCCGACGCGCAGACCGCGCTGGAGAATTGTCTCAGCGACATCGGCATCCGCACGCGGCTCGGCAACAATCCGTACCGCACGCTCGCGTCGCTGTGGCACGATCACGCGCTCACGTACTTCGCATGGGATGACTTCACGCCGGGGACGCCGCAAGGCGTCACCGTCACGCGCCCCGGCCCTCCGCCGCTTTTCGCTACGCAGCCGGTTCTCATCACCATTCCGTTTCTTCCGGAGTTTCCGGCAGACCTTGACGGAAGCGCGGTCGTCAGTGCCTTCCTCTCGCGCAACGGCGGGGGGCCTTCGACGAGCATCACGAACCAAGTGACGGCGGCGGACAACGGCTTCCTTGACTGGACAGTGCCCGGCAACACGTTGACGCCGGGCACATACACGCTCGACTGTCAGGTGCGGTTCCGCGACCCGAACATAACGACCAGCTTCGGCGGCACGGCGTCATTCACCGACGTCGGCTTCCTCACGCTGACCTGACATGGATCGAGTAGGCCAGATGGAGTTCCAGCGATGCGCGCCCTACCTTACCGCATCGCTGGAACACGCTCATGGGACGCACACGCTCGACGACGTCGAGGCCGGGGTGCAGAACGGAAGCCTCCAGCTCTGGACGGGACCGCAGTCGGCGATCGTCACCGAGGTGCTCGAGTATCCCAGAGTGAAGGTGCTCCACATCTTCCTTGCGGGTGGGAACCTCGCCGAGATCGAGGCGATGTACGAGCCGATCGCCGCATGGGCCCGCACGCTTGGATGTACACAGGTGCGCTGTACAGGACGTCCCGGCTGGGAGCGCACCTTCCTCAAGCACCGGGGCTGGCGCAAGGCCCAAGTGGTCTTGCAAGGAGACCTATGAGGATCAGCTCGCTCGCGATCGCTGTCGCCGCCCACGAAGCCAATCGCGTCTACTGCCAGTCGATCGGGGATGACTCCCAGCTCCCGTGGATCGAGGCCCCCGAAGAGGCACGTCAGTCGGCGATCGCTGGCGTCCACGCGATTCTCGCGCACGAGATCGCCTCGCCGGAGGCGGCGCACGAGGCGTGGATGGCGCGGAAGATCGAGCTAGGCTGGACCTTCGGCGAGGTCAAGGACTTCGAGGCGAAGACGCACCCGTGCCTCGTGCCCTACGCCGAGCTCCCCGCCGAACAGCGCGTGAAGGACGCGCTCTTCTTCGCCATCGTCACCTCGCTTCGCGACGGAGTGATCGCGTAACATGGCCGTCTCGCAGCAGCGCACGACACAGAGCATCGACCCCGGCATGATGGGAATGCGCGGGGAGGTCTTCAACGCCGCGCGTCGTGCCGCCGCTGCGGGGCCCGGTGCGGGCATCACCGACGCCAGCAACGCCTACCGCACCGCCGCCGGGGGCGTGCAGGCAGGCATGGACATCCTGCAGGGCGACGCGAGCCGCTTCTTCAACCCGTACCAGCAGGAAGTCATCGACCGCGTGCAGGGCGACTTCGGTCGCCTCTCTGACGCGGCGACCGCGAGCGTCAACGCCAACGCCGCGCGCATGGGCGCGTTCGGCATGGGCGGCTCGCGGCTCGCGCTCGCACAGGGCCGCGCCGCGGGAGACATCGCGCGCGAGTCAGGCAACACGATCGCAGGGTTGCGTCAGCAAGGCTGGCGCGACGCGGTCGGCCAGCAGCTCAGTCTCGGCGGGCTCCTCACGCAGACCGGCCTCGCGGGCGCGGGCGGCTCCGCCGAGCTCCAGCGCATGATCGACACCTACGGGCCGGACATCCTCCAGCGCGCGATGCTTGGCGCGCCGATGGAGACGACGAGCACGACGACGATGCGTGACGACCCGTGGAAGACCGCGCTGGGCCTCGGCCTCGCGGGCGCGGGCATGTTCTTCGGCGGGCCCGCCGGAGCCGCCGCAGCAGGCGGCATGGCGGGCGGGATGGGTGGCGGCTTGTTCGCTGGCCCGCGGCCCGCGACGCCGTCTCCCTTCTTGGGCGTCGGCAATCAGACGTCGCCGGGGTACTTCTCGGGGCTCGGGATCGGCAACCGCACCCCGCCGGGATACCGCTCCGGCTTCGGGATCGGACAGTGAGCGGCCTTCTCTCGCCCCTCGCGCGCTTCGGGCGCGGCCTCATCGGCGGCGCGGGCGACCTCGCCGGAAGCCTCGTGCGCGGCGCCCAGACGGGCGTCTCGCGCCTCGTCGATCCGAACAACGCCCTGACGCAGGCAGGCGCCGCGGTGCTCTCCACAGGGCCGCGGGCGACCTTCGCGCAGGGCCTCGGGGTTGGCCTCTCGACGTTGCAGGAGGCCCAGCTCCGCCGCCGCATGATGCAGGCGCGCGAGCAGGCCTTCGCGCCCGCCATGGGCGTCGATCCGAATGACGAAGAGGCGATGGCGAAGGCGTTCACTGCGGCGATCCCCGGCCTCGCGATGTCGGGCGACACGGAGACGGTGCGCTCGCTCACCGAGCTCCTCAAGAGCCGCGCCTATCAGGCCAGCGCGGGCTCGCGCGATCGGCTCGGGCGCATCATGCCGGTGAGCCGTCCCGACGGCACGCAGGCTCTTGTCGAGTTCCTGCCGGGCGGGGGCACGCGCGAGTTGCCGTTCAGCCCCGCCGCGACGACGCGCGACTCCGCCGCGCTTGAGCTCCGGCGCGAGGGGCAGGCCTTCTCGCAGGAAGACAAGATTCTTGACGACTTCCGCCGCGAGGCGGAGCCGCTCGTGCAACAGTTGGGCAAGGCGAATCTCGCACTCGTCAACCTCCCCGCCGCGATGCAGGGCAACGGCGCCATGCAGGTGCAGATGCTGTACACGTTCGTCTCGGCGATGGACCCGCAGTCGGCGGTGCGTGAGGGAGAAATCGGTCTCGCGCAGGCGGCGGCGTCGCTCCAGCAGACGATCCAGAGCTACATCCAGCGCGCGGAGTCGCTGGGCGACACCAGCGCGATCGTGCCGCCCGCGTTGATTCAGCAGATGGGAACCGTGATTCAGCAGATGCGCGATGTCGCCCAGCGCCGCTATGGTACGGTATTGCAGGCGACGCGCACGCGCGCCGAGCGCGCCAAGATCAAGGACATCGACTCGGTGCTTCCGCGCTACTCGTTCACGCCTCCAGTTACCGGCTCCCCGCCGAACAACACGGGCGCGGCTACCAACCCGGCGGCGCCGATCTATGACCTACTGTCTGGAGCCCGTCGCCCGTGACGCCCCCGCCGAAGAAGAGTCTCGCCCGCATCGTCTCTGAGTTGCGTCGCGCGCAACGGCTCGCCGCCGAGCGGCAGATGCCGCCGTTTGACGAAGCCGCGATTGAGGCGTATGTGCGCCAAGAATCGGAGAATCGCTTCGGCTTCAAGGACGTGCGCGCGTTGCTCGATCAGATCGACACGCGCCCGTCGACGCGCAACCTGTTGCGCTCGGCGGTACAGGGCGCGACGATGGACTGGGGCGACGAAGCGCTCGGGCTCGTCAACCCCGAGGCGGGCGACGAGATGCGCCTGCGCGGGGATATGTTCCGCGAAGACGAGCCGATCCTCGACATGGCGGCAGGGATGGCGGGCGCGTTGCCAGTTGCCGGTGGGGTTGCGAAGGCACTCCCGCGGCTGGGCGCCATGACCGGCATTCCCGCCGCCATGTCCATGGGGGCGGGCTCCGGGGCGGTCGCTGGTGCAGGCTCGGCTCCGCCCGGCGAGCGCCGCGCGGGGGCCGAAGCGGGCGGCGTATTCGGGGCCTTGCTCGGGACCGGCTTCGGGGCCGCAGGCTCCGCCTACTCGGCGCTCTCTCCGGCGGAGGCGGCGCGCCGCCGTGTCGCCGCCGCGGCCCAGCTCGACGCGCCGGAAATCGCCGCGCGTGTGGGCGCCTATGAGGCGTCAGGGCTCTCTCCGGCAGGGCGCGCTGCGGACCCGATCGGCGCCGACTTCGGGCCCGCGCTCACGCAGGAGCTCGACAACGCGGTCACGACGTCGCCTGCGGCGCGCGTGCAGGCGGCGAGCATCTTCGGCGATCGGCAGTCGCGGCGCGCGGGGCGTCTCTACGGCGATCTCGCGAGCGAAACAGGCGACGTCGTCGCCGAGACTGAGGCTCGCAATTACGGCGACGATCTCAAGCGGTGGGCCAACGAGGCATATGGCTCGCTCCGTGAGGGGAACGCGCGCATCAAGTTCACGCCCGACGAGGCGAAGGACTGGGAGCAGCTCGTGAAGCAGCCGGTCGTGCAGGACGCGTGGCGCCGCGCCGAGAACACGGTGAAGATCGGCGACATGGCCCCGCGCGCGGTGAGCTCGTTCGAGGCGTTGCAGACGTTCAAGACGCAGCTCGACGACGCGATCGAGGCCAACTTCCGCAAGGGCGCCGGGCAGGCCGCGGAGAACCTCAAGACCGTGCGCGACAAGCTCGTCGAGACGATGCGCCAGAAGGTGCCCGGCTACAAGAAGATCGACGCCGAGTACGCGCGCCGGAACGGCGTGCTCCGGGCGTGGGAGATGGGCAAGGACTTCTGGAACAGCCCCGATCCGCGCGACATGGTGCGGACGCTGCTGCCGCAGTTGAAGCGGGGCGGAGACCCGGAGCAGCTCGAGGCCTTCCGCCGCGCCGTCGCGAGCGAGGCCCTCGCCGAACTGCAGCGGGCGAAGACGAACCAGAGCATCGCGACGCAGATCGAGAATATGTCGCAGGCCAAGCGGGACCGCATCAAGGAGGCCTTCAAGACGCCGGAGCAGTTTCAGCGCTACCTGCGTCTCGTCGAGCTTGAGGCGCAGCAGGAGGCGACGAACAAGGTGCTCGGCAACTCCATGACGGCGTTCCGCCAGAACAACGCGCGCATGGACCCGGTCGAGCTGGCCGGTGGCGCCGCGACGGGCGGGGCCGGTGTGGCGATCCCTGCCGTGACGCGGCTCTCATCGAGTGCTCGGCAACGCGCCGTCGGGACGCGCGTCGGTGAGCTACTGATGCAGCCCGGCATCGAGTTCAACCGCAACATGCTCGCGAGCGCGCTCAAGCCTGACGCGACGCGCCTCATGTCGAGCGGGAGCTACGCCTCGCCGATCGTCGCCTCACGTCTCGCCGGACTCCTTGCCAACCGCAACCGCTGATGACGATCCCGTATGGGCTCTTCACGAAGGCGACCGCAGACGCCGCACGCGACTACGATCCGACGACGGCGGCGATGCGGAGCGCGGGCGTAGAGTTCGATCCGGCGATGGGCATGGGGCTCATGGGGAGCCTCGCGCCGAAGGCTACGCGCGAGCTCATCAATGTCGGTGGCGTTCTGCGATCCAAGCTCAACAGTGCAGGGCGCCTGATCGCCCCAAAGGACGAGCACATCCGCAATTTCTGGCGTTGGTTCGGAGATTCGCATCTCGCTGACGACGCCGAACGTCCGCAGGTGCTCTATCATGGGACACCGACGGGCGGCTTCGACGTGTTCGATCTCGCGAAAGGCGAAAGCCCTGCGATTTTCACACAGCCATCGCCGAGCAATATTCAAGCAGCGCACCGTATCGGGGGCGAGCATCACGGCTACAAACCGGGAACGAGCATCATGCCACTGTATGGCAGAGTGCAACGCCCGCTTGAGTTGACGACGGAGCAAGCACGCGACTTTCGAGGCTCGCAGGGAATGTCGTCGCTCTTCCCGCAGATCATCACAGAAGGCGACTTGCGAGTGCTCCGGGAGTCTGGTTACGACGGCATCGTGTACCGCGGAACCGGCGACCCGCGTTTGAACACCGCCCCCGAAGTAATTTTCCTTTCGCCCGAGCAGGTGAAGTCGGCGATCGGCAACGACGGGACGTTCAGTCCCGCCAACAAGAGTATCCTTCGCGCCGTCGCTCCCTTCGGCCTCCTCTCCGCCGCACGAGACTCAACCTCCCGCCGCTGATGCCTGACTGGCTCTCCCGCACCCTCTCGAAGCCGACGCCGCGCGACAACACGCGCGTCGTCTCGCCGCGCGATCTCCTGCGTGAGCGCGCCCGCGACATCGCCCCGACGCGCACCATCGGGCCGGTGTCTCCTTACAGGTACGGCGCGGCCCGCGAAATTCTTCGCCGCGGAGCGGATGCCGCGGGATTCGCACCGGGCCCGATAGGCGCCGGGGCGGGGCTTGTTTCGGGGTTGCTCGATGCGAACGAAGGCAACTGGCTCGGGGCCGGACTCGGCATCGTGGGCTCGCTTGTGCCCGGCGGGCGCAAGGCATCGAAGACGATCGAGCAGTCGCTTGGGAAGAAGTTCGCCATCCTCACCGCGAACAACCCCGGCGGCACCGCCATGGATGCGGCGCGGAATGTCGCGAACAACGAGCGACTCCTCGCCGAGGTCAAGCGGCGCGGCTACGAGAACGCGTACCTCACCAAGGGCGCGTACACGGACGAGGCGACGGGGCAGTTGCTCGAAGAGGCCTCGATCATCGTGCCGGGAATGCCGGTGCGTGAGGCGCGCGAGCTCGGGGCCCGCTTCGGACAGAACGCGGTCATCACTGAGAAGGGCTACCACGACATCAAGAAGGGGACGGTGTTCCCTTCGCGCGGCGTGGTCCGCAACGTCACCGACCAGCCGTACACGGAGCTTCCCGGCGGCGAGCGGATGCGCCTCGACATCGACTGGGACAATCCGGTCGAAGACAAGATTCGGGCGATCCCGGTCCCGGCGAAGGCGAACCCCGAGGTGCTCCAGCTCGCCGACGACTTCCGGCGTCTGAGCGGGCTCGACGCGACGCCGCGGATGCCGATGCCGCCGCAGGTGGACGCGGGCCGCGCCCGCCAGATGGCGCAGGTGTACGAGCAGTTGAAGGACGCGCCCGACTCGCCGGAGGTGCGCGCCGCGTATCGCTCGCTCGTCGATGAGGTGACGCGGCAGGCGAAGATGATCGAGGATGCGGGCTACAAGCTCGAATACGTGGACGCGGACCCGTACAAAAACTCCGCCGAGATGATGCAGGACGTCGCGCAGAACCGCCGCCTCAAGGTGCTCAAGACGACGGACGACTCCGCGCATCCGCTCCTCACCAAGGACGAGAACAACCTCTTCCGTGCGGTGCATGACTTCTTCGGGCACAGTCAGCACGGGGCCCAGTTTGGCCCGCGCGGCGAGGAGATGGCGTTCCGCGATCACGCCTCGATGTTCACGCCCGAGGCGCAGCGGGCGCTCGCGACGGAGACGCGCGGGCAGAATAGCTGGGTCAACTTCGGGCCGTTCTCGGATCGCCCGGTGACGGAGCGCCCGTTCGCGCAGCAGAAGGCCTCGCTCTGGCCGCAGGAGTTTCTCGGCGACTACGACGCGATGCCGAATCCGCCGGTCGCGGGCCCGGACCCTGCGCCGATGGCCGCGCCTGCGATCCGCACGACGCCGCGGCCCCGCACCGAGCGAGAGATCATCCGCCGCGCCGACCAGACGATCCCTGACCGCAAGAACCTCGGCGAGATGCCTCGGTTTCCGGGCATCTTCGAAGACCCGCGCGTGCTTGCCGATGACGCCCGCACACGTACGGCGCCGGAATCGCCGTCGCTCCCGCGGCTCTTCGGCGTGACGCGTTCCGAGCTGGCGCAGGAGGCCGCGCAGCCCGGCGACCTGAGCCCGCAGGACGTGCTCCCGTTCATGACGCCTCGTGCAACCGGGGCGGCGAGTGCGGCCTCGGTAATGACCGACGCCAACACGCGCCGCATTCGCACCGCGCTCGATGCGGGCGCCGAACGCGCGCCGGAGCTGTTGACCGGCATGGCGGGCTGGTACTCGATGTCTCCGATGTACCAGCAGCTCGAGCGGCTCGTGGGCCCCGGTCGCGCGAAGGAGCTGTTCCACCAATTCAATCAGATCACGGCGGGGATGTCGCCGGGGAGCGCGGTCACGACCGAGCTCAACCGGGGCACCGCCGCGCACGCAGCGACCGTGCGAAACGCGCCCGATCTCTTCGGCCAGTTTGCCAACATCGACAACAAGCCGGACACGCCGGACTGGCTGCTCGGGGTGAAGGGGCACGCGTACCATGACACGCATCAGCAGGGGCTCGAAAAGTTCCTCCGCGAGGGCAACGTGCTGGGCTCGCCGAAGGTGGGCCCCTACGCCAGCGCCAGTGGCGTCTCTGGGGTGACTGGACGCCAGAGCAAGGTCGCCGTCGGGGACGCGCACTGGAGCCGCGGGGCGGGCCTCGCCGAGGTTCGGGGTGGCAAAGACCCGGCCTCAAGCGTGACGAAGGCCGAGATCATTTCGCTCTACCCGTGGTGGGACCGGCGCATCGCGCGGCCCCTTGGCCTCGAGCCGGTTCCCGCGCAGGCGTTCGGCTGGGGGCTCTTCTCGGGCGCCACCGGGGTCGATACGCCGGTTGGTCCCCCGAAGCTGGAGATTCTGTCCGACATGATTATGGACACCGCGAACCGGCTCGGGATGCGCCCCGAGGAGGTTCGGGACCGTGTCCTGCTCGGGGAGATGCACCTCGGCCAGCGCAAGGCACCCCGCCCAAGCCTTTTCCCGCCTCGCTGAGGCCCTGAAACGCGAAGACCCCTCCGCCACTGCGCCGGAGGGGTCTTCGTCGTTTGTAGGCCTACTGGCGTGGCTTGCCGGGCCCGATATTGAGCCGCTTCGCGGCCTGCGCCTGCCGAAACCGCTCCTCAGCCGCCTTCTTGGCCCCGGCCTCCGCCTCGGGGTCGGCGTCCGGGGCGCCGAGCATCGGCGGGTGCTCGGCCTCGGCGGTCAGCTCGAAGATGCGCCGAAGCTTGTCCCGCACGACGTTCGCCGAGATGGTCGGGTTCCCGAAGCGCACGTTGCGGGCGGCGAGATTGTCGAGCTCCTCGAGTTCGATGCGGACGGCTTCCAGCATCAGTCCTCCATGGGGTTGAAGTTATCCCCGAGGAGGTCTTCGAGGATCGGGCGGTACTGCGGGAGCGCCATCAGTTCGTCGCGATACTCGCGCACGCGGTCACGAAGGTCCGCGGCCTCGACCGTGTCAAGATCGCCCCGCTCGTATTGGCGCAGTTCCTTGCAGACGTTGCCGAGTACCGAGCGGGCGCGGGCGCCGCGACTACGCTCCTGCAGGCGCGCCACGCGGAACGGCTCGTTACGCATGGATCAGCCCCTCCTCGATGAGGCGGGCCGCGGTGCGCCCGTAGGTGCCCTGCAGGCGCCACGCGAGGCCGGTGTCGACGAGATGCTGGAAGAGCTCCAGCACCCCGTCTTGGTCGAGCTCGCCGTTCTCAAACGCGATGATCGCGCTCGTCTGGTCGAAGGTCTTGGTGGACATCAGTTGCGCCCCCAGAGCACGTCGCCGAGATCGTCGCGCCGCGACCCGGCGGGCTCGATCGAGCGGTGGCCCTTCTTCGCCAACCACATGCTCGGGTTGGCCTTGCTGTTGGCGCGGGCGTAGGCTGCCTGCGCGCCGAGGTCGATCGTGATGGTTGGCTTCAGGTACTCGCGATTCGCGGCCACGACCGCGTCGGTGCAGAGGGTGTCGCCGCGGGCGTCGTTCGTGGCCTGCGCGTTCGTCAGGATCGTGGAGAACGACTCGCCGCGCTGCAGCGCGAGGAGGGTGAGGTTCTTGATGGTGTCGAACAGTGTGGTCATCGGTCGCTCCGAAGAGTGGTGGGTGCCGGGCCTCGTGCCCGACACCCGGAAGGTAGTGAGGTGGATCAGGGTGTCAAGTGCCGCGCCGGGACTTCTTCCGGCGCGCCTTGCGGTCCTCGGCCAGCTTCTGCTCGATCGCGCGCTGGTACACGCTCCCGATGCGGACGTGGACCTCGGCCTTGCCGCCCGTCCGGCTCCGCGCCGGACGGACGACGAGAACGTCTTCGCGGAGCTCGACGACGAGCTCGCCCCAGCTCGACTGCATCACGCGCCGCGTCGGGCGCTCGTTGGTGGAGCGGGTCATATTACTTGCCCTCCTCGGTGAAGGTGCATCCACACTCGGCGTGGCAGGGCTCAAGCTTCCCGCCCCAGACGCGCTCCCGCACTTCGGCGAGCGTCTGCGCGAGCAACGTGTGCGTGCCGTCGTCGCCGAAGTAGAACCCGCGCGGCGCCATCACCTCGTACTGGGGGTCTTCCTTGCTCCATTCGTGGCCGAGGTACTCGACCGCGAGCTCGCGATCGCCGAGCGTCACGAAGTAGCGGAGCGGGTACAGCGGGCGCGGCTTCTGCGCGGCGTAGGCGGCGATTTCGGCGGGGGTCGCCTTGCGGGTCTTGGGCTTCGCCATGACTCAGGCCTCCGCGGACTGCATGGCGGTGTACAGCTCGATGCGACGAGCCGTCAGCTCGCGGAGACGCGCGCGGGCCTCGACGTACTCGGGGCTCGTGACCGAATCGGCGCGGACCATAACGCTCTCTGTGGCATCGACTTCGTTGCGGATGGCGATCAGGTCGCGGTACAGCTCAGAGCGGGTCTTCTCAGGCATTGCCGGTCTCTCCAGAGGAGTGGTGGGTGCCGGGCCTCGTGCCCGACACCCGAATACTAGGTGGGCTGGACTACCCTGTCAAGGGGTGAGCTGTCGGCTCGCGCTGGGACGGCCCTCTCGCGCCGCGGTGAGCAGACGCGGGAGAGGCCAATGTGGGCGCGCACGGTACCACTGCTCCGCCAGACGTAGGGCGTGGTGCGCGCCGGTCGCGCGCACCTTGAGGAAGCCACCGTCGTTTGAGTAGACGGTCCACGTTAGCCGCTTGGGCCCATCGCTCGGGGCCTTCACTTCTCGCGCACCCAGAACCCCGGCGTGCGGGTCCGTGTCGCGCAGAAGCGGCGCACGATGGAGTCGGCCTGCGCCTTCGTGAGGTCTTGGCGGCAGTAGAGCTCCTGTTCCCACATCCCGTCAGTGCCGCCCCAGAGGATGAACAGCACCACACCGAACGTGCCCTGCTTCGTCTGGAAGGCCTCGATCTTTGAACGGTCGTAGACGTACTTCGGGGCCAGCGCCGGGCCCAGCGGGGGGTCGAAGTTGCGGGGATCGAAGGTGTACTCGCTCATTGTCCTGTCCTCGTGTTCGGGTCTCGCCGGGCACCGCGCCCGCCGTGAGATCAAGTATACACGGCTGGACTACCCTGTCAAGGGGTCCAGCTCCGGACGCAGGCGCAACCCCAGAAAACCCATGCGGCGGGTGCCGGGCTCGCGCCAGCGTGCGAAGCCGCGCGCCACCATCACCCCGCTGAAGCGCTTCACACTCCCGACGAAGTCGCCGTGCTCGTTGGCGTAGGCCTCCCATGCGCGATACAGTGAATCGGTGAGCTCGCGCGCGTTCGGGTCCAGCTCGCACCGCTCGGCGAGGAAAGCCCCGAGCCGGTCCTCGTCGCTGAAATATTCCTCGCTGGCCGCACGGATCGCGGCGCTCCGCCCGAGCCCCGCCGAGAGCCACTCGCGCGTGCCCTCAAGCATCCACGCGAGAATCTGGGGCCACTCGGCGCGCAGTGCGTTGGCGAGCTCAGGATCGACCGCGGCGGGCTTGTACGTGAAGGGAAGCAGATACACGCGCCGCTTCATCGCGTCGTCGATGTCGCGAATCTCAGGGCGGTGGTTGCCCACGACACAGAGCTTGAACTGGGGCTGGAACGTGAAGTTGTCCTGCCGCATGAAGCGGGCGGTGATGCGCTCGCCGCCGGTCACGCTCTTGATGCGTTGCTCGTCCCAGCGGCGCCCGGCCTGCGTCTCGCTTGAGGCGACGAGCCGCGCGCCGACCAGCATCGCGAGGTCAGTCGAGTGGCGATCGTTCTTGCTCGCCGCAAACGCGTCGAGCGTGGCGACGCTCGCGTAATCGCCCATGATGCCCGCCACGACATTCAGCAGCACGCTCTTGCCGTTCCCGCCGGGGCCCCAGATGAAGGTGAGCTGCTGTTCCCGCGTCGAGCCCGTGAGGGCGTAGCCGCACCAGCGCTGCAGCCACGCGATCGTCTCGCGGTCGCCCTGCGTCACCTCCTCGAGGAACGACAGCCATCGCGCAGGCGCGCCCGGCGCCGGGGCGACAGCGGTCACGCGCGAGCACAGGGCCTCGGGGTTCGCACTGCTGAGGCTCCCGTCGCGCAGATTGACGATCCCGGCGGGAGTGTTGAGCACCCACGGGTCCGCGTCGAGCGAGTCGGTGTGAATCGCGATGCGCGGGTCGCTCTGCAGGAGCGTGCGGACGTGCGCCGCGCGGCTCGCGGTGAGGAAGCCGTCGGCGATCTTTCCGAACATCGCACGCTCGCGCTCGCTCACGCCCCGCACGCCGATCTCGTGCGCCAAGGCGATGAGGCATCGGTTGATCGTGGCGTCGGCGGCGAGCACCGCGTCCGGCTCCCAGCGCCGCCCATCCCACACGTACCAGCGCCCCGTGCCCGGCGCGAAGCGGAGCCGCTCGCCCGCCATGCCATAGACGCGATCGGCGAGCCAGTGCTCGGTGTAGTCGCGCGGCATCGCGACGTGCTCCGCGGCGGGTTCCGCCACGATCGCCGAAAACTCATCCGCCGCCGTCGAGTGTCCGAACTTGGCCGCGAGCTCCGAAAGCCACGACCAGCCGACCGCGTAGGGCCCCCGCATCCGGCGCCAGTCCTCGCGCACCGTGTCGATGTCGTTCCCCTGCGGGTACTGTGCATTGCCTTCCCACTTCGTCGCCCACGCGGCAAAGACGCCGAAGGCCTCCTCGGGATCGGCCCACGCGGCGCGGATGGCGTAGCCGACCTTGATGTACTCGTCGCGCGAGGCGAAGTGCTCGTTGGTGTTGGGGATCGCCTCCACGCACGCGCGGAGCGCATCAAGCGACGGCGCCAGCAGATCGTCCTGCGCGGTCGCGGCGTCCTTGCGCCGATCGCCCGTGCCTTCGCGTTCGACGGCGATGCCGAGCGCGAGGCACCGCTGCGCGAGCGCGTCGCCGAACGCGTTGACGTCGGCGAGCGTGATGGAGGGAAGGTCTTCGACGATGCCGCACTCGAGGAGTCCGTCCCACTCATACGCGCGCCGCGTCGTCGGGTGGATGCCCTCGACGACGACTTGCTGGCCCGCCGCGAGCACTTCGATCAGGTGCGTGCGCTGGGCGCGCACGTCCTTGAGCCAGAAGCGGACGCGCCCGAACGGCTGGCTCGTGCGGTAGAGCAGGAGCCGCTTCGGGGCGCGCCCCACGCGCACGGGGGCCACGCCGAGGAAGAGCCCCGCGAGTTGCTCAATCTCGTCAGCCAGCGACTCGTCGAGCACGTCGATGTCGAGCGCGGGGAAGTGGTCGGTGCGGAGCCCGATGTTGGCGCCGTCGCGGCGCCACTGCTCGAGCTCGTCGCGCGTGTGCTCGGCCTTGCGCCAGTCGTAGCCGCCCCACGTCCCGCTCGCATTTTTCCGTCCCGGCACCTTGCCGAGGGAGTCGCGATCAAGTTTCGAGTTGGGGGAGAGTGTCGCGTCGGGCGGGGTCACGGAGATCAGGTCGCAGACGCCGATCGCCCACAGTTGCAGGGAAGGAGGAAGCATGGGAGGGATTGTAGTCACTTGCGATAGCGAGGGCCAGCCCACGCCTCCCACTTGACCGGGAAGCCCGGCGCCCACTCTGGCGTGCCCGCGATCGCGGCCTCGAACCCGGCAAGACCGAGCTCCGGCGCGGCCTCGCTCACGATCTCGTCATGCACCGAGAGCACAACCTCGTACCCCGCCGCGTCCGCGCGGAGCATCGCCTCCGCGATGATGTCCCGCGCGAGGGCCTGCACGATGTTCTCCGTGATGAGCCCGCCGTACAGGGCGTAGCGCACCCAGCGGCGCGTCTGCGAGTCAACGCCGGAGACGGTGACCGCGGGCCGCTTCTCCGGCGGGGTGCCCGGCGGGTGATCCGCCGCGTCCCACCACGGCACGATGCGCTCCTCGATCTTCGGCGCCGGGTAGCAGAGGAGCCGCTTGCTCGGGAGCTGCAGCCACAGGAACTTGCGCGTGCTGACGAAGACGCAGTCGCCGCGCGGCCCGAACGCGACGCGCTGACCCGGATGCTCGACCGCAACCTTGGCGGCGTCGTTCGCGTCGTACCAGAACTGCTTCACCTTCGGGTGCGTGTCGCGGTAGGTCTGCACGGCGCGCTGCGCGAGCTCGTCGTCAAGCGTCACGTTGTACGGCGGCTTCGCGGCGGTGTCCTTGAACTTCTTCCAGCCCATCTGGAACCCGCACCCGAGCTCCGCGGCCTTGCCGAGCTGCCGCTCGTCGCTGTCCTTGCCGACCGCGTCGACCGGCACGCCGAAGATCATCGCGCCCATGCGCTCGTAAATCTTCGCGCCGTTGCGGAACAGCTCGACGACGTCGTCCTGCCCCGCGACCCAGTTGACGAGGCGGGCCTCAATCTGCGCCGCGTCCGCGGCGTAGAGCGCCTTCCCCGGCGCCGCGGTGAGGCAACTACGGAGCAGGCTCGAGAGCACCACCATCGGCGGGTGGAAGAGCCCGATGAGCTCGTCGTCGCCCTTCAGCACCTGCGGGATGAACTGCTCCGGCTTCTTGATCTCGGGGCGCGGAAAATTCTGCGGCTGGATGAGGCGCCCGCCCCAGCGTCCCGTGCCCGCCGCATGGTAGAAGAGCAGGCCCCGCGCGCGGTGATCCGCGTCAACGCAGGCCAGCATCGCGTCCAGCTTGGCGACGCTCGTCTTGGCGTTCTCACTGCGGAGCTCGAGGACGCCCCGCACCGCCGGGTGCATCGACCCGTCCCGCAACAGCTCCGCCGTCGTGGCCTTGTCGACGCTCTTCGTGTTCACGCCGAAAAGACGCATCCACTCCAGCAGATCGGCGCGCGAGGTGATCTTCTCGACCATCCCCGAGGTCATCGAGGAGAGCGCCGCGTTGGCCCGGTCCTGCTCGCGCCGCGCCATCGCGCGGGCGGCAAGGATGAGCGGCACATCGAGGCGCACGCCGCGCGCGTTGATGCGCTGGTCGAGTTGCCAGACGGCGAGCTCGCGCGGATCGAGGCGGCGCACCTGCTTCGCGATCTCGCGCTCGACGCGCACGTCTTGCAAGCAGTAGGTGTCAAGCTGGTCGAACTTCTCCGGTGCCGTGGCGCGGGTCCAGAAGATGGGCTCGCGGCTGTCCTTGAGGCGGCGCGGCTGGGAAAGCTGCAGCATAACCCGGTAGCCGACGTCGTCCTTCTGCTGGCTCACGCCGAGCACCCGCGCGCACTCGTCGAGCGATCGCGGGAGTGACATCGCCGCGGCCTCCGCCGCCGTGTCGCGCCAGCGGTGCTCGGCGATCGCCGGGAGCGCATACTTTCGCATCATCACGCGCTCCCAGATTGCGCGCTCGAAGGCGACGTTCCACGCGCGCACCTCCGTCGCGAACAGGAGCCGGTGCAACAATTCGGAGCGCGCCGCGCCGAGTCCTTCCGGCAACGTATCCCACTCCGGCGTCCAGAGGAGCGGCTCCTCATCGTCCAGTGCGAACGCGAGGCACAGCACGTCGGTGGTGGGGTCGGCGGCGTAGCGCCACGCGCCCGCCCGCTTGATGTCGCACGCGGATCGGGTCTCGAAGTCGATCGACAGAACCGGCACGGTAGTCTCAGAGAGGCAAACGAGCCCCCTACGCCGACGCGTAGAGGGCCCGCCTGCGGTCGTGGATCAGATGAGCGAGTTGATGTCCGGCGTGGGCGCCGCGAGCGCCGCGTCGATCCCGCCGGGCGTCTCCTCGAGCGCCGAGAACTCGTCCTGCGCCGCGGTACGGTTGTCCAGCCGGTCCCCGTGGCGCACGAACTGCAGGTGCTGGAGCCCGAACGTCACCCCGCGGCTCTTGTTGTCATAGCCGTAGGCGTTGAGCACCGCGCGCACGACCGAGCCCGGGTAGAAGTAGTCCATGATCTTGTCCTCGGGGCAAATCGCGACCTTGCCCGTCGTCGGATCATTGAAGTTGAGGGCGAGGCCCGGACGCTGCTCCGAGTTGGTGCTGAAGAAGATGGCGCCCTCCGGGTAACCCTTCGCGATGGCGTCGTCGCGGAACGGCCACTTGAGCACCTTGTTCTTCACCGCGTCGACGAACGTGAGGACGCCGCCCGGCGTCTTGATCGCGTTGGTGAACTTGCCGATCCCGGCCTCGACCGCGGCCTTCTTGAGCTCGGTGAGGTCGGTCCCCTTGAGGAACACGAGCGTCGCCGAATACTTGAGCTTGCCCTGCTCGTTGGCCTTCGGCGTGACGAGCGTGGGGTAGCTGAGAATCGCGTATGGCGTGATGACCTTCATACCTGTCTCCTGTCAGAGAATGTCGTCGATGGTGGGCGTCGCCGCGATCGCGTCGAACGCCTCTTCCGCCCGAATCCCGGCAACCGCCGGGCGGGGGTCGTGCGCGGGCGCCATCGTGACACCCGAGCTCCGCTTGACCACGAGCGTCGGCTCGTAGGTCGAGAACACTCGCTTGCCCAGCGTCTTCTCCATCTGCGCTGGTGACTTCAGCTCACGCGGCGCGTAGATCGCGTCGCCATGTTCGGCGAGCATCTTCGTCGCCGCCGCCTCGTCGATCCACGTCCGGTTGGCGCGCTTCTCGACGAGCTTGTAGCCGGGCACTTCCTGTCCCTGCTCGAGGAGCTGTTGCGCGTAGGTGCGCACCGCGCCTATCCAGTCCTCGACGAGGTCGAGCTTCGGCATGATCTCGGCGAGTTGCTGGACACTCAACGCCGCCGGTTGCACCGGGGGCGCGAACGGGACGACGGCGAACTCGGTCTGCATCTGTTCCTCCGTGTGGGCCTTCCGCTCCGGGCAGATCGGCTTCGCCCGGCACCACTTGCACCACTCCCCGACCGCACGCGGCGCGTTGGGTTCCTGCGTCTTCGCCGCCGCCGCGAGCAACTCGACGGCGAGGAGGTCCAGCTCCCCGCGCGGGTAGGCCACCGAGCGCACGGGCTCGCCGCCACGGTGGCGCGGCTGCACGATCGTCACGCGGATTTCCTTGAGCGGGTACTCCTTATAGCGCTCTTCCCAGACCAGCGCGGCCCCGAGAGCGTAGTAGCCAAGCTGGAGATTGTCATCGACGCTGACGAACACGCCCTGCCCGTACTTCAGGTCGAAGACATGCAGCACGCCACGAGAGAGCCAGAGCACCTGCGCGTCGCTCGTGCCGAACATCGGGGCGGGCGGGTTGAGCGGCGCGAGCGAAATGCGCTCCTCGACCCGCAGAATCGCGTGCTCGCTGTCGATCGAGGCGCGCACCGTGTTCACGTAGAGCGCGACGGCGTTCGCCATTTCCTCATCGACTTCGATCTCGTGCGTGACCGATCCCTCGGTCACGAGCATCATGCGCCCGACGTAGTCGGCGGGCGACGTCTTCTGGAGCAGGCACAGCTCGGCGAGCTGGTGCGCGGCGGTGCCCAGCCGGGCGTGCTCCGAGGGCACCTCTGGCGGGGCCTGTTCGAGGAGCTTGACGCTCCCCGGACAGTTGAGCCAGCGCTCCGCGCTCGACGCGCCGAGGGCGGCGTGCTGGGTCGGCGCCATCAGCCCTGCACCGTGGCGACGACCGCCTCCGCCGCCGCGATGAAGGTGCCGTACTGCGCCTCGGTCAACTCCGAGAACCGCTTCACGCCGAGCGACGCGAAGATTTCGACGACGCGGGGCACGCCGAGCGCGGGGTTCTTGGCGATCGCCGTGACGAGCGCCATCGCCTTGTCCTTCTGCGACTCCTGCGGCACCGGGGCAGACGTGACGCTCACGACGTCCGCCGGAACCGCGACGGGCGCGGCCCGCTCGGCGATCTCGACTTCGATCGGCGTCGGCGCCGGGGCCTGCGCCTCGGGCTCGGCCTTCTTCGTGCGCGTCTTCTTCGGCGTCGCGCTCGCCGTCTCGGCGGGCTTGTCCTGCGGCGTCTCGCGCTCGGTCGCCGCCGTCTGCCCGTGCTCGATGCTGCCGGAGAGCGGCTGGGACGTCAGCGCATTGACGCCGACGGGCTGATGCTTCGGCACGAGGCGCACCTCGATGATGCCGGGGAACGCGCGCGCCACGGCCTGCAACTGTTCCACCGTGGCGTACGGACTGACGTCGATGTGAACTTCCATTTCGATCTTCATGCGGGTCTCCATTGGGAGTGGTTGGGGAGCGAGGATACTACAACAGGTGGACCAACTCGTCAAGGTCCAGCTCCGGCACTGCCTCGGCGCGCCCTTCGGCGGTGCGGAACTGGGTCATCATCTTCGTCTCGCGCTCGTGTTGCGCCCAGATCGCGTCGTCGATCGTGCCCGGCACGAGCAACGCGCGCACGAGCACCGGATGCGCTTGCCCGATGCGGTGAAGCCGTTTCGCGGCCTGCCAGTTGGTGTCCGCGGCCCACCACGGCTCGACGCTGTAACCGCGCCGCGCCCGCGTGAGCGTGAGCGCGGTCTGGCAGGCGATGATTTGCCCGAGGAAGACGTCGTAGCGGCCCGCTTGGAAGCCTTCCACGCGTTCGACGCGGCCCGCCTCACTGGTGGCGCCCGTGAGCACCGCAACACGCAGCCCCGCCGCACGTAGCGCCTCCGCGAGCATCTCGATCACGTCGAGGTGATACGCGAAGACCACGCAGGGCCCGTCGTACTCCTCGACGATCATCTCCGCCGCGGCGCCCGCCTTCGCCAGCCCGAGGAGGCGGCGGAGCTGGGCGCCCTCGGCGCTGGTGAAGGCTGTGGCAAGCGAGTCGCCGTTTGCCATGGCGCGGGCGATCGCTTCTTCGAGCTCGGGGAACTGCGCGAGCGACGGCGGAGACTTCACGACGAGCGGCGTCGCGCCGAAGTCGAGCGGCGGCAGCTCGACGCCCGCCGAGGTCTCGTCGCGCTCGAGGTACACGCTCGCCATCGCGGCGCGCAACTCCTCGAGGTGCTTCGCCGCGAGCACCTTGATTCCGTACTGCGTCTCCCGGTAGACGCAGAACTTGTTCAAGAAGGCTCGCGACGTGGTCGTGCCGATCGCGCGGAGCACCTCGGGCGCGAGGGCCATGAGGATCGGCCAGAGGTCCATCGGGTTGCGGCGCATGATCGTGCCGCTCAACGCGTAGACGCGGAGCGCGGCGCGGGCAAAACCCTCACGCCCGAGGATCAGCTTCGTGCGCTGGCTCGTCGGGTTCGCGAGGTAGTGCGCCTCGTCGAGCACGATCGCCTGCGCCTCACGGATGCGGGCCCGCTTGCGCTCGGCGTTGGCGCCGGACGCGACGATCTCGTTGTAGCTGAACACGTCGGGCACGCCCGCGTCGCTCAGGGGCAGACGCCGGAACGCGTCGCGCCACACTTCCCGCGCGATCGCGGGCGCGATCACGACGATCTCCGGCGCGCGGTGCCCCGCCCGCCGCAGGGCCTCCACGGTGGTGAAGGTCTTGCCCAAGCCGGGCGCGTCGCCGAGAATCGCGCGGGCACGCGACGCCATGAAGGCGGCGGCAACGTCTTGGTGCGGGCGGAGCGTAATCATCGGTCAGAGGAGGTCTTCTAGGGTGAGTCGGTCGTCGTCCGGAACGTGTTGCGCGATCTCGGTGAACGTCTTCCATGTCATGAGCACATACGGCGAGCCGCCGTCGCTGCGGGCCACCACGATCGGGAGCTTTGATCGGCGTGCGCTCTGTTGCACCTGCGCGAGCCATGCCTCGTTCTCGATCGTGGTACGGCGCCGCTTGCACTCGACGACGAACCGGCCCGTGTCGTCGAGATCGTGGCCGGAGTCGCGTGCCTGCCCCAGTCGCCGCTTCGCGTCCGGGTAGCCGAGCTTGTGGAACAGCTTTGCCACTTCCCGCTCGAACTCCGCGCCCTTGTCGCGGGAGAGCTTGCTCATCAGAGCTTCGCCTCGACGAGATACTCGGAGACCGTGAGCGCGGCGCCGATGAGCTGACGGAGATCAAACTTGCTGGCTTCCAGCGCGTAATTGCGCTCTCGCCAGTAGCGAAGTATCCGCGCCGCCTCCAGCACCTTCTCCGGCGTGCGCGGCTTCGCGGGCACGACGCGCATCTTCGTCTCGTCGATCCGCAACTCCACGTCGGGTCGCTTCATCGCTTCTGCTCCGCGAGATACTCCGCGGCCTCCACGAGCCGCTGGAACGTTTCGAGACTCGGCGCGTGGCGTCCGGTGAAGTAACGGGAGAGCTGGGACTCGTCCATGCCGAGATGCAGGGCGAGGCGGCGCTGGGGAATCGAGTGCGTCGAGAGAAACTGCTGCAGCTCGGTCATCAGCTTGGACAGGGACTTCTTGGTGCTCATCGCATGGGTGATGCGCCTCCGGCGCCGTCTGCGGGGTGAACGCGCGCCAGCTCGGCGCGCAAGCGGTGAATCTCGGCGGCGAGCATCCCGCCGTCGCCGCTGGGGAGCGTCGCGTGCGGGTGCCGCGCGAGGTACTGCAGGAGCCGCTCGAGCTTCTCGCTCTCGGGCCCGTACCCGCCGCGGTGCGTGGTGAACGCGTCCGCGGCGAGACGGTCGGTCGGGTCAGGAACGCTTGGCACTGAGCGCCCGGTGCCTGCGCCACGCCTTCGCCGAGGTGCGGGCGCGGTGCTTGTCGACCACGTCCTTGAGGCGGCGATGCGAGCCACGCCCGCCGACGTGCTTGTGCAGACGCGAGCGGGGGCGCCCGGTCCAGATCGGGCCGGGCCCCGCGAGTGCCGCGGCGGCGAGGGCGGCGAGGGCGCGCTTCACTTGGGCACCCCCGGCGCCGGGTAGTACTGGGCAAGGCGTTCGAGGACTTCGACAGGAACGGCATCCGCATCCGCAAGAAGGAACGTACACGGATAGCAGCCGCATCCCGAAACGCCCCCGTTGACGGCACGGCGCACGGCTTCCATGTCGATGCTGGCGCGCAAGGCCAGCGCCTTACGCTTCTGGAACTCGCGCTCGGCGTCCTCGGCTTCCTTGCGTTCGATCTTCTCGATCTCGGCGAGCACGTCGGGCTCGACCGCGCGCACCGCGTCGGCGAAGGCTTTCGCCTCCTCCGCCTGTGCCGCTTCGGCCTCGCGCGCCGCGATCTCCGCGCGTTCACGCTCGTCCAGCACCGCCGCGATCTCACGGCAGAGATAGAACTCGGCCTTGCGGAGGTTCTCGACGCGGTCGCCCTTGAGGTGGGCGCGCCAGAGATACTTGAGGGCGTTGCCGAGACGGAAGCCCTGCGGCCCCGTCATCGTCTCGGTCATCGCCTCGATGGCGTCGATGCACTCCATGCCGCTCGACGACGTGTAGTGCGGGGGATGGTTGACCATGTCCATCAGCGGCGCTCCTCGAAATTGATGTACCGCGCGGCGTGGGCGAGCGCGAGCGCGAACCCGAGCAGGCACCAGCCGAGCACGAACAGAATCCAGTCGTACTGCAGGAAGCCACGCGCGACCACCACCAGCCCGGCAACTCCCGCCGCGATGATCGTGCCCAGCAGGCACAACATCCCGAACAGGCAGAGGAGGCGGCTCATGCGCGCCTCTGCACGCGCCGCACCGCGTCACGGCGGGCGGGATCGGCGGCGATCGCGGCGAGGCCTGCGTTGATCTGCGCGTGGAGCCGGGCCACGTAGATGTATGCCGCCACGCTCTGCTTCGCGGTCTCCTTCTTCTCCATCCCGTCCACGAGCGCGTCGCGGCGGGTGCCGAGCTCCGCCGCCAGCGCGGCGGCGTGCTCGTCGGGCACCTCGATGGTCAGCGTGACCATTAGTTGAGCTCCTGCGGGGAAACCCCGCGCGGGCGAATCGACGGCAACGCCGCCTCCATCGCGTTGAACTGTTCTGCCGCGAGCGTCACCTCGGCGCGGGTGTCTTCGATCGTCTTCGTGATCGGGATGTTGATGACGAGCATCTCGATCGGCGTGAGCGTGAGCCAGTGGGTGTCGTCCTTCACGACGCCCTCGCGGATCATCGAGGCCAGCTCGACCTCCGCGACCGCGCGCAGGAAGGTGCCGTAGGCTTCCTGCCACCCCGGCGGGGCGTTGACGAGGTGGTAGCGGCTCGCGCGCTTGATGCCCTCGAGCACGACCGAGACGAGCTCCTGCCGCATCGCGCCGCCCTTCACCAAGCGCGCGGCGACGATGCCCGCGGTGACGTGGCAGAGCGCGGAGGCCTCGGATGCGTAACTGCGGCGCACGTTGGGGGCGACGACGACGTCGAGAAAGCGCGCCGTTGAGTCGGGCAACGGCTGCAGGGCGGCGACGTCGATCGCGACGAGCGCGTCGATCGCGGTGTCGATGTCCTGCGTGAGATCGGGTTCCATCAAGTGCTCCGTGGTGGTGGGTGGAATGGACATACTAGTCTAGCGGAGAATCTGGCACAAGAGGGTCGTGGCGGCGAGCGCGAAGATCACGAGGTACAGCGCGCGCTCGGTGTTGTTGGGGCGACCGGCGGGCATCAGTACCTCACGCCGATGGCGGCGCAGATTTCCCTGCCGCCCTTCGCGAGCACGTGTGAAAGAACATCGGCGGGGTCGCGCGTCCGCGTCAGGAGGTGCGCGTCGACTTCGATCGTGACGCCGACGTAGCGCGGGAGGTTTCCGCGGGGCTCACGTTGCTGGGCGCGGACGCGCATCGCCTGCATCGCGCGAGCTTCCATCTCTTCTTCGACGACACGGCGCTCATCGGCGCGGATCGCCTTCACAAGCGCGTCGAACGTCTCGTGTCGTCCGCAGGTGCATACCTTCATGCCGATGCGGAGATGGCACCGCTTGGCGTGGCGAAGTAGCTCACGCACTGCGTCGGTCTTTGCTTCGATAGTAGAGAACATCAGTCGCCCACCCCGAAACGGGCTACGGAGAGCTTATACCAGAGGTGCGTCACCTCATTCTCGAGAGCGCGTGTGCGGCATCGGTAGTGGTCTCGCTCTTCGCGCAACCGCGTGTTCTCCGATTGGCCGAGGACTGCGCCGAGCACGAGCCCGACCAACGCGCTGATCGCGGCGATGGTGATGGTTGTCGCGATCATGCGTCCCCCATCTCCGCCATCGCGGCGCGAAGCAAGCAGTAGGTGATGCGCGCCTCGCGCGCTTCGGTCACGGTCTTGACGATGCACCCCGGCGGGGACTCATCGCCGAACGGGAACGCGTATGCGAACATGGCGCCGCCGAGGTCTCGGTCCGTTTGCGAGAGCATCCGCCGGTACGTTTCGGCGGTGATGCGGTCGCGTAGATCGAGCTCGTCGATCGCGAAGCAGATGAACGACTGCTCCGCGCGGAGGAGCATCTCCGCGATCGCGTCCCACGCCTCGGCGAGGGTGGGCTTGGGGGTTCGCATCAGAAGGCCTCCACGCCGCGACGTCGCGCGAGCTCCTGCCCGATCGCCAGATACGCCGCCTCGGCGTTGGCGTTCGGGTCGAACGCGTGCCACCGCTCGGGGTGGTCGCGCATGATCTCGTCGTAGAAGGAGCGAGCGGTGAGCATCTCGGTATCCGTGACGTAGTCTGCCTCCTTGCTCTGGAGGCGCGTCGCAATCGCGATGATCCACGCGATGCGGCGGTGGGTCTGGCCGCGGGTGAGTGAGGTGAGGGGCATGGTCAGGCCTCAACCGTCGGCCACGCCGACGGGTTCGCGTTGATCCGCCGACGTTCGGCGGGGAGGACGTGGCGGGCCGACAGCGGCGCCGCGTGCTCGTTCGCGCGCACCCACGCGTCACGCTCGGCGCGGGTGTCGAAGGCGAGCACCTCGCGCGCCTGCTTGCCGGTCTCGATCCACGTCGCGCCGACCCCGTAGGGCCAGCGCACCGCGAAGAAGGTCTTGGGCATGGCTCAGGCCCCCCGCAACGTGGTGAGGGCCTGCTCCGCGGCGGTGAGCTGCGCGCGGGCGTCGCGGATGTCGAGCTGGTACCCGTCGAGCGTGCTCTGGGGCAGGAGCGCCTTGTAGGCCTGCACGTACAGGCGCTCAGCGCGGGCCACGACGAGCTTGGCATCCGCGACCGCGGCCAGCGCACGGAACAGCGTGTCGCGGCGTTCGGCGGTGGCGTCGTCAAAGAGCTTTTCGAGGCGGGCGTCGCGAACAGTCTGGATCATCGGTCTCTCCTTGGGAGTGGTGGGCCGCACCGCGCGGCCCGTGGACAGAATACTAGGTGGGGTGGACCAGTCTGTCAAGAGGCGACGTCAATAACCGCGTGCACCGTCGCCTGCTCGCAGTACTTCCCGGCGGGGCTCGACGCGGCTGCCTTGCACGCGTTGTTGTACGAGCCGTGCCACGACGTCTCCTCAACGCCCGGCTCCGCGGCGAAGCGAACGGCCTTGGCGCGGTACCGCGCGGCCATCTCGATCGCCCATTCCGCGTTCTCGGTCTCCCCCTTCGCGGCGTACTTGATCGCGTCACGGTCGAACGCAAACGCCTCACGCTCCGCCCGCGCGGCCCGGAAGGCGGGCGACTCCCAGTAGAGCACGACGTGGGTGTAGGCCCGCTCCGTCGAGCGCTTGTGCGTCTGGCCGGTGCGGGGCGAGCGGATCGAGAAGGTCGTCTTGGGCATCGTCGGTCTCTCCAGAGGAGTGGGTTGGTGCCGGGCCGTGCGCCCGACACCAGAAGGATAGGTAGGCTGGACTAGTGTGTCAAGGGGTCGCGAGAAAATAAAAGGTCTTCCCGCGCACCTCTTCCCGGCGGAGGTAGCCGACATCCACGAGCCCCTCGCAGACGGCGTAGATGTGGGCCCGGCTCAGGGCTGGCTTGCGGTTGGCGTACTCCGAGGTGAGCTCGAACTTGGCCGGGCGCGCCGCGTGGATCAGGTCGAGCACGTCGCCGACGGACATGAGGAGGCGGATCGAGACGTCGGGACGGGCCGGGCGCAGGGCCACCGCGCGCGTCAGGACCATGCGACCGGGGCGCGTGATGGAATAGCGGGGCACATGCTTGGTCACCCACTCCTCGTGGTAGCGCTCGGCCCAGCCCAGCGCCAGCAAGGCGTCGAGAATCTCGCCGACGCCGCGGGAGGGCACCTTGGTGCGGGCCCATATCTCCGAGATTCGGCGGGGCTCTTCGAGCGCGCGGAGCACGGGCGCCACGTTGACGGTGACAAGCGTCTGGGAGATCGGGTACGGGCTGGTGACGGGGCGCATCAGAACCTCAGGGAAGGGGGTGGAGGGATAGCCACTTAGAAACACTATCTGTGATTGATTCTCTGGTGAGTTTCTAGAACTATCTACAATAATCAATCAGAGTTGGCGTTTACAAGTGGCTATCCTTCCCGGCTCAATGGCGGGGCGCTGGGCGGGCCGGGCGACGCCGATCGAACCGCAAGGCTGACGCAACACCGCGCCGAACGCAGGCAGAGGACAGGCGACCCGGTGCGCCGCTGGTGGTGGGGTTGCGAAGTGGGTCGGTGGTTGGGCATCATCCGCCCATGCCGGGAAATCCCAAACAAGCTGAGCTCGAGGCGCAGGTGGCTGCGCTGGGCGGCGGCAACCTTGAAGAGGGCTGGAGCGAGATCATCGACTCGGTCGCCGACGGCAAGCGACTCAAGGACTGGGCGCGCCTGCTTGGTGTGTCCAGTTCCTTCCTGAGCTGGCGGATCAACGACGATCCAGAGAGGAAGGCGAGGCTCGCTCGCGCGCGGAAGATGCTCGCCGACCATCACCTCGAGAAGGCCGAGGACGCCGCCGAGGAGCCGATCTTCACCCCGGTGGACGCATCACGGGCCAAGCTCCGCGCCGATGTGCATCTGCAGCTCGCCAAGCTCCGCGACCCTGAGTTGCAGGCGCCGAAGACGCAGGTGAACGTGGCTATGTCCTTTGGTGACTTGCACTTAGACGCTTTGCGTCGTCGCACAGTCGTCAGCGCGCACCTTGCCGTGCCGCCGGACCAGCGTGCCTTGACTTCGGACGAGGAGCTGGCTAAGTTGTTGTGACGCAACGACTTATGCGCTTCGACTTCGCATAAGCTGCATTATGTAAACCTGACCAGACGCAAGACCCGTGCCACGGTTATCCACATCGCGGTGTGGAAATGTGGAAAAGCCCCCCCCGGTACTTGACCCCGGCCCGGCCCGCGGGCAGGGCCCACCCCACAGACATCGACCCGGCCCCCCGGTACTTGCGGGGCCCACCCCCACCCGGTACTAGATTGCCCGAAATGCAACTCCCGGTCACGCAGGTGTATTTCGACAGCGGCTACTACATGCTGATCCCCGGCGAGCATGTCTTCGACACCATCGCGGACCAGCTCGCCAAGGGGCGCCCGTGGGTGCGGCTCACGGATTCGGCGGGGCACACGCACGTCATCCGCGCCGATCGCATCGCGCATTACGTCGATGCGGAGCATGTCTCCTCCGAGTACGAGACCGAGATCGAGGGGCAGTGACCCAGACCGTTGCCGACCTGTTCGTCGAGCGGTACCGGCACAATCGCCCGCTCTTCGTGCGCGAGGTGTACGGCGCCGAGCCGGACCCGTGGCAGGACGATTTGCTTCAGCGGGTGGACCGGGCCTCGCACCCGGCGAACGTCTCGCCGGAGCCCCGCAAGATCGCGGTCAAGTCGGGCCACGGCGTCGGCAAGACGACGGTGCTGGCGTGGCTGATCGTCCACCAGCAGCTCACCTACCTGCCGCAGAAGGCAGTCTGCACCGCCCCGACGAGCGCGCAGCTTTTTGACGCCCTCTGGGCCGACGTCGGCGTCTGGGTGAGCCGCCTGCCGGAGCATCTCCGGGCGCTCCTCGAGCATCAGAGCGAGAAGCTCATCTACCTCCCCTCGCCGGACGAGAGCTTCACCTCCGTCCGTACGAGCCGCGCCGAGGCCCCGGACGCTCTGCAGGGCATCCACTCCGATCGGGTGCTCCTGATCGGCGACGAGGCCTCCGGCATCCCTGATGCGGTCTTCGAGGCCTCGGTGGGTTCGATGTCGGGGCACGACGCGGTGATGATCCTGACCGGCAATCCGGTGCGCCGCTCGGGCCTGTTCTTCCGGGTCTTCGAGGAGATGCTCGAGGGCTGGTCCCGCATGACGGTGTCGTGTCTCGACTCGCCGCGCGTCGCGCCCGCCTTCGTCCAGCAGATCGTCGACGACTACGGAATCGACTCGAACGCATACCGAGTGCGCGTGCTTGGCGAGTTTCCTCTCGCCGAAGACGACGTCTACATCCCGTGGGAGCTGGTCGAGGCGGCGCGCACGCGCGACATCGCCGAAGACCCGCTGGTGCGCCCCATCTGGGGCTTGGACTGCGCCCGGATGGGCGACGACGCGAGTGTGCTCATCAAGCGACGCGGGCGTGTGGTCCGTGACGACATTCGCGAGTGGCGGAAGAAAGACACGATGGAGCTCGCCGGGCTCGTCAAGGCCGAGTGGGATGCGACCCCCGAGCGCGATCGCCCGTCGATGATTTGCATCGACTCGATCGGCATCGGCGCGGGCGTGGCGGATCGCCTCCGCGAGCAGGGCCTGCCGGTGTTCGACGTCAACGTGGGCGAGTTGCCCGCGATCTTCGAGGAGCACTGCCTCAATCTTCGCGCCGAGCTGTGGCGCAAGATGAAGGAATGGTTCCTCCAGCGCGACGTGAAGCTCCCGCACTACAACAAGCGGATGTCGCAGGAGACCGAGGAGTGGTTCCGCAGTCAGGGGCTCGTGCCGGAGCTGGTGCCACTTTCGCGAAGCCGTCTCTGGGAGCGCCTGCAGAAGGACATCACGGCGCCGACGTTCAAGTTCACGAGCTCCGGCAA
>Ga0209985_10000461_pt1 | contig 44499 bp, 57 predicted proteins | sample NOAtaG_FD_187305 | JGI IMG/M metagenome (GOLD analysis project Ga0209985, IMG submission 187305) | Freshwater lake microbial communities from Lake Erie, under a cyanobacterial bloom - NOAA_Erie_Diel6S_1000h metaG (SPAdes) (version 2) | ecosystem: Environmental > Aquatic > Freshwater > Lake ...
GCCCTCGCGCCCCGCGCGGGTGTCCGGGTCCACGCTGTAACCTAGGCTCTTGGCGTGGCGCTCAAACGCGGCGCGGTCTGCCACCGGCTTCTGCTCCGGCTGCTCCAGCGCGGCCTCCAGGGCGTTGATGGCGTCAGTGCAAGGCAGGATTGCCATCGCTCGACCGCAGCGGCTCAGTTCATCCACGGCGTGGCGCAGGACTTCACGCGCCTGCTGGGCGGCGGTTCTCAGTTCAGTCATGTCTTGCTCCTTGGTGATCATCGAGGCTTGGCGTAGTACCACGCTTCTATGCCTTCATCTTTGTATACGGCGGGCGGGTTTGACCTGCGGGGTTCTTTAGGTGCGTGCTGGACTCTCTTCACAGGCTCCTGTTGTTGCCCCGGCTGCGCCAGCGCGGCCTTGAGGGCGGTGATGGCTTCACCCTCTGGGCTGTTTACGCAGCCGTCCCAATTACGATCCAACGCCTCCAGCGCCTGCTGCACCGTGGCGCGGGGCAGGGTAATCAAATCGCTCATGTCAGTGCCCTCCAAATCGCATAAATCGACCACCCCAGCACCGACACCATGCCAATGATGGCAAGCGTCAGCAGGGTGTGCCAGAACCTCTCAAGGCCCTGTCCTTCGTACTTCTGTTTCATGTCTTGCTCCTTTCCGGCCAATCAGCGGGCCGGTCGGTCCACTCGATGCCTTCTTGCCGAATGGCTACTTTCCGGGCGAAGTGCGCGGCCTTTTTTGCTGTGTAACTTGGGTGGGCATCAACGCTCCACCAACCACCATCCCACCAGCGCAGCACATCCGCGTTGCGCCCGTAGCTTGCAGGCCACCAGCCGATGCTGGGTGGCGGTCCTTTTCTCCAGTTCATTTCATGCTTCCTCCCCAGCCATCGTGGCCTTCAGACGTTCGATGCGCTTGGTGTGGTAGGTCACCATGGCGTCCGCGTATTCACGGGCACTGTGGGCCTCCAGCAAGCGCCTCGTCGTACTCCTGCGCTGCCAACACTTCGGCAGCAGCGGGCTGGAACAGGGACTTGAACTTGATCCAGGCGCTCATCAGATGACTCCCGCCAGACGCGCAGCGATGGCCGCAGCGGTGAGACCGTCCGAGTCCAACCCCTCGGTGACCTTCTCCCTGCGCACCACGACCTGCGAGCGCACGACCGCAGTCTCGACCGTGTCGATGTAGTGCTTGGGCACATACAGCTTGATCTGCGGCCAGAGCTTGATCGCCTCGTTGAGCGACTTGCACTTGTTGAGGAACTGCACGATCTGCGTCTGCCGGTCGTTCCAGACCTTCCTGATCTTTCGCTCGGCCTTCTCGCGCTCGACGACAGCCATGACGTGCCGAGCGACGGTGTGGTGGATGTGCAGGTCATCGGCTGCTGCGGCTTCGATGTCGGAGTAGGGAACCCGCACCACGATCTTGCCTTCCCACCCCACGGACGTGCCCGGGGGCACGGGGACGAGGGCTTTGGTGAACTTCACGTGCGCGGTCGTCTCGTTGTGCCCATCGTCGTGCCTGTACAGCGTCTCGAATGCAACGGCCGAGGCTTTGTTGACCCACGACGACGGCATCTGGGACTTCAGGTGCAGGTGCTCGCCCCACAGGATCTGGGTCGCAAGCGACTCAACGCCGTCGCCGATGAAAGACTGGACCTCGAACGAGGGGGCAGGGGTTGCGTCGACTTCTGCTGCGCGCAGATGGTTGATTTGGCGCTCCACATCGGTGATGAGCTGCTTGGAGATGCGAACGAGTGCCATGATGGCTTACCTTTCAATGATTGAGTGAGGAAGTGGCCCCGAAGGGCCGGGGATCATGCGCGAGACTTGAGCCAGTCGTTGATGACTGCTCGTGCCTCGCTCTTCTGCCGAGCCGTTGCCGTAGGTGACAGCGCCTCGTGGCAGATCTGGAGTAGCCGCTCGAAGGCAGCCAGGAGTTCGTCGAGTTCTTTCATGATGCGTCCATGGTGAAGTGGATGACGTCGCCGTACGGCGCCTCCACGTCAGTTGAGATGCACCACACGACAGGATAGGCGGGCTTGCTACTCGGGTCGAACGACGTGTAGCCGTCGGTCAGGCACACGAACACCTCGGGGTCGATGCCCTTGTCCTCGATGTACTTGAAACCAGCCTCCATGTCGGTGCCGCCGCCAGCGTAGAACTCCAGGGCGAACTCCTCACCGCGCTCGAAGGTGTCGTGCTTACACACCGAAGTGTCGACGTACAAGACGTGCACACGCTCCGGGCTGCACAGCTCGATGATGCGAGCGAGGTGGCCGTTGTAGTAGTTCAACTCACGCGGGCTGATGGAGCCGCTGACGTCGATCTGGATGACGACCTCGCCCATCTCGGCGACCTTGCCGGGGGAGGGCAGGTACTGCTCGAAGCGACGGTTGGGCCGCGCCCACGACACCTCGCCGCGCTTGAACGACGTCATGTAGCGCTCAAGGATCTCGTACCAGGGCGTGCCCGGGTCGATCAGGTCGGCGATGATCTTCTGGAGCGATGCGGGCAGCTTGCCTTGCATCTTGGCAGCCTGGGCAGCCTGCGCGACTTCCACACGCGTCTCGGCGTCGATCTTGTCGGCCTCGTCGGCAGTGAGTGGTGCCCCACGCTCGATCAGGTCGTCGCCGATACCGCCGGGGCCGGGCACGCGTCCACTGCCGTCCTGCTCCTCGGGCAGCTTGTTGTAGATGGCGTCGACCGTGTCGTCCTTGGAGCCGGGCATGTCCACGCCGCCGGGGATGAAGTCACCGATCTTGGCGTCCTTGAGCATGTCGTTGATCCAGGCGTCGCCGGCGATGTTCCACCGCTTGGCCTGCCGGGCACCGCGCCGTGAGGCGTGCTGGCCGATGACGTGACCGACCTCGTGGGCGAGGAGGAACACGGCTTGGTCGACCGTGAGCTTCTCGATGAAGTCCGGGTTGTAGTAGATCTGACCGCGTTGGTCGACGGCGGCAGTCGGGATCGACTTGTCGGCGATCAGCTTGCGCTTCAACAGGATGGAGGCGAAGAAGGGGTGCTGTGTGACGATGGCGACCTTGGCCTTGTCGAGCTTGGTGATGGTCATGGTGTTGTCCTTTCAGTGAGTGAGTTAGACGTTGGGTGGGATGGCGTGCAGTTCCATCGGCGTGTCCTCCATGAGGGCCCGCGCGGCTTGCTTGTGTCGGTGGTCAGTGACGGCCTGCTTGCGGTGGTACGCGAGGTTGATGACCATAGCCTCATTCATGCGGGCCGTTGAATGGAAGTGGGCCCAGTGTCTTTCCCCCGACAAAAGTTCGGCCACTCCAGCGCGGTGGTTGTCTTTGACTCTAGTCGGGTCGAAGTATTTGTCGTGGTCTTTCAGCAGGTACTGCACGAGGTCGACCTCCATGATGCGGACCACCTCAGCACGTACGTCGTCGGCCTTGGGGACGTCCATGTAGTGTTTGCTTGGCCGCACGCGGCCAAGCGAGATGCCGAAGTTCTCAGCGACGATCTGGGCGATCTTGGCCGACTTGGACGACCAGCCGCCCACAGCCACACCGTCTTCGATCATGCGAGCTGCCATCTTGCGCAGCCGTGGGGGGATGCTCCTGGGGTCCAGGGTCATCGTGGTCTTGATGCCGGGCAGGGCCATTACCCGGGCTGTCTGGAACATGTCCGTTGTTTTCACAGGGTTACTCTCCTTTGAGTTTGATGAGGGTGCCGTACCAGATGAAGGCTTCGGCGAGTGACACGTGCCCAGGCAATACGTGCGAGGACTCTGCGCGTCCATCGTTGAACACGTTGATGGCTGTCTCGTCGGGGTTGGTGAACTGCACGACGTTGACGTAGAACGTAGGCGAGCGCCAACTGAGTTGGCGGAGCTTGCTACCCGCCGCATCCATCAGAAGTACGCAGCCATCTTGTCCGCTGCCTCTGCGAGCTTGGCGCGTGCGTCGTGGCGCACCATGGCGCTGCCCTTGACCATCTCGACGTTGTCCAGGTAACGCTTGGCCAGCGTCTCCAGCTCGTCCATGTGGGCGGTCAGCTCAGGCGTCGGGAACAGCATCAGCGAGCGTGCCTCCTTGATGCCATCGAGCACGTTGGAGATCACGCTGTTGTGGAAGCGCTCACCCTTCTGGCCCTGGTACTCACCGAGCCGCTCCACCAGCGCACCTAGGGGCTTGAGCATGCGGTTGATGGTGTCGGCGTTGGCCGCAGCCAGCGCGTCGTTCTCGGCCTGCTCACAGGCTTGCAGGTCGGAGTCGGACAGGTCGAACAGGAAGTGCCTCGCGTCGGGCATGGGCTGGAACTTGTACTCCAGCGACATGCTGCGTCGGAAGGCATCAGCGCTCGGGTACTCGTCAACGTGTGCACGTCCAGCAGCCCGGCCCGAGTTGCGGTACGCGACGTCGTTGAGCACCAGTTGGTCGTAGTGCGGCATGTAGTGGTCGAGCATGTTGTCGACCTTGGCCGTGCGGTGCTTCACCTCCTGGGTGTAGGCAAAGTAGTTGGCGTTGGGGAGAATCCTCGGGCCAGCGTCCACGTAGGGCAGGGTGTGCGTCTTGTGGTACGTGTACACCTCGTTGACGGCCGCCATGATCCGGTTGATCGGGCTGTGCTTATCCTGGAACAGCTTGGTGAGCACGGTGATACCGGCGTCACCTTCGGCGGCCTGCACCTTGGCAGTCAGGGCGTTGTCGCGCTTGGTGAGTGCTGCGCGACGGATGGTGAGCTTGACGAGAACGGCCTTGTCGGCCAGCTTGGAAACGCGAGTCAGCATTTGATGCTCCTGAGAAATTCATTGAGTTCGCGGTTGATGAACTTGCCCATCAGGACCTTGTCCAGGTCGTCTCTCGTGATGGACTCTTCGGTGAAGATCTTGTAAAAACCTCCCCCTGGGGTGAAGCGGGCACGCAGCCAGATTCCGCTCGCCGCTTGGACCTTCGAGCGCAGGCTGTCCCCCGAGCCCGGCTCCAAGGTGTCGGCTACTTGGCACACAGTCTCGAAGGACTCGGGGGTGTGGCCTACCACGGCTGTGACGTCGGCGAACCAGTCGACGAACCTGCCGTCCCTGTCTTGCTGCACTGTGAACAGGTAGGTGTTCACTTAGCCTCCTTTCAGTTAGTAAGTACGAGGATGGCCAGGGCCGTGGCCTTCGCCTCTTCGACGCTCTTGGCCTCGATCATGGTGGGCGGGGGGTTGCCGCCCGGGCGGTCGATGCGCCACTGCTGCATCCTGTCGGCCCAGTTTGCAGCGCGGGTCAAGCCCAGGTACGTGATGCGCCCCCGGATGCGCCAGTTGATCAAGTTGGCGTCCATGTCGTGCAGGTCCCACACTTCGCCGTCGCCGGTGTTGTATCTGGGGCTTCGCCACTCCAGGCGAGTCACATCAGCACCTCGGCGTTGCGCGTCGCCCACTCGGAGAACGAGCGGGTGTTCTGCACGTCCTTGCACAGCTTGAGCGAGTCCTTGACGGTCATGACGTCGAACTCCTTGGGCAGGCGGGCCGTGTAGGTCGTGATGCGGTCGAAGTTGTCCTTCGTGGCCTTGCGGGCCAGCGCACCCGTGATGGCGAAGCGCACTGCCGGGTCATCGGGCACGTCGGCACCCTTGGGGTCGAGCAGCAGCGCGTCGATGTTGGGCAGCGCACGGAAGATCTTGCGAAAGCCCGTGTACTCGGCAGCCGCGCCCTCACCGACCTCGCCGGCCACGTTGTCGAAGTAGAGCTGCTCGGGCAGCGAGTCGGGGATGTAGGACGTGCGCTCCCACGAGCGCGGCGTCGGGTTGCAGAAGCGGTTGGGGTCGAAGTCGCTGATGAGCCCGGGCCGGAAGCGCAGGAACTGGATCAACTCCACAGGCCAGCCGGCGTTCAGTGCGTACTCGCACAGGTCGTCGAGGTTCTCCGTGAAGTCGAAGCGCCGCGTGCGGTTGGCGAGCTTGCTGGTGATGCGGTTGGCGCCGGACTTGTCCTCGGTGCGGTTACCCGTGGCGATGATGAACAGTTGCTCGGTCAGCGAGAGCTGGCCAGCGTGGCGGTCGTAGATGACGCGGCACAGCGCGTTCTGCATGGCCACGCTGCCGTCGCTGAGTTCCTCCAGGATGAGTGCTGCGCGACCTTGGCCCTGGCGGATGGAGTAGAACTCCTTGGAGGCCAGCCAGTCGCTGTGGTCGCCCTTGGCGGAGGGCAAGCCCAGAATGTCCACGGGATCGCGCAGGCTGGCGTTGAACTCGATGACCTTGCCGGGCTCGATGCCCAACTCGCTCACGATCTCGCGGGCACAGGCGGACTTGCCACCACCGGGGGCGCCCAGGATGAACGGCACGACCTTGTTGCCGTTGGGGGCCTTGAACTGCTCCAGGATGGAGGCCTTGATGTGTTGATAGCGCATGTTAGTTCCTGTGTGAATGAATGAGAAAGGGAACGAGGGGTTAGATGCTAACTGATTCAGATGTTAGGCGGCAAGAGTTCCTTGTAGGGGTTGGTGTTGAAGAGTTTGGCCACGGGAGCGAACTCCACGTTGCCCTCGGCGTCGCGGTTGACCATGCACACAGTGGCCACGGGCTCGCCTGTACTGGCGTCGGTGCACTGCATGAGCGCGAGGTCTTGGTTCTTGGCTGCGCGCAGCAGGTTGTTGAAGTTGGCCTTGTGGCCAGCGGACAGGGCAGGGGATGCGTGTGTCATGCGGTCTCCGGTTGCGGGGTTGGGTTGAGTTTGTGTGCCACGAGGGGCACCATGCCCTGGATGGCGAGGGTCACCATGTCCTCACGCGACAGCAGCGTCGTGCCATCGTCGGGGTGCGGGTGGGTCTGGGAGCGGTGCTTGGATGTGGTCACGCTGAAGCGGTCCTGGTTCTCGTACCACCTACTGGTGGTGCAGTCGTAGACGAACAGCGGCCATGAGCCGTAGCTGTGCACCACGTAGCGCAGGTCGTCTTCGGTCCACCGTGCGTGCAGGTTGTTGCCGTTGAAGGGGCGGCGACGCCTGACGAAGGGTCGGGCGTCGCGGTTGGCGACGCGGTCGATCATGTCAGCTCCTCCGGGATGTCTACCTCGTCACCGAGGCGGGATGCGACAAAGCAGCGCATGGCTGCAATAAGCGGTGTGGGGCTATCCCATTCGCCGTTGGCACACCATTGCTCTCCGTTGATGTCCTCGAACGGCTCAGGGTTGATTCGTTCCCGCTCAAAGATCGGCCCACCTTGGGACCAGTTGGTTGATGGCGAAAACCGCATGGTGCGGTCGCGGTCAAAAAACAGCCCGTCTCGTGGGTCTTCCGCAGCCCACCATTCAATTTCCAGGCACTTTGCCACTGCCCAATCAAGCGCGGCTTCGGTCAGTTCACTTGTCTTGATCTTCATGCGCCCACCCTGCGCAGGCTGCGGATGAAGGAGTCCGCTCTCGGGCTGTTGCGCTCCACGGTCTTGATGACGAAGCCCTGCGCCTTGGCGGCTTCGAGGAACACGGCTGCGTCGCAGTCCTCTTCGAGGTACAGCGTGTCCCCATCGTGGCTGCGGTAGCTGTAGCTGCTGATCTTCGGGATGATGTGCAGGGCCACGGCGAGGGTGCGCGGGACTTCGAGCCATCCATGGCTCGGGTCGGAGTGGAAGTTGAGTTGGAGCAGGGTGCTCATGGGGTCTCCTTGGTTGAGGGTTGGGGGTTGATTGCTATCGCTGCGGGCAGCAGCAACAGGGCGGCGTGGTTGTCTGGTTCGAGCCTGTAGAGGACTCTCACCGCTGTCGGGTCCATGTCCATGTATGGACCGCAGTCGTCCCAGCCGACCAAGGCTGCGATTGCGCCCGCGGCTGCGCCCGCGGCTGCGCCCCAGGCTGCGTCTCTGGCTGCGTCTCTGGCTGCGTCTATGACTGCTTCTCTGGCTGCGCCCGTGGCTGCGCCCCAGGCTGCGCCCCAGGCTGCGCCCCAGGCTGCGCCCCAGGCTGCGTCTCTGGCTGCGCCCGTGGCTGCGTCTATGACTGCGCCCGCGGCTGCGCCCCAGGCTGCGCCCCAGGCTGCGTCTCTGGCTGCGCCCCATCGGTCGGGGTGGTCTCGCAGGGACTTGAGGACTCTGTCTATCCTCGCAGCGTTGGGCAGGTGCGCCCATGGTGTGGCGGTCATGGACCCGGCTCTCCGGCGTGAGTGCTGCGCGTCCTGGCCAGGACCTCGTCGAAGGTGGGCAGGCGTTGCATGGTGTCGATGAACTTGTAGGACTGACACACGGCGCAGCCCGGCTCGAAGTCCGGGCACCGAGGTCCTGCGATGCGTGCGAGGGTGTGCAGTCCCTCACGGATGCGCTGCTTGCGCAGCGCGTTGTTGCGGGTGCGGATGCTCATCGTGCGACTCCTCTCCAGTAGTAGCCCCTATGCTTGGGGTTGAAGCAGTTGAACTTAGGGGGCAGGTGCGACACCCCCTCCTCGAACCAGAAGAGGTCCGGGGTGTTGGCGTCGAAGTAGTGGAAGCGGGTCGATTCCCACCGCTTGAAGATGTCGGTGACCATGTACCAGCCTGAGCGCTTGGGCATGCTGTGCTTGCATGCGAACCATGGAGTGAGCTTCATTGGTTGCCCTTCTGTTGGGTGAGGATGGCAGCGACGACTTTCGCCACGGACTTGGGGGTGTTGGGGATGAAGGCCATGCCCTCGCACGCAGGCAGTTGCTTACAGATGGGGAGGTTGCTTAAAACGGCGTGGCCGATGCAGCCCTCGCAGCGGATGTACTCGTCGCTGACTACGAGCACCTCCATGGGCTTGCGCTTGCGACTGCGACTGCGAAAGCTTGCGTCGGGCAGCCACGTGAACGTAGCGCCCACCTCCGTGTTGGCGTCACTGAACCACGTGAACGTGTCGAATACGCGTTGGGCGTCCATGGCGATTCAGGAGTGGAACCCGTAGTGGGTGTTGTGCCAGACGGCACCGATGAGGTAGCCGATGCTGCCGTCCTCCTTGAGGTAGTGGGCGAACAGGTCCGGGCCGTCACCGTCGCGCATGATCTGGACCTTGGGGTAGGCGTGAGCCGACCACGTTGACAGGTAGCCGATGGCGACCCACAGGGGTTTCCAGTCGCAGTTCGGGAGGCATTTGGCGATGTTGGCCATGTCTTCCGAGGTGAGCTGGAGTTCGATGGTGCGTGGCATGAGTGCTCCTGGTTGGGCTCGGGTCAGATGAATGCTGCGAGCAGCAGGCCGATGGCTGCGCCGAAGAACCCGGCGAAGAGGGCGTCGATGCGCCGGGTGGGTTGGTCTTCCATGGGGGCTCCTTGGTTGGTTAGGTGTTGGTGAGGATGTGCTTGACCATCAGTGTGGTCTGGAGCACCTCCAGTGAGGTGTCCATCAGGGGGATGATGCGGTGCGCGGAGTCATCATCGGGGGAGGGGTAGTCAGTGACTACCCATGCGAACAACTCGCGGCTCAGGGTGATCTGGGCGAGCGTGCTGGTGTACCAGTCAGGACCATCGCCGTCGTACCATGCGTCGGGCTCGGAGTAGCACACTCGGCACAGGGTCCAGGATTCTCGGCGCTCGGGCTGCCACACCAGGGTGCCTTCGCCCAGGCGCTTGAGCCACTGATCGTTCATGCGGACGCGGCGGCGGCGGTCCTCTTCATACTCGTCCTGCGCAGCCAACTCCTTTCGCACCCACTCGTACATCGCGGCGTATTCAGCCTCGCGCTTCTCCACCTGGGCGGAGTGCAACTCGGCCAGCAGGCCACGGTCCTGCTCACGCAGGAAGGACGCCCATTCACGCTTTCCGCCTTGACGGCGCAGGTACGTACGCACGTTGGCTAGGCGCCTGCGACCCGATCGGGGGGCGCAGCACGGGCACCCCATGCCGCCGGGACCGACGACTGCGTGGCGCTTGTAGACAGATGACTTGGCGCTTGTGTGCATGGTGTGTATACCCACGTTAGGGTGTGGAGGGGGTAATAAGACAAGCAATTAGACAAACGGGGGGTGGGCTTGTCTTAATGCAAAAGGCCAAAACACACTAGCGGGTAGTGTGGGCTGCTACATTTTTGTGCAATTAGACAATTAGACAACTTTTGGCGGAGGATCAGCGCCTTTTTGGGGGTCTCGGAATTTGCGCGGCGCGTGGCCGCTTTCAGACCCGTCGTCGTCTCACGTACACGTGGTCCTAAATGTTGTCTAATTGTCTAATTGTCTAATTACAAGATGGAAATCATCGTGACACACTAGCGGGTAGTGTGTTTTGGGGGTCTTGGTAATTAGACAACTAATAAGACAAAAACGGATCTTGTCTTATTACATGGGGGCACACTACCCGCTAGTGTCCCCGAAATTCAGCGCCCCGAAGGGCCCGACGACACACTACCCGCTAGTGTGTCACGATCATTTTCGGAAATCCGTCGGACTCCATGATCGTGACGGACTGGTGCGCGATGAGTGCTCCGCGGGCCCCTTTGCCCGCAACACACTACCGGCTAGTGTTCCTGTCGTTCTTGGCGTTCCAGAACTTGCCGGGGCCGGGCTCGCGGAACTGGTTGGGGTATCGGAACCCGTTAGCGCATGCGGCCTGATAGATGCCGGGGCTCTTGATCTTGGAGCCCGGACGGGTGCCAGAGTAGCCCGGGCGTGCGCTGGTTTGGGGGATGCGGGCCGCTTGCACGGCGTTGAAGTCGAGCGCAGCGGGGAGTCTCGGGCCGCGCACACTAGCGGATAGTGTGCCGGCTGGTACTCTGTGGATTGTGGGCATGATGCCTCCTGGTTGGGACACTAGCGGATAGTGTCGGGGTTTGTAAACCTACTGGGAGGGCCCCCGAAGGGGCCTACCCGCTAGGCTCACTCGACGTCAGCGCCGTCGGTCTTGATCGAGGCCATCACACGCTGGGCGTGATAGATGGACACTTGCTGGTTGAGGATCTCCAGGAGTTCGCGGTTCCGCACGGACACGCTGGCGTCCTTGACCATGCCCTCCATGCGCTTCATGAACTTGTCGACCGCCTCGGACACGTCGAACACGGACACGATGGGCGCCTCGGGCTTGGCATCCTCCCAGGGCAGGGCGAGGAGGCGCTCACGCAGGGCGGCGCGGTCTTCGGCCTTCATACCCTTGGCGCGCTCGGAGTCGAACCCGAACTTGTCCTTGCCCTTGGGGATGAACATGCAGGTGTTCTTCTCGAACCAAGCCCGCAGGGAGGCCCGGCGCATGCCCTTGCCGATCGACTCCACGAGTTCGTTCGCCGGGGTGACGTTGCCGTGGTCGACGGCGTGCAAGGCGCACTCCACCGCCACGGCTTGGACGTCTTTGGTCAACTTGGCCGCGGCCTTGCCGATGCGACCGATGGCTTGCATGAGTTGCTTGATATCCATGATGAGGTTCTCCAGTAAGTGAATGAGAGGGGATTCGGGCACCGCCCGGTAATGCACACCCCGTGTTTGCGAATGTGCATTGGCTGATGGTGCCGGGGTACTTGCGCCCCCCTAGTGGCGCGACGGTCAGTTGCTTGGTCGGAACCGTCAGTCCGCGATATGAAAAGTTTTGTGGAAAATCCGGGAACGTGCCTTAGTCCAGACCATCGGAGCACGTACGGAAACCATCCTGCGAGGCAGGTTGCGACATGACGCCCGGCCATCACGGGGTTTCCCCCCTTTTGGCGTGCGACTATCCGCGGCGTCTCGGAATACAGTACCCGTGGGACACACGGGCGGAAACCTACCTTGCCCCCGGCTCTTCGCGTTGTTTCGCGCTGGACGCCGGGTCTCTCCAAGGGGGCTGTTAATCACTGCCCCCTGTACCATAGGCGGCGCTGATACTCGACCCCCCGGGGTGGCCCCACCCCCGCCCCCACCCGGCCCCCCTGGCTTACGGGCTGCGCTCACGACGACCCGACACCCACGACATACACACGTTACGCAGTACCTACTACTCCGTCGCACCCCCCTCCCAACCAGAAAAACCCACCCAGACCACATACACACGTCGCGCACCACGTGCTAACATGTCCCGCATCACATGGAGATACCGCAAATGCGTGTGCGTGGGGACTTCTGGAACGTCGGCGGCCTGATCGTGCTGTGGGCGGTGTGCTGCGTGGCCATCGGAGCCGCCTTCCGGCTCATGGCGTGGCTGTTCTGCCTGGGCTACGGCTGCTGAAAGCCCGTCGTGAAGCGCCACAACCTCTTCCTGCCCGACGAAATGGTCGCTGAGGCCCGAAAACTGGCCCAAAAGCGTGGGGTTGCGCTCGCCGACGTCATCCGAACGGCCCTGGACAAGTACCTGCAAGCCGTCAGGCGCGCTGCGGAGGCGAAAAATGGGTCCCAGTGACGACGAAATCGACGATTTCCCCCTCGAACCGGACTTTCGGCCGGTTTCGTTGCCCCCCGTACCCCCTGAAATGCTCTTCTACCTCGCCCTTGGGCGCGAGGACGAGCTGGTTGTGGCCTCCAGGTACGGTTTCTCGGTCGAGGACTACCACCGGCTGTGCGAATTGCGCCCCTTCCAGGTCGCGCTGGCCTCTCAGCGGGCCCAGTTGGACAAGGACGGCATCACATTCCAGGTCATGGCGGCCATGCAGGCTGCGGAGCTGCGCGACAAGACGTGGATGCAGGCCATGGGCCCCGAAGTGCCCCTGCCGCAGCGCCTGGAGGCCCTGAAGACCTTCGCCAAGCTCGGCAACCTCGAACCCAAGGAGGTCAAGGGCCCGGTGGGTGCCGGCACGGGCTTCTCGATCCAGATCAACCTGGGCGACAGGAGCATCAGCATGACCAACAGCCCACGCCCCATCCAGGCCGTGCAGGATGTCAACGTGCTGGAGGCTGAGTGACTCCATGAGCGTCTACGACCCGACCAAGACCCAGCGCGGCTTCATGCTCGATGAGGCCTACGTGCGCGTGCTCGCCGGGCCGGTGGGCGGTGGCAAGTCGGTGACCTGTGTGCACGAGCTGGTGCGCCTTGCCTGTGGGCAGGCCCCGAACAAGAACGGCGTCAGGAAGACCCGGGCGGTCATCGTGCGTAACACCGCCGACCAGTTGGCGCTCACGACGAGGAAGACCGTCTTCGACTGGCTGCCCCCGGGCGAGGCCGGGGTGTGGAAGGCGGTGGAGAAGACCTTCACGCTCATTGCCACGCTGCCGGACAACACCCGCGTGGAGTCGGAGTGGCTGTTCATCGCGCTGGACACCCCTGACGACGTGCGAAAGGCTCTCAGCCTTGAGACCACCTTCCTGTGGGGCAACGAGGCCCGGGAGCTGCACAGCGAGGTCGTGGACGGCCTGCTGGGCCGTCTGAACCGCTACCCCTCGATGAAGGACGGCGGGCCCACCAGGAGCTGCGCGCTCTTCGACACCAACATGCCCGACGAGGACACGTGGTGGCACGACAAGATGGAGAACCCGCCGTCGAACTGGGCGATCTACAAGCAGCCGGCGGCCATCATGAAGCCCGAGGTCTACACGGAGCGCTTCGGCGAGGAGCCCGAGGAAGTCTTCGAGGACAAGGACCTCAACGAGTGGGTGGTCAACCCGGAGTGCGACAACTACGACCACCTGCCCAAGGCCTACTACCCCAACCTGATCCCGGGCAAGACCGAGGACTGGCTGCGCGTGTACCTGCGCTCGGAGTACGGCCGGTCCCTGTCCGGCACTCCCGTCTACGAGAAGACCTTCACGTACGACTTCCACGTGGCCAGGGAGCCGCTGAAGTTCATCCGTGGAGAGTCGTACCCGATCGTGATCGGCGTGGACTTCGGGCGCACGCCGGCGGCCGTCCTGAAGCAGCGCGACCCGCGTGGGCGCGTGCTGACCCTGGGGGAGATCACCGCTGAGAACATGGGCATCGAGACGTTCATCAGCACCAAGCTCAACCCGTTCATCGCCAACAACTTCGCCGGCGCCACGTTCGTGTGCGCCCCGGACCCGGCGGGCTTCGCCAAGCAGCAGATGAACGAGATGTCGCTCGTGGACGTGCTCAAGAAGGCCGGGTACAAGTGCGTGCGCCCGCCCACCAACGACCCCGAGCGGCGCATCCAGGCCGTCGAACGCTTGCTGGTTCAACAGTTGGAGGGTAAGGCGATGTACCTCATCGACCCCTCGTGTGAGACGCTGATCCGGGGGTTTCGCTACGGCTACCGCTACAAGATCAAGAAGAACGGCGAGCTGGAGGACCGGCCCGACAAGAACTCGTTCTCCCACGTGCACGACGCCAACCAGTACGCCGACAGCGTGATCGACATGAACGTGAGAGGGGTAGCTCTCCAGTCCGGCCGGCGCGAAGTCAAGAAGGTCGAGCGGGTGTACTGAAACACCGAAGCACGTGCTAACATCGCCGCAGCCACCATCTAACCGGGCGATACATGACTCCGACCCTTGGTATCAGCGTGGGCGGGATTCTGCCCGCCATGTCGGCCAAAGACGTCGCCGACCAGGAGCGCAAGGCCGCGCAAGTTGCGCAGGCCCAGCCGCTCATCCGTGAGCTTGCAGGCCACGTTCGCCGCTGCTGGACCGAGGCTCGCAAAGCCAAGGAGCAGACGGTCGAGCCGCGCATGTTCAAGGCGGTGCGCGCCCGGCGCGGGGAGTACGACCCCGACGTGCTGACCAAGATCCGCGAGCAGGGGGGCTCCGAGATCTTCATGATGCTCATGAGCAACAAGTGCCGTGGCGCCTCTGGGTGGCTACGTGACGTGATGCTCGGCCAGGGCAGCGAGAAGCCGTGGACGCTGCGCCCCACACCCTCGCCGGACCTGCCGCCCCCGTTGATGGAGGAGTTGCGCCAGCACGCCGTGCAGCAGGTGGCCATGGTTATCCAGGCCACGGGGCAGGCCCTGCCGCCCATCCAGTTGCGCCGCTACCTCAACGAGTTGCGCCAGGAGTACGTCTACAACCTCCAGGATCAGGCGAAGTACAGCACCCGCCGCATGGAAGACAAGATGGAGGACCAGCTCATCGAGGGCGGGTTTCTCGCGGCGGTGGACGCCTTCATCGACGACCTGACCACGTTCCCCTGCGCGTTCCTGAAGGGCCCGATCATCCGGCGCAAGCCCAGGCTGAAGTGGAACCCCGACGCGATGGGCGGCTTTCAGCTCTCGATCATCGACGACCTTGTGCTGGAGTGGGAGCGCGTCGACCCGTTCATGGTCTACCCGAGCCCGGCATCCACCGGCATCCAGGACGGCTACCTCATCGAGCGGCACAAGCTGCGCCAAGCCGACCTGGAGGCGCTGATCGGCGTCGAGGGCTACGACGACGGCGCCATCCGCATGGTGCTTGAGGACTACGGTCGCGGCGGCTTGCAGGAGTGGCTCGTCGTTGACTCGACCAAGGCGCAGGCCGAGGGCCGCTCCACGACTGCGGTCATGAACAACTCCGAGCACCTGATCGACGCGCTCCAGTTCTGGGGCATGGTCTCGGGCCAGATGCTGCGCGACTGGGGGCTTGATGAGACCGAGGTGCCCGACACCGCCAAGCAGTACCCCTGCGAGGCGTGGCTCATCGGCGACAAGGTCATCAAGGCGTCGCTGAACTTCGACCCGCTGGGGCGCAAGCCCTACTACAAGGCCTCCTACGAGGACGTGCCGGGGACCTTCTGGGGCAACTCGGTCTACGACCTCATCAAGGACTGCCAGGAGATGTGCAACTCCGCCGCCCGGGCCCTGGCCAACAACATGGGCATCAGCTCGGGGCCGCAGGTGTGGGTCAACATCGACCGCATGCCGGCAGGCGAGGACATCACGAACCTCTACCCCTGGAAGATCCACCAAGTCACGAGCGACCCGATGGGGTCCTCGGCTGCGCCGGTGGGCTTCTTCCAGCCCAACTCCAACGCCCAGGAGTTGATGATGGTGTACGAGAAGTTCTCCATCCTGGCCGACGAGTATTCGGGCGTGCCGCGCTACATGACCGGCAGCTCGCCCACGGGCGGGGCGGGGCGCACGGCGTCTGGCATGAGCATGCTCATGAACAACGCCAACAAGTCGATCAAGCAGGTGGTGTCCAACATCGACCGCGCCATGAGCGAGCTGCTGGAGCGCCTGTACTTCCACAACATGAAGTACAGCGACGACCCGGAGCTGAAGGGCGACGCGCAGATCGTGGCTCGCGGCGTCAGCTCCGTGCTGGCCAAGGAAGCCGCCCAGGTGCGGCGCAATGAGTTCCTGGCCGCCACCGCCAACCCCATCGACATGCAGATCATGGGCCTGGACGGCCGGGCCACACTGCTGCGCGAGACGGTCAAGCAGCTCGATGTGCACCCCGACGAAGTGGTGCCGCCCCCGCAGCGCCTGCGCGTGCAGCAGCAGCTCCAGCAGATGATGCAGATGGGCATGCCGCAGGGCCCGCAAGCACTGCCGAACCCTGGCCAGCAGCCAGCTCCCGGCGGGCAGCAGTTGATGGATGGTGCACCCGTGACGGACAACTTTGAGCCCGCAGGGGCTTGACGTTAGCACCTACTTCGGATACAACCGCGACTGTTAGGAGCTGAACCCATGAAGCGCTCGATGCAATCACACGCCAACGAAGAGGCCAAGGCCTTGAAGCGCGGCGGTGCGTCGCCCCGGCTGATGGCCGAGGAGAAAGCCGAGTACGCCAAGAAGGGCGTGAAGTTCCCCGCCAAGACACCCGCAATGAAGCGAAAGGCCCGCTGAAATGAAGTCCCTGATGAAGACCAAGAAGGTCGGTCGCTTCTACGACGGCGGCGAAGTCGAGGCCATGGGCTCGGGCGATCTGCCCGCCAGCGTCGACACCAGCCGCGACTCCCCTGCTGCCGAGCCCAGCTCGTTCAAGGAGGCCTTCGCCTCTGCTCGTAAGGGCGGCGCCAAGACCTTCGAGTACAAGGGCAAGAAGTACACGACCGACACTGCGCCGGCGCGGTCCAGCGCCCCCGTTGCAGGACGCCCGCGTGGAGAGAGCGTCGGCGAACCGTCGACCCGACAGATGGCCGACCGCGCTGCGGGCGACGCCATGAACGCAAGGGCGGCCTCGGAGGCTCGCGCCGCCAAAGCCCGCGAGAGCGAAGCCGATATGCGCCGCGAGTCTCGCGGGCGCAGCGCGCCCGACACCACGGCGCCCAAGCGCAAGGTGCTGAGCACCGAAGGCGTGGACTCCAAGACGCTGCTCCCCCAGAAGTACGCCTCCGGTGGACTGGTCAAGCGCGGCGCGCTGAAGTCCCACGGCAAGGCCTGCTGAAATGCTAACCCGGCCAGACGCCCACCAGTACCAAGCACTGGCGCGGCTGGTCCGCGACCCCGACGGAGAGGTGCTCCTGGCGCTGCTGGACACCGAACTCCGAAGGCTGCAACTGAACTTGCTGGACTCGTCCGGCGAAGCGACTCCAAGGCTGCAAGGCATGGCCAAGGAAGTCGCTGAGATTCTCGACCTTCTGCGGAACGCTCCGCAGGTGGCAGAGAAGGTCCGAGCGCCCAAGGCCTAACGCCCGGCGTCGGTTTTTCAACTTGCCCAAGCCCCATCCTTGCGGGGCCGGCGATGGAGTATTCATGGCATTGCCCAAACAGGTCCAGGCGCAGGCTGATGCGCTGGAGCAGTACGAACGTCAGGTTGCAGACGCCCTCAAAGCGAACGAACCCAAGCCGGACGACCCTCCACCCGATTCGCCCAAGGACCCGCAGGGAAGTGCTCCGGCACCAGCCCCGGCTCCTGCGCCGGCTGAGCCGCCGAAACCGGCTGACGATGACAGCAACACGTGGCGTCAACGCTACCTGTCGCTGCAAGGTCAGTACAACAGCCAAGTGCCTGCGCTACAGCAGCAGGTGCAAACGCTCACGGAATCGGTGTCGCAGCTCACGCAGCAGTTGAAGGCCAAGGAGGCTCCGCCTCCCGCGCCCGAAGCCGATCTGGTGACGAAAAAGGACGTTGACGCTTTTGGTGAGGACTTGGTGGACCTCGCTCGCCGTATCGCCAAAGAGGAATTTGGCAAGCGCGAGACGAAGTACGTCGAGCGAATCGAGGCGCTGCAAGGGCAGCTCGCCGAAGCCAAAGGTCAGGTCGGTGAAGTCGTGGAGTCCACGGCCAAGACGGCGAACGAACGCTTCTTCGAGGCGCTCGACGCTCGCCTTCCGGGCTGGGACAAGGTACAGGCTACAGCCGAGTGCCAGGAGTGGCTCGGCGCCCGGATTCCAGGGACCACGGTGACGTGGGATATGGCACTGAAGGACGCAGCCGGCCGCCGCGACGTGAAGACGGTTCTCGAAGTCTTCGAGAACTTCTTCGGCAAGCACCCGACGCTGGACCCGAACGCTAAGGCACCGGCCCCCGCACCCGCCAAACAAGAGCTGCAACGTCAGGTCGCGCCGAGCAAGTCGAGCGCCTCCACCCCCACTGCCAACACCAAGCGCACCTACACGGGCGCCGAGTATCAGACCGAGAGCATGCGGCTGATGCGGTTGATGCAGAAGGGGGCGGTGGACGAGGCTGGCTGGCTCGAAGCAGAACTGAACGCTGCTCTCGCGGAGGGACGGGTCACACCGTAAGTCCCCGGGGGTGGTGAGTTGAAAACCGTGAACTAGGAGCTTCTCACATGTCTACCATCACCCCAGGCGCAGCCTATGCCGTACAGGCCCCGTTCAACACGAACCCGGCCTACTCCGGCACCTTCATCCCGGCCGTCTGGTCGTCCAAGCTGAACGTCAAGTTCTACGCGAACACGACCTTCGGCGATGTCTCCAACACCAATTGGGAAGGCGACATCAAGAACATGGGCGACAAGGTCATCATCAACAACATCCCGACGATCAGCATCAACGCCTACACCGTGGGCCAGTCGCTGACGTACGAGGTGCCGACCCCGAACACGATCGAGTTGCAGATCGACAAGGGCTTCTACTTCGGCGTGAACGTCTCCGACGTGCTGGAGTATCAGGCTCAGCCCAATCTGATGGACATGTTCACCACGGACGCGTCCAACCAGATGAAGATCAAGGTCGACACCGACTGCTTCCTGGGCACGTTCAGCGACGCGGCTGCGGCCAACGTCGGCGCCACCGCTGGTGCGCTGTCCGGCCAGTACAACATGGGCACCGACGCGGCGCCCCTGGACTACGCGGCTTCTTCCAACGCCCCGCTGATCCTGAACACGATCGTGTCGATGGGCAACATCCTGGACGAGCAAAACGTGCCCGAGAGCGACCGCTTCGTGGTCCTCACGCCGTACGAGCGCCAGCTCCTGATGCAGTCCCCCCTGGCCCAGGCGTACGTCACTGGTGACAGCCAGTCGATCCTGCGCAACGGCAAGATCGGGCGCATCGACCGCTTCGACATCTACGTGTCGAACCTGCTGCCCAAGGCCGCCGCCAACCAGAACTACACGGGTGGTGCGGACGCCGGCAAGATCAAGCGGCACGTGATGATCGCCGGCCACAAGTCGGCCATGACCTTCGCCAGCCAGATCAACAAGGTCGAGAGCCTGCCCAACCCGAACGACTTCGGGACCCTGGTGCGCGGCCTGATGATCTACGGCCGCAAGGTCGTGAAGCCGGAGTCGCTGACCTACGCAGTCGTCAAGGGCTGACAGCAGTAGCTGACGCGGGGGCCCTTCGGGGCCCTCGTGTTAGCATGTGGGTAGGTCCTAACTCAGCTCGGAGTCTTCATGGCTGTCACCACTGTGGCGTCGCTGCTCGGGCGAGCAGCCGTCGTTCTCCAAGACCCGACGAACATCCGCTGGCCTCAGTCTGAGCTGCTGGACTGGCTGAACGACGGGCAGCGCGAGATCGCGCTCTACAAGCCCAACGCCTGCGCCAAGAACGTCTCGTTGCAGCTCGTGGCCGGCACCAAGCAGGTGCTGCCTGCTGACGGCGTATCTCTCGTGGACGTGGTGCGCAACATGGGCACCAACGGCAGCACGCCCGGCGACGCGGTCCGTGTGGTCACCCGCGAGATCCTGGACGCCCAGATCAAGGGATGGCACAGCTCCACGCCCAGCGCCGCGACGAAGCACTACGTCTATACGCCGCTGGACCCCAAGACGTTCTACGTGTACCCGCCGCAGCCGGCCTCCGGCATGGGGCAGGTCGAAATCATCTACGTGGCCGCGCCAACAGACGCGACGCTGGTAAGCACGATCTCCATCGACGACATCTACATGACGTCGCTGCTGAACTACATCCTGTTCAGGGCGTACACCAAGGACGCCGAGTACGCCAACAACGCGCAGCTCGCCGCCGCGTACTTCGCGCAGTTCCAGGGGGCCATGCAGGGTAAGACGGCGTCCGAAGTCGCCACGAACCCGAACGCCTCCATGGGGGGCTTCAACCCTAACTCGCCGGGCGGGACGAAGTGACGCCAGTTCCGTACGAGTCCTTCTTGCCGCACGTGCTGCCGTACGCGCCGGCCTGCTTTGACGCGCAAGCTGTCATCGCGGTCCGCAACGCGTGCATCGACTTCTGTCGAGACACGCTCCTGCTGCAAGAGGATCTCGACCCGATCAACGTGAAGGCCGGGGAGAACGTGTACGACATCGACGTGCCTCGGGGCTACATCCTGGCCCAGGTGCTGTCGCTCTACTACGTCGGGCGCAAGCTGGAGCGCAAGAGCCAGCTCGAACTGGAGCGGCTCTACACGCGGGACTGGCAGTCGCTGGTCGGCGCACCGCAGGTCTTCACGCAGTTCAACCAGGAAGAGGTCACCGTGACGCCCCGGCCCGCTGAGGCTGCGCAAGGGGCTATCACCGGACGAATCGCGCTCGTGCCCAGCCGCACCTCAACCGAAGTCGACGGCGTTCTGCTGGAGCGGTATCTGGACGACGTGGCCGCCGGCGCTCTGGCCCGGCTGCTCGTGACCCCCGACCAGCCCTACACCAACCTTGCCGCTGCTGGCATGTACGCATCCAGATTCCGCTCAGGCGTCGCGCAGGCGCGTGCCTTCGTCAACGGCGGCATGAACCACGCGCCCATGAGGGTGCGCTTTCAACGAATCACGTAACGGGAGCCCACCATGGCTGTCATCTACCGCACCGCTACCAAGACCAACCGCATGAACGCGGTGGTCACCGACATTGGCGCCAGTGGCAAGCTCAAGCTGTTCACGTCCGCCGACGTACTGCTGGCCACCTTCACCCTGGCTGCCACGGCCGGCACGGTCTCCGGCACGGTGCTGACCTTCTCGGACGCCAACGGCGCCGCGGCGGGCATCCTGAGCACGACCGCAGTAGCGGCCGGCGTTGCGGCCAAGGCTACGGTCACGACCAGCGCGGACGTCGACATCATCACCGGCCTGACGGTGGGCGCCAGCGGCGCGGACCTGATCCTCGACAACCCGAACCTCGCGGCCAGCCAGTCGGTCACGATGAACAGCGCGACGATCACGCACGCTTGAGGTAGCGCATGGCCGCATCACAACTTGGCTACACCCCCGGCTCAGGCGCAAACGTCGCCACCGACCAGGACGACGGCGGAGCCCACCACCAGAAGGCGCTGATCGAGCACTTGCAAGGGGGCGTGCCAACGCCCGCATCGCAGACCAATCCGGTGCCGATGGCTCTTTACGGAGAGGCCATCGAGGCTCTGGAGGCCATGCGAATGGCCGTCCAGGCGCTCACGCGCACGATGGGCCAGATGCAGCCCGACACCGCAGCGCGCATGCGGGTCGCCATCGACGCGATCAGCGGCGGCCTGACGTTGGCCACGATCACCACCGTGGGCAGCGTGACAACTCTGGCCACTCTTACCAACCAAACCCAAATCGGGGGCCTGCCGGCTACCGAGCAGATTCCGTCTCTCATGAGACTCGGCGCCGACTCCCTGCGCCGCAACATTACGGTGAGCTGACATGCCAACCACCAACGGAAACCGCAAGCTCCTCGACCTCAAGCGCTGGGAGTTCTGCAACCCGGCGCCCCAAGCGACGGCCGCCGCGCACTTCATCATTTCCAGCCGCCACTACCGGCAGCAGCAGTTGCTGGTGTCCAGCAACACGTTGGCGCAGCTCTACAACCCCAACGAAGACGGCTTTATTGGGGTGCCTTCGCCCGCCCTGGCCGGCACGTTTGGCGCGGGCGCGTGCGGGGTGGCCGGCAGCTTCAGCACCGGCACCACGGTCGCCGCATCCAGCCTGACGGCAACCGCTGGTAGCACCACCAGCATCACGACCAACCAGAACTTGCAGCGCGACTTGCGCGGCTACTCGGTGTTTTTCACGGGCGGCGCCAACGCCGGCAAGCTCAAGACCATCGCCAGCAACACCATCGGGGCGAACGCGGTCATCACGTTCGAGGGCGCACCCGAGGCGGTAGCGTTCGACAACACCAGCCAGTACCGCCTCAAGACGCCGGTTTTCTACGTCCTGGGCGCCGGTACGCTGGCTGCGGGCAGCTTCCGAAAGTACGACTTCGCCACGAACACCTGGACGACGCTTTCACAGACGGGCCTTCCCGCATCGGTGGGCACCGACGGCCGGCTGTGCAGCACCCCGGCATGGATCGACAGTGGGTTCAAGAGCTTCGCCACCGGCACCGCCACGGGTGGCACCAGCACCACACTGGCGAACACTGGCAAGACTTGGACCACCAACCAGTGGGCGAACTCGCAGGTGCGCATCACTGCCGGCACGGGCGCGGGGCAGATCCGCACCGTGGCAAGCAACACGGCCAGCGCCGTCACCGGCAGCGTGGCCTGGACGGTCACGCCCGATGCCACCAGCCAGTACAGCCTGGAAGGCAACGACGATTTCATCTACTTCATGGGCAACAACGCGGTCACGATGTACCGCTACAGCATCAGCGCAAACACCTGGACCACGCTGGCGCCCACGGCGGCGCGTGGCGGTGCCCCTGGCGCGGGCATGTCGGGACACTGGATTCACAGCGTCGCTGCGGCGGACTGGAACAACGAGAGCGCCATCAAGAACGGCCGCTACCTATACTCCTTCCGAGGTGCTGGCGGCGCCCTGCTGGACCGGTATGACATCGCGGCCAACACCTGGGAAGCGGTGAGCTACGCGCCGGCTGTCGAAACTCTCACCACGGGCACCAAATACAGCTACTGCAAGGACAGGCTCTACATCGCCAAGGAAGCTACCGGCCGTTGGTTCGCGTTCGACTTCGCCGAGCAGGCCATGCAGCCGTGGGGCGTGATGACCTACACGCAAGGCGCGGCCATCGTGGGCGACACCGCATTTGACTGCACGTACAAAGACGGCGCCACGGAGATCGACTACGTCTATATGTTGCTGAACACCTCAACCGTTCTGCTTCGCCAACAGGTGGTGTGACATGAGCCTTGATGACCTGATCGCCATGTGTAAATCGCGGTTGGCTTACCTGAGCCAACTGCGCCCGTCTGCGGTATCGCTGGGCGACACGGCCCAGGTCGAACGCATCGACGCCGAAACGGCGCAGACGCAAACCACTCTGAACCGACTACTGACGCTGGCCTGACATGTTTCTGACCCTGCTCCAAAGCGGCGGGGCAGGGCCGCCGGCCATTACCGGCAACCTGTCGGCCGTCGAGTCCGGCGCCGATGCGTTCGCGGCCGGGGGCGTAGCCCTTGTTGCCGGTAGTCTGGCCGCAGCAGAGACTGGCGCTGACGTCTTCGCGGCCACTGGCGGCCAAGATGCGTCGGCACAAGGCTCTCTCGCGGCCGCAGAGACGGGCTCAGACGCGTTCTCCGGGGCTGGGGCGGCCCTTGTTCAGGGCTCCGGTGCGTTCGTCGAACCTGGGGCCGATACGCTGGCCGCAGCGGGTTCCGTCCGCGTCGTTGGGGCGCTGACCGCCGCCGAGACCGGCGCGGACACTCTTGCCGCTGTTGGCACCGCGCCTGCAACGGGTTCCCTAGCGGTCGCCGAAACTGGCTCGGACGCCTTTGCCGGCGCCGGCGCGGCGAGGGTCCAGGGCGTCTTGACTGCGGCCGAAGTCGGCCTCGACATGATGACTGCGGGCGGCAACGGCCCGGTCATCGGCGGCTACCTCGGAGCTACCGACTCTCCTGACACTGCGGCGCTCACCGGGCAGGTGTTCATCATCGCGCAGTTTGCCGCGACGGACTCCCCTGATCTGTTCGCAGGTTCCGGGGTTGTTAGGGTCTCGGGCACCGCTGCTGCGCAGGAGCAAGAGGCCGACGTCTTCACCGGCAGCGGGGCAGTGGCCGTCGGGGGCTACGCGTCCTTGCAGGAAGCCGGGTTCGACATCCTGTCGGGCCAGGGCGCGATCCTGGTTTCTGGCTCACTTGCTGCGGTCGACGGCCTCGACGTCATGTCGGGCACCGGCTTCGTTTTCACCTACAGCACCTCGCCGTCGGGGTACACTCTTGAGCCAGGGGCGCAGGACCGCTTAGTCGTCGTGCCGCACGCTGACACCCGGTTGGCGGTGGAGGCGGAGATCAACAGAGTCATGATGGCGGCGTCGACCAACAAAGTCACGGTGGGTGTAAGGACCTGACATGAAAATCCTGGGCAAGTTCATCAAGCAGCCCGTCGAAGTTCAGGACTATGACGTCGACTTCAACGAGTACCTAACAGGGCATAGCGACACCGCAGCGACGGCCAACGTCGTGGCGGATGCTGGGCTCACCATCATGACGTCCACTCTGTCTGGCGGAGTTGTGAAGGTCTTCCTCTCTGGTGGTGTGGACGGCGTGGACTACAAGGTTTCGGCCACAATCACAACGACAGGGGGCAGGGTCAAACAAGGTGACTTCGTAGTCAAAGTCCGGGAGTTCTGATGGAAGCCAGCTACAGCGATGCCATTCTCCGCTTGGAGAGTAAGGTGGACAAGCTAACAGATGCGGTGCAGCGCCTAATCCTCATTGAGGAGCGGCAGTCAAGCCAAGGCGAGCGCATAGGCAAGTGCGAGGCCAATCTCGCAGTCCACGACCAAGCAATCAGCAGAACCGACAGGAAAGTCGATCAGTGGATCAACCGAGGCATTGGCGTATGGGCTGCCGCTGCCGCCATCTTCACCCTGGTGCAGTTTGGCGCCAAGTTCTTCGGGAAGTAACGCATGGTTGACCTCATCGGCGGTGGAATCCTGGGCTCACTTCTCGGTGGAGCATTTCGCCTCGCTCCCGAAGTCCTCAAATTCTTCGACAGGAAAAACGAGCGTCAGCACGAACTCAAAATGTTCGAGCAACAGTGCGCTCTTGAGGCTCAGCGCGGTGCGCAAAGGTTTCAGGAGATCGGCGCTCAGCACGGTATGGCCGTCGATGTCGGTGTGCTCGACGCATTCAAGTCGGCGATCGACCAGCAGACCGAGATGGTCAAAGCGGCCGGTGGGTGGGTGGCCTCCCTGGCCGCATCGGTCAGGCCCATCGTCACGTACTGGATCCTCGGCCTCTGGTCGTTCATCCATGTCTGGTTCGCGTGGAACGCCTACCTTACTGGCGCATCGCCGAAAGAGGTCTTCCTGACCATGATGACCGCCGACTTCGCGGCCCTGGTCGCCGGCACGCTGAACTACTGGTTCCTCGACCGGACGCTGAAGCAAAGGGGCCTTGCGTGAAGTTGGACATCGCTACCGTCCTGTGCAAGCGCTTTGAGGGCCTGCATCGCGTTGGCAGCGATGGGTTGATCTACCCCTACGTCTGCCCAGCCGGATACCCCACACAGGGCTACGGCACCGTCTGGCGCCCGGACGGTCGCAAGGTGACGATGGAAGACCCCCCGGTCACCAAAGAGACCGCAGAGCAGTGGCTAAAAGTTGAGCTGCTGAACACCTACGCGCCGGGCGTTGTTCGTCAGTGCCCAGGGCTTCTGGCGCTGGCAGCTTCGTCCGGCGACTGGGCCAAGTTCAACGCCATCGTGGACTTCGCCTACAACCTGGGCGTGGGCCGGCTTCAGACCAGCACGTTGCGGCGCAAGCTCAACGCTCAGGACTGGGAAGGCTCCAAGGAGCAGTTGAAGCTGTGGGTGCGCGGCGGCGGGAGGGTGCTGCCCGGCCTTGTGAAGCGGCGAGACGCCGAGTGCGCGTTGCTGGGGTAGACGATGGGCGTCATCACCATCAAGGTCTTCGACGGGCTGCGGCCGATCCAGGATGCGCAGCTCCTGAAGGACACCGAATCCACCGTCTCGCTCAACACGCGGCTGCTCTCGGGTAGCCTGTCCGCGCTCAAGGGTGTAACGACGCTGAAGGCCCTTACGAAGACAGCCCCGCAGACCATCTGGCGCTACGGCAACGCGGCGGCCGAGACCGACTACTGGCTGGAGTTCCTGGCGGACACGGACGTGATGCGAACGCCCGTGGCCAACGACGCCTACGGGCGTGTGTACTGGACCGACGGCGGCGCACCAAAGTACGCGCCCAACACGTTGGTGCTGTCTGGGGCGAGCTACCCGGGCGGGTCGTACCTGCTGGGCGTACCGGCGCCTGACACGGCGCCCACGATCACCGCGTCCTCAGCTCCGACGTCGACCCAGAACGAGTCGCGCACGTACGTCTACACCTACGTGTCGGCATACGAGGAGGAAGGCCCGCCCAGCGCCGCGTCCGCCATCGTCGCGCTCGACCCCACTGCTGCGGTCACTGTGAGCCTGCCGTCCACTGGGCCCGGCGGCGCGTACAACATCACCAAGAAGCGCATCTACAGGTCGTCTGCAACCGGCACAAGTGCTGCGTTCCAGTTCGTGGCTGAGGTGGCCGTCGCAGTCACGTCCTACACCGACAACGTCACGCAGGCACTGCTCGGCGAGCCGATCCCCACCGACAACTGGTTCCCGCCGCCGACCGGGCTCAAGGGCCTGAAGCTCATGGCCAACGGCGCGGCCATCGGGTTCAAGGACAACACGGCGTACCTGTCGGAGCCCAACCTGCCGCACGCGTGGCCGCACCTGTACCCCATCGACGAGCCGATCGTAGGCATCGGCGTGTTCCGCCAGTCTGCGGTGCTGCTGACCAACAGCTACCCGGTGGTGCTGTCCGGCGCGGACCCGCAGGCGATGAGCAAGGAGAAGATGGAGCTGCCGCAGGCCTGCGTGTCCAAGCGGTCCATCGTCGACACGGGCGATGGCGTTGTGTACGCGAGCCCCGACGGACTGGTGAGCATCAGCACTTCCGGCGTCAAGCTGCTGACGGCTGACTTCCTCACGCGGGAGCAGTGGCAGGCGTACAACCCGTCGAGCATCTCGGCTTACGTGCACGAGAACCGCTACCACATGCTCTATACGACGAGCGGCGGGGCTCGGGGCATGTTGATCTTCGACTTCGCCGGGCAGGGCGCGGGCATGCAGGCCAGCGACTTGAACGCGGCCACGGCGGTGACTGCGGCGTACTCTGACCCGCGCAGCGACACCCTGTACATGGCGCAGGGATCGAACATCGTGCGGTTCAACTCTGGGTCGGCCCTGACCTACACGTGGCGATCGAAAAAGTTCCGCGTGCCGTTCCCCGCCAACTTCGGCGCCGCCCAGGTGCTGGCGACTTCGTACCCGGTCACGCTCAAGGTCTACGCGGACGGGGTGCTGCGGCACACGCAGACCGTGGCCAACGCCAACGTCTTCCGGCTGCCGGCCGGGTTCCGCGCCATCGACTGGGAGCTTGAGGCCACCGCCGGGGTCGACATCACCCAGATCAGTATGGCCACGACTATCGACGAGCTGCGACAGGTATGAGCGTCACACGCGTCCCCGCGATCCCAGCGCCGACCGACACGAATCTGCGCGAGGTGACCCGCGCCCTGAAGGGCGTGGTGGAGGTGCGCGAGGGCCTCATCGGGGACCCGCTGGACAAGGGCGTCACGTTCCGCGATCTCGTGGATGGCAAGATCGCTGAGGCCACCGTCGTGGCGCGTGGCGGCGGCTCTGGTTCCATCGGCATCTCGCCTGCGCCCGGGCTGGGCTCTGGAGGCGGGGGCGGGGCTGCGCCCGAGCCGGACCTCACTCCTCCGCCGCAGCCGGCGGGGCTCACTGCGTCGGCTGGTCTGGCAGTTGTCATCCTGAGCTGGAACCAGTGGTCGTACGGCAACCATGCGTACACGGAGATCTGGCGGTCTTCGACCAACGTCATCGGCAACGCCGTGTTCATCGGCAGCAGCGACAGCCAGTTCTACTCGGACGCCGTGGGTCAGACGGGCGTCAGCTTCTACTACTGGGTGAGGTTCCGGTCGCAGGCGGACGTTGCCGGCCCCTACAACGCGACCCTCGGAGTCTCGGCCACCACGGGCAAGATCGGCAACGTCGACCTCGGGCCCCTGATCGTTGAAGCGGCCAACCTCGCCAATGGCGCGGTGACATCCGGCAAGGTGGACTCTCGCGGCCTGGACATCAAGGCCGCAGATGGCTCCGTGGTCTTTGGCCCCAACGGCTTCATCGGCAACAGTGCGTACCTCGTCGTTGACGGCAACAACGTCAACTTGTCGGCGCTCGCCGCCGCCCAGCTTGTCCCCAACCTGAACTTCGTGGGCGCCTTCTCCAGTGCTCCGACGCAGGGGCAACTCGGCAACAAGTGGCTCCAGAATGCGGTCTACCGCAACACCACCGACGGCTACCTCTACGTCCTGACCGGCTCGCCTCTAGGCTGGGTGCTGTACCTGGAGGATGGCGTGTCGTTCGTGCTGACGGTGGAGTCCACCAATGGCACCACGTTCCGGGTCGGGCAGAACACCAGCACGCTCCTGAAGGGCCGACTGTTCAAGAACGGCGCGGAGGTCACCGACGTGACGCCGGCTGGATGGTTCCGCTGGCGCCGCGTGTCTGCGATCCCGCAGGCAGCGCCTAACGACGACGCCACCTGGAACGCTTCGTACCAGACCGGATACAAACAGGTGTCCATCAGCGTTGACTCGGTGTACGCACGAGCGACGTTCTTCTGCGACATCATCAGCTCGTAAGGGAAAGCATCATGCCCATCGTCTCAACTGGTCAGATCACCATCGTCGACACCAACGACGCAAGGTCTATCACCGCATTCCTGGCGGCCAACCAGGGCGCCCAGCAGGTCTACAACAAAGACGAGTCCACGGTCAGCTACACGCCCTCGTGGTTCTCGACGCCCATCGTCATCACGCCGCAGATTTCCGTCGGCGGCTTGTCGGCCTCCCAGGCATGGGCGGCGCTGACCAACAAGACGTTCGCCCTGACGGCGGGGGGTGCGGCCCTGACATCGGCCTCAACCTCGACGAGCTTCGTCAACAACGCCGACGGGCAACTGACCACGCCATTCACTGTCAGCCACGCGGCCAACGGCTCCACCACGGCCTCCACGTTCACGATCACGGGCAACCTGAAGGACAGCGTGGCGGTCTTCACGCTCTTCTTCGAGGCCGACTTCGTCGACCCGACCACGGCGCTGACGACGCGCATCGCCGCGCAGATCACGCTCAACACGGTCAAGACCGGCACCAACGCGGTATTCATCGCGCTGCGCGGCCAGACGGCCATCGAAGAGGCCACAGGCTCGACCAAGAACAACATCGCCATAGCGGCCGATCTGGTGCGCTCTGGCGGCATCGACACCAGTGGCCTGACGTACAAGTGGTACGAGGGCGGCGGCGGCACCCAGATCACGACGGGCCTGCCATCCGTGGCGACCAAGTACGGCATGAAGACGGTCGCGGCTCCGACGGTGCCAACTGGCGCCGGCTCCGACCTGAACGTCAACATCCCGACGGCTGCCGGAAACGCCCAGAACACGCTGGTCATCAACGAGACGGCGGTGGCCGACCTCGGGGTGTACCGGGTTGACATCACTGACGGCGACAGCAAGACCTACACCGCGTACTTCACGATCTACGACATCAGCGACCCGTACGAGACGATCATCATTTCGTCCACTGGTGACAAGCTCCAGAACGGCCAAGGCAGCACGGCCCTGACGCCCCGCGTCTACTACGGCTCGTCCGAGGTTACGCCACTGACCGGGTGGTCCTTCACTTGGACCTTCTTCGACAAGAACGGCAAGCGCGGGGCCTTCATCGACACGGCCAAGATCAGCGTTGCAGGCGGCGCCCCGATCACGGCCAACGGCACGGGCGCGTCCGCGACCATCGCCTACAGCGGCACCAGCTTTGCTTTTGCGGCCGGCGACATCGTCAAGGCGGTACGACCCAACGGCGAGGCGTCGTTCTACGAGGTGGCATCGAGCGTGGCCAACCAAGTCACGATCCGCACGCCCTCGACGAATACGTTCCTGAACTTCACCGACTTCCCGGCGCCTTCGGCTTCGACCGACTTCGTGGGCGGCAGACTCTACGGCTGCGTGGGCTCCTTCGGGCGGCGCACCACTTCGGCTGGCGCCTCCGTGACGCTGACCGGCGACGAGGTCGACGTGAAGACCCGCATCTTGTGCGAGGCCGACCGGCCGTAAGGAGCGACCGTGCCGATTGTCAGCACCGGCCAGATCACCATCGTTGATGTCAACGATGGCCTGGATGTCAACCTGTCCGCGAACGGCGTTGTGCTGGCTGCAAACACGGCTGGCGTGGTGTCGTCGTTCTCCACTGCCGAGACGACGCTCTCCATCCGCGAGGCCGGGGCGGACACGAGCGCAAGCTGGACCTTCTTCGTCTCGGCCACGGGCGGTGGCATCGGCTACCGGGACAGCGACGACACGGCAGACCGCACGGGCACGGGCATCGTCAACGGCCTACTGACCGGCACCGCGGGATACGTGAAGGTTGTTGCCCTGAGCCAGGACCTGTCGTACCTGGACATCACCGCGACCAAGGGCACGCAGACCGTCGTTCGGCGCTTCAGTGTGGCCAAGGCCCGCCAGGGCGCGACGGGCGGACCCGGCCCGGCCGGTACACGCGGCACCATCACCACCGCAGCGGCCACGACAGGGACCTCCTGGGTCGATTCTGAGGCTACGGCGGCCATCTCCGCAGCCGGTGGCGGCTCGCCCCTCCAGGGCGACGTGGTGACGCTCTACAACACCACGGTTTCGTTCTCGCAGACCCGAGTGCGCTCAAGCGGGGGAACGTGGTCCCCATTGGCCGCCTTCTTCGGCGGCGATGTACTTGTCGATGGCACCATTCAGGCGCGTCATCTCGCGGCCAACTCCATTGCAGTGGGCACGGCGGCCATCGAAAACGGCGCTATCACGACCGCGATGCTGGGGAACGTGACGATCACGAACGCCCAGATTACCAGCCTGGAGGCCACCAAGATCACTGCCGGTCCGTTGCAGGCCACCGCATACATTGAGTCGAGCAACTACGCATCGAGCAGCGGCACGCAGGGCTGGCGCATCAACGCCGACGGCACGGCGATCCTAAACAACGTCCAGGCCCGGGGCAACATCGACGCCATCAGCGGCACGATCACGGGCGCGACGATCACGGGCGGCCTGCTGCGCACTGCGGCCAGCGGGCAGCGCATCCAACTGGACTCGCAGGGCCTTCTGTTCCTCACCGGGGCTTCGTCGGGCAAGCACGGGACTTTCAAGTACGGCGCCAGGAAGTACGGCTCTGGCGTCCTGGTCTACTTCAACAACGCGACCAAGCGCGTCCCGTTCTACGTCTCAGGCGAGCAGAACGTGGCCGACATCCACCTATACAACCGGGGCGCAAACCCAACAGGGGCCACCTACGAAGACGGCGACATGATCGTCGTCAACGGTCGCCTGAGAATCTACGTCACGGCGCTGGGCGGCTGGAAACAGGTCGCCCTCGAATAAGGAACTCACATGCCAACCAGTTTTCCGGGCGCAATCGACTCATACACCACCAAGACTGACGGTGTAACAGACGTCCTGGCCGCCGACACCAACAACCTGCAAGACGCCATGGTCGCGGTGCAGAACCGCATCGGAACGACCGCAGCCCCGACGTTCCTGCCGCGTGCTGGCGGGACAATGACGGGGGTATTGACGACCAGCGTCGTTCCCGGCGCCGCTTACGGCGCTTTTCACACCACCGCGGATTTCGGTGGAAGCTACGCGTCGTGGAACAACACTCGCGCACCCGCGCTACAGGTTGACGCTGCGGGCAACACCAGCGCCTACATGATCTGGAGAGCCACCAAGTGGGGCGAGAGGCACCTCGCCGCGATGGACGCATACGCGGGGGGAAGCAACGTTTCCTCGCCCGTCGTCGACCTGCATGTCGGGACGACGACCAACGCCTTCCGGTTTGCACAGGGCGGGGACTTCACCGCAGTCGGCAACGTCACCGCCTACTCCGACGAGCGCCTGAAAACTAACTGGCGCCCGCTTCCTGCGGACTTCCTGACCCGCTTCGCGGCCGTCAAGTACGGAGCCTACGAGCGCACCGACAACGGGGTCCAGCAGGTCGGCGTTAGCGCGCAGAGCCTGCGCGAAGTGATGCCAGAAGCCGTGATGGAGAACGACGAGGGCATTCTGTCCGTGGCCTACGGCAACGCCGCCCTGGCCGCGTGCGTGGCCCTGGCCAAAGAGGTCATGAGCCTGCGCGATGAAGTGCGCGCACTGAAGCAGAAGCTGGGTGAGTAATGGGAACCGTCACCCTGCGCAATCTTTCTCACGTCCAGGCCCAACTGGGCGGGTCCAACCCGATCTCGCTCAGTGAGTATTACCGAGGCGGGGCGTTCGTGCCGAGTCTGCGCAACGTCACTGTGTTCGAGCCGGCTGGGGGCGGGTGGACTTACCAGAACCCGCCAGCGACGCTTTGGGCCGATTTGTATGCAGATGACGGCAAAGGCGCCTCCTACTGGAAAAGCCAAATTTACTGGGAAGGTCCGGTAATACATGAATTTGTCGGTGTGGCCGTCACCACGGTGACAGTGGGCTCGTTTACCTATTACAAGGGCCCCGGCGTGTCTTCCGGGCTTTTTGACCAGTACCAGATTCGTCGCACGTCCCCAGGCCAAATCTCAATCAACACCGGAGTGCCCAGCAGTGGCCCCATTTCCCTGAACCAGCTTCTCGGAGCGGAAAACCCATGAACCACACATTCAAAATCACATCGGTGCGGGTGTTTCCGCAGCGCGGGGAGTACGAGAACGTCATCGCCAAAGTCGGCTGGGCCATCGAGTTCGAGCGCGACGGCTTCAAGTCGCTGGGCCTGGGCGAGACCTCCTTCGACGTTGACGGCATCCAGGGGTTCACGCCGTTCGAGCAGGTCACCAAGGAGCAGATCGTGGCCTGGGTCATCGAGCGCGAGGGCGGCCCAGCCTTCATGGCGATGCTCGCCCAGGTGCACGGCGCAGCCATCGACGCAAAGGCCCTGGACGCCGAGACGCAGAGCATGACGCTTCCGTTCGTGGAGCCGCCGCCCGCGCCGGGGCCCATCGTCTACGACCTTGAGCAGATCGCCGAATGACCGCGCTGACTGACGTGCCCACCCGCCAGCAGTGGCGAGCACACGAAGAGGCCCGGCAGGGCCAGATCGTCGTTCAAGCAATGACGGCCTTCGGCTGGAAGGTGCATCGCCACGTCATGCCGGTGGGCAGCAAGCTGGTCACGCAGGCGGCGGCACCGATACCCAGGTCCAAGTCCAGCAACCTGACGCTCTTCGTCCGTGGACGGGCCACGCTGACGCACGAGGACGGCACCGTGTACCCGGATCGGGTCCCAGGCATGTTCTCCGGCGACCGGCCCGACACACCAGCCGGCAGACTCACTCACTTCGTGGTCGAGGAACTGGAGTTCTGGTGCTTCAACTGGCACGCCAACCGTGGTGCGCTCCCAGAACTGTCGGTGCTTCGCGTCGATGACGGCGGCACCTTCTCGCCTTTGCCTGGGCAGCGGGTAATCACGTGTGCGGGCGTCCTTGGGTCGCGCCCGGCTGGCACCGCTTTCGTCAGCGATGGCGCCGCCCTGGTGGCGTCAGGTCAGGTCTACGGTTTCTTGATAGGGGGTGCCCGTGTTTAGACATGCTTGGTGGCATATCGGCTTTGGCTACGTGATCGGCGTCATCGGCATCGCCGTCGGACTGGCTTTCGTTGCGGCGGGCCACGTCAGCCCGTGGTGGCTTCTGGCGTGGTTCGTCATGCACCACTTCAACACGGCTGTCGTGTCGGGAGGGATGCACCGATATTTCGCGCACGGGGCCTATAAAACCTCCCGCTTCTGGCACAACTTCATCGCGCTCTACAGTGCGCCCCTGCTGTACGGATCGCCCTACATATGGGCTACCGCGCACACCACGCACCACGTTCACTCCGATACCGACCTCGACCCCCACGAGAACAACTGGAAGTACCTGCTCTTCAAGAAGTTCCGCAATGTCCCCATGGTCATGAGCCGCGTCAAGAAGATCGCCGGGGACCCGGTGCTGGACTTCGTTCACCGATACGGCCTTGCGATATGGGCGGTCTACGCAGGCGTCCTGTTCTACGTCTCGCCGACGGTGTTCCTGTTCGCTTACCTGATGCCGATGGGCACCGCGCAGGTCTTCGGCGTCGTCCACCAGTTTCTGAGCCATCGGCAGCACACCGGCGCCCGGGACCTACCCTGGCTTGAGTTTGTCTTCCCGCTGGGCGGGGAGTGGCAGCACAAGGTTCACCACGACCACCCGGGCCGGGCCGACTTCCGCACCCGCTGGTGGCACCTGGACATGGGCGCGGTGTTCATCCGCCTGATTCAAACTCGGCCCTTGCAGTGAGCACCTGCTAACGTACAATGCCAGCCATGCGTGACTCGGACACCGTTGACAAGTTCCGCCGCTTTTTCCAAGGCAACGAGGACGCGGTGGGCTTCGCAATGATGCTCATCCACGTCTGCGATGTCTGGGATGACCTGTTCGACAAGGACTGCGAAGTCCGGGACCCCGACCTGCACAACGCGTTCATGTTCGCCCTGTGCGCGATGCCACGCAACAGGTTCTACCGCCAGCACATGGATGAGCTGATGCCGCTCATCGAGCTGGGGGTGGTCAACTGGCTGACGGCCAACCGCTTCGAGGCGTCGAAGGACAGGAAGAGTCTTGAGATCGCCAACGTGATCCGGCACAGCATCGGGGACGTTTTCATCCACATGGCTCGCCTCATCGGCGGCATGCAGTGGGGCATCGAGGTAGCACCTGAGCTGAAGCTCCTGGTGCAGAACGACACCTTGGAAGAGTACCTGGAGAAGTAGCCATGGGATGGTCAGGAAAACCCCCGCCGCCGGACCCTAACATCGGCCTTGCGGCCCGAGAGAACGCCGCCATCGCTCGTGAGCAGATGGACATGGCGCGGCAGCAGTTCGACTGGTCGAAGGACCAGTACGAGCAGTTCTCGCCTTTGCTGAAGCGTTCCTTTGAGCTGGAAGAACTAGCGCAGAACAAGCAGTTCGAAGCCCTGGACCGCGACGCTGCGCTGCGCCAGGAGTTGCAGAACGCCTACCTCGGGTCGATGCGCAAGCAAGACGAGTACGCCGACTACCAGTTCGGGCGCTACCGCGACACCTTCGCACCGATTGAAGACCAACTGGTCGCAGAGGCCAAGCGCGGAATCGACGTCGACGGTCGTGTGGGCCGGGCCGTGGCGGACTTCAGCCAGCAGAGCGGCATGCGCAACCAGCAGATGGCCCGCGAGGCCAACCGCAACAACATGGGCAACGGCTCGGCCATGGCCTATGCGATGGCTGCCAACAAGAACGCGGACGCACTGGGCGCCGCTGGCCTGTCGACAAACATCCGGGCCGCGTCCGAGGGTGAGGACTTCGCCCGCAGGGCGGCTGTGGCCAACATGGGCCGTGGGCTTGTCGCGGACACGAGCAACTTCATGCAAGGCGCCAACGCCGCCGGGGGCGCTGCGGGCAACAGCTCGGCTCAAGGCATGGGGCTCATCGGTGGGGTCAGCGCGTCGGCCCGGCAGGGCATCGGCCAAGGCACGGACTTCATGCGCGGCGGCTACGGCATGACCAACAGCATGATGGGCAGCGCCGGCAACTCGTGGAACAACGTCGGCCAGCTCGGGGTCCAGCAGTCGAACCTTGCGATGCAGGGCTATCAGGCGCGTCAGAAGCTCTTCGGGGACATCGCAGGAGCCTTCGGCACCTTTGCGGGGTTGAAGTTCGCTGACGGTGGCGAAGTCGATTCCGACGAAGCCTATGACCCGCAGACGCTCGCCGAAGCGCAGGTCAACGCTGTCATGGGGTACAAGAACGGCGGTCATGTGGCCCGTCGTCCGCCCAAGGTGCGCCCGGGGTCCACGACCCAGCGCGGCGGCAAAGTATCAGGCCCCGGCGGCCCCAAGGATGACCGTGTGCCCGCGCTGCTGTCGGACGGCGAGTTCGTCATGCCGGTGGGTACGGTTAGGAAGTACGGCCTCGACAAGTTGGAAAAGATGCGTCAGGACGGACTACAGTTCGAGAAGCAGTTAGGCATTGGAAGGGCTTGAAGCATGGACATCAACGCATTGGCAGACAAGGTGGGCGGCGAGATCGTGGGCGGGCGGCTGCTCGCCGTGGTCGACGGCAAGAAGGAGTACCTCACGGGTGTGGGTGACGACGGCGCGCCGTTCCTCAACGAGCTGGGCCTGAAGATCAGCAACGAGCTGTCGTTCGAGGCCCCCGAGCCCGAAGCCCCCGCCCCCAAGCGTGGTCGCCGCAAGGCTGAAGCTGCCGAGGTGGATGTCATCCCCGAGCAGCTCGAACTCGACGTCTAAGGAGTGAATCATGGCAGCAGGAAGCATCGCCGCCGGGCTGGTTGACGGCTACGTGCGCGGGTTGGGCCTGCGCCGCCAGATGGATCGTGAAGACGAAGAGAAGAAGGCCCGCGAGGAAGAGCGCGCCTACATGCGCGAGCAGCGCGATTTTTTGCGCCAGCAGCAGCAGGCTGACGCCGAAATCGACCGCAGGCTGTCCGCCGTGCCCACCACGACCGAGAAGTGGGGCCAGGACTACGAGTGGGCTGCGAAGAACAACGCGCCCATGCGCGACGACGAGGGCAACGTCATGCCGGGGGCGGTCTCTACACCGCGCTCCTACAGAGACGTTGCCGCTGACCAAGCTGCTGCGGTTCGTGGCATCCATGGTCGCCGTGGTGTGGCCATGGCCAACCAGCTCCAGCAGTTCGTCAACTCTGAGGACGACCGGCGCGAAGCCGGCATCGACCGCGAGCGCACCCGCAAGCTTGGCGACCTTCAGTTCTCAGCCGCAGAGATCGCCAACCGGCAAGCGGTGGCGCGAGAGGCTTTGCAGCGGGCTCGCATGGCGTTCACCCGCGGGGATCTCAATGGCGCGTTGAAACTCATGTCCAACGGGTACAAGGCGATCCCCGACGGTATGGATCTGGTCATCACCAACGACGGTATGGTCGGTCGCGCAGGCCCCGACGCCAAGTGGGTGGACCGCCCTGTTCCCATCACCAAGGAGGCCGTCGGAGCCATGCTCGACGGCGCGTTGGAGATCCTCGACCCATCCACCTGGGGGCAGCGGAAGAAGATCGAACAGGACGCCCTCAAGATCACCAACGACAGCACATACCAGACGGGAATGTTGGGGATCTATGGCGCCAGGAACGCTTTGGACCGCGACGTGTTCAACGCGCAGAACGCCGGCGGCATGTTCAAACGGCCGCCCACGGCAGCGGAGTCCAATCCCGCGCTGCGTACGCAGGGCGAACTCTTGAGCAAGTTTCTCGCGCTCCCCGAAGACCAGAAGAGCGGTCCTGTCGGTCGGGGGCTGCTGCGCGACATTTCCGTGGCTCGCGGGCAGATGGAGCGCATCAACCTGGACGGCGAAAACCGCCCACGCGACCAAGTCAAGAAGGAGTGGGCGGCCGTGGAGCTGGAGCTTCTGAAGCAAGGCGCTAGGCCCGAAGAGATCCGTCAGCAGCAGTCGGCGTTCTACGCCCGCCGTGGGGTCGCACCTTCTGCGGCCGAGGACGCCCTTCGCGCCGGCAAGGACACCAAGGGGAAGCCGCTCACAGCAGCCGATGTCGCGGAGTTCAACCGGCGCTACCCCGCCAGTGCGGTCGACCCTGCGGAACTGTCTTGGCTCAAGAGATAAGGGTCTGATATGGCCAGCGTCTGGGACGAGTTCGAGGGGCCGACCAGGGCCAAGCGTGGCGCTGAGCGCCCTGTCGCCCGCAGCGTCTGGGACGAGTTCGAGGGGCCTGTTGCCAAGCCCAAGTCCACGACTCGCAACCCACTGGAGTTCGCCAACGACTTCGTCGTGACCGGGGTGAACTCGGCGCTTGGTATCGGCAAGGCTGTCAGCGACTTCGTCAGTGTTGACAACCCCGTTTCGCGGGGCCTTCAGTACGTCATCGACGAGGGCGAGAAGACCTACTCCGACTCGGTGCGACAGGCCCGTGAGGACCGCAGCCGGGCTATTGACGCGGGTGGCTGGGACGCTGTCGGTGGTGTGGGCCGGTACGTGTTGGAGAACCCCCTCCAGACGGTGGCTGAGATCGGGGGCAACTTCGGTCCGTTCGGTGCGGCCATCAAGGGCACCAAGGCTCTGGCCACTGCGGCCAAGCTCGGTGAGAAGGGTGTAGCGCGATCCGGTGTCGGCGCGGGTGTGGTTCTGGGGGGTGCAGCCGCAGGTGGAGACGCCGCCGGCGACGCGTATGAGCAAGTCATGCGCAGCCCCAACATCGACCCGGCGGTCAAGGAAGAGCTGGCTCGGCGAGCAGCTCGTGAGGCTTCGGTCGTGCCCGCGCTGGTCGGCGGCGCAACGGGCGCTCTCGGTATCGAGCGAATCCTTGCGGGCACTCGCGGCTTGCGCAACGCGCCCGTGCTGCGCACCGGCCTCTACGAGGCGACGCAAGAAGGCCTTGAAGAGGCCATCACCAAGGGATCCGCCAACCTCGCAGCCCGCCAGTACGACCCGACCATCGACCCGATGAAGGGCGTTGTGGGCTCTGCCGCCATGGGTGCCGTCATGGGCGGTGGCACCGGCCTTGGTGTGGGCTACCTGAACAACCGCGCCGTCGAGTCTGACTTGCTGCGCAGGGACAAGGCCATCGCCGACGCAGAGCGGGTGCGGCAGGAACAACTCGCTCCGATCCTCGGCATGATCCGCCCGGACTCGGGGCTCGGCACGCAGGAAGTCATCGACCAGCAACTGGGTATCTCCCCGGCGCTTGCTGCCAAGGAGCTGGAGAAGCAGCGCAAGGCCCGCGAGGCCGACATCGCAGCAGCGTTCGACGCCCCGTCGGGTACCCGTGTCGCAGGCGAAGATGGCGTGGAGCGCGAGCTGACTGCCATCGAGGCCTCGCTACTGGCCCAAGGGCTGCCCACCACGCCGACTCCGGCGCCGGCTCCGCCGCCCGCTGCCTCCAAGGTCTTCAGCGCCGAGGAGATGGAGCTGATCGAAATGCGCGTCCCGCCCACCGGCAAGGCGTTGGATCTCCTCGCCGACATCAGGGCACTAGGGCTGGACCTGGAATCGCTTCCGGGGGTCACCGCAGCGATGGCCGATCGCAGATACAAAGAGGCCAAGAAGCTGCTGGGCGCCGCTGCTGCCGAGTCCAACCGGGCGCCTGTTGCGCCTGTTGCGCCTGTTGCGCCTGCGGCTCCCGCCGTTACGCCTGCTGCGCCTACGCCCACTGTTGCCCCCACCCCTGCTGGTGGGCTGCGTGTCGTCAAGGGCACCCCGCCTGCGGCTGCCCCAACCCCATCCGTGGCCCAAGCGCCCGGAGTCACGTCCCTGCCTGTACTGGAGGCCCCCGCCGATGTCCAAGCCCCTCAAGCCGTCCAAGCAGAAGCGCCGGCAGAAGCTGCCGTGGCAGCCACCGCCGCACAAGGCGCCGCGCCCGCAGCCGAGCCTGTAGTCCAGCGAAAGCGCCGAGTCGACCCGGCCGCCCTGGCACAGTCGCAGGCCTTCGTTGCTCCTGAGCCTGTTGCTGAGGAAGAGCAGACTGCCGAGGCTCCGGCCAGCCAGGGGTTCGCTGAAGACGAAAACGTCAGCTTGGACGTTGCCCGGCTGACGGGCCAGCGAGGGGTGGCCGACGCCATCACCGGCGAGCTTGAAGGCACCCGCACCGACACCCAAGTGGACCTGACCCCGGAGGAGTTCGAGCAGCTTCTGTCTGAGCGGTTCAAGGATTCCAAGGACCCGAAGCGTGACCGCGAGATCATGGCGGCGTATACCGCCCAGCTCAAGGGGGGCAAGAAGGGCGTCCGCGAAGAGATCGCGCTGAAGATCGCCGCCCAGTTCGGCATCACGCCGGGGGCAGTGCGCAAGGTGGGCAACCCGCAGGAGTTGGTGCGCGTCGGCGAGTCTCTGGGGTTCTCTCCGGAGCAGGTGCTGTCTACCTTGGGGGTGGTCAGCGACTCAAAGAAAGCTGCGGGCGCTTCTGAAGATGAGGCCCCAGACCCTACTGTCGCGGCGCTCAAGAAAGCCCAGAAGCTCGCCGAGGCGAGGCTGCAAGCAGCCATCGCCGACCCGACCAGGAAGCAACTGCGCGATGCAGTGGCGGCCATCGACGCTCAAATGGCGAAGGCGCCCGCTGCCCAGCAAGCAACGCTCAAGCAGCAGCGTGATGAGCTGCAAAAGCAGCTCCAGGCCAAGTTCGACTCCCAGCTTCAAATCGAAGAGGAGGTCGAGGGCATCAAGCAGGAACTCGCCTCCATGGCGGAGTCCCGCGCCACCGCTTCGGAGTCCAAGCTGTCAGGTGCTGTGCGCGAGCTTGGTGTAGAGACCGCGGAGGGTGACACCCTCGGGTTCGGCTACGACGACAACCGTGAATGGGAGAAGTCCAGCTCTCGGGGCAACCGTGACGGCGATGTCCTGCTGGCCATCCAGAAGCGGGTGGACGCGATGCGCGACACCATCGCGGCCCTGGAAGCCCAAGGGCAGGCCGAAGCGGCGCAGGCGATTCGTGAATCGCTGGTCGCGGAGACCGAGAAACTCAATGCTGCGGTAGCTAGGCTCAACAAGCCCGCCGCCGCGCCTGCGCGGGAACTCAGCGAAGACCTGAAGGCCGCCAAGGCGAAGTTCAAGGCTGCGGGCCTCGACGTCACCAAGATGGAGCCCGATGAGCTTCAGCTCCTGCGGGGCGAGGCTGAGCGGTTCAAGAACCAAGCACTCATCAGCAAGATCGACGCCCGCCTGCGCGACGTCGGGGTGGAAGTACCTGCCCCCGCAGCGGCCCCGGCTCCAACGCCGGCAGCCGCTCCCGCTCCCGCTCAAGAGCCCAAGGTCCGGGTGGTCAAGAAGGCCGCGGCCGCAGCCCCCACGCCGGCTGCGCCCGTTGACAAGATCCTGACGCCCACCGAGCAGGCCGGGCAGGCGTGGGACCGAGCCGCCAACTCCATCCCCGGCGCACCCAAGTGGGCCGACTTGCCGCCGGCTACACGCAAGGAGTTCGTGGCGTTCGGCGAGAACAACTGGACCCGCCAGGATGTCGTGACGTTGATGCAACGCAGTGCGCCGCGAGCCATGCGCTCTCCGGGCTTCACGGGCATGGACGGCGACGGCAATCGGTTCACGACTCAGTCAGTGAACTTCAACGATCTGCTGAAGTTCGACGGCATCGGCCGCGCAGTGCGGCACTTGACCAACAACGGGTTGCAGGACTCCATCAAGGCAGTCCAGGCTTGGTACATCACCAATGACCTCGTAAGCTGGGACGCGATCTTCGCGGAGATCGACGGCAAGCCTGCCGTGGTGTTCAGCGCCGACGCACTGGCGCAGACCTCCCGCGCCCTGATCAGCTTCACCCACGAGATCGGCCACGCAGTCGATGAGACGCACCTGGGCAACTGGACGTTCTCCAGCGAGCCCGAGATGAACCTGTCGCTGCGCGGCGGGGTGGTGCGCCCAATGGGAGCTGTGGCTACCGAGCTGCTGGATCACTTCGAGAACGGCGACTCTGCGCTGTCGGAGCTGCTGCAATACCCGCTGGACCTCGACGGCGAAGTCGGTCGCAGCGCCTCTCGCATCCGAGAAGAGCTGTTCGCCCAGCTCTGGGCGTTCTCCTCGCTAGGCCCGGGGATGCAGTTCCTGCGTGATAACCTGCCCGCATCCGCGGCATTCATGGAGTCTGTGCATGCGCAAGTCCGACAAACCTACGCCGCCCAAGCCGGCGCGAACCAAGGTGCTCAGCCAGGACAAGTTCAAGGTGGGCCCCAAGCTGGATCAGTTCCTCAAGCAAGAGCCTCCCGCCAAACCCAAGCAGGGCTGAGCCGGCTGCCGGCGGAGCTGGAAAAGCCCGTCAGCACCATCACCAACACGCTGCGCGACGTCGGGAACACGGCGCTCAACCTGCTGACGTTCACCGAGGACGTCATCAACCGCGCCATCGAGCTGGGCGTCAACGCCGCAGGCGATCTGCGCCGGGTCTACCAGGAGCGGGCTGCCCTCACGGGCAAGCTGGAGCGCGAAGTCGAGCGCGTGGCCGACCTGTACAACAAGGTGCCCGAGGCCGAGCGCGGCACGGGGCCTGCGTCCGTCAACCAGTTCCTCTACGACGCCACCCGCGAGGGCAAGTGGGGCTTCAAGCCCGACTGGCGCAAGGGCGCGAGCGCCAACGTCAAGATCGACGCCGAGACGAAGCAGCGCTTTGATGCGCTGTCCAAGGAGTCTAAGGCCCTGGTGCGGGCGGTCTTCACCCATGGCGACGAGGTGCTGTCGCTCAAGAAGCAGACCGTCATCGACGCGACCAACTCCGAGTACGACGCCCTGATCGCGGCGGCCAACAAGGCTGGGGACTCCAAGAAGGCTGCCCGTCTGACGGCGGACAAGACCGACCAGCTCAAGCGGTTCACGTCGCTCTTCGAGTTGCAGGAGTTCCGCCCATACGCGCCGCTCAAGCGCTTCGGTGACTACGTGGTCATCGCCAAGTCCCAGGCTTACCTGGACGCTGACGAAAAGGCCCGAGCCAAGCTGGAGAACTCGGGCGACGACTACCATGTCTCATTCGCCGAGTCGGCCGCTGCCGCCCGCGAGTTGGTGGGCCAGCTCCAGAAGCAGGGCGCCTTCGCCGAGGTGGTGTTCCGCCAGAAGGAAGCCGTCCAGCAGACGATGTTCGGCGGCATGCTCTCGGCTTTCAACAAGCTGCGCTCGGAGCTGGACTCTGAACTCGCCGACGCCGCCCCGGGCGAGAAGAACGCACTGCGGGCTGCCCGCAAGGTGGTGGGCGAGCTGTACCTGTCGTCCCTGGCCGAGACCTCGGCCCGCAAGTCCGAGATGCGCCGCCGTGGCGTGGCTGGCGAGATCGACATGCTGCGCTCCTTCACCTCCCAGGGACGGGCGGACGCGCAGTTCATCGCCGGGGCCAAGTACAACAGCCAGACCCTGGACGCATTCAACGCCATGCGCAAGGAGGTGAAGTCGGGCGACGCCGAGACGCAGAACACCAAGTCTGGTGTGTTCAACGAGCTGCTCAAGCGTCACACGCAGTCCATGGACTACGACCCGACGCCCATCGCCTCCAAGCTGGCGCGGCTGTCCTCTGTCTGGTATCTGGCCACGAGCCCGGCGTACTACTTCCAGAACCTGACCCAGCCGTTCATGATGTCCATGCCGATCATGGCCGGGCGGCACAACTACCTGAAGGTGGGCAACGCTCTGGTCAAGGCCTACATGGACTTGGCTCCCATGTTCAAGACGGCCAAGCTGGGAGAGCAGTTCAACTACGCGGCCGCGCCCCAGGATGTCCAGGTTGCCATCTCCAAGCTGGTGGACCGTGGGCGCATCGACATCGGCATGGACACCGACCTGGGCCAGTTCCGCCTCGAAGGCGAGGGCCCGGTCAAGGACCGCTGGAACAAGATCGACCGCGGCATCAGCAACGTCGCCCAGAAGCTCGAAGCCGTCAACCGGCTGGCCACGGCCATCGCGGCCTATCGCATGGAGCTTGCCAAAGAGGGCAACGTCGACAAGGCGCTCCAGTACGCCGACGACATCATCACGCAGACCCACGGCGACTACACGACAGGCAACGCGCCCAGAGTGTTCAACACCGCCGGCGGCAAGGTGGCCTTGCAGTTCCGCAAGTTCCAGCTCATCCAGCTCACGCTGCTGGCCAAGCTGGTGAACGACTCCGAGTTCCTCAAGCAGGGCTTGTTCGCAAAGACCGAAGACGCCAAGGCCACCCGGGCGGCGCTGCGATTCCTGCTGGGCCACACCGCTGTCATGGCCGGCGCCATCGGCCTGCCCGGGTTCGCTGCCATCTCCTGGGCGCTCGGTGCGATGTTCGGTGGGGGCGATGATGAGCCGTTCAACACGGAAGAGAAGCTGCGCGAGTGGATCGGCAACGATCAAGTGGCCACCCTCATCACCCGTGGCGTGCCCGCTGCGCTCCCTTGGAACCTCGGTGTGGACTTGTCCGGCAAGCTCGGTATGGGCAACACGCTGTCGCTGCTGCCGTTCAACGACCTGGACCTGTCCAGCCGCTCAGCAGCGGAGTCGGTCTTGGTGTCTGCTTTCGGCGGGCCGGCGGGCGGGCTGGGGCTGCGGGCTCTGGACGGGCTGAACCTCATGCGCGACGGGCAGTACCACCGGGGCTTGGAGCAGCTACTGCCCACGGGCTTTTCCAATTTCCTGAAAGCGTACCGGCTCAACAACGAGGGCTTGACGCGGCGCAACGGCGACGAGCTGATCTCCCCGGACGAGATCTCCGGCATGGAGCAGTTCTGGCAGGCCATCGGCTTCCAGCCCACCCAGCTCGCCGAGCGCCAGTTCCGCGACCGGGTCAAGCGCGAGGCGGACGACAAGTTCCAGGGCAAGGCGGAGAAGATCCGCAACGCCTACCTGCGGGCCAAGGATGACCCGGACGCCCGGGCCGAGGCTCGGGAGCGTTGGATGGCGCTGCAAGACGCCCGCGAGGAAGCCGGCTACCGGCGCCAGCCCCTGTCGTCCCTGATGAGG
>Ga0209985_10000463_pt1 | contig 44452 bp, 33 predicted proteins | sample NOAtaG_FD_187305 | JGI IMG/M metagenome (GOLD analysis project Ga0209985, IMG submission 187305) | Freshwater lake microbial communities from Lake Erie, under a cyanobacterial bloom - NOAA_Erie_Diel6S_1000h metaG (SPAdes) (version 2) | ecosystem: Environmental > Aquatic > Freshwater > Lake ...
GGTCAGAATTTCAGCTAAATTTATGAGTTGAGATAAGTTTTTTATGGGCAGATATTTTAAAACTGTCTCTTGAAGCTAATTATGATGATTATCTTGAAAAAAAATGATAATTAGACAGAAGTTCTCTATGTGAACAAGAGAACTTTATCTTCTTTTGTTTTCAAAATGAGAATTGCTGCATTTAATATACAAGACTTTGATTGTTGATAGCTTACTGGTATAATACTGGAGCGCACTGGTAGGGTTAACTTCCAGTACCATCGTTACCTAAACCCGATCGAACGATGGTGACAGGAGATCAGTTAATGATCAAAATTGAAAATCTTAAGCTAATTGCTAAAAATTATGGCCGCTGAAATTATTTGTGTAGGAACGGAATTATTATTAGGGGATATAGTTAATACTAACGCCCAATATTTAGCCCTAGAATTGGCAAAATTAGGCATTCCCCATTATTATCAAACGGTGGTGGGGGATAATGTAGAAAGACTGAAAAAAGCGATCGCTATTGCCCGAGAACGTTCCTCAATTTTAATTTTTACCGGGGGACTGGGACCTACTCCTGACGATTTAACCACAGAAACAATCGCCGATTTTTTCCAAACGCCCCTTAGAGAAGATAAAGAGATTTTAGCAGAAATCGAGGCTAAATTTACGATTTTAGGGCGAGAAATGCCTCCTAGTAACAGTAAACAGGCTTTAATACCCGTGGGAGCCGATTTTTTGCCAAATCCGACGGGAACCGCCCCCGGCATGATCTGGCAACCACAGACTAACCTGACTATTCTCACTTTCCCCGGAGTACCCTCAGAAATGAAGAGAATGTGGGTAGAAACGGCGATTCCTTACCTAGAAAGTCAAGGATGGGGCAAAGAGAGGATTTATAGTCGTTCTCTGAAATTTCGCGGTATCGGTGAGTCAGCTTTAGCGGAAAAAGTAGCCCATTTATTTGATCTGACTAACCCCACCGTTGCCCCCTATGCTGGTTTAGGCGAAGTGCGTTTGCGAATTGCGACGAAAGCCCCTTCTTTAGAGGCTGCTTTGCAGGTAATTGAACCGGTAGCGACGGAAATTAAGGAAATCGCCGGATTAGATTATTTTGGGGCCGATGATGATACTTTACCCTCGGTAGTGGGGGAACTGTTGCGGCGACAAAAACAAACTTTGAGTGTGGCAGAATCCTGTACTGGAGGAGGATTAGGGGAAATTATCACCCAAATCGCCGGCAGTTCCGATTATTTTTGGGGTGGGGTTATTTCCTACGATAATCGGGTAAAAGTTGCCCTCTTAGACGTAAATGAGCGGGATTTAAATAATGTCGGGGCTGTCAGTGCCATTGTTGCCCAACAGATGGCCCTAGGGGTGCGAAAACGCCTCGCTACGGATTGGGGGATCAGTATCACGGGTATTGCTGGACCGGGAGGAGGCAGCGAGACAAAACCCGTGGGCCTAGTTTATATCGGTTTAGCCGATCCTCAGGGAAATGTCACCGTATCAGAGCATCGTTTCGGAGAAAATCGAGATCGCTTGACAATTCGCCAGATTAGTGCTTATACCGCCCTCGATCGCCTACGACGGAACTTATTAACAATATCTTAAAAAAGAATTGCCAAGAATATATACTCAGACTAAAAACCTATGTTAAGCTTAATATAAATACAAGATATAGATTCCCCCGCTCGTCAGATTTAACAGCCAAACGATGAAAATTAGTTAAAATTCTCTAGAATCAAGCTGTTGCGGGGATCAATCGACGAAAACTCATAGCTAGTATCTCAAAGGAGCCATTTGGTCAATGGACTATTTAGATGAAGTGATAGACAAGTTGAGAGAATGGGCGCGCAAACTGATTGAGAGTGTTTTTGGTCCGGAACCCGAACCCGAACCCGAACTGATCCCGATCCCCGTGCGCGATCACAGTCGATAAAGCCACCGGTAAAACAGAATACTGCGATAATATCAGTGCAAACTTACTATGAGTCTGCACTTGATTTTTGACTGAAGCCAAGTCTAGCTTAATTTGGTGACGATTTGATTATTTAGTAACAATTCTTGACTGAGTAAATCTTCCACATTAATCCGCAGAAAACACTGATCATCAATCCAGAACTGCACTTTAATGCGATCTTTACCCCGAAAACCTAAAGGATCGAGTTTAGCGATTGATCGGGCCCCCTCGCGATCATTTAAGGGTTGGACGCTAGTTTCTCCATTACCGAGGGAACGAGTAATTAATTTATCACCATCAAAATAGACCTCCATTGCCCCCCTTTCTGTGCCTAATTCGCCGATAATTAACTCAATGCTGGGTTGATTGTCCACGGAAGCACCTAGGACTAATTCCACGGGTTTTTCCATAGGATAGGGTTGTCCGGAGTTAATAATCGGATGCCAAGCGTGGGCATTTTTGCGACGATTCCAGTAACGAATCCCGTAGCTATGATAAAGAAAATCTTTGACTTGATAACCTTGGGCTAATTGTAACGCTCCCAAAGCGATCGCTTCAAAGGGTCGATCCTCTTTAATTTTACTACTATCAAAATACTGTCGCACCCAATCTTTTACCGCCGGAATTTGTACGGTTCCCCCGACTAATAACACCGCATCGATATCGCTAACTTCAATTCCATTGCGTCTTCCCTGTTGCAAAACTCCCGTCATTAAATCATCTAATTGATTAAAAAAGTTTTGTTGTTGGAGAATATCGGTCAATTGTTCTCGATCTAAGCTTAACTCGTAACTCTCGAAATTTTCCTCATCAAAATATACTTCCTCGGCGGTTAATTGGGAAGAAAGTTTAATCTTTAATCTTTCTGCTAGACGAGTAGTCAAGGAAGTTTTCGCTAAAGATTGCTTTTGGGCAAAATAATCGACAATCCAATCGTCTATATCTGACCCCCCTAAATTTGTCCCCGCCTTGGCTAAAACTCTCGCTAGTTTAGTTTTTTGGGCGGAATTATTGCCTAAAAGTTTTTCTCCCCATTTGAGAATAAAACCTTGATTTTTTTGAGGATTATCTAAATCTAATTGTACCAAAGAAAGATCGAGGGTGCCACCGCCAAAATCTACCACTAAAATCACTTGATCCCCAGTGGTTCCATAGCCCAAAGCGGCGGCCGTGGGTTCATCAATTAGTCTAATTTGTTCGATTTCCCAACCCTGACAAACATTGCTTAACCAATTGCGGTAACTTTCAAAACTATCGACGGGAACGGTTAAAACTAGCGATTGGGGGGTTTCCGGGGTGGTGTTTTTTAAGTGGTCGATGATGCTATCGAGAAACCATTGGCCAACCCCCTCGAAACTGAGGACAGTTTCCTCTAATTCCGGTAAAAATCCTTGAATTTTTGCGCCGATACCTCGTTTAAAGCGACGAAAAAAACGCGGATCTCGATCGATATCTAAACCCCGATCGCGCACTGCTTGACCGGCAATTACTTGCAGGGGATTGGCTGATTTAATATAGAGTAAACTGGGAATTAGGGGGGGATTGTCGGCTATTTGTTGGGATAACTCCGATAATTTCACGGTTTCGGCCCTATTTGTTGCCCCATTCCAACGAGTAATGACGGTATTACTGGTTCCGAAATCAATAGCGTAGAACACGATCGATGGTTTTTAGGTAAATTTAGTTAATTATCCGCCATTGTAACCTGTTATTTACTGAACCCGCCCGATCGAGGTGGAAGTTTCCGAAAAACCTAGGCAATTTGGTCAGCGTAAGCTCAAGAAGTCTGAGCAAAAACTTGACAAATAATCTTTAATAGTATATATGAGTTGCACCTGATCAAAGGATTATGTTAGCAGTTACTACCTCACCCGAAACCCTCTCCTTAGAAATTCCTAGGGCGATCGCTCTCTCTATCACCCTTGAACAGTTTGAAGCCCTTGCGGTGGTCAACCGTGACTTAAAATTAGAACGTACAGCCCAAGGAGAATTAATCGTGAATCCCCCGACAGGTGGTGAATCAGGACAGCGAAATTTTCGTATAACAGGACAATTGTTTCGCTGGTGCGAAGAAAATGAAGCTTTAGGAGTCGGGTTTGACTCTTCCACTGGATTTATACTACCAAATGGGGCGATTCGTTCTCCCGATCTATCTTGGGTGAGTCGAGAACGCTGGGAATCTTTAACCCCTAAGCAGAAAAAAGGATTTATTCCCCTCTGTCCCGATTTTGTGGTGGAATTGCGGTCTGAATCTGATAGTCTTGACAAATTACAGAAAAAACTGCTCGAATATAGGGAAAATGGCGCAAGGTTAGGCTGGTTAATCGATCCCCAGAATCGGCAAGTTGAAATTTATCGTCAAGGAAAGGAAGTAGATATCTTAGAAAATCCCACTGATTTATCGGGTGAAGATGTTTTACCCAATTTTAGCTTAAATTTAAAGTTCTGATGTTTTCAGGAGTAATCCTGCGATATTCTGCCAATCTTTTTGAGATCGGGGAGTCGCTTTTAAATTATCTAAGAATTCTTTTTTCTAGGTCATCATCAAATGAGCATCGAAAAGTCGTTAGTCTCGTCAGGTAAAAGTCTTTATCAAGAAGATTTCTACCGATGGTTACAAGAAACCGCTAATTTACTCAAAGAACATCGTTTTGAAAAATTAGACTTGGAAAATTTAATCGAAGAAATTGAAACGATGGGAAGGAGTGAAAAACGAGAACTAGAAAGTCGCTTAACCGTCATTGCTGAACATCTGCTTAAATTGACTTACTGGCTAACTGAAAAGGAAACAAATGCTCAAGGGTGGCGCAGCACAGTTGTTGAACAACGCCGACAAGTTCAACGCTTATTAAAAGAGAGTCCAAGTCTGAGAAGATTGATTCCTGAAATCTGGATAGATTGTTACCAAGCAGCCAGAGAAGATACTGTCAGAAAGTATCAACTTGCTGCTGATTTATTCCCGATTGAATCACCCTTTACCCTTGCAGAAATCCTTGATTATGACTATCTTCCTTAAAACTAAAGTTTCGTATTTTATCGATGAATATAATGCCTAACAAAGCCAAGCTTTAAACGGCAATCACTACCTCTGATTTACCAAATCAAAGTAAGATTTAAACTAAATTCTGGCAGAATATTTTCCCCCGATAAACTCTCCGGATTAGTTAAAATTTCTACTGGCTGTCCTTGACGATAAATTTCCACTTCTCTAGTTTTTCTATTGATTAACCAACCTAAACGAGTCCCATTATCTAAATATTCCTGCATTTTTTTTCTAGCAGTTTCTAAGTTGTCACTAGCGGACATTAATTCAATGACAAAATCGGGAGATAGAGGTAAAAATTTTTCCTTTTGTTGCGGGGTTAAAGCTTGCCATTTATCTAAAGGTATCCAAGCAGCATCGGGAGAGCGATCGGCCCCATTCGGTAGTTTAAATCCTGTGGAAGAATCAAAAGCGATACCCTTACCATTGTTATCTGACCAATTAAATAATTGTTGGGTGATTCTACCGTTACTATTGCCCGTTTTTCCTCCCGTCGGTGGCATAATAATTAAATCTCCTTTTGGGTTGCGTTCCAAGCGCAAATCTCGGTTATCCTGACAAAGTTGAAAAAACTGTTCATCGCTGAGTTGCCAAGATTCAAATTTAACTTCTACTACTGTCATCATGTTTAGATTCTCTTTTATAGGATTATATAATTACCAAATACTATCAAGTTCTAAGACAAATTGAGATAAAATATTTTCCCCCGATAAACTCTCTGGATTAGTTAAAATTTCTACTGCCTGTCCTTGACGATAAATTTCTACTTGTCTAGTTTTTCTATTGATTAACCAACCTAAACGAGTCCCATTATCTAAATATTCCTGCATTTTTTTCCTAGCAGTTTCTAAGTTGTCACTAGGAGACATTAATTCAATGACAAAATCGGGAGATAGAGGTAAAAATCTTTCCTTTTGTTGCGGGGTTAAAGCTTGCCATTTTTCTAAAGGTATCCAAGCAGCATCGGGAGAGCGATCGGCCCCATTTGGTAGTTTAAATCCTCCAGAAGAATCAAAAACTACACCTAATTTATGTAGGTTATTCCATAACCATAATTGGGCAGTGATTCCAGCGTTAGAATTGCTGGTTTTTCCCCCCGTTGGTGGCATAATAATTAAATCTCCTTTTGGGTTGCGTTCCAAGCGTAAATCTCGGTTATCCTGACAAAGTTGAAAGAACTGTTCATCGCTGAGTTGCCAAGATTCAAATTTAACTTCTACTGTCATTATTATCCCCAACCTACTCTCGTCTAAAATTCATGGTAACACCCTAGGGCAAGAGATGTTCCTGGATGAAATTAGTGTAAACATCTCCAGCTAAAAAGGCGGGAGTTTCCAATATTTTACGATGGAAATCAATAGTCGTCGGTACTCCCGTGATCGCACATTCCCGCAGGGCGCGTTTCATGCGTTTAATCGCAGTTTCGCGATTTTCTCCCCAGACAATTAATTTACCGATTAGGGAATCGTAATAGGGGGGGATTTCGTAATCGGTGTAAACGTGGGAATCCATGCGGACACCGGGACCGCCGGGGGGCAGATAACCGCTAATTTTGCCGGGGTGAGGGCGAAAATTGTGATCGGGATCCTCGGCATTAATGCGACACTCGATCGAATGCCCTCTAAATATCACCTGATCTTGCTTAATTTGCAGTTTTTCGCCCTGTGCCACCAGAATTTGTTCTCGGATCAGGTCTATCCCCGTGATCATCTCCGTGACGGGGTGTTCCACCTGAATACGGGTGTTCATTTCCATGAAGTAAAAATTACCGTGTTTATCGACTAAAAATTCCACGGTTCCCACCCCGACGTAATTAATCGATTTAGCGGCTTTAACGGCGGCATTACCCATTTTTGAGCGTAAATGGGGCGTTAAGAAGGGGCTGGGTGCCTCTTCTAGCAGTTTTTGGTGTCGTCGCTGAATCGAACAGTCTCTTTCTCCTAAATGGATCACGTTACCGTGACTATCGGCCAAAATCTGAAACTCGATATGTCGGGGACATTCGATAAATTTTTCTAGATATACTCCTGAATTGCCAAAAGCCGCTTCTGCTTCCCCTTGGGCGGCTTTTAACATATTACCTAGTTCATCTGCACTCTTGACAAGACGCATCCCACGCCCTCCACCGCCGGCGGTGGCTTTAATCAGGACAGGATAACCGATGTCATCAGCGATACGTTTTGCTTCCGCTTCTGAGGTAATTAAACCACCACTGCCGGGGATAGTGGGAACTCCCGCTTTTTGCATGGTTTTTTTAGCGGTGGATTTATCGCCCATAGCCAGGATAGCGCTGGGGGACGGACCGATAAAAGTTAACTGATGATCGGCACAAATTTCGGCAAAGCGGGCGTTTTCTGCCAAAAAACCGTAACCGGGATGGATGGCCGTGGCGTTGCGCGTTAGGGCAGCCGAGATGATATTAGGGATATTTAAGTAACTTTTGCTGCTCGGAGGCGGACCAATACAAACACTCTCATCGGCCAGTTGAACATGAAGGGCATGGCGATCGATGGTAGAGTGGACGGCAACGGTTCTAATGCCCAATTCTTCGCAACTATGAAGGATTCTTAAGGCGATTTCCCCGCGATTGGCGATTAATATCTTGGCAAACTGCATTGGACGACCACGAGATCAGGCTGGTGTGATAGGCGACTATTTAGTAGAATATCTGGTTTTGTTACCTTGGGGAAATCGGGAAGTATTTTCAGTCAACAGTGAACAGTAATCAGTGAAAACTCACATCTGATAACTGATTACTGATTCAAGGCTGCCTACCGACGGCTAAAATAACTGACTTCGTCTCCCTCCCCGGTCAAGATTGAAAGCGATAAGCTAGAGTGTGAGGAGTGAAAACTTTTTAATCTCGTTTCGCCCCTAGAGGATAATAGCTCGATGTTGCGAATTATCACAGAGCCATGGTCAGCCAGAACGGAACTGAGACGAATTCGGGAACGGTTCGACGATCCGGAAATTCGGGAAAAAGAATCGCTTGTCCGAGAGATTGTCGATCAGGTGCGACTTGCTGGCGATCAATCGTTGGTGGATTACACGGAAAAATTCTACCAACAGTCCCTTAATCTACAACAACTTAAGGTGAGTGGCTCGGAACTGGATGCCGCTTATCAACAGGTGTCGCAGGATTTATTAAATGCGATCGCTGTTGCCTGTGCAAAAATGGAAGCTTTTCATCGTCAGCGTCTTCCCAAAGCCTGGGTCCAGTTTCCTGAGGATGGTACGGTTCGAGGGAAACGTTATCAACCGGTTAACAGTGTGGGAATTGTCGTTCCCGATGGGAAACGGGCCTATCTCAGTTTATTGTTACAACAGGCGATTCCTGCCAAAATAGCGGGGGTTAAACGGATTGTGATGGTATCTCCCGCCGATGAGGATTTACGCATCCATCCGGCGATTTTAGTGGCAGCCCAATCGGTGGGTATTAGTGAGATTTATCGGGTGGCTGGACCACAGGCGATCGCCGCTTTAGCCTACGGCACAAAAACGATCGCCCCCGTGGAGATGATTGCTGGAATAGGTGATTTTTATACTAATTTGGCTAAAAAACTGGTTTCTGACCATGTAAAAATCGATTATCTCTCTATTACTTCTGATCTAGTTATTATTGCCGATAGTCAAGCCAATCCCAGGCAGTTGGCCCTAGATCTATTAGCGCAAGCGGAACAGTATTCCCTAGCGGCAGCGATTTTATTGACGACGGATAAGGCTTTGGCCCCAATAGTACAGGAAGAAGTACAAAAACAGTTACAGATACATCCCCAGAGATTGTTGACGGAAAAAGCGATCGCTCATTATGGTTTAATCGTGGTGGTGGAGTCATTGGAGAAAGCGATCGAATTATCGAATCTTTTTGCTCCCACCCATTTATCCTTAATGATCGATGAGCCTTGGGAAAAGATATCTTCTGTGAGACAATCGGGAACTATTCTCCTTGGTTCTACTACTCCAAAAGCGGTGGCTGATTATTTGGGTTGTCCCGTGGGAGTGGAAACTTTTCTCAATTCCGCCACTTTAATCGAATATCCTGCCGATTCCTTCGCCTCCATAGCCCATAATCTGCAAATATTAGCGCAAGCGGAGGGATTTACGGCAACGGATGCGGGTATAGAATCCCGAGGTGAGGACAAGAACTAGAGAAACTATAATCTTCTCAAAGCAACTATTGGGTCTAATTTAGCGGCATGATGAGCGGGAACAACACCGAAAATTAGACCGATGGCACTAGAAACTCCTAAAGCGAGAATTATGGCAGGGATTGAGATACTGGTGGTTAAAGCGGCAAAAATTCCCGCTAGATACATTCCTTGAATGCCGACAAAAATCCCGATAATTCCGCCAGTGGTGGCTAAAATCACCGATTCAATGAGAAATTGACCTTTTATGTCCCCTTCTTTCGCTCCTAAAGCCTTTCTTAACCCGATTTCTTGGGTTCTTTCCGTGACTGACACGAGCATAATATTCATTATGCCGATTCCGCCAACAAAAAGGGAAATACTGGCGATCGAGGCTAACATTCTAGTTAAACTATCGTTAGTCTCTTTGGCCATTTCTAGGACTGTGGTTTGGGGGAAAATCTGCACATAATTCTCGTCACTGACCTGATGACGCATTTGCAGCAGGTTGCTAATCTGAAACTGAGCGGCTTTAATTTGGGCGGAGTTTTTAGCCAAGACAGAAATATGAGTTAGGGGAATGCCATAGATAGAATTGCGCCCTAAAACCTGATTAGACATAGTAGTTAGGGGAATTAAAGCTCGATCGTCCTGATTAGTCTCAAATAAGGAGCCTTTCGTCTGTAAAACTCCAATGACTTGAAAACTAAGATTGCCCATGCGAAGATTTTCGCCGACGGGATTGCGATTACCAAAGAGATTTTTGGCTAATTCCGATCCCAAGACAATCACCCGATTATCCCGTTTCAGGTCAGATTCCATAATAAATCTACCCTTAGATAGTTGACGGTTACGCACATTTAGGTACTGGGATCCCACCCCAATCAGGGGACTATTACTGGTTCTATTACCGAAGGATAAGATTTTTTTACCGCTCAATTCGGGAGAAATGGCGGTAATGGCGGGAACTTGAGATGCGATCGCTTGGGCATCTTCGTAGGTGAGAGGCCGGGGATTAGGAATTGTCCGGCGGACATTGCGCGAGGAAGTAGAAACAAATAAAACATTCGGTCCGAGAGCTTCAAACTGCTCGAGGGCGACTTTTTGCGCTCCTTCACCCACTCCCACTAGGGCAATGACGGAGGCGTTACCGATAGCAATTCCCAGCATAGTCAGACCACTACGCAGTTTATTGCCCATCAAAGCGGAAAAAGCCATTTTCAGGTTTTCGAGCATTTCCATGGTTAGTTACATTCAGTAATCAGTGGGGAATTATGAATTATGAATTATGAATTATGAATTATGAATTATGAATTATGAATTATGAATTATGAATTATGAGGTGGGGAGAATAAATAAAAATAATCTCCTGACGACTGATAACTGATAACTGATAACTGATAACTTACATCTGATAACTGATAACTGATAACTGATAACTGATTAGCGGGTAGAGATTTGGAGAGTTTCCGGTTTGCTTAAATCGCCAGTAATAGTTAAACTGCGCCGATTAGCGTTGAGATGACGGACAATTTTATAGATAGCTTCAACTTGGTCACTAGCGCCGATTTTGGCCGCTAGAGTGGTTAGGTCGAGAGCAGTCCCCGTTTCCCGAACAACTTGCACGATTTTTCTTTGTAAATCCAGAATAGAAGCGGCAGCTTTTTTCCCTGCTTCTACCCCGGGTTGATGGTAGGCGTTAATGTTAACTAAACTAGCATAGAAACTAACGGCCCGTTCGTAGAGGGCAATTAAAGCTCCTACCTGACGGGGAGTAACCTCTGGGATAGTGATAGTGATAGAGTGACGACTATTTTCGTATAAAGCTTGTCGAGTACCTTGCAGTAATCCTGAGAGGAAATCGCCAGCAGTGGAGCCGGTTTCCACTTCCATGGAGTCTCCTTGTCGGTCTTTTAACACTTCAATAAAAGTGGCGAAGAAATTGGGAATCCCTTCGCGTAATTGTTGGACGTAGGCGTGTTGGTCCGTAGAACCTTTGTTACCATAGACGGCGATGCCTTGGTACACCTTATTGCCATCGAGGTCTTTTTCTTTACCGAGGGACTCCATGACCAATTGTTGCAGATAGCGGCTAAAGAGATAGAGACTGTCTTTGTAGGGCAGAATCACCATATCTTTCTCTCCCTTGCCGTTGCCCTCATGATACCAAGCTAGAGCCAGTAGGGCGCTAGGGTTTTTTTTCAGGTTATGGACGCGGGTGGCGATGTCCATTTCTTTGGCCCCGGCTAACATTTCATCGATGTCGATACCCTGCAAAGCGGCCGGGAGAAGACCGACGGCGGATAGTTCGGATGTACGACCACCGACCCAATCCTGCATGGGGAAACGAGTTAGCCAATCTTGGGCGTATTTGTCCAGTTGGCTACCAGGCATAGTGACGGCGACCGCGTGTTGGGGAAAGTCTAAATCTTGTTTTTCGTAAGCGTTGCGGACTTCTAACATTCCGTTTCTCGCTTCGGGAGTGCCGCCGGATTTACTGGTGACGATAACCAGGGTGGTAGCTAGGGGTAAATGGGCTAGGGTGCGATCGATGCCTTTAGGGTCGGTATTATCAATAAAAGCAATCTCTAAGGGGGGATTAAGGGGGGATAGAGCCTCGGCAACGAATTGGGGACCCAAAGCAGACCCCCCGATGCCTACACAGAGAATATGGCTAAATTTTCCCCGATTGGGCGGCTTAATCGCTCCGGAGTGAATTTTCTTGACAAATTCTTTGATCTGTGCTAGGGGTTCGGTGATTTCGTCCCGCAATTCCTGGTTAGGAGCGAGTTCAGGAGCGCGCAGCCAGTAGTGGCCGACCATACGCTGTTCGTCGGGATTTGCGATCGCACCCTGTTCTAAAGCTGCCATATCTTGGAAAGCACGCTCGAATTTTGCTTCTAGACCTTTGAGAAAAGCCTCATCGAAGGGAATCCGACTGACATCGAGATAAAGTTCTAGGTTAGGGTGATAGTATAACCAATCTTGGTAACGTTGCCAGAGTTGCAGATTATCCATAAAAAAAAGCGAAATTTTTGTTTAATTACTCGTTTAGGGGAGATAGGATTCTATCCTCTCCAATCATCATACAGGTAGTTTTAGGCTAGAAGTTGACGGTTAAGCATATATTAGGGGTTGGCAAAATACTAACAGTGACTGAACTGTCCCCTAATTGTTCGGTTTGCTGGTGTTGGCTGTTGATTTTTTAACCGGTCCTATGGCTATCTACTCATCCCCTCTCAAAATCGGTAACTTAGAAGTGCATAGCCGCGTCTTGCAATCACCTTTATCCGGTGTCACCGATTTAGTTTTTCGGCGCTTGGTGAGACGCTTTGCTCCCGATTCCATGCTCTATACCGAGATGGTCAATGCGACAGAAATCTCCCAGCTGCAAGAGTTACCGCAATTGATGGTTATCGGGGACAAAGAACAACCAATTAGTATGCAGTTATTTGATTGCCGTCCCGATTTTATGGCTGTAGCGGCGGAAAAAGCGGTTAAAGAAGGAGCGATGACCATCGATATTAATATGGGTTGTCCTGTTAATAAAATTACTAAAAAAGGCGGCGGTTCTTCGCTTTTACGACAGCCAGAAATTGCCGAGCAAATTGTTAGGGAAGTGGTGGGAGCGGTATCGGTGCCGGTAACGGTGAAAACTCGCTTGGGATGGAACGCCCAAGAGATTAATATTATCGATTTTGCCCGTCGTTTGGAAGATGCGGGAGCGCAAATGTTGACCCTGCACGCACGCACTAGGGAACAGGGTTATCACGGGCCGGCCGATTGGCAATGGATTAAACGGGTGAAGGAGGTTTTATCGATTCCTGTCATCGCTAATGGTGATATTGTTTCTGTGGAAGCGGCGATTAATTGTTTGGAATTTACCCGGGCCGATGGGGTGATGTGTTCACGGGGAACCCTCGGTTATCCCTGTTTGGTGGGGGAAATCGATTATTACCTCAAAACAGGCAAAAAGTTGCCGAAACCCACCTCTATTGACCTGTTAAGCCTAGCTAAAGAGCATTTACAGGGGCTATGGCTATACAAGGGACAACGCGGCATCTGGCAAGCCAGGAAACATCTGGCTTGGTATTGTCAGGATTTTACCGGTGCGGCGGTTTGGCGTGATCGGTTTTCGCGGATCGAATCCCTGGGGGAGGGCTGTGATTTAATTGATAGAGCTATTGCCCAATTAAACCTTGAAAACGAGAATATTTAGGGGCTGCGGCAAAAAGTTTGTTGGTGGGGTTAGGAGTCGGTCGTCTCCGAATCGGTCGGGGAAGTCAGAAAAACAGAATGACCTCGCGCGCCTGGAAGCGGAAACCTTTGTGTTCTCGCGTAGCGAGCGCTTTGGGTTCGCCTCCGGAAAGTGCCAGGGTTTTGAGTCCCTAATTTCTCAACGTTTGTTTCTGGCACTTTTTTAGCCCAAAAAGTGCCAAAACCCTTTTCTAGCAAAGCTTCCAGTAATATTAAGCCAACCCTACTTAAGCAATCAAACCAGAGAGGAGATTAAGGCAAAAATTAACAGGGCTACGGTGGCGGGAATGTTCAACAGAACGATCGAGCGGCTGTTAATGGCCTTGAACTCAATCACATACAACCACAACCAGCACAACCACCACAACCGCCATCACTGTCGCCATCACTGCCGCCACTGCCGCCATCACCGCCGCTACTAGCAACGGCTGTGGGAGTCAGCATTTGATACAGGTCTGCTAAAGCCATATCCGCCATCAGAACTGTTGCTCCAAAAAACGCCACCGCAAGTACAAGTTCAGAATCGCTGCTATTGGCTGTTTTTAAATGTTGTAAGCGATTTCTTAAATCCTTAAAAATGATCTCTCCATAACGGCTGCGCTGTGGTTTGACAAAAAACCTTGCTCCCAAAACTAGAAGCCCAAATATACAGATGAGAAGTAAACCAACGGGCTTATCGCGAGAAATTCCCACCGCCATTTTGCACAAGCCTATTCCTAGAAGAATAACCACAATCAATGATGGATAAATTTGCGCTTTCAATGCTTGGGCATCGCTCGGAAACAAACCAAGCTGTTCTAGGCGGGAACGAATGCTATCTTTCATTCCTGTAGAATTCTGGAAAACCTGTTCAATTGCCCCATCAGTGGCCAAAATATCTTGGGCGACCGCCTTTTCTACAGGATCGGCAATAGCATCGATCTTTCCTGTCACCACCAGTTTGCTTTGTGTTCTTCCAAATGGTGATTTTTCTTTTAATACCTCCACATAGCCTTGTTTTACCAAACTGGTGATTGCGGCCATAATCAGGCGATGATTGCCACCCGCCAAGAAAGCTATCTCGTAAGTATTTAAATCAGGTTGCTGCTTTGTATTAGTGCTAACTAGGCACAGGGAAAAACGTAGCCAGGCTGCCAAAGCGATTCCCATCACTACTAGGGAAATATAGAAGGTTAAAAATTCCGGACCTGTAAAATTCATTGGGTTAGGAATTTGGGAGATTATCTGACAGCCAGTTATCATCAGTGAAAGGAAGGCTAAAAAGGTAAAGATGCCTATTTTTCGCAGTTGTGGTTTGACGGAGACTGTGAAATTAGGTTTTGACAAAACCCAGCTTTGTTGAGTATTGATCCGGATAAAATGCAAATCTCGCCCGAATCGGTCTTTGGGTTTAGGCCAAATATCTATTGGGGGAATATGTCCAAAAAACTGTTCGTAACTTTCTAGCGTCTTGCTATACCAACTGCCAAATTTTAATTGCTCGGATGAACCCCCACGAGTCGGCTCGTGATGTAATGTGGTTTGCAAAATTTTGGGACAGAACTCTTGCCAGTACAATCGCGTATAGGTCAGATGTAAATGCCAAACTTGATCGATTTGGTCGGATGGCGTGACCGGATGTCCTGCTGCAACGGCTAGAAATATAAACTTTTTGTATTCCTCGATCGCTCTCTGAGTATAGCCTAAGGACCAGCCGTTATCTTTTGCTAATCGTTGGCTGAAAGATAATTGACTATCTGGCCGATCCAAGGCAAATGCCTGAATTCTTTTGTATAGCTCTGTCTGTTGAAAGTTCATCGTCCCTAATGGGCTATCCATAAACCCGGCCTCCCGAAAAAAACTGTTTCTAGTCGTTTATTTAGGCCGAAGAGGCTTAACTATGGGTGAAGTTTAAATTTCTTTACAAAAAGCTGGATGCTAACTATCCCTCTTTCAACTGGGCAATAAGTCTCGGAAACCGAAAAGAAAGTTGAGGAAACTGACAGAACCGGTTAGGTGAGGATAAAATACCAGTGGTCGCTTTAATATCACCTGAATAGTCGGTTTTTTGTGTCTTTCCCGAGACTATCGGCTGCTACCACTGGTTTGCTGTTGTTTGTTGTTGTAATCCGAGGAAATATAGTTCTTGCGTTCCCAAGCGCCTGAACTGCATTTGTCTCTCTAGTAACAATTGTAACAGACAATACCCATTTTGTGTAAAAAAAAGTAAACAATTTGGTAAAAAATTATTTTTTGCGGTAATCTTCAACCCTCTGAGGACAGCCCCAGATTACCGTTTCCTGTTTGTAAACCACCATACCTGGCTTGGCGCCCTTGGGTTTATAGACGTATTTGGGACGGGTATAGACGACGGGAACCTGTTCACTATGGCGAGCGCGGCTATAATAAGCGGCGTAATCGGCGGCAAATTGCAGATCGGCGGCTTCTGGAACTGTACCGGGGGTTAAACGGAGTAAAACGTGACTACCAGCGATTTCTTGACTATGAAACCAGATATCGTAATCGCTGGCGCTACGAAAAGTTAGCCGATCATTTTGACGGTTATTTCTGCCAATCCATAATTCTACTCCAGAAGGAGTAGTAAAGCGCATGGGTTCGGATTCTTTGTTATTCGTCCGATTACGCTGGTAATTGCTTTCTAGATACTTCTGTTGAATTAATTCTTCTTGTATCTCGTCTAGGGCCTGTAAATCTTCGCTGCTGCTATAATTTTCTAGTTGACTTAAACTCGATCGCACTTGTTCGAGATAATTAATTTCACTGACCACTTCCTCTAATAAAGGTTCCACCGCTAACCGCGCCCTTTTTAATTTCTGATGTTGTTTATAAAAATATTGGGCATTCTGCACGGGATTTCTTTCGGGATCGAGAGGAATAATGACAGGGTTTCCTGTCTGGAAATCCGCCAAACTAATGCTAGTCATTCCCTGCTGTATTTGCTGCAGATTTGCCATTAATAAATCCCCTTGCTCTTTATAGCGATCAGCATGAGCAGATTCTGCTAGTCTTGTTTGAAATCCCGCCGCTTTAGTTTGCAGTTTAGTCAGTAAAGAGATGACTTTTTGATTTAATTTTTGCTGTAGTTGTCGAAAGCTTTCTTGATTAATTTGGTCGCTATAATAACGGTTTAATAATTCTTGAACATTTTTAGCCGCTGCCAGTATCTCCCCACCGATCACCGTATAACCTTCTCTTGTCCATCCGGGTTGAAAGGTGTTATTTTCCAAGATTTTTAACCATTCTTGCCAAACTGAAAAGAGCTTTTCCCAATCAGTATTATCTAACTGATCCGTGTTTAATTTCGGGTTAATATTGGCTTTTTGCAACAGCGATCGAGCGATGACCGGACTAACACCACGATAGGTACTAACTAACTGTTTTTCGATAGTTTTAGGGATTAAACTAACTCTGGCTTGCCAACTGCTCAAGGATTCTTCTAAACTGGGATTTGTTGCCAATAAAACGGGGGGTAGTTGATAGATTTGTCCCGTTTGTACGGTGCGAACACTGGACTGGGTGGCATTGACTTGATGGGCAACGGTGACAATTTGATTGTCAGCCGCAGTTAAAATAACATTGCTATATTTGCCCATAATTTCTATATACAAATGCCCCAGGGCCGGATCATCGGGACGTTGGGCAAATTGCAGATCGATCACTCTTTCCCACGGGGCAACAAATGCTAATTTTGTCAGCGCCAAACCATTGAGTTGATGACGCAATTGATCGCTGAAAGTGAAGGTATCAGGGACTTTCGGCGGTGGATCACCAATATGCAGCCGCGCTCCTTGGGGATGCCAAGAAATAATTAACCATCCCTTGCGATCGAAGGTTCGTAAATAGAGGGCGATCGTTTGGCGATCAATTTGATACACTTGTTCTAGTCTCGCCGGCAGCCAAGTGGCGGCAATTTCGGCACAAGTGGCGCTGAGGGTGGTAAAGTCTACGGATTGCATTTTCAGGATTCAGGAGATATTCTCGATGCCAAAGTTGGCACCGCCAAGCATGAAAATATCATAGCTTCCCACTAAGTAGTCGTGCAAAATTAATTTCCTAGTCGAGATAGGAGACAGGAGACAGGAGACAGGAGACAGCTATCAGTTATCAGATTTGAGTTTTAAGTGAGCAGCATTGAATAGAAGTTTCCTACTGTCTTTTCACTGATTAATGATTACTGTTTACTAATCACAGCAAAAAGCGTTCGTGTTAGTGAGCTTGTCGAACTACTGATCTCACGCCGAAGTCTGACGTCTTAGATGTGTAATTAATTTTGCTTAGGTACTTAAGGCTAAAACAAAAAAATTGTTTCCTCAATTAAAAACGGATTTGGTCAGCTGCCCGCGCATTTAAATTGCTTGTTGATCATTAGCAACCGCACAAGCGTCCATCTTCCATGTGAACAATGCGATCGGCAATATCTAAAATCCGATTATCGTGGGTGACGAGTACAATAGTACGGCTCTGTTCTTTGGCTAAACGTTGCATCAAATTCACCACGTCTCGTCCCGTTTTACTATCGAGGGCGGCCGTTGGTTCATCGGCTAAAACTAATGGGGGATTACCGGCCAAAGCTCGCGCGATCGCTACCCTTTGTTTTTGTCCCCCAGATAAGCTATCTGGATAATAGTCGATCCGATGTCCTAAGCCGACTTCTTCTAATATCAAAGCGGCGCGTTCTTCCGTTTCCCGCCCGCCGAGATTTTCCTGAAGCTCGATCGACATTTGTACATTCTGTCTTGCGGTTAGAAAGGGTAACAAATTATGGGCTTGAAAAATATAACCAATTTGACGGCGGGTTTGGACTAATTGTTCTTCACTAGCCCCCCGTAATTCTTTTTCAAAATGCTGTAAGCTTCCTTCTTGAACAGAGCGTAGGCCACCGATTAAGGATAGTAAGGTTGTTTTTCCGGAACCAGAGGGGCCAGTTAAAATAACGATCTCTCCCTCTTTGATTTTTAAGTTGATCTGAAACAGAACTTGTTTTTTCAGCGTTCCTTGACCGAAATAGTGATTGAGGTTTTGAATATCAATAATGTCCATAGACAGCCTCTTTCCTTGAGATGAGGTGTGGATATCTGTTTCTTTCTTCTAAAAAATATCGGCTGGATCGGCATCTTGCAATTTTTTAACAGCAGTGGCTCCTGAAACGAAGGCCATGACTAAGGTTAAGATAAAGACAAAAACCGCTCGATCAAGCGACATATTGACAGGTAATAAGGTGGCATTTTTAGTAAACTCATATTGAATATTAGCGATCAAAAAACCTGGAATATATCCGAGAACAGCAATTAAAAAAGCCTGTTGTAAAACCATTGATAAGAGATAGCTATGACGATAGCCCATCGCTTTTAGGGTGGCGTATTCTGAAAGATGTTCCGAAACATTTGTATAGAGAATTTGATAAACTACCACCACACCAACAATAATTCCTAGAGCAACTCCCAGGTTAAAAATAAACCCGATCGCCGTGCTAGTTTGCCAATATTTTTTTTCAAAGTTAACAAATTCGCTTTTCGACAAAACTCGAACATCTTTTGGCAAGTATTTTCTGAGTTTTTCTAGGGTTTTTTGAATATCTTGATCTGGTTTTAGTTTAATCAAACCCACATCAATAAAGCCTTTTTTGCGATTATCAAAAATTCGTAAAAAATTTATATGGCTAGTCACTAAATTTCCATCGGAGCCAAAGGAAGTCCCAAACTGAAATAAACCCACCACATTAACCTTGCGATTTCCGTTGGGATTTCCCAACTCTGTGCTTACGCTTCCATCCCTGCGAAAATCTTGGGCAATTGTCCCGAATTCACTACGAGAACCCTGATCAAATAATACCGTATTAGGCATTTTTAATTTCTCGATATTTTCGGTAATTCCAGGCAAATTGAGTACGGGGTGTCTCAGATTAATACCAAGGACAAAAATATTACGCCAATAATTACGAGTATTAGGATTTTTCCATTGAGCAAAATCGAGATAAATCGGGCTAACGTAATCGACTTCATCAAAAGCAAGTGATTGTAAAAGTCGTCGTTCTGGGAAACTTTTCATCGCAATTAAGGCAGTCGAGCGAGGACTGATTAAAAAAATATCTCCTTGTAAACTTTGATGGAAACGAACGGCACTATCGAAGAGAGCATCGCGAATCCCCAACTGCATAAAAATAATCACCACGGAAAAAATTACGCCTGAAAGAGCCACCAGTAGACGAACTTTTTGATGCTTTAGCTGTAGCCAAGCCGTGGCTAACTTAGTGCCTCGTTTCTGGAATAATTTTCGCTTATTCACTTGGTTTCTCCTTGATTTTGGGCATTGCTATCCTCAATTACCACCGTCACTTCCAAATTGCTTAAGCCAGATACTTGGGCGCTCGATTCGGGGGTAAGGCGAATTTTCACTTCCACTACCCTGGCATCGGCATCGGCTACCGGATCAGTACCAAGAACATTTTGCCGGCCCACTTGTAAACCAATTTCGCTAACAACTCCCGTTAATTCTCCGGCTAAACCATCACTCCGAATCGTAGCGGTTTGTCCGACGCGCACCCGTTGAATGTCTGTTTCGTAAACTTCTGCGCGAACATACATTTCCCCAGTTTCACCTAAATCAACAATCCCCTCATTGCCGACAACTTCTCCGGGCCAGGTACGAATTTTCAGAATTTGACCGCTTTTTGGTGCTTTTACATAGGCTAGGTTTAATTCGGCTCGGGCCCGTTTTACCAAGGCTTGATCAGATATTAATTGGGCTTCGGCAACTTGGACATCGACAGGACGAACTTCGGCGACCGCTTCTAAAGCCGCTTGATTGGCTTTGATCTCTTGAGCAAGGGTGGTTCGGGTGCGATCAAGATTGGCTTTGGCCTCCTGAATACGTTGCTTCATGGTGCGCTCAATTCGATTCAGATTCGCTTCCGCTTCTTGTAAACTTTTAGCTATGGTTTCGGCTTGTAGACAAAAGCGGTCCCGTTCTTGCTCCGGTACAGCCCCATCTAGGTACAGGGTTTGATAACGGCGGCAATCCGTTTGTGCGTTGATTAATTCGGCCCGAATTCGTTCGATAGTTGCCTTTCGGGCCGAGGTTTCCCCTTGTAACTCCGCTTCTAAACTGGCAATGGTCGCCTGTTGGGTAGCAATCTGTCCCCTTAATTCCGCTCGTGTTTTTTGGAAACGAGCATCTTGTGCGGCCACATCTCCCTGTTTTGCCCCCGCTTTAACTTGCGCTAAACGGGCCTCGGATATTTTCCTCTGGGCTTCGGCTTGGGTTAAAGCGGCTTGAAGGCGCTCATGGTTGTCTAAAATTGCGATAATTTGACCATTTTTCAGATGATCTCCTTGTTTTACTAGGAGTTGGGCTACCCTCGTTCCCTCCATGAAAGCAGGGGCCGAGATTTTAATCACTTCTCCCTTGGGTTCGAGATAGCCTCTGGCGGAGATAGCAGTGGGACTAATCTTCGATGGGGAATAAATCGCCGCCGGAGCGGGGCTATTCCCTCGAAAACGTAAGAGAAAATAGGTAGCACTTGAACCAGTTAATATAGCAACTGTAATGACAGTAACACTTGTTATCCAGCCTCTAGGTTTCACAAAAAATGCAGATTTAACCATTGTTTAGTTGATTCTAACCAAAAAATAAGGGCAAAACAGGAAACTACCGAGACTGTACAAAGGCCGACGGGGAAGGAGTTAGGGATTTTTTCGGATCATTCGACCGATGAAAGCAAGGGCAGAAACGAAGAATATAGCCCCACCGGTAGCTGGTTCGGGGGTGGACTGTAAGCTCGATTGAGCAACGGCGGCGATTGCTCTTTGTCCGGCGGTCGAGGGATGGAGTTGATCCCAAAAAAAGTAACTATCGGGATCACTACAAACACTCACAACCGGATTAGTGACTAGACAGGGTTCTGTTACGTTACTAAACCCAAAACGAGCGGGATTGGCTTGTAATTGGTTGAAACTATCCCAGAAATCTAGAGTCATAATTTTTACCTGGGATCCAAAGGTTGTTTGCAAATGGTTGATTCGAGTAAATAGCAGCTCTCGATGCTCTGTGGTGAAGTGATTGAGAGCCGCTTCTCGTCCGGTCCCTTGCACAAGAGGCACTTTTCCTAAATCGAAAAGATTACTGACCATGATTTGGCTGGCCCCCATGCCAACAAGAGCGCGAATAGAAATTTCTAGATTGTTCACCGCCTCTACTGGCTCAGTGATGCCGCCAAACACATAGTCATTAGCTCCGGCAGCGATGATATATAATCCCCGAGGATCGGCGACCGTTACGCTATTAAGATATTGATTGACTTGCGTGAGGACTCCTGGCCAACTTGGATTAATCGTGTTCAGCGTCCCCGTATTCGCTCCGCCAAAAGCAAAATTGGTGGCGGCATTAACCGTTAATCCCAGAGATTGGGCTAGATATTCCACCCAAACCGGGCCATTGGTAAAACGTCCCTCGGCATACAGGGGAACCGGTGGAAATGCTCCACCAGTAGCCTGATACACTCGACCTATATCTACGTTGCTGTCACCAAAAACATAGATTTCATCAATGTTAAAGCTACTCGCTTGAACCGAAGATTGTATTACTCCTGCACAGAGTAAGGAAAGAGAACCAATCCCAAAAGCTTGAAAGGTTATTGTTCGGAGAGGATGTGTCCTCAACCAATATTCAGGAAAAATAAGCGAGACAGATAACCTTTTACTTGTGGACATATCTTGAGGTTTTCGGAAATAAATAAAAACACATTTTCTGAGAAATGCTATTAAAATTGAGCAAAACAATTCCCTAAGAAGTTATTTCCTCTGGCAATTGACAAAAAGTTACCACGATCTGACAAGAAGGAATTCCATTGGCTAAAAATAGATAAAGACAAGCTCGTTCGGATGGTTTTTTTGACCAGCAATAAACCGGGATACCTTGTTGATTAGATGCGGGTTGCTCTGAAGCGTAAATATCGAGAAATAGGGGAGTTTTTCTTTTTTGGTCTGAATTGAGAGGACAAAGAGCAGCAGCGAGGATAAAAATAGAGCCAATTTCACTTAAGCGTCTTTGCTCTAACGAAACTAGATTGCCAGACTGTAGAGATGCTAATTCTTTTTCGGTCAGATTTAGCCCTAACGATTTGACACCTTGATGAATTTCTTCATAGGTAAACATGACTTTTTCCGAGTAATTCTTAAGAGCAAGAATGGAGAGTTGTCAGGAAAGAAATAGGTGGCTATTAATCATATTACTTGATCATCCTAGCCGCACCTATTCCTAGAAAACACCCTTGATAAACACGGCTAAATCCAAGGGTTTAAAGAAGATTGATATTGATAATGTTTAAATTCCTCAGTTGTGCAAGCAATTTGATGATTATGAGGAATTTTTTTCATCTTTAATCGATGATAAAATTCTCCGAACGAGGCGACCCCTGACAAAAGCAAGAGTCGCAGGAAGTGATAGAGATGTTTAGGAGCTATTACTCCCCCCAAACCAAACCCCTTCCACTGAAAAACGAGATACCAAATCGCTCCATAGAAATGAGTGTATTTGATGCTCGTAAAGATGTTACTACGAAAAGGCTCATATTGAGCATTTTCTAGGAAGCTATCAAAATGGACTGGCGGTTGATAGTCACCTAGTAGCTGATCCCCTCGATAACAATCCAGTAAGCCTAGGTTAGCTTTTCGTTCAACTAATTGATTTAATTGTTCGTAAATCTCGACAAAAAGTGAATTGACTGTCTGACGATGAATCTTGACAAATCCCTCAATAAAGGAAACATTGAGATGCCATTTTCCCACATACAGGGGTACCAAAATTCCGAACCACCAGATGTACTCGAAATAGATTCGCCAACTCATGATACTGGCATGACCGAGTTGAGTTTTGTGATCGCGCATAAGTTGATTCACTCCTTCCGCTTGTGCGAGATTAAATTGGTTGTAAGCTACGCGTTTAACCTCGGCATCTGCTTCTCCTGCTAACTTCGATCGAATGACTTCAGTAACACTTTCGATGGCAAAAGTGGTCAGGGATGTACCCATAGAATAAAAAGCATCGAAAATATAAGCCGCATCCCCAATCACATACCAATTATCTGCCGAAAGAACTTCCTTACTGGTGTGAGCGATTCTCGGCCAGTAGTGAAAATCGATCTTCTCTCCACTGCTCAATAAATCATAAAGAAGTTTGTGATTAGCTTTGAGAAATGCGTAAAACTTCTGTTCTTGATTTAGATAATCGGCGGGAATAATTTCATGATGATGGATAACTCCGATCGAAATTTCTTGAGTGTCTGTGTCCGTGGGAATCATCCATAGCCAATGACCTTGCCCGAACCAGTGATTGGTGGCATAGTAGTGACTACAGGATGTGGCTTCTGGATCATAGCCAGAGTGAAAAAGAGTTCGATCAATATTTTTAACCCGTACCCATGCCGAACCCGTATTTACACCACAAAGATGCTCCGGATCGAAAATAACATTATCCGTTTTTTTGCCGATAATAAATTGACGACCAGCGGCATCTACTAAATGTTTAGCAGTTAATTCAATCACTTCATCGTGCAATTTCACCTTGACTTGATGGGGATCATTTCCGGGATGAATAGTAACATCAACGACACGACCATTATAAAAATCAACTCCCATTTCCTTATTCATTCGTAACAGATCCCGCTCAAATTTAGCTCGATTCATTTGGCTAGAGGCAAGGGGGGGCTGTCGATTCGTCCAAATATGGTAGTAATCCTCGATGGTATCGGTTTTGTGAGAATCTTTTGGCCAGTGAAAATTTAAGCCAAATTTGGGAGGATGATTTTCAATCATGTATTCGTAAAGACCCAACTCTTTACAAATAAATAAATTAGCAATTTCTACCGTTGACTCGCCAATTTTTAGATCCTTATCGCTACGATTTTCTGGACGAGGATCGATTAAAGCGATCTTGATATTGGGAACCTTAAGCATCAGGTGACGGGCTTGGCAAACGCCCGCAAAACCAGCACCCATAATCACAACATCATAGACGAATTGCCGAACAGAATTAGTGGTTTTCATCATGACAATTACCGAGAACAGGAGTAAATAGAGACAGTGGAACAGAAAATTTAGCTGATCGTGCTAACAATGTGGGCTGGTAACAAAGAATTGGCTTCAGATTGGAGCAGAGGTACCGCTCCCCTGGAACCCTTTTTCATCTCCTTTTTCACACGAGCAATATAAGGCTCATAATCCACTTGCATTGTGTGACGGGCTGAATAACCGTAACGTTGACAAACTTGTTCTTTTTCTTGGAAGATTTCCCGTTTCATTGTCCTAGAATCGGGCAACTTGTACTCTCCTAATAAGTATTGACTAATCCACTGACTTTGTAATTCAGCGATCGGCATAACCGGACCGATCGGTTGTAATAGGCCAATAAAAAATAAATCGCGATAGTCAGGGTGAAAAACATGATGGAATAGTTGTACCTCATTATTTTTAACCTCGATCACTTCTGAACGGAAAAAAGGAAAGCTCACGTTATAGCCAGTGCAATAGATAATTTCATCCACTTTTTCTCGGCTTCCGTCCACAAAGATCACTCCATCTCCATCTAACTTTTGAATGTTGGGTTTCGGTTTAACTCGTCCGTGAGATAGGGCGGAAAAAATATCGGAACTGATGGTAGGATGAGCGTGCATATAAGGATGATCGGGATCGGGGAGACCATACTGGCTTAATTTTCCCACCTGCAATTTCACCGCAAAAGCTTGAATTTTTAATTTCCAGGAGAACGGTAAAAAACGAGGAATTGGCGCTAGATCAAGCGGGGTTCCTAAAACGTGTTTAGGAATAATATGAAAGCCGCGTCTTACGGATAAGTAAGTATTTCGAGCAATCCGAGATACTTCAACGGCAATATCCATCGCAGAATTGCCAAAACCGACTACAACAATATTTTTATCCTGATAAATTTCCCCACTCTTATAGTAATGACTATGGGTTTGTTTGCCCTCAAATTCTCCAGGAAAAGACGGGTTAGGCCAACGAGGATTCCAGTGGTGTCCATTGGCAACAATTAGGGCCCGATAATTATGGCAAGATTGATCGTCGAGAGTAATTTGCCAACCACCCAATTCTAGGGGTTCAGCTTGAACGACTTTTGTTTGAAAATGAATATGGGGCTTAAGGCCAAAATGCTCGGCATAATCATCAAAGTATTGAGCGATTTGACTGTGATGCGGGAAATTAGGATACTCCTCCGATAAAGGATAATCGGAGTATTGCATCAGTTGTTTGGATGTGTTAATATGCAGGGAGCGATAGGCACTGGATAAACCATTGGCATTGTTATAGACCCAAAGACCGCCCACACGGTTACTCATTTCATAACAATCAAAGGCAATTCTTCGCTCTTTTAAGACCTTACAAGCTGCGATGCCTGAAGCACCAGCACCGATAATACATACTCGATCGAGCAGGGGATTCATCGTTCTATGTTCTCCAGAGTTTCAAAATTTCACTCGAAAAAGTCAGGGAGGAAATCAGGGGTACCCCTGATTTCCAGAGGAAATTTAATGCTGTTCAACTACTCGATAATGATGTTCCAGAACCGCCGGAAAAGCACCCCGTAGGATGGGCAATAAACGCTCTGTCCAATTCATAAAAACATTCGGTTGGGGACGCTCGATCGCTCGGGCAATTACTGCCGCCACCGTATCGGCTGAAGCCATCGGCACTGGAGAACGACCATCAATTAAATGCCCGGAACGCTTTTGGGCAACTTGCCAAAATTCTGTCTGAGTTTCCCCAGGACTCACCAAAACGACTTTAAATTGATGGCCCATCTCGCGGCGAGCAACGGTGAGTAGGGATGAAACCGCGCTTTTCGAGGCACTATAAACCCCGTAACCCGTGGGCAAAGCATAGGCAACGACAGAAGAAACACCGACAAAAACACCTTCGTGAAGATGGGGAGCGCTAGCTTGTAAGGTGTAGAGTAAGCCGAAGAGATTCACATCGAATAATTCTCGGGCTTCCTCCTCGCTGGTTGCCAAAATCGGCTTTGTAATGCCGAATCCGGCGTTGGCTACGGCGGCATCTAAACCCCCTAACCCAGCGAAATGATTGATCGCCTCGAATTGTTGGCGACGGTCGCGCACATCGAGAGGATAAAGGTAGGCCTTACCCCCCGCTGCCTGTACTTGTTGGGCAACCTGTTCTAGCTTATCTTGACGACGGGCTGCTAATCCTAAAATATGACCCTCTTGCGCTAATTTAATCGCTAAAGCTTGGCCAATGCCACTAGAAGCACCAGTGATGAAAATACGTCGCATAATTCCTCCTAAGATTGGATAATTGAACAAGAGCAGGGATATTTTTGATGAGAGAGAGAGAAAAGAAATCAGCTTTTTCTCGGGGGGTAAACATTGTCTGAACGGGGTAACTTACCCTAGAAAATATCTACACTTGCAAGGGAACTTTTTCCGCTTCCATTTCGGGAGATTTAGTATCTACTCCCTCGACTGTCCAAGGTTGAAGGGTATCCCCATACTGATACTCTTGAAAAGCCTGTCTCATTTCGGCGATCAATCGGCTTTCGCTGCCATGATTCCCAGTTAAACTATAGATGATATCTCCCAGACCAATGTAAATAGAGGTGGTCAATAATTTTGCCATTGTCCCCAGAGAACGGGGGTGGCAAACTTGGGACAGACCGCCACTTTTCCATTGCAGTTTTAGATACCAAATGGTCAGATAGAAGAAGGTTTTCTTCATGCTGGTAAATACGCTGGTTTGTTTTGGTTCATATTGGGCATTTTCGAGGGCGTGGGTATAACGCTTAGGGGTGTGATAGTTCCAAATCAGTTGATCACTACGGTAACAATCCATTAAGCCGATATTTTTCTTTTCGTCCACCAGTTGATCGAACTGATCGTGAATTTCATAAACTAGACTTCTGAGGGTTGTTTGGAAAGTTTGGACGAACTGGGGGATAAACTCTAAGTCTAAGTGCCATTTGCCCACAAAAATGGGGATCAAAATGCCAAACCAAATCATGTTTTCAAAGTAAATTCGCCAACTCATAATACTGGCATCTCCCAAGTGACGACTATGGTTATGCATAAAGAGATTAATCGAGTTGATCAGAGTCAGATTGAATTGATTGTAGGCTTGGCATTTTTCCGCCGCGTTGACTTCTCCGGCTAACTTGGCGCGAATAATCTCTGTAATACTATCGATCGCTGATACGATCATCGTCGATCCGAGAGAATAAAAAGCATCAAAAATACAAGCAGAATCGCCAATCACATACCAATTATCGGGAGAGTATAGGGTTTTACTGGTGTGAGCGAGCCTCGGCCAGTAGTGGAAATCAATATTCTCGGCACTGGTGACCAATTGATAGAGAATATTATGGTTTGCCTTGAGAAATTCATAGAATTTTTCCTTACTATTGAGGCTTTCACTGGAAATATAATCATGGTGGTGAATCACACCGATCGATAATTCCATTGTCTCTATATCAGTGGGAATCATCCATAACCAATGACCTTTACCAAACCAGTGATTGGTGGCGTAGTAATGACTACAGCTTGCTCCTGTGGGGTCGTAACCAGAATGAAAAATTGTTCGATCGACATTTTGAACCCGAACCCAAGCTGAACCAGTATTTACCCCATACAAATCCTTAGAATCGAAACTAATATTATTAGTTTTCTTGCCGATTAAAAATCTTCTTCCGGCCGCATCTACAAGATGCTTACCCTGTAACTCGATCGACTCGTTTGGTAATTTAACCTTAACGGTATGTAGTTGATCATTCGGGGTCAAATCGATATCCACTACCCGGCCATTATAAAAATCTGCGCCCATTTCCCGATTCATTTTCAGCAGATCGCGTTCAAATTTCGGGCGATTTAGTTGCGTCGAAGCTAAATCCGGTTGCCGATTTGCCCAGATATGAAAGTAATCATCGATGGTTTTTGTCTGATCATTGCGCTTGGGCCAGTGAAAATTCAGACCGTATTTCGGGGGATGATTTTCAATTAAATATTCGTACAATCCTAAATCTTTGCCAAAAAATAGTGTCGCTACTTCAACTGTAGATTCTCCTAATTTGAGATCCTTTTCTGTCCGATTTTCGGGACGAGGATCAATCATAGCGATCCGAATATTAGGAATTTTGAGCATTAGATGTCGAGCTTGACAAAGGCCAGCTAACCCGGCCCCCATAATAATTACATCGTAAGGGCGATTAGACATATTTTTCACGGTAACAACTCCTAGTATTTAAAAAACTTTGGTGGCTTGAATATAGCCGCTCAAGAGATAGGAAAAAACTGATTTAGGGAATACTTCAACTTCGCTAGATTTTTTTCTGGAAAGATTCGGCCAAGAAATTGAGCGATCGGCTCAGAAAGCGTCTTGAATAGTCGAAGGTAAAAAACTGGGTTGAAATTGGCCTTGTTGATCGGCAAGAAGCCAAATTACATCCTGTTCTCCCACGGCAAGTTTCTGGAAATTACCCGCCGCATCCTGACGGAAATACTCGAAACCTAAGGTCATTCCCCGTTCAAATACAGCCCTCAGTTGCATAGAAACGTGAATTTCTTCAAAAGGGAGAGCTTCTCGTAAATAGTCAATCTGACTACGAAGACAACGAAATTCTCCTCGTTGGCCAGAACGTCCATAGAATTCGGGGACTAGGGAGTAACCGAAACGATCACGTAAACGACCTTGCCAATCACTATAGATGGCGAAGTTAATATTTCCGATCGCATCCGTTTCTTCTAACGAGGTGAGAAAGGATTCTTGCCGGAGTAATTTTCCTTTCTCGCGGGGATAATGGCCGCGGTAGAGTTCCTTGCCCATGGAGAAAAGAGAAGGAACTGGCGAAGTTTGAATCGGTTCATAAAGACCCGCCATAAAATCCGCTAAAAACTGGGGCAGGGGGTGAATTTTTGAGCCTTGACTAGGAGAAATTTCTGTCCAAGTCATGGTTAAAGTACTATGGGCAATTTTTGCTCGTATCTCTTGCTCTGTCACCCGAAACCAGTCGTAACCAAAATTAACAGTTGATCCAGAAACTTCCTGCACCCAAAAATGAACTTCTACTTGATCCTGTAGTCCTAAATCTCCAAAAATCTCTACTTGGCTACGATTGGTTACCATTCCCCACCGTCCCGTTTTGAGATATTCCCCCAAGGTATGACGGATCGGTTGAATTGCCCGGTCTCGTACTTGTCCCATCCAGTGAAAGAAGTAGGAAAAATAAACATTTTGGCTAATGGTTGCCGTTTCCTTGTAACCCACAGGCCAGCGCCAGATTAGTTTTTGCAAGGGAGTGGAAACGGTGGTTTGGGGAGGGGAGGAAATGGGAGTTGAATTGACCACCACCGCTACCATTCTTTGAGGATTGCGGGTAAGTTTCACCGGAAAGGTAAGCACAGATAAAGACTGACCAGCAACGAGGCCTCGAAATAAAACATTTTCTCCGAGAGATCGTTCTAAAACTAAGTCGATGTCCATGGCTTGGGTAGCTTTCCGGAGAGCTTCTAGGGCGGCCCAGATGCGAGTTGCTGCCTGGTCGATCGATTCTACTCCTCGAGCGAGTAATTGTTGAAGTAGAAGTTCTCGTTTAAAACTCAGTAAAGCGATCCAATCTTGGGGACTTCGTTGAGTAATGGGGGCGATATCGCACCCTTGCCGACCATAACCGGAGACACACAGACAGAATTGCTCATCATGGGATAGGGAAACCCCGACATTTTCCACTCCCGCTCCTTGCAGTATCGGTTGACCTGATGTTAACCACTGAATTTCAGGAGTTTGAGGGAGTGGTAAACCATCAATCCCCGGGGGAAGAGTTGTTCCAGAAGTGATCGAATATAGCGGTGCTTTCATCGTTTTCCCTGGTTCCCAAGAATCAACGGCGGAAGTAATCGTATCTTGTCTGAATTTGCCCATCTTGAAACATTCTCCGAAACTAGGTGGAGAGAATGAGACGTTTTTCGCACCATTCTCCCGGAATGATTAGGAAGGATTGAGGAAATTTCCGACTGTTTTGGCGAATAAGGGAACTTCCTGTTGTCGGCGCTCACTGCTGGGTAAATTTTGTAAACCGGGTTGATAGGTGAGCGCTAGGGTTGGGGCATCGATCCCGAAGGCTTCGGCCGACTGTTTCAATTGTTCTTGTAATCGCCGTTCGTCCCGTTGACCAGGATTGGCGATTTCCTCCGCCGTGGGATTGTCGCCTCGATGTTCTAGAATCCTTAACTGATAACCTTCTAACGTTTCCAAAACCTGCCCCTGCTCGTTGACTGCCGTGACAGTGGTACGATACTCTTTGCCCTCGCGTCCTTCATTGATAGCTAGTCCAAAACAGGATTGGTTCCGGGGAATTTGGTATAGATCAATACGATCAATGCGGATGGGTAAACAGATATCTTGAGGGATAATCGGTTGTACTGATTGCAGAAGAGAGTCGCGATAGTAGGGATCACCGAGGAGGAACGGGCCATCGGCTCGATCGAAGGTTTCTTTTTCCGCTCGTTCGCCGCCTACTTGGGTGGAGAATAGGAATTCTTTCGAGTTGAGACGATAGACATTTTTCAGTCGTTGAAAACGGCTTCCTTGAAAGAGTAACCAACCGTAAAGATCCTGTTTGGGGTCAAGATCTAGGGGTCGATCGGGTACAGTTACCGTGGAGAGGGGAACTTCGGCGCTTTGATCGTCGAGAATCAAGGTGGCGGCAAAATGGGCGATGGTAAACCCTGTCCGTTCCGTACGGATTTCGGCGCGCACTTGTAGCGGCTCAAGAGGAGATTTCTTTTCGAGAACTCGCGCCCAAATTTCGATCTCTACTCCCTGTTCGGGATCGACAACGATCGGTCGCTCTAAGCGGATATCTTGCAGACGAAGCCGAGAAAATGCTGTTTTTTGGCTGACATAGAAGGCGGCCTGAGCCATCGCTTCTAAACCGAAGACAGTGGGGAAAAGATAGGAACCGTTATAGATATGATCCCGAACATAGGAGTCTTGAGTGAGGGTAAGACGGGTACGGAAACCCACTTCTACTCCCAATTCGATGGTGTGAATATTCTCGATAAATGAGAAAGAGGCGGGGGGTTCGTAACGATGGGTACGCCATGTATCAAAGCCCCGTCGCATGGTTTCCACGCCGCCCAATTTGGACGTGACCACTACTTGAGAATCGCCGGGATCTTTAAACATCAGTTCTAAGAATCGATTGACTCCATCTTCTGTGGGCATGGCCTCAATGCCCATCCGGTTGAGATTCCGAACCGTTCCCATGCGTGCCCCCATGCCCACTTCTGACCAGACGCTAAAGGCGATCGCCAAAACCGACGTTTCTGGGTGTCTTTCGCCAAAGTTGCGAAGTAGAAGGTCGAGGGATTCATTGGAAAAGCCATACCAAGTATTCCCGGGTAATCCCAAAACCGCACTAATGGAGGAGAATCCGACAAAAAGTCGCGGCGGCATTTCTTCTAAGGCTTCCATTAGGTTCAAAACGCCCAGGACTTTGGGGGCTACTTCCGATTTGGCCTCGCCGAGAGTGGAATTTTCCACCCGACGGGGTTTGTTTAACGCCGAACCATGAATCACACCGGTGATCGGGCCTAGCTCTTGGCGAACACGAGTAACTAGCTCTCGGACAGCGATCGCATCGGTGACATCACAGGAATAGTAACGACAGATCAGCCGTTCTTCCGCAAACGCCCGTAGGGTTTGGGCGATCTCGCGCGCACTAGCATCAAGGGGATCATCTTGGGGATGGGGAGAACGCCCCACAAGGGCGGTTTTGACTCCAGTGAGTCGAGCGAAAGCGATGGCACATTCGGCGGTAATTCCCTTCGCACCACCGGTAATCAATACCACGTCCTCCGTTGACCAAGATAGGGAACGGGAAGCGTATTGGGTGCGATCCTGTACTTTCGGGCGAGGAAGGCGACGGATCGATTGTTCATCGTAGCCCACGGCTAAATAGGCTTCTTTGCGTCCGATTTCACCAATGATGGTTTCGGTCAACGCGGGCGAGGGGTTTTGGTTGGGTAAATCGATCACCCGTACCTTCAGATCTGCCCGCTCTAAATGCAGACTAGCGGCAAAGCCCATCGTACCGCATTGTTCCAGATTGCTCATTCCGGGTAAACGACCGAAGTGACCTCCCCCGAATTGAAGATAGGCGACGGTGACATATTCCCGTTCTAATTGCTTGGCACTGAGGGGAGTGGCGATCGCTCTAAGGCGAGACATAGCTCGTAGTAATCGCGCCGAGGAATCGCCATCCCCTCGCGCTTTTTGCGGCAAAATTCCCAAGAAGTGCGTATATTTCGGGTTTTGAATCCCTCCTTGCCAGGCCATTTCTTCGTAGGTGATCTTCTCGACCATCGCACCCTTGTCTTGCCAGTGCTTCTCCAGCATCTGCACCCAATCCGTTTCTTCCGATTCCGCGACGATGAGAATGCGCGCTTCTGGCCAATTGTCGTAAGCAAATAAATTGGCGGTTTCCCAGTTTTCTCTTTCCTCTGCCGGCAGCTCGATCGCTTCTTCGGGGGAATATTCTACTACGAAGTTACGAACCCAAGGAGAAGAGCTAGAAGCTAGAGAGGGAGCGGTTGGGACGGGTGAAGGATTGTCCGTCCCGAGCGATTGACTATGTTTGGCTAAAATCTCAGCGATTTCGCTCAAGGGGGCATTCGCAAACTGAGCGGGGTCGAGCTGGCCGGCAACGCCCAACTGTTTCGCCGCTTCCGCTACTAATTCTGCGGTTTTAATGGAGTCTAAGTTCAGGTCATCCAGTAAGCGCGATTGTAGGGACAAACTATCGATCGGAAACCCCGTTTTTCCGGCAACTAATTCTAGCAAGAGGCGAGAAATCGTTTGCACATCCTTTCTAGATTCTGTAGTTACCACTGGATTCGGGGTAGAAGGCTCCATTGAGGTAGGCATCACTTCTCGCACGGCTTCGAGAATTTCTTGAAGAGATGCGTTCGCTAGAGTGGTCGGATCCACTTTTCCCGCTACGCTGCACTCCTTGGCAAAATCCGCGATTAATTCCCCTCCCTTAATAGAATCCAAATTTAAATCATCTAGCAGTCTTGCTCCTAGGTGAATAGTATTTTCGGGAAATCCCGTTTTCCGCGCTACTAAAACAATTAATTGGGTTTCTAAATTGGCAGGAGGTTGGCTGGCCACGGTGGGTACAGATTTCGCGGGAGCAGCATCGACCATAACCGGTGGTTTTATTGTAGGATTCTCTAGGGTCGGAGCCGAGAAAGAATGGGTCGGACTTTTCCCATTGTTCGGGATATCTGAAGGCTTAAAGTTACTGCCTAGAGACTGTAAATCGGCGCGGATTACTTGAGCGAGAAAGGAACCCCTTTGCTGAAAATAAGCTGAGAGAATTGTCAAAATTCTCTCATTCATTTGTTCGTTGGGAGAAAGTTTTTCGTGAGTCATGGTATCATCCAGCGAATAGGTTTACAGGAAAGAGAGGTTTTCTAAATCAGCCCGAATTAATTCGGCTAAAAATGAGCTTCGTTGCGAAAAATAATGACTGAGAAGGTCGCTCATTTCCTCTGTGGATAAAGCAGGTAAGTTCTCTAGAGAAGCTGATTTAGATGTGGTTTGAAGTGGAAAAGGGATGATTTGATCGAGTTCCTCACGCTCGAAATCGAAGGAACGCTCACAAGGATTATCAATGAACAGGCGTTCTGACGCTGGAATAAATGGACGAATCAACCGATTTTCGTAGAAAAAATTCCAATTAATACCAGTTCCTTGCACAAATATCGCCGCAATTGCTGTATTCAGATCTCGTGTATTACCCACTTGAGATTCTAGGGGCAAACAGAGGGGAACTTCAGCGATTTCCGCGGTCAATCCCGAAAGAACTTTTCCTGGACCCACCTCCAATAAGAAGTCACATTGACGAGCAATCTGTTGGTATAGAGAAATAAAATCAACTTGTGCAGTAATTTGGTCAGCGAAGTGTTCTGATAGAGAAATTACTTGGGAAACTTGCTGTCCTGTTTTACTAGATCCTAACCACAACTTCGGCGTTGGATATTCCGCAAAAGAGCAAGTTTGGCGAAGTTTTTCCGCCGCCGCAGCCACCATTTGCGAGTGAAAAGCGTTAGCGACGGGTAATTTTTTTCCTTGAATCCCTCGCACCAAAGCCCTTTCAAGAACCGCCAAAACATTATCGACCTCACCCGAAATCACTGTTTGCCTGGGGCTATTTAAATTGGCGATTGTCACATATCCCGCGACTCCTCGTAGTAACTCTTCCGCTTGAGAACGGGAACAAGCTAAACTGGCCATTGTCCCTGTAGTGGAACTACTCTCCGTCATCACCTGTCCCCGGAGGGCGGCGAAACAAAGTAAAGTTTTTTCGTCATAGCAATCCGCCGCTTGGAAGGCCGTTAATTCTCCTAAACTATGACCGCCCACAGCCACCGGTTTAATTCCTAATCGCTGTAAGTATTTCTGCCATAGTAAGGACACAAAACAAACCGTTTGTGGGGCGATTTGGGTCAAGGCTTGGAACCAATTTTCCACCTCTTCGCGATTGATGGCTCGATCGAGAGGACGGTAGATCACCGGACCGATCGGCACAAATCCCGCTTCTTGCAACCATTGATCGGCTTGGGAGAGAAAATCCTGCGCCCAGGGGTAACGTTCCACCAACATCCGCGCCATATTTAAACGTTGCGAACCTTGGCCGGGGAAGAGAAAGCCGATTTTGGTTCGTTGCACCTTTTCGGCTAACCAAAGATCCTTTTGGGGAGAGACGCGCATTTCTCCGCTTCTAAGGGGGGACTCTGTGAGCAGTAGGGAGAGGCGATCGAGTCCCGTGGATAATTCCCCGGGAGTTGCTGCGATCAGGGCGGCCCTCGTAGAGCAGTGTTCAGGTAATTCTTGCGCCAATTTAGCCGCTAAATCGGGCATTTCTGCCAAACTCATGCCTTCTACTCGCGGTTTCAGCTTTTCGACGATTTTGAACAGGTCTGTCGTTGAATTCGCCCCAAAAACAAATAACTCTGTATCTTGGTTGGACACGAATAAAGCCCGTTCGGCTATGCCAGATTTGAGACGAGTTGTCGCCGGATCGCCGGAAGAAAGGGTCACATGGGAGTTAATGCCCCCAAAACCCATCGCCGACACTCCCGCCCGTAAAATCTCCGTTTCTGGGTAGACTTCCCCTAGTTGCACTGGATATAAACATTGGGCGCTCTCCTCGAAAACGGGATTCGGTTCTTGACAGTTAACGGTAGGGGGAACGATCCGCTGATTAACCGCCATGACCGCTTTAATGAAACCCCCGATCCCGGCCGCCGCTTTCGTATGACCAACTAGGGATTTAAAAGAAGTCATGCCACAGGAACGAGGGGGGGCAGGTTTCGAGGCGTTCATGGCTAGGGCTACCCCTTCAATTTCAGCCCGATCGCCTACGGGGGTTCCGGTTCCATGTCCTTCAATAAAATGAAGAGACTGGGGACTATAACCGGCTTTTTCGTAAGCTCTTAATAGGGCTTTGGACTGTCCCACCTTAGAGGGTGCGGTAATGCCTCCTTTGCCGTCGGAGGACAACGCCCAGCCGTCCAACAGGGCATAAATGTAGTCGCCATTGGCCTGTGCGTCGGCTAATCGTTTGAGAACGACAAAACCAGCTCCCTCCCCAGGGATAAAGCCACTGGCACGGCGATCATAAACCCTCATATCCTGAGCCGTCAGTGCGCCGGTTTTGGCGAAACCAATTAATTCAAAGGTATCGAGACTGATATCAATGCCACCGGCTAAGGCCATGTCTAAATCGCCATTACTTAAAGCGTTGGCGGCAGTGACAACGGCGATTAGGGAGGAGGAACAAGCACCATCGACCGTATAACCACCACCGTCAAAATTAAAAAAGTTACAGATTCGTCCGGCTATGGTGTTGGACAGTCCCCCAGCTAGGGTATCTTCGGTAATGGGTGGGAAAACGGATTTATAGAATTTCTCCATTGTTTCGAGAAGTTCTTCCACAATTGTTCCAGACAGTCCTTTGACTTCGGCAGCAGCCCGCAAGGCTCTTCGTACGTAGGGCCAACGTAACCGCATCACATTCGAGCGAGTATGTTCTCCAGTTAAGGAATTGCCGAGAATGACCCCGGTTTTTTGGGTGGGAACGGTATCTCGACGATACCCAGCATCTTCGAGCGCTTTGTCGGCTATTTCTAAGGCTAACCAATGCACGATGTCGGTTCCATCGACCGTTTTTTTGGGAACTCGACGATTAATCCAGTCGAATTGAAAGCCATCAATGAAGGCCCCGCGTGTTCCGTAGGTTTTATCGGGAGTGGCGGGATCGGGATCATAATATTCCGAGAGTGGTAAACGTTGATCGGGAAACTGGCGAAATTGACAACGACGCGCTAAAATATTCTCCCAAAGTTCGCTTAATTGGTTGGCACCAGGGTAATGGCAACCCATTCCGACAACGGCTATAGGATGAGCGATTTTATCGCTTTGAGTTTTCGGCATTTTTTTCCTTGTTTTGAGGACAATATTTGAGTAGAATTTGCCATCTCAAGTGTTAAGCCAAACTCGGACAAATGGGTCGAGTTCGTAACTATTCTGATTGATTGGTATCAATTGAAATGCATACACAGCGAGTTTGTCACAAAATTGGCCAATTGTTAATGGCGTTTGAGATGCTCTCACCCTGGTATATGAGCCAATTTACAGGGTAATCGCACGTTCTTTTGTATAAAATCACACATTCCGCACCCTCAACTGTCACATAAGCTGTACCCCTCCAGAGACTTGAGTAAAAATACTTAGCTGGTGAAGGTTTTCTCGGCACCAGCTAGGGGGGTCTTGAAACCCCTAATTATGAAAAAAATTGAAAGCCATCAATGAAGGCCCCGCGTGTTCCGTAGGTTTTATCGGGAGTGGCGGGATCGGGATCATAATATTCCGAGAGTGGTAAACGTTGATCGGGAAACTGGCGAAATTGACAACGACGCGCTAAAATGTTCTCCCAAAGTTCGCTTAATTGTTTGGCACCAGGGTAATGGCAACCCATTCCGACAACGGCTATAGGATGGGCGATTTTATCGCTTTGAGTTTTCGGCATTTTTTTCCTTGTTTTGAGGACAATAATTGTGTTTGATAACTATCTGGTTATCCTAGGAGCGGGGGAACCCAGCCAGGTCTTTTTTCGGTATTTCCCGAAAGCTTATGATTTATTGTCATTTAGCAGTTACAACTGTCTCATTGGCACTCAAGATAACCTTGATAAAATCACGGTATATAAGCCAAGGTATTCAGTTATTCAAAGGATTTTCCAGAGAAATGTTAAAGGGAAAACTTTAGCATCTACTCTGTAGTTGTAACTTGTTCACAAGCAGAAGTGTTGAATCCTGCAATAAAACTTCACAAAACCAGTATTTTACAGTGCTAAATTAGATTCGCTATTGAGAATGGAGTCAATAATCAGTCCTTTTTGGTATTATCAGAGCGAATACATAACTTGGTCATGATCTTCAAAATCTTAACATTCAACACTTCTGGTTCACAAGTATATGGGTAAGTTTCAGCAGTGACAATCGAAGTTTAGGATGTTAAGCAAGAAGATAAGCTGCTCTTCTCGACTTTGTGTGATCATCAGTGCTGATCATTCGTAGGAGTCTTGGCGACGGCAAGGCTTTGAAGAGTCAATTCGGGAGCATCTCATTTATGCAAGTGAGTCATTATACTTGTCCCTAAAACTGGTTTCTAGCAAGGCTTTCAAAATAGCTTGACATAAAACCTGATTTGGGGGTTACAAAGGTGAGATGCTCCCTTTGAAGATTGGAAGAGTATATTTCTGGAAAATTATCCCTATTCTTCTTCCTTCCACACAGAAACGAGGAGAGCCGATAAGCAGTAGATGCGTTTGGGAGTTTACCTCTTTCTAATGGTTATCTCTCATCAAGAACCTTACTGCTAAGTAGTCGGACATAAATTCTGTTGTCTATCTTAAGAAATGTAAATTGCCGCAATTCTTACTGACGACCGACGACCGGCTACTGACTCCTTACCCCACAGTTAACTTTACTTTTGTCCAACTACTTATTTAGGGTTTGCTGAATAAATCGTAACTGCCGAGGTAGAGAAAAAAGGCGTTAGAATGTCAACCATGACTTACGAAGAACAAGCCAACAGAATTAAAGCATTAGAGAAGGAAAATCAAGCTCTGCGGGAAAAGATAGCCGAGCTGGAGAGGAGACTGGGATTAAATACTCAGAATAGTTCTCAGCCCCCTCAACAGACGGACTTAAGAAGGAACAAGGAACAAACAAGTTTTTACTCAAGTTCTCAAGGGGGAAGTTCTGGTTTTTTCCTAATTTGTCAAGACCTCGGTAGTTACGTTACTTTTTACTTTTATAAAAGGGTTTTTTGACTACGGTAGCGGGGTGGTTGCTGCCGCGGATTTCCACTTTGATCGCCTGTCCGATCGAGGCGAAAGGTGTGGGAAGATAGGCTAAAGCGATCGCTGTGTTTAAAGTTGGTGATAAAGTGCCACTGGTGACTTTACCCACCACTTCCCCAGCGAATACTACTGGATAATCGTGACGCGCGATATGTTTGCCGGACATCTGCAATCCCACCAAGCGCCGATTGACACCATTAAGTTTTTGGTCTTCGAGGACATTGCGACCGATAAAATCGCCTTTTTCTGGCAGATGAACCAACCAATTTAAGCCAGCCTCTAGGGGACTCGTGCTATCGTCGATATCCTGTCCATAAAGGGCTAAAGCTGCCTCTAAACGCAGGGTATCCCGGGCCCCCAAACCGCAGGGAGTCACCCCTAAATTTAAGAATTCTGTCCAAAGTTGCTGTCCGATTTCAGGAGGGGCCATAATTTCAAACCCATCTTCTCCTGTGTAACCGGTCCTAGCGATAAAAACTTTTTCCCCGAAAAGCTGGCTTTCCCAGTGATTAAATAGGCCAAAATCGCTTAATTTTTCCCCGATCAAGGGCTGTAAAATTGTCGCTGCCTTTGGTCCTTGCAGGGCAATTAAGACCCTTTCTCGCGATAAATCCTTTAATTTGACCCCCGAACCCTCTAAATTGCCTAAAATCCATTCTCGATCTTTATCGGTGGTTGAGGCATTAACAATTAATACGCCTTGGCTTTCGCTTTGGTAGTAAAAGATAATATCATCGATTATGCCACCGTCTGGGTTAAGTAAAACGCTATATTGTGCTTTTCCTGCTCTTAAACGGGCTAAATTAGAGGGAACTAGGGTTTGGAGAGATTGAACCAGATTATCGCCAGTTAAGATAAATTTGCCCATGTGGGAAATGTCAAACATCCCCACACCATTGCGGACAGCATTATGTTCGATTTTTAAGCCGCTAAACTGTATCGGCATCTCCCAACCCGCAAAAGGGGTAAATTTGCTGGTTTGTTGGGCAATTAGGTCGTATAAAGGGGTACGAATAGCGGGGGAAGTTGCTTCTTGGTTAGCCACGGTGATCTCGATCGAATGGTTTTCTGCCTAGAGTAGCATAGCAGTTATCAGTTATCAGTGATCAGTTATCAGTTATCAGTAACCAGTAAACAGTAAATAAGTAGGTAGGCGTTAAAAATTATCAGACACCACCCTTATCAAGGGGGACTAAGGGTAGGGTTGATTCATGAATCAACCCTACTATGAATCAAGCCTAGGACTAAGGGGGGATCGAACCTAAAATCCATTTTTAATTTAATTATAACCAGCTACTTAGTAAACAGTAAACAGTGATCAATCATACTAAATCCGTTGAGTACAGGCTAGTTATGCGGAGAAGCAGTCATGCAAGAGGCACTCATGCAAAGGGGAATAAATAATCAGTTTTTAATAACTGGATTTAGTATCACTATCCACTGATAACTGATAACAAAGGCCGAAACTAAAACCTAATTTGTTAAGCTAAAAGCTTTGATCTACTTAGTTTATAACCTTCTTTTTAGGTAGGAGAATTGCCAGATTCTTTCTTTTGCCCCTTGCTTTCAGAAGCTGATTACTGATTACTGTTCACTGATAACTGAAAAAGTTCCCCACTTCATAATTCATAATTGATAATTCATAATTCCCACTCCCTTAACCTTTCTCGCACTCTGTCAATGGGAATTGCGAAACCGCAGCCCAATCTAACGGCATTTTCTAGGGGTTTAGGAGTGGAGGGATTATCACAAAATAAACTCGCTTGAGAAATCACTCCCACCACTTGATTTTTATCGTTTAAAACTGGACTTCCCGACTGTCCAGAAACGACAAACATGGACAAACTTAAGGATTTTTCGTTATTATCATTAACCGTGCCTTTGCTGACAGTCCAATCTTTTTGATTAAAAGGATTACCGATCGAGATTACCGGTTGATTAGGGGCAATTGGTAGGGGCGCTAAAGCTAAAGGTTTTAAATCTGGGGGAGGATTTTTTACCTCTAATACTGCTAAATCGAGCCAGTCGTTAGGGGGGGTAATGTGGAGAATTTTAGCTTTTGAACGCTTGCGTATTTTTCCCTGGGGTGGTTGACTATAATACTCGACAAAAATGCGGGCCCCTGCATCGACTTCTTGACGGGAATTCGTCACCACATGACGGTTAGTCACGATCCAAGCTCTATCTTGATCTCGTTTTAATAACCAACCAGTGCCGATCCCATTGTTATTTTTGCCGCGCACGACAATTTTAACAATTGAGCGTTTTAAATTCACCAGAGGATCACTCTTAACACTGGGAATTATCTCTGGCATTTTTAATAATTCGGGATTGTCGTGAATTAATCGCCCCCGTTGGATTTCCTGTAAAATAAATCTAGCTTCTGATAAATTGGGATCGATTTCTACGGCTTGCCGACACCAATTTAAACCCTCATCGATCTGACCGCTATTGATATAGGTATAACAAAGATTTTCGTAAATATTAGCATTTTTGGGGCTAATTTGGCGTGCCTGTTGAAAAACTGCCATCGCTTCCCCTAGTTTTCCCTGTTCCGCTAAAGCTTTGCCTAGATAATTATAAATATCCCCATCTTTAGGGGCGTAAATTAAAGCCTGTCGATATATTTGCTCTGCTTGCTGCCATTTTCCCTGTTTTCCTAGGGCTTCTCCTAATTTTTTGTAGATTTCACCCTGACTAGGTATCAATTCTAGAGCTTGCTCATAGGCATAACTGGCCTCTTGCCAGAGTTGCTGTTCACTGTAGGCCTTTCCCAGATAAAAATAGGCTTTTCCCTGACTAGGATCGAGAAAAACCGCTGCTTGCAGAGCTTTCGCCGCCTCATCCCAACGTTGTAAGCTATAGAGGGCTTTTCCTAGCTGAAATTGCCCTTTAAAAGTTGGTTTAATCATAATTGCTTTTTGGTAAGCATCGATCGCCTCCGACCATTTTTCCTCTTGCGCGAAGATATCTCCCAAAGCTACTAAATGATTACTTAGGGAGGGTTCCATCGGTGGTTTATCGTTAACTATAAAGCCACGATTATATGCTTGTAAGGCTTCAGAATAGCGTTTTTGACTTTGTAAGACCTGAGCGATTTTTATATGGGCTTGGACTGAATTTTCGTGAAAAGATAAAACTGTTCGGTAGGCAGACAGAGCCGATTCCTTCTCCCCCGCGGCCAAAAGTTGATCTCCTTGCCAGAGATAAGCCAAGGCAATAAGATAAAAAATAGCAAAGGGAGTGCCAGCGATAAAGGCAATAATTACAAATATTTGCCAGGATTTGCCAGAATAGCGGCGACCGATTTTAATATCTTTTCTTTTCATTTCTTGGTTAGGATAGACAACAGGCCAGAGGTGGTTCGATAATCGACCTAGACCAATTTAGATGCGCGGGCCGCTTATACATATTTTTCCCCTTTCCTGTTGCCCTTTCCGCAGTTCTAGCCCTCCTTCTTTCTGGGGTGTGGATGTAATTTTGTCCAACTACTTACCGATTACTGCTGCAAGCGCTGGGTAGGATTAACATAGCGTCACCGAAGGAATAGAAACGGAAACGCTCTTGGATAGCTGCTTGATACAATGCCAATAGTCTTTCCCGTCCGACTAAGGCACTGACTAACATCATCAAACTGGACTTGGGTAGGTGAAAATTAGTGATCATGCCGTCGATAACTCGCCATTGATAACCCGGATAGACAAATAAATTCGTTTTTCCCTGAAAAGCGGTTAATTTCTCGCTCTTAGTTTCTTTAATTGCCCCTTCCAAGGCGCGAGCTACCGTGGTCCCCACGGCGATAACCCGGCCACCTCTAGCCTTTGTTTGGGCGATTTTTTCGGCAGTTTCGGCGGAAATCTGCAAAAATTCTTGGTGCATTAGGTGTTCTGTAATATTTTCCACTTCCACGGGGCGAAAGGTTCCCACTCCCACATGAAGGGTGATATAGGTGGTATCTATACCCTTCTGGGCGAGCTTATGGAATAATTCGGGAGTAAAATGTAATCCGGCCGTGGGAGCGGCCACAGAACCCTGTTTATCAGCGTAAACTGTTTGATAACGGTCTTCTTCCGCCTCCGATTCGGTGACGTAGGGGGGGAAAGGAATATGACCGTACTCCTCCAACATATCCCAAAAACTGCGTCCGGGATGACGTTGAAATTGCAGCAGACGACCAGCAGTGTTCAGATCTCGGTCGATTACTTTCGCTAACCATAATTTTTCTTTGTCTTCCGTCGGCCCTGTTTTCGGATAAAAAAGGACTTCTGAACCGACTTTAAAGCGTTTTCCCGGTTTCACCAGAGATAACCAAAGATGGTCATCTTGTTCTTCTAATAGTAATATTTCTACGGGGGCGCCCGTGGTTTTACGTCCAAATAAACGGGCCGGAATCACGCGAGTATCGTTGAAAACCAGCAAATCCCCCGACTCTAACCAAGTGGGTAAATCCCGAAAAATAGCCACATTATGACTATTGGGAGAATCTACCACCAAAAGACGGGAACTGTCTCGGGTTTCTGCGGGATTTTGGGCAATTAACTCCGGAGGAAGGTGATAATCGTAGCTGGAGAGTAATTGATCGGGGGTCATCGTCATTGTCATCATAAAAATCTTCGCAAAAGTTGGGTAATTCTACCCAGGCGAACTTCACTGAATCGGGGATTTCTCCCCTTGGTATCGAGAACGGTTTATCGTCAGACTTAGAGATATAACACTAATCGTGACTATTAGCCAATAGCCCGGCGGCCACTATGGACTATCTCTATTTTCTTGCTAATGCTAGTTTAACGCTACGAGTCACCGAATACCTGCGATCGATGACTCATCTGCCTTCCTCCGTCATGACGGTTATCCATCAGATTAACGGTTGGGTGGTCAAGGTAAAGTTTAATCAAATGCTGACTCCTTGCCAACACGGTGATTTTCGCGCCTACATGAATGAGTTAGGGATTCCCTATCAACCGGAAATGCGTCTCCAGATGGTTTTTTGGAGTTTGGAAACGGGACAATCTCCTATTGATGTCATGCGTCGTTATCAAGTGGCGATCGTGTCCCATGGTACCCCGGATCAGCAAGATATAGAGGCTTTTCGTCAACAATTTACTAAGGGTTTAGGATACTGTCCGGAAACTCTGGCCTAGGGTTTATTTTCTCTCGGGATGCTCTTCGAGGGAATAAAGCTGCTGCGTCACTTTCCCGCAGAAAAAATAGTTTTCTGGTAAAGAAATATTTAAAATCGATTAATTTGGCATCATTTATGATCTAGGGGTTAGCCCCCTGTTCAAAGGGTAGCTGAATATTTAATCCGAAGGAATTTTCCCGTCCAGCATCTTCATTCCCTGCTTGCATGATGCCACCCCCAGCGCCAGTTAACACCATAAAACCGTATTGACTGATACAGCGTGCGAAGTCCACTGCCAGACGGTATTCACTGCTGTGGGGTTTGATGCGTGCCGAGCCAAAAATGGTAAGTTTACGAATGTGACGGTAGGGGTAAAATAGTTACTAATTCTGTACGCAAATATTGCATCTAGAATTAGCTTTGTACGCTTTGACCCGTACTGGGTTAACTACGAACCTCTCTATCGGATTCCCGCTAAAGGCGGCCTCTCCGACTACCTTTCT
>Ga0209985_10000467_pt1 | contig 44094 bp, 44 predicted proteins | sample NOAtaG_FD_187305 | JGI IMG/M metagenome (GOLD analysis project Ga0209985, IMG submission 187305) | Freshwater lake microbial communities from Lake Erie, under a cyanobacterial bloom - NOAA_Erie_Diel6S_1000h metaG (SPAdes) (version 2) | ecosystem: Environmental > Aquatic > Freshwater > Lake ...
CGCTCTTGTGCCGACTTCCTCCTTCCTGGCCTGCCCGGCACGGCCCTGGCCTCGGTGACGCTCGCTGTGGCGAGTCGGCCCACCGATCGAGCCCCTGCCGCGTGAGCGGCGCCCCGGGGCTCGGGGGTTGCGCCAGGTCGATCAGACCGTTGGGCGCTTGCATGACGAGTCCCGCTTGTGGCGGGGTCATCAGGAACAGCGTGCCGGGGATCCCGGCTGCGGCGGGGAGCCCGTCACTTGGGTCCGTCACTTGCGCCTGCGCTCTGCAATCGCTTGCCGGGCGCGGCATTGGGCGCGTCGTCACTACCGGTGCGGCGCGTAGTGACGACGCGCATCGCTGGCGCAGCGGCGGGCCGCTGAAGGGTTGCCGCAGCCTGCCGATGGGCTCTGCGGCTGGCGCAAGGGTCGACGCGATCTCCTGCCTTGCGGCGGCCGGCTCTCGGGAGACTTGCCGGCTCGGGGTGCCCTGACTTCGGGCGGGCGATGCGTCACGGGCATCAAGCGGGCTGACTCAGCCAGCGGAGATTCAGTCCCTCGACGGTAGCGCTGACCCGTGCCCGTCACCACGGGCAATCAGGCCCTGCGCCGGGCTCCGAATCGAGCAGCCAGCGGCCGTCGTCGTCGGCACGATGGCCAGAACGGACCGCTGACTCCCAGCTGCATTCGCTGCCGTGCCCGGCGTTCCGCCACCTCTCATCGCTCATTAGGAGACGACCGACATGCATCCGAAGCCCTCGAACGAGCCCACCCTGCTTCGCCGCCCGCAGGTGCAGCAGCGCACCGGGCTCTCGCGCACCACCCTCTACGAGTACATCAAGGACGGCGCGTTTCCCGCGCCCGTGCGCCTCGGCGCGCGAGCGGTGGGCTGGCTCGAATCCGAGGTGAGCGACTGGATCCACGCGCGGGTCAAGCTGACCCGCCAGGGCGGCGCGAACGCTGCCCGCTGAGTGCCCGTGCAGACGATCGTTTCCGCAGCGGCGGCGGTGATGTCGCGCGTGCCGTCCTTCAGCGTCGGCGCGGTGCTCGACCAGTTCCGGGCCGCGCTGCTCGCGCGCGACATCATCCCGCCCGAGCCCATCGTGGCCGGTGGCCGCCTGCATCGGTGCCATGCCGCCGGCCGGAACGGGCGGGGCGACGCCGCTTATGTGCTGCATCTGGACGGGCTGCCGGCAGGCGGCTTCGAAAATCATCGCGACGGGCGCGACTGGGAGGCATGGCGCTTCGATCTCGGGCGAACCCCCACGACGCCGAGCGCGCAGCCTTCGCTCGCGTCACCCAGGCCGCCCGGATCAGACGTGACGAAGATGCGCGGCAACATCAGGACGAAGTTCGCCGGCAGGCTCAGCGCATCTGGGCCCTTGCCCGGCCGGCGCCGGATACGCACCCGTACCTTGCGAGCAAGGCCGTTGCCGCACACGGGCTGCGCCTCTACAAGGGCGCACTGGTGGTGCCAGTGCAAGACCTCGCCGGCACGCTGCAGGGTCTGCAGTTCATCAGCCCGGGCGGCGTGAAGCGGTTCCTCAAGGGCGGGCGCGTGCGGGGCCTGTGCGCCTGGCTCGGCGATCTGCCGTCGCCCTCCGGCGACGAACAACCCACGTTGCTGGTCGCCGAAGGCGTGGCCACCGCCGCCAGCCTGCGCGAGGCCTCGGGCCACACCGTGGTCATCGCCTTTAACGCGGGTAACCTCGGTGCAGTCGCCGCCACGCTCCGCGCGCGATACCACGGAGCCCGCATCGTGGTGTGCGCGGACGACGACCACCTCACGCCCGGCAACCCGGGCCGCACGCATGCCATCGAGGCAGCACGCACCGTTGGCGGTGCGGTGGCGGTACCGGACTTCGGTGACGACCAGCTCGCGGATGCCACCGACTTCAATGATCTGGCGAGGCTGCGCGGTCTGTCAGCAGTGCTGACAGCGATCGAGACGGCAGCAAAGCCACCGCAGCCGTTTGCCGGCGACCGCGATTCCAACGGCGCGCAGTGCGCATGGCCAGACCCGGAACCCCTGACTGCGCCGATCGAATTACGGCCCTATCCGGTCGACGCGCTGCCGCCATTGCTGCGCGACGCCGTGATCGAAGCGCAGGCCTTCGTGCAGTCGCCCGCCGCGCTGGTGGCCTGCTCGGCGCTTTCGGCGCTGTCGATCGCGGTCCAGGGCATCGTGAACGTGCGCCGCGACCCTCAGCTCGCGGGTCCGGTGTCGCTGTACCTGCTGTCGGTGGCCGAATCCGGCGAGCGCAAGACCACCTGTGATCGCATCTTCGGCGCCGCGCTGCGCGACTGGGAGCGCGATCGTGCGCTCGCCTGCGCGGCGGAACTCGCCGAGTACGAGACGGCTACCGCCTCCTACGACGCCAAGAAGGCGGGGCTGCTCGAGTCCATCAAGCGCAAGCGGCGCGATGCGCAGGACACTGCCGACGACGATCGCGCGCTGGTGGACCTGAGGGCCACGGCACCGGCTCCTGTGAGCGTGCCGCGCCTGCTCTACGCCGACGCCACGCCCGAGGCGCTGGCCCATGCACTGGCCACCGGGTGGCCGAGTGCAGCCGTGTTGTCGGCCGAGGCTGGGGCGGTCTTCGGCGCGCACGGCATGGGCTACGAGACCATCCTGCGCAACCTCGCGCTGCTCAACGTGCTGTGGGACGGCGGCGAGATTTCCGTGGATCGTCGCAGCAAGCCGTCGTTTCGCCTGCGCGACAGCAGGCTCACCTTCGGCGTGATGATCCAGCCCGAGGCGCTGCGCGGGTTCATCGAGCGCGCAGGCGCGCTGCCCCGGGGCAGTGGCTTCATCGCCCGCTTCCTGATCGCCTGGCCCGCCAGCACGCAGGGCCATCGCCCGTATCGACGCGCGCCGCAGGCCATGCCTGCCGTCGATGTCTTCAACGGCCGCGTACGGGCATTGCTCGACACGCCGTTGATCACCGACGCCCAGGGCGGACTCGCGCCGACGATGCTGGATTTCTCGCCTGCCGCGCACGCGGCCTGGGTGCAGGCGTATGACCACATCGAGCGTCAGCTCGGGGGTGCCGGTCACTACGCCAGCATTCGCGATGTCGCCGCGAAGGCGGCCGAGAACATTGCACGCCTCGCCGCGCTGCTTCATGTGCTCGATCATGGTGCGGCGGGCGAGATCGACGAGCGCTGCGTCGAGGGCGCCAGCCGCATCGTCGACTGGCACCTGCACGAGGCCCGCCGGCTGCTGGCCGATCTCGATGCCCCCCCCGAGCTGGCCGCTGCCATCCGCTTCGACGCCTGGCTGCGCGACGAAGCCTTGCGTACCGGCGACCCGCGCATCGCCTCGGCCCGCATCTACCAGTACGGCCCGGGATACGTGCGCGACAGCAAGGCCCTCAAGGCTGCGCTCGCCCTACTCGACGAACGCGGCCGTGCGCGGGTGGAGCAGGAGGGCCGACACCGGTTCGTGGTGGTGAACCCGGCGCTGCTCGCCGGCTTGCCCGCTGGGGCATGACCCCGGGTCGTCAGCAGGGGATGCCTGCTCGCGATCGCGCGCTAGAAGTGTCCATCACTGATAGTTCCTGACATAATCGGCGACAACTCCATCGAACGGCACGAACCCCATGGGAATGAACGTCAACCTGACTCCTCAGTTGGAGGAACTCGTTCGCTCGAAGGTGGCCTCCGGCCTCTATACCTCGGCAAGCGAGGTCGTTCGCGAGGCGTTGCGCCTGCTGGAAGAACAGGACCGCCTCCGGGAGGCTAGGCTTGAGCAGTTGCGCAGCGATGTGCGCCAGGGGCTGGCTAGCGGACCCAGCGAGTCCTGGGATGCCGAGGTGCTCAAGAGCACGGCGCGTGCTCGGCGTGCGATCCGCCCGGGGAAAGTCTGAATGCTGCGGGTCACGCGTCGACCTCTGGCGCAGACCGACATCCTCGACATCTGGGACTTCATCGCTGACGACAGCGTCGCCGCGGCCGACCGCTGGGTGGATGTCCTCGACGCACAGTTCCGGGTGTTGGCCACGCAGCCGATGATGGGCCGCGCTCGCGACGAACTCGCGCCTAGGGTGCGCAGTTTTCCTGTGGGGCGCTACGTTGTCTTCTACGTACCGCTCGTCGACGGGATCGATGTCGTCCGTGTGCTGCACGGCGCGCGCGACATCGACGCGATGTTCAATCCGGAGTAAGCCCGCTGGGGCATGACCCCGGGTACCGCTCGGCCGCGCACCCCCGGGGACCTTGCTGTTCATGCTGTTCCTGCTGTTCTCGGCTCGTTCCCCGGCGCTGTCGCGCGCGATCAACAGCAGGAACAGCATGAACAGCAAGGGGTGCAACCGACCCGTGCACAGGCGTCCGGATGACCGCATGATCCGGTCCGATCCAGAGCCCTCGCCGTGCGTGCCCCGACGCAAACGCCAGCCATCAACCCTCGACCTTCTCCTCAAGCCACACCTTGATCAGCGACTGGTAGGGCACATCGCGCGCGTTGGCCGCCGCCTTGATGGCATCGAGCAGGTGCTGCGGCAGGCGCAGCGAGATGGTTTTCGTCGACGGCTTCAGGTTGGGCAGCACCACACGCTGCGCCTTCGCCCAGTCGAGATGCCGGGTGGAGTCGCGGCCTTCGGTCTCCCAGAACGCGCGCTCCTGCGCCTCGGTCCTGAACCTGGGCAGCGGCTTAGCGGGCTTGGTCATGGACGCTCCTTTCCTTTCGGTGCATGTCGCTCGCCGAGATCACCCGGATCAGGGTGCCATCACCGCGCAGCGTGAAGGTGATGTGCAGCGCACGCCCATCGAGCGTCTTGCCAAGGGCGTGGAAGCGCTCCTCCTGGTCGCGGTGCCGCAGGTCTTCCAGATATACACGCATCTGTAAATCCACCGTCCGCCGGGTGTTCCCTGCGTTGCGGGAAGTCGATCACACGCAGCCCGATGTTCAGCGGGTACGGTCAGTGGGTACGATTTTGTAAGGTTCGGAAAACGACACTCAGATCATGACCTTGTATCACCACTCACGCTTCAACGTCTGAAGGTCAGGGAAATTCGGCGGTCTGCCATCTCCTTTGCAACCCGCCAGGGGATCCTCGCGCAGGCGGTCAACCGCCCGAACCCTGCTTCCCCGGCGCTGGCTGGCACTGGGCTCCGTCTGCGAAGGCGCTGGAATGGCGCTCCCCGCGCGGCCAGCTCACCCCTGCCCCTGCGCCGCCTCCCGGATGTGCTCCACGTGCGCCAGCAGCGAGCGCATCGCCACGGGCCACATGCGTGGCGGCACGTCGTCGTAGGCGCGCTCCACCCAGTCCTGCATCGTGCCCTCCGGGAGCTCGCCCATGACGGCGAGGATCCTCGCTTCCCGCCGCAGGCGGTGGGCGCGCAGCCGGCGGATCACGTCTGCCGCGTCGTGGGGTTCGCCGAACACGTTGCCCAGCACGTAGCCGTGGGCGGGGAGAATGAATCCGATCCCGGTGCGTTCGCACTCCGCGAGAAGGCGGTCCAGCGACTCCAGGTAGTCGGCCATGCGGCCATCCGGTGGATCGATGACGGTGGTGCTGCCGTTCAGCACGTGGTCGCCGCTGAAGAGCAGGCGGTCTTCTTCGAGCACCAGGCACAGGTGATTCGCGGCGTGGCCGGGCGTGTGGAGCACGCGCAGGGTGTGCCGGTGCGTGGCGCCGCTCAGCACGATGCGCTCTGAGTCCACGAGCTCCCGGTCGGGGGTGAACCGGCTCGCGGCCCGGGCGGTGGGCCTGGAGCCCATGCCCAGGATCTCCGGTCGGCGGCCGTGGCGCTCGCACAGTGCCTGCAGCGGGCGCGCGCCCGGCGAATGGTCCGGGTGGGAATGGGTGCACACGATGTGGCGAACGTGGCCCCCCGCGGCGCGCCATAGGCGCTGCTGGTGTTCGGCGTCCTCGGGGCCGGGGTCTAGCACCACGAACCCCGTGTCCGGATCGCCGATCACGTAGCTGTTGGTGCCGGGGCCGGTCATTACGCCGGGGTTGGCGCAGGTCACGCGCTGCACGTTTCGCAGCAGGGGCACCACCCGGTCGGGCTGCCAATCCAGGTGTTGGACCACCTGGCCGTCGGGGCAGGTGAGCGCAAGTTCCCCGAACGGCGCTTCGTGCTCCATGTAGCGCTGCTCCCGGCCCGCGAGGATGCCCGCGCGGGGACAACTCACGAACCAGGGTTTTTCCTCGCGGCAGCTCGCCAGCACGTGGTCCGCGCTCTGGAACGCCACCATCCGCTCCAGCGTGCGGATGGTGGGGAAGATGAGGAAGAACTGCCCGGCGCCATGGCGCTCCAGGGCGTCCGCGGGGCGCACCCACACTGGCTCGAACTGTTCCTTCTCGTCGGCCACCGGTTGCTGGCCGTCGGGCATGCGCGCCACCAGGAAGGGCACGTCGAAGCGCCGCGGCAGGTCGCGGTCGGTGATCCAGTGCGCGAGCACGAACACCTCGTCGGCGGCCAGCCGCAGGCCGCGGCGGGCGCACTGCGCGGCCAGGGGCGTGTGCCGGTCCAGCGAGGTCACGTCCTCGGCCGAGGCGCCACGGCCGTCGGCGTGCCGGGCCAGCAGGACTCCCAGTTCCTCGAAGCTTTCGCGGATGGCGGCGATGGCCTGGGTGAGCAGACGGTGGTCCTGGGTGGTGCGTCTGTGCGCCAGCGCGTGGGTGTCGGGCGATGCGTCGGCGGCGTCGATGCCGCCGCCAGGAAACACGTATGCCCCGGGCGCGAAGCTCGCCGTCATGGATCGCCGCGTCATGAGCACCTCAAGGCCCTGCGCGCCGTCGCGCAGCAGCAGCACCGTCGCGGCGGGGCTCGGAGCGACGGGTGGGCGAGAGGGGTGCAGCAGCTGGGAAGACCGGATCACCTGCAGGCGCCCGTCAAAGCCCGAGTTCGGCGTCCGTCGCGCTGGTGGCGTACTTGTCCCGGGGTGGCCAGGGGCGCGCGCTCCAGTGGGGCTCGAAGACGAAGGACGAGCGGCTGCGGCCCGGCGGAAGCGCGCCGTTGCCCGCGCCCTTCGCGTAGTCGTAGTACAGCTTCACGATCTCCTCGCGTGTGACCTGCTGCGCCGCCGGATGCGCGAGACACGCGTCCCGCCAGCCGCGGACCCGCGCGAAACCGGGCTCGTCGGGCAGGTGGAATGCCTCGTAGTATTCGAGGAACCAGAAGCGCATGAACAGCGGCGTGAAGACCGCCTCCGCCCACCCGAACGTTTCGAAAAGGAAGGTGCCGGCGGGCGCGTGTTCCTGCAGGAAGGCGTCGAGGCGCGCGTAATGCTTTAGCATAACCTCCCGCAGGGCGTCTCGCCGCGCCGGATCCTGGTTCATCACCATCACGTAACCGGCCGTGGCGAAGTCGCCTTCGAGCCGGACCAGCATGTTCTCCACGGCCCGGCGATAGGGATCCCGCTGCGCGATCCGGGGCTCGGGGAAGATGTCCTCCAGGTACTGGAGGATCACCAGGCTCTCCCGGATGAGCCTGCCGTCGGGCCGCTCGAGCACGGGGAGCGCCGTCACGCCGCGCGTCTTGGCCAGCAGTGCCGGGTCGCGGGGCTTCGTGATGTCCACCACCGAAAAGCGAACCGCGCCGTGTTGACCCTTGAGGGCGAGGAGGATCTCGAGACGCTGCGAAAACGGGCAGACCGGGATGTGGTGGATGGTGCTCTGGCTCAAGGGGCCTCCGCACGGCGCTGCGCTGGATAGGCGATATTGGTGAAGCGCGGGAAGCCCGAACGCCCCGCCATCCCCCTGCATGGGCGAGGACAGCCTGTGGTCCAATGCGGGTCTGTTCCTGGCGGGGAGGGAAGCATGCGCATTGCCATGATCGGTGCGGGCGCCATGGGAGGTGTCTACGGTGGCCTGCTGTTCCGGACGGGAGTGGATGTTACGCTGCTCGATAAGCGACAGGCGCACGTGGAGGCCATCAGCCGCGAAGGCCTGCGGGTGGAGGGTCTGCGCGGCGAGCACGTGCTGCGCGTGCCGGCGTGCACCGATCCAGCCGGGCTCGCCCCCTTCGATGCGGTGATCGTCTTCACGGACTCGAACGCCACGGCCGCCGCCGCGTGCACCGCGAAGGCCGTGCTGGGCGCCGGCGGATTCGCTCTCACGCTCCAGAACGGCATCGGTAACGTGGAGGCGCTCACGGCGGAGCTCGGCGCCACCCGAGTGGTGGCCGGGGTCAGCATGAACAGCGCCGCCAATCCGGCCCCCGGCCGGTGCCTCTACACGAACGCCGGCATGACTTCCATCGGCGAACTCGACGGCACGGACACCCCGCGCATCCGCGCGCTGCACCGCCTGCTGAACGCGGCCGGCATCGACACCGAGATCGTCGCCGACCCCATGGCGTGGATCTGGGGAAAGTTCGTGCTCAACTGCGGCATCAACGTGCTCACCGCGGTCACGCAGCTGCGCAGCGGCGACATGTTCCGTGTGCCCGAGATGAACGCGTTGCAGGAGCGGGTGATCGACGAGATCCTCGCAGTGGTGGCGCGCAAGGGCATCCGCCTGCCCGACCCCGACCCGCGGCACACCATCCGCTCCCACTGCCGCGTTCGCTTCAACAAGCCCTCGATGATGCAGCACATCGAGCAGCGACGGCGCACGGAGATCGATGCCATCAACGGCGCCTTGGTGCGCGAGGCCCGGGCGCTGGGCATGAGCGTGCCGTACAACGAGACGCTGGTAGCCATCGTCAAGGGCCTGGAGCGCAGCGCGGCGCTGGCCACCGGCCGGGCCGAGGATTATGCCAAGGTGGAGGCCGAGGCGGAAGCCGAGGCGGCAGGCGCCGCGGGAGCCTCCACATGACGCGGCGGGTGGCAGTGGTAGCGGGAGCCACGGGGGTCACGGGCCGCTATCTCACCGCGCACCTGGCCGCGAGTGGCCAGTGGGAGGTGATCGCCCTTTCGCGGCGGGCCCCGGACGCCGCCGTGCGCTGCCGGCATTTGGCGGTGGACCTCTCCGATGGGGCTGCCACGCGGGCAGCCCTGGCGGCCATATCTGATGCCACGCATGTTTTCTATTGCGCCTTCGTGCAGGATGCGGACGCCGCCGCGCTTCGACAGCGCAACACCTCGATGCTGGTGAACGTGGTGGAGGCCATGGAGGCCGCGAGCCCGGCGCTGCAGCACGTGCATCTCGTGGAGGGTACCAAGTGGTACGGCTCCCACCTGGGGCCCTTCACCACGCCGGCCAAGGAGCACCACCCGCGTCACGCCGGTGACAACTTCTACTTCGACCAGCAGGACTGGCTCGAGGCGCGGCAGGCGGGCAAGGCCTGGACGTGGTCCGCCGTGCGGCCGCACGCGGTGTGCGGCCTGTCCCTGGGCAGTCCCATGAACCTGTCGCTGCTGCTGGCGGTGTATGCCAGTCTGTGCAAGGCCGCCGGCGAGCCCTTCTGCCATCCGGGCGCACCGGAGAACTGGACTGCCCTGTACCAGTGCACCGATTCGGGCCTGCTCGCCCGCGGCATGGAGTGGGTTGCCACCACGCCCGCCTGTGCGAACCAGGCATTCAATTTCACCAACGGCGATCTCATCCGCTGGAGTAACCTGTGGCCGCGCATGGCCGAGTTCTTCGAGGTGCCCCTGGCCGCGCCGTCGCCGCGCCGGTTGACCCAGTTCCTGCCGGCGCTGTCATCGCGGTGGGACGCCCTCGTGGGTCAGCATGGCTTGCAACCCTATCGCCTCGATCAGCTGGCGGGGTATGCTTTCGGCGATTTCGTCTTCGGATCGCGCTGGGACATCGTCTCCGACGTGGGCAAGCTGCGGCGTCACGGCTTCTGCGAAGCAGTGGACTCCGAGGACATGTTCCTGCGGCAGTTCGCGTCCTTCCGCGCGGCGCGGATCATTCCCTGACCAGACCGGCGCGCCCGCGGCCACCGGGCTGCGGTGGAGCCACTCGGGCGCCATCCGGCTTTTTGAAGCACGCGCAAAGATATCAAGGCAGATCGAGCCGGCGCTGTCCGCGCAATGGCGCACGGCGGCGTGTCTTTGCAGGCTGCGGAGACGGAACTGTGGCCGGTGGAAAGACGTCCCCGAGCCGACATCCGCGAACAACCGAAGCCGTGGGCACAGATCCTCGTGATGTCCGCAACGGGCCAGCAAGCTGCCGCTACCCCTGGGCCGCAAGCCACTTGCGTGGTGATGCCGCGAAGCGCTGCTTGAACGCGCGGCTCAGCGACGAAGCAGTCGAAAACCCCAACTCGGCAGCCACCAGCTTCTGCGGCTGCCCGGCGCGCAACAGCGTCGAGGCCACCGTCAGTTTCCAATCGGTCACGTAGGCGGCGGGCGTGGTGCCCGTGATGGTCTTGAAGGTCTCGGCAAATGCGCTGCGTGACATGCCGGCCTCGGCCGCCATGCGTGCGAGCGGCCAGTCATCTTGTGGTGCCGCATGCAACGCCACCAGCGCGCGGGCAAGCCGCGGGTGGTTCAAGGCCATCACCAGGCCGCTGCGGACGCCCACCGCCTGTGGATGATCGAGGATCCAGCGCAGTAGCTGAATCAGCACCACCTCGAACAACCGGTCCGCCAGCAGTCGAGAACCGCAGCGCATGCGGTCGGTTTCGGCAAACAGCAGGTCCAGGGCCGGCCGCAGACCTGGTGTGGCGTCCAGGGGCACCAACACTAGTGGCGGCAGCGCCGCGACGATGGGGTTGCGGTCACCGCCAGCAAAATGAAGCGTTGCGCAGGTGAAATCCGATCCCTCGCGAGGCGGGTTGACGAATGCGTGGTGTACGGCGCGCGGGTAGAGCACCAGCGTGGGCGTATCCACCACAACCCGCTTGAGTGCCGGGCCGCCCTGGGGATGCTCGATCTGCAGGCGCCCCCGGCGCAGCACGTGCAGAAACGCCCGATCCGGTTGGCACTCGAAGCTGGTGCGGCCGCACAGGGGCCCAGCGTGGAAGAGCGAAGCACGGACATGGAAGCGATCCAGCAGCGTCGAAAGCCGGTCGACCGCCTCAGATGAAGAAGGGCGGGCTGTCTTGGACGATGGGTTAAGTATCGTGGACTCCATGACACCCATCATCCAGATTCTCCAGTCAAGATGCAACCCGTCGAGCGACATCCGCCGCTCGCCAACCGGAGAACGTGATGAAAATCTTTGCACCTTCCATGCTCGCCGTCGCTTTGGTTGCGGCGCTGCCTGCCAGCCACGCCCAACAACAATCCAACCCCGCCGTCCCGGGCTATGCCTACGGCCAGCGTGCGCTGGTCAAGGCCCCCTACACGATGGCCGACCTCAAGTCGTTGCAAGCCTCGCTCTTGTTCACCGAGGAAGACATCAAAGCGCTGCGCCAGAGCAAGGCGATCCTGGCCGACCAGACCGACGCAATTCTCGACGTCTGGTACGGCTTCGTCGCCTCAACGCCTGAGCTTGTCTATTTTTTCAGCGACGCCAAGACCGGCAAGCCGGACGGCGCATACCTCGAAGCCGTGCGCAAGCGCTTCGCGCTGTGGATCCTGGACACCGCCGACGCCAACTACGACCAGCGCTGGCTGGACTGGCAGCATGAAATCGGCCTGCGCCACAACAGGCTCAAGAAGAACAAGACCGACCGCGCGCCAAGTGTGGCGCAGGTCAACTTCCGCTACATCCCGGCGCTGACCATTCCAATCACGACCACGCTCAAGCCCTTCCTCGCCAAGAAGGGCGCCTCGAGCGCCGACGTGGAAAGAATGCACGCCGCCTGGGTGAAGTCGGTGCTGATGCAAAGCATCCTGTGGAGTCAGCCCTACATCAAAGACGGCGAATTCTGAAATCGACGGCAGGACTCGTTTTCCCTTGCCTACTTCACGAAACCCAAAGGAGTTATTCATGAGCCACGTTCCCCTCATCAATGCCCACCAAACTTCCGCCGATCTCGCCGCCTTGTTGTTGCAGATTCAGCAGGCCTTCGGGACCGTGCCCAACATGTTCCGTGCCGTCGCCAACTCGCCGGCTGCGTTACGCAGCATATGGGGCTCGTTCGGTGCGCTCGGCGGCGGCACGCTGCCGGCCAAGCTGGGCGAGCAGATCGCCGTGGCAGTGGCCGACCGCAACCAGTGCGAGTACTGCCTGGCAGCCCACACGGTGCTGGGCCGCAAGGCCGGCGCCACGGCCGAGGAAATGACGGCCGCCCAGGCAGGGCATGGGACCGATCCGAAGACTGGTGCGGCCCTGCGCTTCGCGCTCCAGATGGTCGAGAAGCGCGGTCACGTCAGCGGCGATGATGTGCACCACCTGCGCGAGGTGGGCTTCACCGACGAGGGCATCGTCGAGATCGTGGCCCACGTGGCGTTGAACCTGTTCACCAATTACGTCAATGTGGCGCTGAACGTACCAGTGGACTTTCCGCAGGTGAAGCTGCGCTGCGCCGCCTGACCGCGGTCCACAGCCTGGCCCCCGGAGCATCGTTCCGGGGGACCGCCGCTATCGAGGAGGCCCCATGACCCGACCCACGGATCCGCCCCCCCCGGTGCTGCCCGATTGGGTCGTCAGCGCCTGGTTGAATACCCCGGCCCCGATCACCCTGGATTCGCTGCGCGGCCGGGTGGTGTTGCTGCACACCTTTCAAATGCTATGCCCGGGCTGCGTGGCTTACGGGCTTCCGCAGGCCGAGCGGGTATGCCAGGCCTTCCCCGCGTCTGAACTGGCCGTGGTGGGCCTGCACACGGTGTTCGAGCACCACGCAGTGATGACAGTGGAGGCCCTGCGGGCCTTCATCCACGAATACCGCTGGTCCTTTCCCATCGGGGTGGATGCACCCGGTACTCCTGGCGGTCCGTCGCGCACGATGACGCGCTACGGCCTGCGGGGTACGCCGTCGAGTCTGGTGCTGGACCGGCAGGGGCGCGTGCGCCTGCACCACTTCGGCCGGATGGACGATCTGGTGCTCGGTGCTCTGCTGGGCCGGCTGATCTCCATCCCGGACGGGCCAGAGGATGGCGATGAAACCAGCGCCGTGCACGCCCCCCATGTGGCGTGCAGTGAAGCGACGGTCTGCGAGACGGCGGGCTGCCGCACAGAGGCCGGTGCGTGGTAGGCATTCATGAGCAGCTCACGATGACGACGGCCGTCGCCATCCCCTGTCTCGCGTTCGAAGACCCCGGCTTGATCGAAGCCTGGCTCAGGCGACGCGGATGGCGCACCGTCACCTACAACGCAGGGGTGGATGCGTTCCGGAAGAGCGCTCCCGGGCGGATCAGTCGGCTGCTGGTGCTCGGCGGGCCGGTTGGCGCGAACGACGATGTGCTCTACCCTGTTCTCGCGGAGGAAGTCGATCTCGGCGGGCAGCGCATTGACAGCAGCTGGCCGTTGCCGGGCATCTCTGGGCCTTGAGGGGCAATGCGCGTCTCCATTCCATGGACTGCCGCGCTAGGCATTGCCGCCCATGCGTCAGAAGCGATAGGCCAGACCGGCGCTCACCCCCGCAGCGGAGGACTTGGGAGAGGCGTTGCCGTAGTCGGTGAGCTCGGCGCGAAGGCTCAGCCGGTTGTCGAAGTCGTACTGCACGCCCAGGCCCCATAACAGCCCGGTGCTGTGCCCATTGATGGGAATGGCGGTCTGGCCGGGCGGCGTGGATCCGTCAACCGAGTTGCGCGCTACCCCCAGCTTGCCGTACACGGCGAACCGCCCGGGCGTCCATAGGTGCAGCTTGGCTGCGGCATAAACGCTGTGCCCTTGCGCGGTGAGCTCCGACGTGCCGCCGGGCACCTTGTACGCAACCGTATGACGGCCGATGTCCTGGTAGCCCACCTCGGCGTACACCGGCAAGCCCTTTGCGACGGGCAGGGCACCCACACGCAGCCCCGCGAACACGCCCACGCTCGCTCGGACATGGGCGGTCTTGCTCGTATCCACATCATTGAATCCGTCGGGCAGAATCGCGATGCCGCCCACCGACAGACCCACATAAACATCCCGCCCCGTGGCCGCTTTGCTCTCAGGTCCGGAGTCGGCTTTCAATGGAGGTGCACAAAGCAACAGCGAGCCGTAGAGCATGCAGCCCAGGGTGATGTGCTTGTCGAACACGGGTGATGACTCCTATGGTTGGGGCAAGGGGTTGGCGTTGCCATGGAAGGCAGGCGGGCGCCGGGGATCACGGCGGCACCCTTGCGGACTGGCGTCCACGGCTTGAGCGGGCCAGATCTTCCTCGCCCTGGGTCATGTGCCGATCGCGCCACGGTATCGATACGGTGACAGTTCAGCGTCGGGTCCGTTGCAACTTGGTTGTCCTCGTGACCCGGGGTGGAAAAATCCTCCAGAATCGCGACTATGTTTCGCATTGCCGTCATCGAGGATTCGCCCGAGGTGCTTGCGCTCGTGCGAGACGAACTGCGCCAGTTGGCCTATGAGGTGCGTACGGCGGGCGATGGCCAGCAGGGGCTCGCCCTGTGCCTTGCGTGGCGACCCGACCTGGTAGTGCTCGACGTGATGCTGCCGGCGCTCAACGGGATCGAGGTGCTTCGTCGGCTGCGGGCGGAGGGCTTCATGGCGCCCATCATGTTGCTGACCGCGCGCGACAGCGAGGCCGATCGCGTGGCGGGTCTGGAACTTGGCGCTGACGATTACGTGGTCAAGCCCTTCAGCCTGCGCGAGCTGTGCGCTCGAGTGGCCGTGCTGTTGCGGCGCCACGCGCCGCGTCGCGAGTCTGCAGTGGGCTCGCCGGGCAATCATCGCGACAGCGGTGCGCTGTGCGTTCTCGATTGTGAACTGGACCTGCCCCGCCAGTTGGTGCGGGTGGGCGGCGAGTTGCGCACCTTGTCGGCGCGCGAGTTCGCACTGCTGTGCTGCCTGGTGCAAGCCAGTGGCCGGGTGCTCACCCGTGAGTGGCTGCTGCAGCAGGTCTGGGGGCGCGACTACGATGGCGAGGACCGGGCGGTGGACACCTGCGTGTTGCGCCTGCGCGAACGTCTGGGGCGCGACAGCGCCGTGGCAGCGGCGATCGAGGCGGTGCGGGGCGTGGGGTATCGCCTGCATCCGAGAGGGCGTTGACGGTGGCCGTTGCGCGCCGGGCGAGCGCCGCACGCCGTGCGATGCCTGCCATCCGTGACGAGGTGCTGCGTTCCCAACTGCGGCCGGTGCTGGCGCTGGCGTTGGCGGCCGCGGCCTTGATAGCCATGTTGATCGTGGCCCAGTACGCGTGGCTGCGGTTGCAGGACGGCAACCCTCTGGACGAGATCAATGTCGAAGACCTGCGCCAAGTGCTGCGCACCGCCACGCCCGAGCAATGGCCTGTGCTCATGCGCTGGGTGGCCGCTTTTGGCCTGGGCATGACGGTGGAAGACGCCGGCGCCGTGCCTCCTGGCCAGGCCCGGCTCCCGGACGGCACGCAGGTGGCCTTGTCGGACGTGCTGTGCGTCGTGATAGGGGGCCAGCGTGTGGACGCCGCCAATGGCCAGCCCCTGGGACCTGCCCCCGCGGCCTGGCGGGCCGCCATGGAGCAACTGTCGGATCGCAACACCCTGCGCTTGGCACCCGCCGGCAGCGGCGATGCCGCAATGCCACAGGGCTGGCCGGTGGTGCTGTTCCGGCTCGATGCACAACGCGTGGCGGCCCTTGCCAGCCCCAACTACGCGATCGCAGCCCGGGACCTCGCCGAGCTGGTGCTGAAGGCGTTCGTGCTCACCAGCGCCGCCGTGGCGGGGTTTGTGTCCTTGTTCCTGTTCGTGTTCCGGCGGCGGTTCGCGGCCCGCAGCGCCGCACGCTTGAGCGCGCCAGTGGAGCGTCTGGCCGAGACCGTGCGATTGGCCGCCCGGGAGCGCGATGCGTCGCGCCGCGCGGTGGTTGAAGCCCCCGCCGAGGTGGCGCAACTGGCCGCCGACTTCAATCGCCTGCAGGAGCACCTGACCGAGGCGCTGGCCGAGCGCGGGCGCGTGATCGACGGCCAGCGCGATCTCGTGGCCTCGCTATCCCATGAGTTGCGCACGCCGCTGGCGGTGCTGCGTGGGCATGCCGAAGTACTGTCGAGGGAAGAGGGCAGCGCCAGCCGGGCGCTGGTGATGCTGCGCCAGATCGAGGACCTGCACTCGCTGCTGAGCGACCTCCTGGACATGGCGCGCCTGGAATCGATCGAAGCCGCCCTGGTCTTGCGGGATGTGCCGCTGGAGGCCGTGGTGCTGGAGATGATCGAGCGATTCAGCGCTTCGGCATGGCGACAGGGCGTGCTGTTGCGTCCAGCGCACACGCCGCTACCCTCCCTCCCGGTGCGCGCCGATCCGCGCTGGCTGCGTCAGATCGTTGCCAATCTTCTCAGCAATGCCATTCGCCACACGCCCCCGGGCGGTCTGGTGACGTTGGACATCAAGCGCCGGGGAGAGAAGGTGCAACTGGTGATCGAGGATTCCGGCACTGGCATCGACGCCGATCGTGCCCGCCACGACGCCACAAGCCGCTCTGCCGGCATCGGTCTGCGGGTGGTGCAACGGCTTGCCGTGGCCATGCGCGGATCGCTGCTGATGGAACCCACCGATGATGGGGGCACCCGAGCATCGGTGGAGTTGTGCTTGTCCGAGGCGGCAACGGCCTCCCTCCCACCGGGGTGACTCGAAGCGTCAGCCGCGCCCTGGCCAGCGCCATGGCGGCATGACGGACTCGGGCAGTGGCCGTTGCCCAGATGTGGAATCGCGCCGCTGAAACCATCTGATCGGGTCATCAGCCCGTGAGGCAGCAACTGCGAGCCCTCGTTTCCGGGGTCCGAAAACGAAACAGCCAGGCGCTCGGCCCGGCTGTTTCGACACTGCCGCGGTGACCGAGGGTTACTTGATGGCCACCGGATTGATGATGGCCTGCACCGCGCCGGTCAGGCGCGCGGGCCCCAGGGTGAACAGGAACTCCCAGGCCTGGTCCTTCGCCATGGCTTCGGTGTTCATGTTCTCAAGGATGAAGATGCCGTTCATGGGCAGCAGGATCTGATGCACCTCGAACACGCCCGAACCCTTTTCGAAGGGCAGCACCTCCAGGCCCCAGGTATCCGCGCCGATGGCGGCGACGCCCTTCTCGGCCAGGTACTTGGCGCCTTCGACGCCCAGCCCGGGCTCCACCGAACCGTAGCGCTTGTCGTCCTTGCCGATGAGGCTGGTCCAGCCGGTGTGGAACAGCACCACATCGCCCTTGTCGATGCTCTTCACGCCCTGGCGCTTCATGGCAGCCTCGATCTCGGGCTTGTTGAAGGCCGTGCCTTCGGGGACGATGCCGTCCTTGCCCAGCAACGGCACCATATCCAGCAGGATGCCGCGGGTGGCAAAGGGCGGAACGGTTTCGATGCCCAGCTTGGTAAGACCGGTCACCTTGCCGATATCGGAGCCCTTCAGGCAGTTGTAATAAAGCGCGTCGATGCCGATGTGCCCGAGGCCATCGAGCTGCGAACCCACGCCGTTCCAGCCCATCACGATGTCGTCGTTGTAGGTGAGCTTGGTAGGTCCGAGGCTCACGCCGCTCACCTGGTTGGGCTGCAGCACCGTGACGGCGTAGTTGCGCGGCGGGAACGCGGGCGTGAGGCGGTTGGTTTCGATGCCGAGCTGATACGTCTTGCCCTTGGTGACGAGCTTGGTGGCGGCGAGGGTTTTCTCCGGCGTGATGTAGTTCATGTTGCCCGCCTGATCGTCCTTGCCCCACTTGGACTCGCACTTCCAGTTGAGTGTGTCGGCGGCCGCCGCGCTGGACATGGCCGCGCCCAAAGCCAGCGCCACGCATACGGTATTCAGTTTGTGGAGCGAATTCATTGCATGCTCTCCCATGTTCGGACGGAACCAAGCCCGTCGCGTTTGTCGTTGATTCACCGTGCCGGGCGCCCACAGCGCTCTGCGCCACCGCGAGGTGAGGCACCCGAAATGACTCTACGCATGCCCTTTCAGGGTGTCAACGACTCTAACAGTCTTGTCAGACAAGTGTGGCAGAACCAGGGGGCTTGCGTATGAATCATTCGATGCACGACTGCTTCCGGGGTGTGAAGATTCGGGCGTTGACGGTAAACGCGCCCCCGCCCCGCGTGCGGCCACCCGGGCGCGCCGGTGCATCCATGAAGCGGCCATCCCTGGCGCGCCGCGCTAGCCCTGTTGAACCAATGTCAGCACAATGGCGCTGCGCTGGCTTGACAGGCCCATGAGGTGCGGCAGCAAACTTTGCTTTGCCGGGGCGGCGAGGCGCCCCGTTTGTCCGCACTCCGTGAACTCATGGGAGATCTTCATCGATGCGCCTGCTGCGCCCTGAACGCGCGTCTCTCGCCCGCGCCGGAAACGTCGCTATGCAAGACATGATGGTTTGACAGCATGGCCGCCAGGAACAAGCCGCCGCCACGGACAAACAAGTCCGTGACGGACAAAATCGTCCGCTGGCTCAACCGGCAGATCGAAACCGGGAAGCTGGGCCCCGGCGCCAGGTTACCGAGCGAGAGCGAGCTGTGTGAGCGGTTTTCCGTGGGGCGCTCGGCGGTGCGAGAAGCGCTGTCGCAGCTGAAATCCGAAGGGCTCGTGTATGCGCAGCAGGGCCGCGGCGTGTTCGTTAACGAACGTGGCACGCGGCACACGTTCCGGCTGCGCAATGCTTCGCTGGACGATGCCGAAGGGCTTGCGCATGTCATCGAATTGCTGGTCACGTTTGAAGCGGCTGCCGCGCGCTATGCGGCGCTTCGCCGCACGCCGGAAGACATCAAGCGTATCAAGCGCGCTCTGATAGGCATGGAGTACGCGATCGTCCACGACGAACCTGGGGAGGAAGAGGACTTCGCCTTTCACCGGGCGATCGTTGAGGCTGCGAGCAACCCCCACTTCAACGCGCTGAACGGCTATCTGGAACAGCATGTTCGCAGGCTTATCCGCCGTGCCCGCCGAAACACCGCCGCTAACTACAGCGACCTGATCCAGGCAGTGCAGGATGAGCACAAAGCCATCTTCAATGCCATTGAGGCGGGCGATGCGGCTGCCGCGGGCAGTGCCGCGGAGGCCCATCTTCGCAACGCAGCGAAGAGGCTGAACATGTATCTGCAGTGCTGATGGAGCCCAATCACGCCAGCCGGTCCCGTGGTGAGGCATAGCAGGCCCGCACGCCGTTGAAGGCGGGGCGGTGGCGTGGCCGCTCGGGTCCGTCCACCGCGGCGAGGCACATGGCTACAAACGGGGCCGTGCGTTGACGGCAAGCCTTGCCCTGGCGTCGGCCAGAGTGGCCGCGCGGGTTCGCGTCAACGCGTCGAGGACGCGGGCAATCAGACGCTCAGCCAGGATGCGTTGCATAGCATGCGCACCGCTTACCCCCTGATTGTTCTGGACAAAGCCTGGCCGGAAGTCCTTTGGAACGGAACGCCTAAAGGAACCCCTGCGCGCGTCGTTAAAGGTCTGTCTTGGACAATCGACCAAGGCAGTTACATTCACGTTGCCAGCGTCTGAAACAAAAAAGGATCCAAACATGAAGCACTTTTTCAATGCCTTGCTGGGGTCGCCTGACGCCACTGCAGGGCAAGTCAAGGCCGGGCCGGGGAATGCACTGGAAGTGTCGGAAATGGCCGCCCGCCTTGCAGCGCTTGACCGCTCCCAGGCAGTGATTGAGTTCAAGCCTGGTGGCGAGATTCTGACCGCCAATGAAAACTTCCTGGCCACTGTGGGGTATTCCCTGGACGAGATTCGCGGCCAGCACCACAGCATGTTCGTGGAGCCGGCCTACGCCAGGTCGGCGGAGTACCGCGCCTTCTGGGAAAACCTAGATCGCGGTGAATTTCATGTGGGCCTCTACAAGCGGCTCGCGAAGGGCGCCAGGGAGGTGTGGATTCACGCCAGCTATGTGCCGCTGGTGGACGCCGATGGCAAGGTGTTCAAGGTGGTCAAGTACGCATCTGACGTCACCGAGGCGCAGCTGCGCGAGGCCGATCTGCGCGGCCAGGTGCAGGCTATCGACAAGTCGCAGGCGGTGATCCAGTTCACCCTCGACGGCACCATCCTCGACGCCAACGCCAACTTCCTGAGCGTGGTGGGTTACACGCGCGAGGAAATCGTCGGCAAGCACCACAGCATGTTTGTGGAGCCCGCTTACAAGCAGAGCGACGAGTATCGCAAGTTCTGGGCGAAGCTGGCCGAAGGAAAATTCGACAGCGGCCAGTACAAGCGCCTGGGCAAGGACGGCAAGGTGGTGTGGATCCAAGCCTCCTACAACCCGATCTTCGATGCCACCGGCAAGCCCATCAAGGTGGTGAAGTTCGCCCAGGACATCACCGCGCAGATCGAGGCCATGGCGCTGGATCAGGCCGTGGCCGAAATGAAACAACTGGTGCAGGGCGCCTTGAGTGGCGATCTCTCGGGCCGCATCCCCACCGAAGGCAAGAAGGGCGATGTGCTCACCTTGAGCAGTAGCGTCAACCAGCTGGTGGACGAGATGGAGAAGATCGTTGCTCGCATGCGCGACTCGGCGGTGTTGGTCACCACGGCCGCCAAGGAGATCTCCTCCGGCAATACAGACCTCTCGAGCCGCACGGAAGAGCAGGCCTCCAGCCTGGAGGAAACCGCCTCCGCCATGGAGGAACTCACCTCCACCGTGAAGCAGAACGCCGAGAACGCGCGGCAGGCCAATCAACTGGCGGCCGGCGCCTCGGATGTGGCGGTGCGGGGTGGTGAGGTAGTGCGCCAGGTAGTTTCGACCATGGGCGCCATTTCCGCCAGCAGCAAGAAGATTGCCGACATCATCTCGGTGATCGATGGCATCGCATTCCAGACCAACATCCTGGCGCTCAACGCGGCGGTCGAAGCAGCCCGCGCGGGCGAGCAGGGCCGCGGCTTCGCGGTGGTGGCCACGGAAGTGCGCAATCTCGCCCAACGCAGCGCCACGGCCGCCAAGGAGATCAAGGACCTCATTGGCGACTCGGTGGCCAAGGTGGATTCCGGCTCCAGGCTGGTGGACGAGGCCGGCAAGACCATGGACGAGATCGTTGCGTCCGTGAAGAAAGTCACCGGCATCATGGCCGAGATCGCCGACGCCTCCCTGGAACAGAGCCGCGGTATCGAGCAGGTGAACGAGGCCATCACCCAGGTGGATGACGTCACCCAGCAGAACGCCGCCCTGGTGGAGCAGGCCGCCGCCGCGGCCGAGAGCCTGGAGGAGCAGGCCCGGTCGCTTGCCGAGGCCGTGTCGCGCTATCGCCTTAGCACCGCGGCCGCAGCCATGGCGGAGGCCTCCGCCGATGCAGATGCCCAGGGCGGCTGGGAAGGCGAGGAGCGCCGTGGACCGGATCGCGCCAGGAACGTCACCCGGTTGGGGAAAAAGCCCGCTGCCAAGGCGCCAGCGCCCTCGGGCGGGCGGGCAACCGCTGCCGGCAAGACGGCCAAGGTGGCTGGAGGCGACGATGACTGGCAAGACTTCTGAGCGCTGCCAGGCTTGTCGCGTTCCACCACCCATCTCACGCAGGAACACACCATGACGCCACAGCAATTCAACGGCTCTCGCGCCGCCGCGGCCGAGCGCAACCCCGGAGTAACCGGGGAGTTCCTCACCTTCCGCCTCGGGCAGGAGGAGTACGGCATCGAGATCCTCAAGGTGCAGGAGATCCGCGGTTACGAGGCCGTCACCGCCATCGCGCGCGCGCCGGACTTCATCAAGGGGGTCATCAACCTGCGCGGGGTGATCGTGCCGATCATCGACTTGCGCATCAAGTTCGAGGTGGGGCAGGCCAATTACGACCAGTTCACGGTGGTGATTGTGCTTAACCTCGGCAACCGCGTGGTGGGCATCGTGGTGGACTCCGTGTCCGACGTAATGACGCTGCAACCTGAGCAGATCAAGCCCGCGCCGGCGTTCGCCGCGAGCTTCGACACGGGTTACCTGACGGGCATCGGGTCGGTGGACCAGCGCATGCTGATCCTGGTGGACATCGAGCGCCTGATGTTGTCCTCGGACATGGCGCTCATGGACGAGGTCCTGGCCGCTTGAGCGGCAAGCGCTGACTCATTTCCGGTCGTTCTCACGGGCTACACGTCGCTTCCCAGCGGCATGCAGCCCGTGCCTTTTTGTGGTGCGGGAGCCCCCCGAAACAGCGCCGTCGCCGCTCCGCCTTGGTGCGCGCTGCGCGCCATCACGGTGCGCTGGGCCGGTGATTCAAGTCTCGGATTTCAAAGACGTAAAGACTCGGGCAGGAGCTTCGTGCGGTGCGCCGCGCAGCCTCCCCGGATCCAATTGACGAGAGCGGAAATGACCGACGAGATGACGGTGTACAAGGGGATCGCGGTTCCCCGCAGCGTGGCCTCCAGCATGAAGCACATGAGTCAGGTGGAGGAGTATCGCGAAGCGCTGCAGAAACTGCAGGCGGTATGGAACAACCTGGCGCTGCTGGGCCAACTCTCCGGCACCGGCATCGACATCAGTGAAACCCGAGCCAGCTTCGAGGACCTGTCCTCCCGCCTCCTGGCGAGCCTGGCGGGAGAATTGCGCCGCAAGACCGAGATCCACATCCGCTTTCGCGCCCAGGTGGCCATCGACATTCTGGTGCGCAACCTCTTCGAGCGCACTGCCGACATCGGATTCCTGGCCATGGACAGCGACCTGGCCGCTTTCGCGGTGAGCGCCACCGCGGACCCCGATGCCGCGGACGGCCACGTCACCCTGGCGCGCATGCGCGAATATGTGCGCAAGTACTCCGTGTACCACGACGTGATCCTCATCGGTCTCGATGGAAAGATCCTGGCGCGGTTGCAGGAGTCGCCGGTCACGCACACCCGCGATGCGCTGGTGCGCGAGGCGCTCGAAACCGAGGCTGCCTACCTGGAAACGTACCGTCCGCTGGACCTGATGCCCGGCGCGGGCGCGCAGCTGGTGTACTCCCATCGCGTCATGGCGCCCGACGGTTCCCGTCCCGTGGCCGTGCTGTGCCTGTGCTTTCGCCTTGAGGACGAGTGCGACAAGATCTTCTCCAATCTGCGCAGCGCCGCGGACTGGACGCTCATCGCGCTCATCGATAGCCAGGGGCGAGTGGTGGCCAGCAGCGATCCGCACCATGCCCCGGCGGGTGTGCGCTTCGAACAAGATGCGGGAGAGGCCACTGGCCGCTTCCGCTTCGGAGGACGCGAGTACGTGGCTGCCACCTGCGACACGGTGGGTTACCAGGGGTACATGGGCCCCGGCTGGCGCGGTCACGCCATGGTTCCCGTGGAATACGCCTTCGATTCCGACGACACCGAGTCACGTGAGGGTGTGGATGCCAGCGTGCTCGCCGCGCTGATGCGCAGCGAGCAACTGTTCGGCCAATCGCTGCGGGAAATTCCCACCCGCGCCGAGCACATTCAGGCCGATCTCACGCGGTCGGTGTGGAATGGCAACGTGCGCCAGGCGCACGAGGCCGGCAGCGCCAACAGCGTGTTCTCGCGGGCGCTGCTGTGGGAGATCGGGCGTACCGGGGCGCGCACCCGCGACGTATTCACCCGCTCCATCCGGCACCTCAACCAGACCGTGGTGTCGGCCATGCTGGACGACTGCGCTGCCCAGGCGGCGCTGGCCATCGACATCATGGATCGCAACCTCTACGAACGGGCCAACGATTGCCGCTGGTGGGCGCTCACGAGCCTGTTCCGCGATCTGCTCTCGGGCGGCGCCATCGACGCCGGGAAATGCGAGCAGATGTCCACCGTGCTCTCGGCCATCAACCGGCTCTATACCGTCTACACGGACCTGCTGCTGTTCGACCGCAGCGGTGCCGTGGTGGCGGTTTCCAACGAAACCATGCGCGCACGCCTTGGCACCCGCCTGGAGGAGGACTGGGTAGCGCGCACCCTGCGGCTGCGAGACACGCAGGACTACTGTGTGTCCGGGTTTGCCGCCTCACCGTTGTACGGTGACCGGCACACCTACATCTATTGCGCGGCCGTGCGCGGCCAGCACGGTGCCGGCAATGTGGGCGGCGTGGCGATCGTGTTCGACGGCGAGCCGCAGTTCCGCGCCATGCTGGCAGATGCCTTGCCCAGGGATGGCGGTGGCGAGGTGCGCAAGGGTTGCATCGGCCTGTTCGTGCAGCGCGACGGGCGCATCGTGGCCAGCACTGAAGAGCGCTTCGCACCGGGTGCTTCCTTCGACCTCGACACCCGCATCCGTGCGCTCGCCCCTGGGCAGGAGGTGAGCATGATCGCGAGGCTCGATGGCACTCTCTGGGCCGTGGGGGCGCGCATGTCCTCCGGGTATCGGGAATACAAATCCGAGGAAGACGCTTACCGCAACGACATCGCCGCCATCATCCTGGTGCCGCTTGGCGATGCTCTGGCGGCGGCGCGCGGCGCCGGTGCGCGCGGCAGTGAAGACGCCGGCCAATGGTCATGGCCGCGCCCGGAAACCGAGGATGCGCGCATCGAGGTGGCCACCTTCTATGTGGGCGAGGGCTGGTACGGATTGCCCACGCAAACCGTGGAAACAGCCATCGGTCTGGAGCACTTCACCCGCCTGCCCGGGCTCGCAGCCCGCGGCGTGGCGGGTCTCACGGTCTACGGCCACGCGTCGATTCCCGTCTACGATCTGCCGGAGTGGCGTGGCAAGGCGCCGGGGGCGGAGCCGGCGGCGCAGCAGATCATCGTCATGCGCCCTGAGGACGGCCGCCAGACCTTCGGCGTATTGGTGGATGCCCTGGGCGACATTCCGGAACTGGCGCGGGCGCTGGTGCGCCCGGTGCCCATGATGGGCACCGGGATGGTGGAACTGCTCGATGGCGTGCTCACGCCGCGCTCCGAAAAGCCTGGCGCGGAGGTCCCGATGCTGCTGCTCGTGTCCCCGGAGCGTCTGCGCGCCCGGGTGCTGGGTACCGAACCGCTGCAGGAGTTGGCGCCGGCCGCCTGATGTGGAGTTGCGCGCCGCCGCCGGTTAACCGTGCGCCACCGTGCGCCGGGTACGCAGCCCGTCCACCGAGTAGATCACCAGCGCCAGCCAGATGGCGCCATAGCCCAGGGCGCGGTTGACACCGAAGGGCTCGCCGAACCAGGCGATGGCCATCACCAGTTGCATGCTTGGTCCGAGGTACTGGATAAGCCCGAGGGTGGACAGGCGGATGCGCCGCGCCGCGGCGGCGAACAGCAGCAGCGGCACGGCGGTCACCGGGCCCGAGGCCGCCAGCAGCAGCCAGGTGCCCATGGTCCCAGCCGAGGCCGTCTCCTGCCCGTGAGTTCCCGCCCACGCGAGCCAGGCCACGGCCACGGGAACCATCAGCAACGTCTCCGCCGCCAGGCCCTCCACCGCGCCGAGCGCGGCGGTCTTGCGCAGCAGGGCGTAGAAGCCGAAGCTCAGCCCCAGGGTCAGACCGATCCACGGCAGTTTGCCGGCCTGAAGCGTGAGCCACAGCACGCCACCCGCGGCGATGGCCACCGCGATCCACTGCACCCGCCGCAGGCGTTCGTGCAGCACCAACGCGCCCAGCATCACGTTCACCAGCGGGTTCATGAAATAGCCCAGGGTGGCGTCGATGACGCGATCGGTGGTGGCGGCCAGGATGTACACGCCCCAGTTGACGGACACCATCAGGGCGCTCAGCGCAAAGGTTGCCAGCACCCGCGGGCACGTGGCCAGCGTACGCAGCCAGCTCCAGTTGCGCTGCACCGCCAGGATCGCCAGCACGAAGGCCAGCGTCCACAGCACGCGATGGGCGAGGATCTCCAGCGGCGGCACGTGCGCCACCGCGCGGAAAAACAGCGGGAACAGGCCCCACAGCAAGTAGGCGCCAAGGCCGAAGGCGATGCCGGCGTTCACTGCGTTCTCGGCATGGCGGGGGCGGCGTGCATGGGCCGTGCATCATGCCAGAGAAGCGCGGCTGCGGACCTCAGCGCGGGCTCGCCTCTTCCGCTCGGGCCGGGCGCAGGCTAACCAACGTCACCCCCGCCAGCACCAGGGCCGCGCCGCACAGTTGCGGCGCGTCCAGGTGCTCGCCCAGGAACATGGCCCCCAGGGCCAGAGTCACCACCGGTCCCACGGAGCCCACCAGCGCGGCGTGGTTGGCGCCCACCCGGCGCAGCCCTTCGGAGAGAAACAGCGCCGGCAGCACGGTGGCCACCACCGCCAGCGTCAGCGACAGGCTGTACACCGGCGCGGGCAGCGCCAACGCCGACAGGCGGTGGGTGAAGAGGAACTGCGCCAGCGCGAACACGGTGGATACCAGCATCGCCCAGGCGGTGAAGCGCATGGCGCCCACCCGCGGCACGATGCGGCTGGAGAACACCAGGTAAAACGAATAGACCACGGCGCTCGCGAACACCAGGCCTGCGCCCAGGGCCAGATGCTCGGCGCGTTCGGCGCGCGACCACTGGCCGGCGAATACCAGCCCGATGCCCGCGTAGGAGAGCAGCAGCGCCAGCCCGTGGCGGCTGCGCACCGGCGTACCCAGCAGCCACGCCGACAGCAGCACCACGATGGTGGGGTACAGAAACAGCACCAGGCGCTCGAAGCTCGCTGACACGTACTGCAGGCCCAGGAAATCCAGCAGCGAGGCGAGGTAGTAACCCACGAAGCCCATGGCCACCACATGCAGCCAGTCGCGGCGCGTCATCGGTTGTGGCGGCGCGCGCCGCGCGGCCCACCAGGCCATGAGCAGGAAGAACGGCGCCGAGAACAGCATGCGCAGCGCGAACACCGTGATGGCATCCACTCCGTGGCCATAGGCGATCTTGATGAGCACCGCCTTGATGGAAAACCCCACCGCCGACAGGAACACCAGCACCGTCCCCACCAGGGAGGGGTGGCCGCCCGGCGCGGCCTCGGGACTGGCCGCCGCCACGCCCTTCAGCGCCGCCGGCGGGAGGTGGTGCCGCCCAGGATAGAGCCGAGCACGCCGCGCACGATCTCCCGGCCCACGGCCGAGCCCACTGAGCGCGCCGCGCTCTTGGCAGCAGCGTCGAACACGCCCGGCGTGTGGCCGCCGCGGGGCCCGGTGCGGCCGAACAGGATGTCGCTCAGCCCGCCGAACAGGCCGCCATCGCCAGCGGGGGCCGCGTCCTTCGCCGAAGCCGGGCCGCCGGCCGCCGCACCGGCGGTCTGTCCATCACCGCGGCCACGCAGCATCTCGTAGGCCGATTCCCGGTCCACCGCCTTCTCGTAATGGCCAAACAGGGCCGAGGCCCGGATCACCGCCTGCCGCTCCTCGGCGCTGACCGGGCCGAGGCGGCTGCGGGGCGGGCAGACGAAGGCGCGCTCCACCATCTCCGGGCGGCCCTTTTCGTCCAGAAAGGACACCAGCGCCTCGCCCACGCCCAGCTCGGTGATGGCCTTCTCGGTGTCGAGGGCGGGATTGGCGCGCATGGTGGTGGCTGCTGTCTTGACGGCCTTCTGGTCGCGGGGCGTGAAGGCGCGCAGCGCGTGCTGCACGCGATTGCCCAGCTGGCCGAGCACCTTCTCGGGCACGTCCAGCGGGTTCTGGGTGACGAAGAACACGCCCACGCCCTTGGAGCGGATCAGGCGCACCACCTGTTCGATCTTGTCCAGCAGCGCATCGGGGGCGTCGTCGAACAGCAGGTGCGCCTCGTCGAAGAAGAACACCAGCTTCGGCTTGGGCGCGTCGCCCACCTCGGGCAGGCGCTCGAACAGCTCGGAGAGCAGCCACAGCAGGAAGGTGGCGTAGAGCTTGGGCGAGTGCATCAGCCGGTCGGCGGCGAGGATGTTGATAACCCCGAGCCCCCCGGCGCCGGTCTGCATCAGATCGTCCAGGTCCAGGGCCGGCTCGCCGAACAGCCGCTCCGCGCCCTGCTGTTCGAGTTCCAGCAGGCCGCGCTGGATGGCGCCGATGGAGGCAGTGGAGATGTTGCCGTACTCGGTGGTGAAGCTCTTGGCGTTCTCACCGGTGAACTGGATCATGGCCCGCAGGTCCTTCAGGTCCAGCAGCAGCAGCCCCTTGTCATCGGCAATGCGGAAGGCCAGCGTCAGCACGCCCTGCTGCACGTCGTTGAGGCCCAGCAGCCGCCCGAGCAGCAGCGGCCCCATCTCCGAGATGGTGGCGCGCACGGGATGGCCCTGTTCGCCATACACGTCCCAGAAGGCCACCGGGAAGCCGGAGAACTGCAGGTCGGCCATGCCCAGTTTCCCGGCGCGCTCCTTCAATTTCGGGTTCCATGCGCCGGGTTGCGACAGGCCCGACAGGTCGCCCTTCACGTCGGCCATGAACACCGGCACGCCGGCCAGCGAGAACTCCTCGGCCATGCGCTGCAGCGTCACGGTCTTGCCCGTGCCGGTGGCGCCGGTGATCAGGCCATGCCGGTTCGCCAGGCCCGGCAAGATGTTCAGATCGCGCGCGGCCTTGGCGATCAGCAGGGGTTGCGGCATGGCGGGCTCCGTGACGGCAATGTAAGATTCTGAAAATTATATCAATCCAGTTTCAGAGGACGTCATGGCAGGGCATAGCAAGTGGGCCAACATCAAGCACAAGAAGGCCGCCGCCGACGCCAAGCGCGGCAAGATTTTCACGCGACTCATCAAGGAAGTGACCGTGGCCGCCCGGCTGGGCGGCGGTGATGCCGGCTCCAACCCGCGGCTTCGCCTGGCCATCGACAAGGCCCGCGAGCAGAACATGCCCAAGGACACCATCGAGAACGCCATCAAGCGCGGCACCGGTGCGCTCGAAGGCGTCAACTACGAGGAGGTGCGCTACGAGGGCTACGGCATCGGCGGAGTGGCGGTGATCGTGGACTGCATGACCGACAACCGCACCCGCACCGTGGCCGACGTGCGCCACGCCTTCGCCAAGCACGGCGGCAACCTGGGCACCGATGGCTCTGTGGCTTTCCTGTTCAAGCACTGCGGCCAGCTGGTGCTGGAGCCGGGCGCCTCCGAGGACCAGGTCATGGAGGTGGCCCTCGAGGCGGGCGCCGAGGACGTGGTGAGCAACGACGACGGCTCCATCGAGGTGCTCACCGCCCCGAACAACGATTTCGTGGCGGTGAAAGAGGCGCTCCAGAAGGCCGGCCTCAAGCCCGCCTTTGCCGAGATCACCATGCGCCCCGGCTCCGAGACCGCGCTCGCGGGCGATGATGCCGCCAGGATGCAGAAGCTGCTCGACGCGCTGGAGTCGCTGGACGACGTGCAGGAGGTCTACACCAACGCCGCCATGGACGAGGCGTGAGAGGCGCGCCGTGCGCATTCTCGGCATCGACCCCGGGCTGCGCATTACCGGCTACGGCATCGTGGGCCTGGAGGGGCGCAAGCTCGCCTACGTCACCAGCGGGCGCATCCGCACCGACGACACCGCCAGCCTGCCCGAGCGCATCAAGTCCATTCTCGACGGGCTCGCTCAGGTCATCGAGCAGGGCGGGCCCGAGCAGGTGGCCGTGGAGCAGGTGTTCGTGAACGTCAATGCCCAGGCCACCCTCAAGCTCGGTCAGGCGCGCGGCGCGGCGGTGTGCGCCGCCGTCTCGCGCGGATTGCCGGTGCACGAGTACACCGCCTTGCAGGTGAAGCAGGCGGTGGTGGGCAACGGCCACGCGCGCAAGGAGCAGGTGCAGGAGATGGTGCGCCGGCTGCTGGCGCTACCCGGCCTGCCCGGCGCCGATGCCGCCGACGCGCTGGCCTGCGCCATCTGTCATGCCCATGGCGGCCTTGGCCTGGGTTCCCTGGCCACGGCGGGCTATCGCGTGCGTGGCGGGAGGCTGGTGTGATCTCACGCCTTGCCGGCCGGCTGGTGGAGAAGTCTCCGCCGGCCATCGTGGTGGAGGTGCAGGGCGTGGGCTACGAGCTGGACGTGCCCATGAGCACCTTCTACCAGCTTCCGGCCATCGGCCAGGAGGTGCGTCTGTTCACCCATCTGGTGGTGCGCGAGGATGCGCACTTGCTGTTCGGTTTCGCCACCGAGTCCGAGCGCCAGGTGTTCCGCCAGTTGCTCAGGATCACCGGCGTCGGCACGCGCACGGCGCTGGCGCTGCTCTCGGGGCTGTCGGTGGACGAGTTGTACGCCGCCATCGGCCAGCAGGACAGCGCTCGCCTGACGCGCGTGCCAGGCATCGGCAAGAAAACCGCTGAGCGCTTGGTGCTCGAGCTGAAGGACAAGCTTTCCTTCGCGCCCGGGGTGGCGCTGGCCGGTGGCGGCGCGGTGCCGGCGGGCAGCGATGCCCTCAATGCCCTGCTGGCCCTGGGCTACAACGACAAGGAGGCGCGTGCTGCCCTGGGCCGCATCGAGCCCGGGCTGGCCGTGCCCGACGCCATCCGCCAGGCCCTGCGGCTGCTCTCCAAGGTGTGACCATGAGAACGATCCTGCGCCAGGGAGCCGCGGGCTTGCGCGTCTTGTGGACCGGGCTGGCGGCGCTGCTGCTGGCGGCGGCACCCGCGAGCCGCGCCGAGGGAGACACCGCCATGCGTATCGCAGCCCTGCACGGCGATGCGCTCGCCCGCGCCTGGGGCCGCATCTACCTGCGCCAGAGCGCCGCCGCCCTGGCCCGTGGCCACCTTGCTTCGGCGGGGCGCGAGGAAAAACTCGGCCCGCGCTGGACGCCCGCCGCGCCCGAGTGGCAGGCTGCCGAGGCTGCCATGGTGGGGGCCATGCTGACCGCCGCCGAGGCTGGCAGCGGCGAGACCGAGGCGCTGGCCTGGTGGCGCGACACCTGGGCCGCCCAGACGCGCGCCGTGCTCTCGGGCGGAGAGCAACAGTGGATTCTCGACACCCTCACGAGCCCGCCCGGCCCCTACCTGGCGGCCACCATGGATTGGTTCGTGGGCGAACTGGTGATGACCCGTCTCACCTTCACCGATCGCGCCCGCCTCGACCGTCCTGGCGCCGAGGTGGACCGCGCGCTGCTGCAAAGCGTTGCCGCACCCCTGCTGGAGAAGATCCGCTACGACTTCTCCGCGGACCCGCGGGCCGAGCTGTTCATCTGGACCGATCCGGGCCGGAAGTATTTCCGCGAGGTGTCATTTCGCGTGGTGGCTGCCGCCAACGCCCGCATGGACACCGCGCAGGCGCGCATCTCGCCGGCATTCGCCGCCGCCGCGGCCCTGGCGGAGCCCCATATCGCAGCCTTCCGGCAGCGGTGAGGGTGTCGCGCCCGCGGCCGCGTCTATAATTTTGTGACGATCAACCAGCGCGCGCGGCCTGCGCCGGCGGCGCGTTCAAACTTCCGATCCTTCCCCATGTCCCTCGCCTATGCCTCGCGCGTGCTGCTGTGCGCCGCCACCCTTGCAGCATCGCTCCTCTGCGCGCCGGCCCACGCCGATGCGCGAGCCTCCGCCGCCTCCATGCTCTCCGCCCATACCTGGCGCACCACCGTGGCCCTGGGCGATCGCTACCTCAAGCAGCAGGCGGTGTTGGCGGTGCGCGCCGAACTGGCCGCCCGCGGCCGGGCACAGGGGCTCGGCAAGGCCTGGCGCATGGGCGACAGCCATTGGGATGCGGCCGAGGCCGAAATGGTGGAATCGCTCATGCCGCGGCTGCGCGCCGAGTGGAGCTCGCTGGAGTGGCTCGCGCCCGAGTGGTCCGGCATGGCGCTGGCGAGCTTCACCCCCGCCGAACTGGATGCCATCGCAGCCCATCTGTCCACCGACGTGGGCCGCAAGCAGGCCAAGATTCTCGACCAGAACGTGGCGTTTCACGTGGGCGGCGCCCTCACCATGTCGGGCAAGCTGATCGACGGCTTCCGCGGCACCGAAGAGGAGCAAAGGACGCTTACCTACGTGTACGCCGAAGAAGACCGCGCCATGCGCTTCTCCGCCGCCGGCAGCGACAACATGGAGGGCCAGCGCTTTGCCCTGTCCGACCTCGGTGCTAAATACCAGAAAGCGTTGGTGATCAAGGTCACCGGCATCTTCTCGGCCCGCATGGACCGGGTGGCATCCGCCTTGCCCGAGGCGGCGCGCGCGCAGTCGGCCCTGGCCGACGGCTACCTGGCGCGTTTCCGGGCGGCCAATCCCGGTTGATGCGCCCGCGCCGATGCTCGAAACCGACCGCCTGATCGCCCCGGCCGCCAGGGGCCCCCAGGAGGAGGTTATCGAGCGCGCCCTGCGCCCGCGCCAGCTCGAGGAGTATGTGGGCCAGGAAAAAATCCGCGGCCAGCTCTCCATCTTCATCGAGGCCGCCCGCAATCGCGGCGAGCCGCTCGATCACGTGCTGTTGTTCGGCCCGCCCGGTCTGGGCAAGACCACCCTCGCGCACATCGTGGCCCGCGAGATGGGCGTGGGCCTGCGCCAGACCTCCGGGCCGGTGCTGGAGCGCGCCGGCGACCTGGCGGCGCTGCTCACCAACCTCGAACCCAACGACGTGCTGTTCATCGACGAGATCCATCGCCTCTCCCCGGTGGTGGAGGAAGTGCTCTACCCGGCACTCGAGGACTACCAGATCGACATCATGATCGGCGAGGGCCCGGCGGCGCGCTCCGTGAAGCTCGACCTGCCCCCCTTCACCCTGGTGGGCGCCACCACTCGCGCCGGCATGCTCACCAACCCGCTGCGCGACCGCTTCGGGATCGTTTCGCGGCTGGAGTTCTACAGCGCCGCCGAGCTCACCCGCATCGTGCTGCGATCGGCTGGGTTGCTGGAGGCCGACATCGCCGAGGACGGCGCTTTTGAGATTGCCGCGCGCTCGCGCGGCACCCCGCGCATCGCCAACCGGCTGCTGCGCCGCGTGCGCGACTACGCCCAGGTCAAGGCCGGCGGGCGTATCACCCGCGACGTGGCCGACGCGGCGCTCGCCATGCTCGACGTGGACGCCGCCGGCCTGGATGTGATGGACCGCAAGCTGCTGCTGGCCGTGATGGAAAAGTTCTCCGGCGGCCCCGTGGGTGTGGACAATCTCGCCGCTGCCATCGGCGAGGAGCGCGACACCATCGAGGACGTGCTCGAGCCCTTTCTCATCCAGCAGGGCTACCTGCAGCGCACCCCGCGCGGCCGCATGGCCACGGCCACGGCGTGGCGGCACTTCGGCCTCGCGGCGCCTGCGGTGGCGGGCACTGCCGACCTGTGGGCGGGCCGCGCCGAGTGACCATGGTGCATCCCTTGCCAAACGCATGCCCGGCGCCCTGAAGCCCCCGGCGGGGGCGCGCCGCTTCGCCGTGCCGGTGCGCGTGTACTACCAGGACACCGATGCCGGCGGCATCGTGTTCCACGCCACCTACCTGGATTTTCTCGAGCGCGCCCGCATGGAATGGCTGCGCACCCTGGGCTGCCCGGCCTCGCGCCTGGTGGCCGAAGAGGGCTGCCTGTTCATCGTGCGCGCCCTGCGGCTGGAGTATCTGCGTCCGGCGCTGCTCGACGAACTGCTCGACGCCACTCTGGCGGTGACGGCCGTGGGCGGCGCGCAATTCACGCTGCACCAGACGGTGTCGGGCAGTGAGGATTGCATGCGCGCAGAAGTGAATCTTGCCTGTGTGTCGGCGTCCAGACTGCGCCCCGTGCGCCTGCCCGCCCGGCTGCGCACCGCCCTCCTCGATTGGTTGCCCAACCCAAGCGCGAACCCGCAATGAACGCCACCACCGACCTGTCCATTCTCCACCTGGTGGCCAACGCCAGCCTGATCGTGCAGCTCGTCATGGCGCTGCTTGCCACGCTGTCCTTCCTGTCCTGGTGGTTCATCTTCCACAAGCTGTTCCAGCTGCGCGCCGCGCGCCGGCAGACCGAGGAATTCGAGCGCCGCTTCCGCTCCTCCCAGAGCGGGCAGGACCTCAACGCCTTGCTGCAGGACGCCGCCAGCCACGGCGAGCATGCCGGAAGCCTCGAGAAAATCTGCCTGGCCGGCAGCCGCGAATTCCTCCGCCTGCGGCGCCAGTCGGGCCAGAGCACTGCCACCATCATGGATGGCGCCCGCCGCGCCATGCGCGCCACCTGGCAGCGTGAGATGGACGAGCTCGAATCGCACCTCAACTTCCTCGCCACCGTGGGCTCGGTGAGCCCCTACGTGGGGCTGTTCGGCACGGTGTGGGGGATCATGAATTCGTTCCGCGGCCTCGCCAACGTGAGCCAGGCCACCCTGGCCGCCGTGGCGCCGGGCATCGCCGAGGCGCTGGTGGCCACGGCCATCGGGTTGTTCGCTGCCATCCCCGCCGTCATCGCCTTCAACCACCACGTGCGCGACGTGGACCGGCTGGCCTCGCGCTTCGAGAGCTTCATGGAAGAGTTCTCCAACGTGCTGCAGCGCCAGTCGGCTAGCAACTAGGGGGCGCGCCATGGACACCTCGCGCCGCTCGCGCTCGCGGGTGATGAGCCAGATCAACGTGGTGCCCTACATTGACGTGATGCTGGTGCTGCTGGTGATATTCATGGTCACCGCGCCCATGATCAACACTGGCCAGGTGGATCTGCCCCAGGTGGGCAAGTCATCGGCCGCGCCCGCCCAGCCCATCGAGGTCCGCGTTCTGGGGGGCAATCAGGTGGCGCTGCGCGATGGCAGCACGGCCTCCGAGCGGCGGGTGAACCTCGATGAGCTCGGCGCGATCGTCAAGCAAGGCCAGAGCCAAACCCCGGGCGAGACGCGGCCAGTGGTGATCGCTGCCGATCAGCGGGTGGAATACGGCAAGGTGATGGAGGTGATGGACCAATTGCAGATGGCCGGCGTGCAGCGCATCGGCCTGCTCACAAAGGCCAAGGGCGGTAACTGATGCAGGCCGTGCAACGGCCCGGCTATCTGCTCTCCGCGGCCCTGGCCGCCGCAGTCCACCTGCTCTTTGCCGTGTTCCTGGTGCTTGGCCTGGCCTGGCAAACCAAGCCGCCCGAGCGCGTGGAAGTGGAATTGGTGGCGGCGCTTCCCAACAGCCCGCGTGTCCCCGTGGCTGCCCCGCCGCCACCCATGCTGGAACCGGCGCCCGAGCCCGAACCCGCCCCGCCTGAGCCCAAGCCGGCCCCGCCAGAGCCCCCGCCCCCGGCGCCGGTGCCCAAGCCCGCACCGCCGGTCCCGAAACCCCCGCCGCCTGCCGCCCAGGTGCGTCCCGCGCCCGAGCCACCGGTGGCCAGACCCGACATCGCCGTGCGGGAAAGACGCGAGCGGGAGCGGAAACTTCAGGAGCGCAAAGCTGCCGAAGTGCGGGACAAAGAACAGCAGCGCAAGGCCGAAGAGGCGCAACGCAAGGAGCAGGTGCGTCAGCGCGCGGAAGCGGCCCGGATGGCCGAGGAAGAGCGTCGGCGGCAGGAAGAGGCGCGCCGCGCGGAGGAGGCAAAACGCCGCGCCGACGACGCGCGGCGCCAGGAAGAGAGTCGACAAGCTTTTCTTGCCCAGCAACGAGCCATCGACGAAGCGCGCCGCGCGCGCGAGCGCGTCGAGGCCGAAAAGCGCGCCGCTGCCCAGGCGGCGGCAACGGCGCAGAAGGTCATCGACGAGTACACGGCCCGGATTCGCAACGCCATCCGGGAAAAAGTTGTAGTGCCCCCGGGCATCGTTGGCAACCCTCAGGCGGAGTTCGAAGTGAAATTGCTGAAGAACGGAACCGTTGCCACCGTCCGGCTGGTGCGCGCCAGCGGTTCGAACGCCTATGACCGCGAAGTGGAGCGGGCCATCGAGCTTGCCCAGCCTTTGCCTGTGCCCGACGACCCGGAGCTGTTCGCCCAGATGCGCGATCTCAGGCTGCTGTTCCGGCCGCGGGACTGAAGCCCCGCCAGCCTATAATTTCATCATGTCCGAGAAGCCGATTTCGTGGATGCGCCGCAGCCTGATCCAAGGCGCCGGTGCAAGCGCCGCCCTGGCCCTGACGCCAGCGTCCAGGGCCGCTCTCACCATCGAGATCGTGGGCGGCAGCGGGCGCGAAATTCCCATCACGGTCCTGCCCTTCGTCAATCAGGATCGCCATGCCGACAGGGTGAGCGAGATCGTGCTCGCCGACCTGCTCAGGAGCGGCTTGTTCCGCGAGAAATCCGCTGGCTGGATGCCGCGCTTTCCTTCCGAGCCGGAGGAGGTGGACTGGTTCAATTTCGGCAATCGCGGCGTGGAGAATCTGGTCATGGGCATCATTGCCGAGCGCCCGGACGGCCGCGTGGCCGTGCGCTTCCGGCTCATGGACGCCTTCAAGAAAACGCAGCGCATCGGCTTCAGCTATATGGTGCCCGCAAGCCAGTTGCGCGGTACCGCTCATCGCATTGCCGACACCATCTACGAAGAGCTCACGGGCGAGGCGGGCGTGTTCTCCACCCGCATCTGCTACGTGGTGCGCGCCCGTGATCGCTTCGAACTGCACGTGGCCGACGCCGATGGCGCCAATGCGGATTTCATCTTTGCCCATCCCGAGCCCATCGTCTCTCCAGCGTGGTCGCCGGACGGTTCCCGAATCGCCTATGTGTCTTTCGAACGCCGCAAACCCATGGTATTCGTGCACAGCGTCGCCGATGCGAGCAGGCGGGTGCTGGCCAATTTCGACGGCGCCAACAGTTCGCCGGCGTGGGCGCCGGATGGCGATCGTCTGTCGCTTACCCTGTCGCGCGACGGGGTTGCCCAGGTCTACACCATGCGCGCCGATGGCAGCGAGCTTGCCCGCCTTACCAATTCGTCTGGCATCGACACCGAGGCCCACTGGTCTCCCGACGGGCGTTCGCTGCTGTTCACCTCCGACCGCGGCGGCAGCCCGCAGATCTACCGCATGTCCGCCAGCGGCGGCGGTGCCGAGCGCATCACCTTCGAAGGCAACTACAACGTCACGCCGCGCTGGTCGCCGGATGGCCGCAGCTTCTGCTTCATCCAGCGCAATTCCGGCCGCTACAACGTGGCCATCCAGGACGTGGGTAGCCGCAACGCGCAACTACTCACCGACGGCCGCAACGACTCCTCTCCCACCTTTTCCCCCAACGGCCGCATGATCCTCTACGCTTCCGAACTCAACGGGCGTGGCATTCTCGCGGCTGTATCGCGTGATGGCCGGATCAAGCAGCGCCTCTCCGATTCGAGCGGTAGCGTGCGCGAGCCGGCCTGGGGGCCGATGTTGAAACCCCGCTGAAACCCACCGAGGAACCTGCCATGATCAAACGAATCCTGCTGCTGTCGATGCTGGCGCTGCTGGCCGCCGGTTGCGCAAACCAGGACATCAAGGAGCAAAGCAAGGCCAACGTGGAGCAGCGCGACCTGCTTGAGGCGCAGCGCAAGAAAGAGGCTGAGGAGCGCCGTGTGGCCGCCGCCCAGCGCGAGCAGGAAGAGCTCAACCGCCGCCTGCGCGAGGAAGAGGAGCGCCGCCGCCGCGAGCAGGCAGCCGCTGAGGTTAAACCACTACCCGGCGGCAGCGAGTCCGGCCGGCCGCTCACCGATGCGGCCACCCAGCTGCGTGACCCTTCGAGCCCGCTCTCCAAGCGCAGCATCTTCTACGATTTCGACAAGTTCGAGATCGCTGGCGAGTACCGTGATCTCGTCGATCTGCATGCCCGCTTCCTGATTGACAACCCCAAATACAATCTGCGCATCGAGGGCCACTGCGACGACCGTGGCTCCACCGAGTACAACCTCGCCCTCGGGCAGCGGCGCGCTGACGGCGTCAAGCGCGCCATGGTGCTGCTGGGCGTGCCCGCAGGCCGCATCGAGGCCGTGAGTTACGGCGAAGAGAAGCCCAAGGCGCTTGGCAAGGACGAGGACTCCTACGCCGAGAATCGTCGCAGCGACCTCATCTACCCGGACGTGGACAAGTAATCGCGCGGGTTTGACAACCGTGTTGCGTGTCTCGTCCACCGCCTCGCTGGCGCTGCTGCTGGCGGTATCGTCTCCCGCCTGGGCGCAGCAACCCGCCGCGCCCAAGCCTGCGGCTGTGCCGAGCGAAAACCGCGTGCTGCTCGATCTATCCGGGCAGATCGACGCGCTCGGCCGCCAGGTGCGGGAATTGCGCGGTGCTATCGAGGAAACCGGCAATCGCGTGGAGGTGTTCAAGGATCGCCAGGACAAGTCCGAGCGCCGCCAGAGCGATCTCTACAACGACCTGGACGGGCGTGCGCGCCGGATCGAGCAACTCGCCAAGGAAGATGCCGAAGCACGCAAGAAGCTCGCTGCGCAGCTTGCCGAAGTGGAGGGCCGCCTCAAGAAGCTCGAAGCCGCCGCCCAGGCGGCCAGCCCGGCTTCGGCCCAGCAGTTTTCCGACCTGGATGCCCGGCTGAAAAAGCTCGAAGGTGCCGGTGGCAGCACCAACGCCGTCGTTGACATCGATGCCCGCCTCAAGAAACTCGAAGCCGCTGGTGGCGCGGCGGCCAGCCTTTCGCAACTGGGCGAGTTGGATCTTCGTTTGCGGAAGCTCGAATCAGCGGCGATACCTTCGCCCGTGATCGCGGCGGTACCGCCGCCCGGCGCGGCTTCAGCGCCCGCCAGTGTGACTGCCCCCCCCGTGCGGGAATCAGAAGCGGCCCGCATGGCCTACGATGCGGCCCTTGCCAAGCACCGGGCGGGCGACTCCCAGGGCGCGGTGAACGATTTCGACGCCTTCCTGAGCACCTACAAGCTCCATGAGCTGACGCCCAACGCCCAGTATTGGCTGGGCGAAGCCTATTTCCGGCTGAAGAAATATCCCAACGCCATTGCGGCATTGCAGAAGCTGCTGGTGAGCTATCCCGAAACCAACAAGGTGCCAGACGCCATGGTGGTTCTCGCCAATGCACAGAGCGAGTCGGGTGACACCGTCGGCGCCCGCCGCACCCTCGAAGAACTCATCGCCAAACATCCGTTGACCGACGCTGCCGAGAAAGCCCGGCAACGGCTCGTCAGGCTCAAATAGGCGCTCGCTGCGAGCGCGCGTTAAAACAATCGCTTGCGATTCGCACCCAGGCGTTCTTGCGTTGACACCCCTGGGGTCGGCCAATAGAATGCGCGTCTTTTTTCGACGGGTGGTTAGCTCAGTCGGTAGAGCAGCGGACTTTTAATCCGTTGGTCGGGAGTTCGAGCCTCCCACCACCTACCAACACCCTGCCGCTTCCCTCGGGTCGTTAGCTCAGCTGGTAGAGCAGCGGACTCTTAATCCGTTGGTCGAAGGTTCGAATCCTTCACGGCCCACCAATTCCCTGTTTGTTCGCCTGGCCTACGCCAGCTGTGGTGTAATCCGTGCATCCGAAATCGTCCGCGCCCGTGCGTGGTCGCTGAACCTGTGCAGCCACACGCCGCTTCTCTTCACCGTCTTCGCGCCCTGCTGCTGCTGGTGCTTCTGGTGCCGTTGCAGTGTGTGGCGCCGCTGCTGCACGCCCATGCGTTGGATGACCCGGCGCGCGTGGTGTCCAGTTCGGTGCACCTGCCTGGGCTCGAGGCGCTCGACCGGTCGCGCGCCACCGCGCCTGAGCTGCGCGAGCGCAGTTTCCCTCTCATCGAGGAAGCCGATCTCGGCCGCCGCAACGTGGCCGGGGTCGCGCTGCCGCCCGATCTGCCGCAGGTTCGTGCGCTGCTGTTCCCGGTGCATGCAATCCCTGCCCGGTCTACCACCTTGGTGCGCACCGGTATTGCTGGCTGTCCACCGCCGCCCTCCCGGGCACCCCCCTCGCTCCAGCAGTCCTGACCCGTTGGCCAGGCCGCTTTTCGCGGCCCGCGCCCCTTCACGAGTCTGCCCCGATCGCCTGGCGATTCGAGGGCGGGAGTCCGTCGGTCACGGCCGATGCACTCTTGCTCTCAAGGGGCGCTGCATGCGCCCTCGGGCGCATCGAGGAGCCTTCATGTCCCTCCTGTCCCGCTTCCGGCCGCTGGGCTGGACCCCTTCGAGCCTGGCCCGCGCCGCGCTGCGCGGTCTGCCCAATGTGCCCGCGCGCGTGCTGAGCGTGCGCTATCCCTTTCGCCTGCTGCGCTACTGGTTCATGCACGAGTTGCTGCGCGAGGCTGCGCGCGAGTGTTCCAAGCCCCTGGCCATCGCCGAGGTGGGTGTGGACCATGGCCAGCAACTCGCCTTCGCCCTCAACGCCGATGCGCACCCCTGGTGGCAGCGCTGGGACGCCTACGACTGCGCACCGCGCAGTGCCGAGCTTGCTGCCCGCGGCTACACCGGGATCGTCACCGTGGACCTCGAGTCGGCGGGCGCGCCCGCATTGCTGCCCCCCGAAGCCTACGACGTGGTGATTGCCTGCCATGTGCTGGAGCACCTGCATGAACCCGAGGCCGGCGTGATCCGGCTGGCGCGTATGCTCAAGCCGGGCGGAATGCTTATCGGTGGCGGCCCCGTCACACCCCATCCGGGATTGGTCTGGCGCGAGCGGCGGCTGCGCCGCACCGCACAGCCCCACGGGCACGTGAGCGTGCTCTCGCCGCGCCGCCTGCGCCGCATGGCCGTGGCCGCGGGGCTCGAGCCGCTGTTTCATTCGGGCGCTTTCCTCATGCGCAAACGCGGCTTCGTCCTGGAAGATCAAGGCTGGTGGCTGCGAGCCAATCTTGCCTTCGGTGCGTTCTTTCCAGGGTGGCCTGGCGAGATCTACTTCGCCTGGCGGCGGCCGGTCCGGCCAGCGAGCCGACGGGCGTCGCAGGCCGCTCCTGCAGCCGGTCCGCATGTGGCAGCCGCCGCGCCGGCGCTCACTCGCGCGCCAGAAGGCGGCTGAGCCGCGGTGCCTTCTATAATCTGCGCTTCTTCCGCCCCGGCGGGATGACCAGGAAAACCCGAATGCGTCTGTGCACCGTCATGCACGAAGGCCGTGAACAAGCCGCTGTGGCGCTGCCCCACGGCGTGGTGCTGGTGGCCGACATCAACGCCCGCCTCGGGCGTGCCTGGCCCACGGATCTGTTCGCGCTGATTACCCAGGGCCTGAGCGAGGCCCTGGCAGCCGACGCCTTCGCCACCGCGCGCTATCGCGACCCTGCTACGCTGCGCTACGGGCCGCTGTACCGGCACCCGCGCAAGATCTGGGGCATCGGGCTCAACTACCGCGACCACGCCGCCGACCTGAACGCCGTGTACCCCGATGAGCCCGCCTCCTTCATCAAGGGCGATCACACCATCATCGGCCCCGGCGACACCATCGAACTGCCGCCCGAGTCGCAGCGCGTCACCGCAGAGGCCGAGCTGGGCGTCATCATCGGCCGCACCTGCCGGCGCGTGTCCGAAGACCAGGCCCTCGATTTCGTGGCCGGCTACTGCCTCATCCTCGACATGACCGCCGAGGACATCCTGCAGAAAAATCCCCGCTACCTCACGCGCTCGAAGAACTTCGACACCTTCTTCTCCTTCGGCCCGCAGCTCGTCACCCGCGACGAAGTGGCCGACGTGCTCAAGCTGGAGGTGGGCACCTGGAACAACGGCAGGCTGCACCGCGCCAACGTGGTGGCCAACATGCAGTTTCCGCCGGCGTACCTGGTGGCCTTCCACTCCCATGTGATGACCCTGCACCCGGGCGACATCATCTCCACGGGCACGCCCGGCGCCGTGGTGATCGAGGATGGCGACAAAGCGGAATGCCGCATCGAGGGGCTGGGGGAACTGGTCAATCCCGTGCGGCGCACGAACCCTGCCGCGCGGCGAGGCTGAAGGGGCGCTTGGCCCGATCCACGCTGGTTTGTCCAGGCGCAACCGGCCCTGGCAGGTTCGCGCTGCGACTGCTTGCCAGTTGACAGCGCGCGGGTGCGGCCGAAGTGGGGCCTACTCGCTCCCGCAGCGCACGAAATTGCACACCGGCTCGCACGCCGGGTTGCGGCCGCACTCGAAGAGACCCGATTTCGCGGCACCGCCAGCCTCAGTGCCGCACTGCTCGGCGGCGGCCATGACCTTGGCGCGCGGGCGCCACTCGCAGGTGTGGCACATGCCGGCGCCGTAGATGTCGAGCCGCTCGCTGCGGGCGGGCAGGTTGGGCACGCCCTCGGCGGCGGCATCGTCGCCCGACTGGGCGGCCGCTGGCAGGACAAACCAGGCGCAGGCGAACAGGGCGGCGATGAAGCGAAGCGTTTTCATGGCGGCGGGTGACTGGCGCTGACGCGGGTGGAGACCGAGGGGCGAAGGTGCGGCGCAAGCCACGCGGACGCTATATTCAACTTGCTCCCATGCTGGCGCAATCAGGAGGCGGGCGGCTTGACGGAGGTCAACGCCGCGGCGTCACGCCGGGCAAGCGCGTGGCGCCGCTTCACCCACCAGCCCGCGCCCAGGATGCCGCCCACCATGCCCGCGTACAGCAGCACCAGCAGGGCAGGGTACGTATCGAAGTACGGCGTGAGGTGCGGTTCGTGGTGGATCATGGCGGCGGCCGTCCACGCCAGCACGCCGGCGCCCAGGTAGATGATGACGGGGAAGCGCTCCACCCACTTGAGGATGAGGGTGCTGCCCCAGATCATGATGGGGATGCTGATGGCGAGCCCCAGCACCACCAGCAGGAAGCTGCCCTTGGCGGCGCCGGCCACGCCCAGCACGTTGTCCAGGCCCATCACGGCGTCGGCCACCACGATGGTGCGGATGGCGGAAGCGAAGCTGGTGCCGGCGGCAGCAGGCGCGTCTGTGACGTCGCGGCCCTGGTCCTCGGCTTCGTCCTGCTCCTCGGCCAGCAGCTTGAAGGCGATCCACACCAGCAGCAGGCCGCCCACCAGGCGCAACCAGGGGATGGTGAGCAGCCACACCACCACCAGCGTCATGACGACGCGCACCCCGATGGCGCCCACCGTGCCCCACACGATGGCTTTTTTCTGCAGGTGAGACGGCAGGGTGCGGGCAGCCAGGGCGATGACGATGGCGTTGTCCCCCGCCAGCACCAGATCGATGACGACGATGGCGAACAGGGCGGAGAGGAACTGGCTGGAGAGGATGTCCATGGGCAGGGGGTCGGGCGGGCGGCCGTGCGGGCCGTCCAGATGAAGGATGCGCCGGGGGTCAGCCCTTCAGGCGCGTGATGCGGATCACCTCGGGAATGCGGCGCAGGCCCCGCATGAGGTGCGCCAGGTGCAGGCGGTTGTTCACCTGCAGAGTGAAGTGGATGTTGGAGTAGGCGCTGGAATCGCCTGGTTCGAGGCTCACGTTGTCGATGTTGGAGCCCGCCTCGGCAATTTCAGCGGCCAGCTTGGCGAGCACGCCGCGCTGGTTGGACACCACCATGCGGATGTTCACCGCGAACAGCTTGCGGGTGTCGGGAGACCACTCCACGTCCAGCCACTTGTCCGGGTCGCCGCGCATCTTGCGCGCCACCGGGCAGTCGTGGGTGTGCACCACCAGGCCCTGGCCCTTCTTGACGTAGCCGATGATGGGGTCGCCCGGGATGGGATGGCAGCACTTGGCGAACTGCAGCGCCATGCCCTCCGAGCCCCGGATCACCACCGTGCCGGGCAGGCGGTTCGACCCGCCCTCCTGGTCGCCCTGGCGCAGCAGTTGCCGCGCCACCACGATGGCCAGCAGCTTGCCCAGGCCGATGTCCGCCAGCACCTCAAGGCGCGGCCGGTTGCCGTGGTCGCGGGCGTAGCGCTCCCACTGGGCCTCGTCGATCACCACGTCCTTGCCGCCAATGGCCGAGACCGCCTGCTGCAGCAGGCGCTCGCCCAATTGCGCCGACTCCTCGTACTGCATGGTCTTGAGGAAATGCCGGATGCTGGAGCGCGCCTTGGCCGTGACCACGTAATTGAGCCAGGCGGGGTTGGGCTTGGCGTGGGCGGTGGTGATGATCTCCACGCGGTCGCCGTTGCGCAGCTCGCTGCGCAAGGGCACCAGCTCGCCGTTGATGCGCGCGGCCACGCAGCGGTTGCCGATGTCGGTGTGCACGGCATAGGCGAAGTCCACGCAGGTGGAGCCCTGGGACAGCGACAGGATGCGGCCCTTGGGGGTGAACACATACACCTCGTCGGGGAATAGGTCCACCTTGAGGTGCTCGAGAAATTCCACCGACGAGCCGCTGCGCGTCTGCATCTCCAGCAGGCTCTGCAGCCAGAGATGGGTCTTGCGCTGCAGGTCGGTGAGGTCGGAGTCGGACTGCTTGTAGAGCCAATGGGAGGCCACGCCGGCCTCGGCGATGCGGTGCATGTCGGCCGTGCGGATCTGCACCTCGATGGGCATGCCGAAGGGGCCGAACAGCGTGGTGTGCAGCGACTGGTAGCCGTTCGCCTTGGGGATGGCGATGTAGTCCTTGAACTTGCCCGGGATTGGCTTGTACAGGCCGTGCAGCGCGCCCAGCGCCAGGTAGCACCCGGCCACGTCGCGGGTGATGACGCGAAAGCCGAAGATGTCGAACACCTGCGAGAAAGTCAGGCTCTTGTCTTCCATCTTGCGGTAGATGGAGAACAGGTTCTTCTCGCGGCCCTGCACCTGGGCTTCGATGAGTTCCTCGGCAAGCCGATCGCGAATGGCGTTGAGGATGCGGTCCACCACCTCGCGGCGGTTGCCACGCGCCGCCTGCAGCGCCTTTTGCAGCACCCGGTAGCGGTTGGGGAAGAGGTGTTTGAACGAGA
>Ga0209985_10000472_pt1 | contig 43719 bp, 52 predicted proteins | sample NOAtaG_FD_187305 | JGI IMG/M metagenome (GOLD analysis project Ga0209985, IMG submission 187305) | Freshwater lake microbial communities from Lake Erie, under a cyanobacterial bloom - NOAA_Erie_Diel6S_1000h metaG (SPAdes) (version 2) | ecosystem: Environmental > Aquatic > Freshwater > Lake ...
CGGCGACAACGTCAGCATCACCGTCAAGCTCATCAACCCCATCGCCATGGAAGAAGGCCTTCGCTTCGCCATCCGTGAAGGCGGTCGCACCGTCGGCGCTGGCGTCGTCGCCAAGATCATCGAATAAGGACCGGACGCCATGAGCACCAAGCAGAAGATCCGGATCCGCCTGAAGGCCTTCGACTACAAGCTGATCGATCAGTCGGCGCTGGAGATCGTCGAGACCGCCAAGCGCACCGGCGCCATCGTTCGCGGCCCGGTGCCGCTGCCGACGCGCATGGAGCGTTTCGACATCCTGCGCTCGCCGCACGTCAACAAGACCAGCCGCGACCAGTTCGAGATCCGCACCCACCAGCGCTTGATGGACATCGTCGACCCGACCGACAAGACCGTGGACGCGCTGATGAAGCTCGACCTCCCGGCCGGTGTGGACGTCGAAATCAAGCTCCAGTAAGCACAACGAGGAAACTCGGCTATACTCGCGGGCTTTGCTGCTTTCGGGCGGCAACCGCGGGCAACCGCGATCGGCGGCGCATTCGCGGAGTCCTTCAGGGCTCTCTAATGCGACCGCCGGCCCATCACCCCAACCAATCGATGTTGGGATCGTGAACAAAGGACCCGGCAGTGCGCTCGCGCGCACCAGGGTCGGAGAAGTGTCATGAGTCTGAGCGAACAGCTCGGCTTGCTCGGCCGCAAGGTCGGCATGATGCGCGTCTTCACCGACGATGGCGACACCATCCCGGTGACGGTGCTCGACGTGTCGAACAACCGCGTCACGCAGGTCAAGACCACCGCCACCGACGGCTACAACGCGCTGCAGGTGGCATTTGGCTCGCGCAAGGCGAGCCGCATCAGCAAGCCGGAAGCCGGTCATCTGGCAAAGGCCGCCGTTGAGCCGGCCGAGGTGCTGAAGGAATTCCGCGTCAGCGCCGACGTCGCCGGCCAGTACGCGCCCGGCGCCGCCGTTCCGGTGAGCATCTTTGCGGCCGGCCAGCACGTCGACGTGCAGGGTACGAGCATCGGCAAGGGTTTCGCCGGCACCATTAAGCGTCACAACTTCAGTTCGCAGCGCGCGTCGCACGGTAACAGCCGCTCGCACAACGTGCCGGGCTCGATCTCGATGGCGCAGGATCCGGGCCGTGTGTTCCCGGGGAAGAAGATGACCGGCCACATGGGCGACGAAACCGTCACGACCCAGAACCTGGACATCGTGCGCATCGACGAAGCGCGTTCACTGCTGCTGGTCCGCGGCGCTGTCCCGGGCCACAAGAACGGCCACGTGGTCGTTCGCCCGGCGGTGAAGGCGCGTGTGCGCAAGACCGTCGCTGCCGGCGTGCCGGCGGCGCCTGCCAAGGGAGCCAAGTGATGCAACTCGAGCTCCTGAACGACCAGGGACAGGCCACCGCCAAGGTGGACGCACCCGACACCGTGTTCGCCCGCGACTATAACGAAGCGCTGGTGCACCAGATCGTCGTTGCGTACCAGGCCAACGCGCGCCAGGGCACCCGTGCCCAGCTCGACCGCGGCGAGGTCAAGCACTCGACCAAGAAGCCGTTTCGCCAGAAGGGCACGGGCCGCGCCCGCGCCGGCATGACCAGCTCGCCGCTGTGGCGTGGCGGCGGCCGCATCTTCCCGAACCGGCCGGACGAAAACTTCGCCCACAAGGTCAACAAGAAGATGTACCGCGCTGGTATGGCCGCGATCCTGTCGCAGCTGGCACGCGATGGTCGGCTGGCCGTGGTCGACGGCATTGCGCTGGAAGCCCCGAAAACCAAGCTGCTCGCGGCCAAGTTCAAGGCCATGGGCTTTGAGTCGGTGATGGTGATCGCCGACACGATCGACGAGAACCTGCACCTGGCGAGCCGCAACCTCGCCAACGCACTGGTCGTCGAACCGCGCTACGTCGATCCACTGTCGCTGATCTTCTACAAGAAGGTCCTGGTGACCAAGGCAGCGATCGAGCAGCTCAAGGAGATGTTCGCATGAGCGGCGCAGCACAGAAATTCGACGAAGGCCGGCTGGCCCAGGTGCTGGTGGCACCGATCATCTCCGAGAAGGCCACGCGCATCGGCGAGAAGCACAACCAGGTCCTGTTCAAGGTCCTGCGCGACGCCAGCAAGCCTGAGATCAAGGCCGCCGTCGAGCTGATGTTCAAGGTCCAGGTCGCATCGGTCTCGACGCTGGTGCAAAAGGGCAAGGCCAAGCGATTCGGCCGCAACTTCGGTCGCCGCGACCACGTCAAGAAGGCGTACGTGTCGCTGAAGGCCGGCCAGGAGCTCAACTTCTCCGGGGAGGCCGCGTAATGGCCGTCGTCAAAGTCAAGCCCACTTCGCCCGGCCGACGTGCCGTTGTCAAGGTGGTGCACAAGCACCTGCACAAGGGCAAGCCCGAGGCTTCGCTGCTCGAGCCCCAGATGCAGAAGGCCGGCCGCAACAACAACGGCCACATCACGATGCGCCACAAGGGCGGTGGTCACAAGCACCACTACCGCGTGGTCGACTTCCGTCGCAACAAGGACGGCATCCCCGCAAAGGTCGAACGCATCGAATACGACCCGAACCGCACCGCCCACATCGCGTTGCTGTGCTACGCCGATGGCGAGCGCCGCTATATCGTGGCGCCGCGCGGTGTCGAGGCTGGCGCCACGCTTCTGAGCGGTGCGGAGGCCCCGATCAAGGCGGGCAACACGCTTCCCATCCGCAACATCCCGGTTGGCTCGACGATCCATTGCGTCGAGATGCTGCCTGGCAAGGGCGCGCAGATCGCGCGCTCGGCCGGCACCAGTGTCACGCTGATGGCCCGCGAAGGCATCTACGCCCAGGTCCGACTGCGTTCGGGTGAAGTGCGCAAGATCCACATCGACTGCCGCGCGACGATTGGCGAAGTCAGCAACGAAGAGCACAGCCTGCGCCAGTACGGCAAGGCCGGTGCGATCCGCTGGAAGGGCATCCGCCCGACGGTCCGCGGTGTGGCGATGAACCCGGTTGACCATCCGCACGGCGGCGGCGAAGGCCGTACCGGCGAGGCACAGCCCCAGGTGTCGCCGTGGAACACGCTGACCAAGGGCTACCGCACGCGCAGCAACAAGCGCACGCAGACGTTCATCGTCTCGCGTCGCAAGAAGTGAGGCCCTGAGAGACCACCATGGCACGTTCACTCAAGAAGGGTCCCTTCGTGGACCAGCACCTGATGGCCAAGGTCGAGAAGGCCAGCGCCATCAAGGACAAGAAGCCGATCAAGACCTGGTCGCGTCGCAGCACCATCCTGCCCGAGTTCATCGGACTGACGGTGGCGGTGCACAACGGCAAGCAGCATGTACCCGTGTACGTGACCGACCAGATGGTCGGTCACAAGCTCGGCGAGTTCGCGATGACGCGCCTGTTCAAGGGCCATCCCGCGGACAAGAAGGCCAAGAAGTAAGGAGCGCACGAACATGGAAACCACTGCCAGCGTGCGCGGCGTCCGCCTCAGCGTGGACAAGGGCCGGCTCGTCGCGGACATGATCCGCGGCAAGAAGGTCGCCCAGGCGATCGACATCCTGAGCTTCACGTCCAAGAAGGCCGCCGGGATCGTCAAGAAGGCGGTCGAAAGCGCGGTTGCCAACGCCGAGCACAACGACGGCGCCGACGTCGACGAGTTGAAGATCAAGTCCATCTACGTCGAGCAAGGTGCGACGCTGCGCCGGTTCGCCGCCCGGGCCAAAGGCCGCGGGGCGCGCATCAGCAAGCCCACCTGCCACATCTACGTGACGGTCGGGAACTGAGGAAAAACGATGGGACAAAAAATCCACCCGACCGGCTTCCGCCTGAGCGTCACGCGCGCCTGGCAGAGCCGCTGGTTCGCGAACAACCGCAACTTCGCCACGATGTTGGCCGAGGACCTGCAGGTTCGTGACTACCTCAAGACCAAGCTCAAGAACGCCGCCGTCTCGCGGATCCTCATCGAGCGCCCGGCCAAGAACGCCCGCATCACGATCTACTCCGCCCGTCCGGGCGTCGTGATCGGCAAGAAGGGCGAGGACATCGAGAACCTGAAGGCCGAACTGGCCAAGCGCCTGGGCGTTCCGGTCGCGGTCAACATCGAAGAGATCCGCAAGCCCGAGGTCGACGCCCAGTTGATCGCCGAGTCGATCACGCAGCAGCTCGAGAAGCGCATCATGTTCCGCCGTGCCATGAAGCGCGCGATGCAGAACGCGATGCGACTCGGTGCCCAGGGCATCAAGATCATGAGCGCCGGACGACTGAACGGAATCGAAATCGCGCGCACCGAGTGGTACCGCGAAGGCCGGGTGCCGCTGCACACGCTGAAGGCCGACATCGACTACGGATTCAGCGAGGCCAAGACGACCTACGGCGTCATCGGCGTCAAGGTCTGGGTCTATCGCGGTGACCGCCTGGCAAACGGCGAGGCGCCACAGCTGCCCAAGACCGACGCCGACAACGAGCGCCGCGACCGCCGTGGCCCGCGCCCTGGCGGCCCGGCAGGCGACCGCCCCGGCCGCGGTGCGCCGCGTGGCGACCGTGGAGCCCCCCGTACCGATGCCGCGCCGGCCGCAGCCGCGCCCACCGGTGACGCCCCGCGTACGCCCGCAGTCAAGCGCGTGCGCCGCGCCACCCCGGCGACCCCGGTGGCTGGCGAGAGCAAAGGAGAGTAAACCGTGCTGCAACCCACCCGCCGCAAGTTCCGCAAGGAACAGAAGGGCCGCAACACCGGCGTCGCCACCCGTGGCGCCAACGTGTCGTTCGGTGAGTTCGGTCTGAAGGCCACCGAGCGAGGCCGCATCACCGCGCGCCAGATCGAGGCCGCGCGCCGTGCGATCAGCCGCCACATCAAGCGTGGCGGTCGGATCTTCATCCGCATCTTCCCCGACAAGCCGATCTCGCAGAAGCCGGCCGAAGTCCGCATGGGCAACGGCAAGGGCAACCCCGAGTACTACGTCGCCGAGATCGTGCCGGGCAAGGTCCTGTACGAGATCAACGGCGTGCCTGAACAACTCGCCCGCGAGGCCTTCCAGCTCGCCTCCGCCAAGCTGCCCCTGCGCACGACCTTCGTCGCTCGCCAGGTCGGCACCTGAGGACGCCCGCCGCCATGAAAAAAACCGCCGCCCGCACCGCCGAGCTCCGCGCCAAGGACACCGCCGCGCTGGAGAAGGAAGTGACCGATCTGCTGAAGGCCCATTTCGGCCTGCGCATGCAGAAGGCCACCCAGCAACTCGCCAATGCCACCCAGCTCGGCCGTACCCGCCGCGACATCGCGCGTGTCAAGACCGTGTTGGCCGAGAAGAAGAAGGCCGCCCAATGAGCGAAGTCAGCACCCCCGCCGTCGCCGCAAAGAATACGCGGACGCTCGTCGGCCGCATCGTCAGCGACAAGCGCGCCAAGACCGTGACCGTGCTGGTCGAGCGCCGTGCCGCGCACGAGCTCTACGGCAAGATCGTCGCCCGCTCCCGCAAGTACCACGCCCACGACGAAAAGGGCGAATACAAGATGGGTGACGTGGTCGAGATCGCCGAGGGCCGTCCGATCAGCAAGACCAAGAGCTGGACTGTGACCCGCCTGGTCGAGAAGGCCAGCCTGGTCTGACCGGAACGGCTGACCGCCGCGAATCCCCCTGTCTCGACAGGGAACGGCCGGAGCTTCGAAACTCCGGCCGTTTTTGTCTTGTGCACGAAGCACTCACGAGGAGAGACCCCATGCTGAAAGTCGGAGACAAGCTGCCCGCGGGCACCTTGAGCGAGTTCGTCGAGGTAGAGGGCAATGGCTGCTCGATCGGTCCGAACGCGTTTGACATCGAGAAGAGCACCGCCGGCAAGACGGTCGCGATCTTCGCCCTGCCGGGTGCGTACACGCCGACCTGCTCGGCCAAGCACGTGCCAGGGTACGTTGAACACGCCGAGGCCCTGAAAGCTGCCGGTGTCGACGAGATCTGGTGCCTTTCCGTCAACGACGCCTTCGTCATGGGCGCGTGGGGCCGCGACCAGAAGACGGGGGGCAAGGTTCGCATGATGGCCGATGGCTCGGCCGCATTCACGCAGGCCGTCGGCTTGACACTGGACCTGACCTCGCGCGGCATGGGTCTGCGCTCGAACCGCTATTCGATGCTCGTCAAGGACGGCGTCGTGGCGACGCTGAACATCGAAGGCCCGGGCAAGTTCGAGGTCAGCGACGCCGCCACGATGCTGGCGCAGGCACAACAGAACCGCTGATCGACAACGGAACGTCTTGCTTTTCGGCCCTTGGGCTTGACGGCCCGTCGAAACGCAAGTCATAATCGCAGGCTTTTCCGCTATCAGGCTATTGCCACTCGGCAAATGGTCGTCCAGCGGATCTCACCCACCCACGGGCCCAAGACTACCGGGGCTGAGCGCTGTCCAGTACAGCGCTCGAAGCGCCGGCAAGTTGGGGAAGACACATGATCCAAATGCAATCGCGGCTCGACGTGGCCGACAACACGGGCGCGAAGTCCGTCATGTGCATCAAGGTGCTCGGCGGCTCCAAGCGTCGTTATGCCGGCATCGGTGACGTCATCAAGGTCTCGATCAAGGAAGCCGCGCCGCGAGGCCGCGTCAAGAAGGGCGAGATCTACAACGCCGTTGTCGTGCGCACCGCCAAGGGCGTGCGCCGCCAGGACGGCTCGCTGATCAAGTTCGACGGCAATGCAGCTGTGCTGCTGAACGCCAAACTCGAACCCATCGGCACCCGCATCTTCGGGCCTGTGACGCGCGAGTTGCGCAGCGAGCGCTTCATGAAGATTGTTTCCCTCGCCCCAGAAGTCATCTGAAGGTGCTCTGAGATGAACAAGATCAAAACCGGCGACCAGGTTGTCGTCACCACCGGCCGCGACAAAGGCAAACGCGGCAAGGTCACCCAGCGCATCGATGCCGATCTGATCGTCGTCGAAGGCGTGAACATCGTGAAGAAGCACGTCAAGCCGAACCCTCTGAAGGGCACGACTGGCGGCATCGTCGAGAAGACCATGCCGATCCAGCAAAGCAACGTCGCGATCTTCAACCCAGCCACCGGCAAGGGCGACCGTGTCGGCATCAAGCTGCTTGACGGCGGGAAGAAGGTCCGCGTGTTCAAGTCCAGTGGCGACGAGATCAAGGCGTAATCGAGATGGCAACCAAGAAGCAAGGCGAAGGCACGCCCAAGGCCGCGAAGGCTGAAAAGGCGGACAAGGGCGCGAAGGCATCAGCCGTTGCCGTTGCCGCGGTGTCCACTGCCGGTGCAGGCGGCTCGGCCCGTCTGCAGGGCATCTATCGCGACAAGATCGTCCCCGAACTGATGGCCAAGTTCGGCTACAGCTCCGTGATGCAGGTGCCGCGCCTGCAGAAGATCACGCTCAACATGGGCGTCAGCGAGGCCGTCGCCGACAAGAAGGTGATGGACAACGCCGTCAGCGACCTGACCAAGATCGCCGGCCAGAAGCCCGTCGTCACCAAGAGCAAGAAGCCGATCGCGGGCTTCAAGATCCGCGACGGCGTGCCCATCGGAACCATGGTCACTCTGCGTGGCGTGCGCATGTACGAATTCCTGGACCGTTTCGTCACCGTGGCGCTGCCCCGTGTTCGTGACTTCCGGGGCATCAGCGGACGCAGCTTCGACGGCCGGGGCAACTACAACATCGGCGTCAAGGAACAGATCATCTTCCCCGAGATCGAGTACGAAAAGATCGATGCCATCCGTGGCATGAACATCTCGATCACGACCAGCGCCAAGAGCGACGATGAGTGCAAGGCCCTTCTGACGGCCTTCCGCTTCCCGTTCAAGAACTGAAGGCTCGGATTCGACCATGGCAAAAACCTCCATCAAGCAGCGCGAGGCCAAGCGCGAGAAGCTGGTCGCCAAGTACAAGCCCAAGTACGACGCACTGAAGGCCACCATCGCCGATACCGGCAAGAGCGACGACGAGCGCTATGCGGCCCGACTCGAGCTGCAACAGCTTCCGCGCAATGCCTACCCGACGCGTTTGCGCAACCGCTGCGCGTTGACGGGCCGCGCTCGCGGCACGTTCCGCAAGTTCGGTCTGGCGCGCAACAAGATCCGTGAGCTCGCCTTCAAGGGCGACATCCCCGGCGTGGTCAAGGCCAGCTGGTAAGCGCTCGAGGATCAGGAGAACACCCATGAGCATGAGTGACCCCATCGCCGACATGCTGACCCGCATCCGCAATGGTCAGATGGTCGACAAGGCCAAGGTGACGATGCCGTCTTCGAAACTGAAGGTGGCCATCGCGCAGGTTCTGAAGGACGAGGGCTACATCGACGGCTTCGCGATCAAGAGCGACGCCGGCAAGGCCGAGCTCGAGATCGCGCTGAAGTACTACGCCGGCCGCCCGGTGATCGAGCGCATCGAGCGCGTCAGTCGCCCGGGCCTTCGCGTTTACCGCGGCCGCGGGACCCTGCCCCAGGTCATGAATGGCCTGGGTGTGGCGATCGTGACCACGCCTCAGGGCGTGATGACCGACCGCAAGGCGCGCGCCACCGGAATCGGCGGCGAAGTGCTCTGCTACGTTGCTTGATCGGGAGGCACCAAGAATGTCCCGCGTAGGAAAGATGCCCGTCGCCGTGCCCAAGGGTGTGGACGTCGCGATCACGGCCGACCAGATCGTCGTCAAGGGCAGCAACGGCACGCTGACGCGCCCGCTGAACGCCCTGGTCACGGTCAAGTCGGAAGACGGCAAGCTGATGCTCGCTCCGGCCAACGACAGCGCCGCCGCCAACGCGATGAGCGGCACCATGCGTGCCCTGATCGCCAACATGGTCGGCGGTGTGAGCAAGGGCTTCGAGAAGAAGCTGTCCCTGGTCGGCGTTGGATTCCGCGCCCAGGCCGCCGGACAGAAGCTGACGCTGCAGATCGGCTTCTCGCACCCCGTTGTCAAGGACATGCCCGAAGGCGTGAAGGTGGCCACCCCGACTCAGACCGAGATCGTGATCTCCGGCGCAGACCGCCAGGCCGTCGGCCAGGCTGCCGCCGAGGTGCGCGCGTTCCGGCCGCCCGAACCCTACAAGGGCAAGGGCATCCGGTACACCGGTGAGCGCGTGGTGCTCAAGGAAACCAAGAAGAAGTAAGGGGCGCGACACCATGAGCCTGATCAAGAAAGAGCAGCGTCTGCGCCGTGCGCGCCAGACCCGGGTCCGCATCGCGACGCAAGGCGTTGCGCGGCTCTCCGTACACCGCACCAACCTGCACATCTACGCCCAGGTCATCAGTGGCGATGGTGCGCAGATCCTGGCCAGCGCGTCGACTGCCGAGAAGGATGTTCGCGACCAGCTCGGCGTTGCCGGCAAGGGTGGCAACGCCGCTGCCGCGACACTGATCGGCAAGCGCATCGCCGAGAAGGCCAAGGCCGCCGGCATCGACAAGGTGGCCTTCGACCGCGCGGGTTTTGCGTACCACGGTCGTGTCAAGGCACTGGCCGAGGCTGCGCGCGAAGCCGGCCTGCAGTTCTGACACTGCGCGCCGCACACCCAGATTCACAGGAACATCCGCGATGGCAAAGTTCACTCCCCGCGCCCAGCCCGAAGCCAACGACGACGGTCTGAAGGAAAAGATGATCGCGGTCAACCGCGTCACCAAGGTCGTCAAGGGCGGCCGTACCCTCAGCTTTGCTGCGCTGACGGTTGTCGGAGACGGCGATGGCCGCATCGGCATGGGCAAGGGCAAGGCCAAGGAAGTGCCGGTCGCCGTGCAGAAGGCGATGGACGCCGCTCGCCGCAACATGGTCAAGGTCAGCCTCAAGAACGGCAGCGTTCACCACAACGTGCGCGGCGAGCATGGTGCAGCCAAGGTGCTGATGGCACCAGCGCCCGCCGGCACCGGCATCATTGCCGGTGGCCCGATGCGCGCCGTGTTCGAGGTGATGGGTGTGACCGACATCGTCGCCAAGAGCCTGGGCTCGACCAATCCGTACAACATGGTTCGCGCCACACTCGATGCGCTGAAGCGCTCGACCACGCCGGCCGAGGTCGCCGCCAAGCGCGGCAAGACCGTCGAGCAGATCTTCAACTGAGATCCAAGCCCGACCGACGCCCAGACGCGAAAACGAGGATTCCCATGTCTGACAAGAAGACGCTGACCGTCAAGCTCGTCAAGAGCGTTGCCGGCACCCGCGAAGACCACCGCGCCACCGTGCGCGGCCTGGGCCTTCGAAAGCTCAACAGCTCCCGCACGCTCGAGGACACTCCGGCGGTGCGCGGCATGATCAACAAGGTTTCGTACCTGGTGCAGGTGCTCTGATGGAACTCAACGGCATTCAGCCCGCAACGGGCAGCAAGAAGGCGCGTCGCCGCGTCGGCCGGGGCATTGGCTCGGGCCTGGGCAAAACCGCCGGCCGTGGTCACAAGGGTCAGAAGAGCCGCGCCGGTGGCTACCACAAGGTCGGCTTCGAGGGCGGCCAGATGCCGCTGCAACGCCGGCTGCCCAAGCGTGGCTTCAAGTCCGCCGCACTCAAGTACAACGGCGAAGTGACACTCACGGACCTGAACAGGCTTGGCGCGGAAGAGATCGACCTGATCACGCTCAAGGCCGCTGGCCTCGTGCGCGATCTGATCAAGCATGTCAAGGTCATCAAGACCGGCGAGCTGTCGCGCAAGGTCGTGCTGAAGGGCATTACCGCGACCGCGGGTGCCAAGGCGGCGATCGAGGCCGCCGGCGGTTCGGTCCAGGCCTGAAGCGGCAAGGGCTGAAAGAGGAACACCCCGAGCGTGGCTACTTCCGCGTCCCAGCTGGCCAAGAGCGGCAAGTTCGGCGATCTGCGCAAGCGGATCGTCTTCCTGCTGCTCGCCCTGGTGGTCTACCGAATCGGCACCCATGTGCCGGTGCCCGGTATCGACCCGAACCAGATGGCCGAGCTGTTCAAGAGCCAGGGCGGCGGCATCCTGAACCTGTTCAACATGTTCAGCGGTGGCGCCCTGTCCCGCTTCTCCGTCTTTGCGCTGGGCATCATGCCGTACATCAGCGCGAGCATCATCATCCAGCTGATGACCTACGTGGTCCCGTCGCTGGAAGCGCTGAAGAAGGAAGGCGAAGCGGGCCGACGCAAGATCACGCAGTACACGCGTTACAGCACCTTGGTGCTCGCGATCTTCCAGTCCGGGAGCATCGCCGCAGCGCTTCAGCAATCTCCTGGACTGGTGCTGAACCCGGGCGGCGGCTTTGTGTTCACCGCGGTCGTCAGTCTGGTGGCCGGCACCATGTTCCTGATGTGGTTGGGCGAGCAGATCACCGAGCGTGGCCTTGGCAACGGGATCTCGATCCTGATTTTTGCGGGAATCGTCGCAGGCCTGCCCAGTGCACTCGGTGGTCTGTTCGAGTTGGTGCGTACGGGTGCAATGGGCATTCCGACGCTGCTGCTGATCAGTGTCCTGGTGGTTGGCGTGACCTGGCTGGTCGTCTTCGTGGAGCGTGGCCAGCGCAAGATCCTGGTCAACTACGCCAAGCGCCAGGTCGGCAACAAGGTCTACGGGGGCAGCAGTTCACACCTGCCGCTGAAGCTGAACATGGCCGGCGTGATTCCGCCCATCTTTGCCAGCTCGATCATCCTGCTCCCGGCCACGATCGTCGGCTGGTTCGCAGCAAGCGAAGGCATGCGCTGGCTGCGTGACTTGTCGTCGATGCTGTCGCCGGGCCAGCCGATCTACGTCCTGCTGTACGCGGGCATGATCATCTTCTTCTGCTTCTTCTACACGGCGCTGGTGTTCAACAGCCGCGAGACCGCCGACAACCTGAAGAAGAGCGGCGCGTTCATCCCTGGCATTCGTCCGGGCGACCAGACCGCTCGCTACATCGACAAGATCCTCGGCCGGTTGACGTTGGTGGGGGCGGTGTACATCACCGCCGTCTGCTTGCTGCCGGAATTCCTGACCCTTCGCTACAACGTGCCGTTCTATTTCGGCGGCACGTCGTTGCTGATCATCGTCGTCGTTACGATGGATTTCTGGGCTCAGGTTCAAAGTTATGTGATGAGTCAGCAGTACGAGAGCCTGCTCAAGAAAGCAAATTTCAAGACCACCTGACGCTGCGATGGCAAAGGACGACGTCATCCAGATGCAGGGGGAGATTCTCGAGAACCTCCCCAACGCCACGTTCCGCGTGAAGCTCGAAAACGGGCACGTGGTTCTGGGCCATATTTCCGGCAAGATGCGGATGCACTACATCCGAATCCTGCCGGGCGACAAGGTCACGGTGGAGTTGACCCCCTACGACTTGTCTCGGGCACGCATCGTGTTCCGCGCCAAGTGAGATTGCCAAGGATCGCAAGGAGAAGACCATGAAGGTCGCCGCATCGGTGAAGAAAATGTGCCGGAACTGCAAGATCATCCGCCGCAAGGGTGTGGTGCGCGTGATCTGTACGGATCCGCGTCACAAGCAGCGTCAAGGCTGATTCAGGGTTTCGAGGAAAGAACATGGCACGCATCGCCGGTATCAACATCCCGCCGCACAAACACGCCGAAATCGGCCTCACGTCGATCTACGGCATTGGCCGCTCGACGGCGCAGAAGATCTGCGACAAGGTCGGCATCGCCCATTCGAAGAAGATCAAGGACCTCACCGACGCCGATCTGGAGAAGATCCGCGACGAGATCGGTCGCATGACCATCGAAGGCGACCTGCGGCGCGAACTGTCGATCAACATCAAGCGCCTGATGGACCTGGGCTGCTACCGCGGTTTCCGTCACCGCCGCGGTCTGCCCGTGCGCGGTCAGCGCACGCGCACCAACGCCCGCACCCGCAAGGGCCCGCGCAAGGGTGCAGCAGCGCTGAAGAAGTGACGCGCGCTCGCGCCGCTCGCGGCGCTGCCGCCTCAGACTGAATTTCGCGAAAGACCGAATCCATGGCCAAAGCCCCCGTCAACAACGCCGCACGGCGCGTCAGCAAGAAGGTTCGCAAGAACATTGCCGACGGCATCGCACACGTGCACGCGTCGTTCAACAACACCATCATCACGATCACCGATCGCCAGGGCGGCTCGCTCGCCTGGGCGTCCAGCGGCGGTCAAGGTTTCAAGGGCTCGCGCAAGAGCACCCCGTTTGCCGCCCAGGTGGCGGCCGAGGTGTGCGGTCGCGCGGCCCAGGAACAGGGCATCAAGAACCTCGACGTTCGGATCAAGGGCCCGGGCCCGGGCCGCGAGTCCAGCGTTCGCGCCCTTGCCTCGCTGGGCATCCGGATCAACTCGATCAGCGACGTGACGCCGGTCCCGCACAACGGTTGCCGGCCTCAGAAGCGGCGCCGGATCTGACCGCCCACTTGCGCGCGCCCTCGAAGGCAGTATTCCGGGCTCTTCGGCCCGTGGTGCTAGAATCGAGGGTTTCCCAGATTGCCGGCCGACGCTCCTGTGTCCGCCGGCATGTTTGCTGAAGACCCCTTCAACAAACCCCACCGAGCGTGCCACCTCCCAGCGAGGCGGCGCAATCCAAGCCCACCGTCTGAGCGATCCCAGCAAGAGCACACGCCAGACTCGCGCGGCAGGTGACTCCCGTCCAACGGGAGGCGCCTCCAGGCCGCGTCAGCAACCCGAAGCAGGAATTCTTCCGTGGCACGTTATCTCGGCCCCAAGGCCAAACTCTCCCGCCGTGAAGGCACCGACCTCTTCCTGAAGAGCGCCCGGCGCGCGATCGGAGACAAGTCCAAGTTCGAAAGCAAGCCTGGCCAGCATGGCCGCACCAGCGGCAGCCGGACCAGCGACTTCGGCATGCAGTTGCGTGAGAAGCAGAAGGTCAAGCGCATGTACGGCGTGCTCGAACGCCAGTTCCGCCGCTACTTCGCCGAGGCCGAGCGCCGCAAGGGCAACACCGGCGCGAACCTGCTCGCCCTGCTGGAGTCCCGCCTCGACAACGTCGTCTACCGCATGGGTTTCGGCTCCACGCGCGCCGAGGCACGCCAGCTCGTCAGCCACAAGGCGATCTCGGTCAACGGCCAGGTCGTCAACATCCCGAGCTACAGCGTCAAGGCTGGCGACACGCTGGCTGTGCGCGAGAAGAGCAAGAACCAGCTTCGTGTCGTCGACGCGCTCAAGCTCGCCCAGAGCGTTGGCTTGGCCGACTGGGTGCAGGTCGACGCGACCAAGATGGAAGGCATCTTCAAGAAGGTCCCGGACCGCGACCAGTACGGTGCCGAGATCAAGGAAGCACTGATCGTCGAGTTGTACTCGCGCTAATCGACACGCGGGCGCAGATGCTGGCCCAGCAGGCCGCGTCTTCGCCGACGTGGTGCTCCACGCGCCGGGCGTCGGGGCACCGAATCCTCGAACCCGGTCCTCCAGCCTTATCGGTGTAACGAGCCGAGGGTATTGACAGGAACTCCTCCTCCCGATGCAAACCACACTCCTCAAGCCCAAGGCCATTCAGGTCGAGTCGCTCGGCGGCAACCGCGCCAAGGCCGTGCTCGAACCCTTCGAGCGTGGCTACGGCCACACCCTCGGCAACGCGTTGCGTCGGGTGCTGCTGTCGTCGATGGTGGGCTACGCGCCGACCGAAGTGACGATCGCCGGCGTGCTCCACGAGTACTCGGCCATCGACGGCGTGCAGGAAGACGTCGTCCACATCATGCTCAATCTCAAGGGTGTGGTCTTCCGGCTGCACAACCGCGACGAGGTGACGCTGGTGCTGCGCAAGGAAGGCGAAGGCCCGGTGACGGCGGCCGACATCCAGACGCCGCATGACGTCGAGATCGTCAACCCCGAGCACCTGATTGCCCACCTGAGCCAGGGTGGCAAGCTCGACATGCAGATCAAGGTCGAGAAGGGCCGCGGCTACGTCCCCGGCACGATGCGCAAGTACGGCGACGAGCCGACCAAGGCCATCGGCCGAATCGTGCTGGACGCCTCGTTCTCGCCGGTCCGGCGGGTCAGCTACTCGGTCGAGAACGCCCGCGTCGAGCAGCGTACCGACCTCGACAAGCTCGTGATGGAGATCGAGACCAACGGCGCGATCGCGCCCGAGGAAGCGATCCGCCAGAGCGCGCGCATCCTGGTCGAGCAACTGGCCTTCTTCGGCCAGATCGACGTCGGCTCCGGTGCGATCGACGATCCGTTCCGCAACCAGGGTCGCCAGCCGCCGCCGCCGTTCGACCCGATCCTGCTCAAGCCGGTCGACGAACTCGAGCTCACGGTGCGGTCGGCCAACTGCCTGAAGGCCGAGAACATCTACTACATCGGCGACCTGATCCAGCGCACCGAGACCGAGTTGCTGAAGACCCCGAACCTCGGCCGCAAGAGCCTGAACGAGATCAAGGAAGTGCTCGCCTCGCGTGGTCTCACGCTGGGCGTCCGCCTTGAACACTGGCCCCCGCAGGGCCTGGACAAGCGATAACCGGACCACCCCTACGGCCTTCGGCCGCCCCCTCGAGGGGGCAACGCCGAGGGCCTGGCGAAGCCAGTTCCCTGGCGTTCGCCTGGCCAACAGCACCGTGCACCCTGCAGTACCTGATCCGGCTGCGGGATCGACATAACGAAAGGAACGCACCATGCGCCACCGCAACGGCCCCCGCAAGCTCAACCGAACCACCTCTCACCGCCTGGCGATGCTGAGGAACATGGCCAACTCGCTGATCAAGCACGAGGCCATCAAGACCACCCTGCCCAAGGCCAAGGAACTGCGCGCCGTGGTCGAGCCGCTGATCACGCTGGCCAAGGTCGCGACCCTGGCCAACCGCCGCCTGGCCTTCAACCGCACGCGTGACCGCGATGTCGTGGCCAAGCTGTTCAACGAACTCGGCCCGCGCTACCTGTCGCGTCCGGGCGGCTACACCCGGGTGCTGAAGATGGGCTTCCGGGTCGGCGACAACGCGCCGATGGCCTTCATGGAACTGGTCGACCGTCCGGAGACCCCGGCCAGCGACGCGGCGGGCACGCCCAAGGCCGAGTAATCGGCGACCGTCGGCTTCGGCCAGCATCAGGGGCGCTGCGGCGCCCCTTTTTCATGGCCGTACGTCCACCAGCGCGGGACCGGCATGGACAATCGCGCGCCAACGCCCGACATGTTGCCTGCCACCCCGACCCGCAGAACCGCCGCCTCGATCTGGTGGCCCATGCCCGCGTGGTGGCCGCGGGTGAACCGCGGCACGCTTCGTGCCGACGCCATCGCCGGCCTGACCGGCGCCATCGTGCTGGTGCCCCAGGGCGTGGCGTTTGCGACCATCGCGGGCCTGCCGCCCGAGTACGGCCTGTATGCGGCGATGCTGCCGGCAATCGTCGCTGCACTGTGGGGCTCGTCGTGGCACCTGGTGTCGGGGCCGACGACGGCGATTTCCATCGTCGTCTTCGCGACGCTTTCGCCACTGGCCGTTCCGGGCAGCCCCGCGTACGTCCAGCTGGCGCTGACCCTGGCCTTGCTGGTCGGCATCTTCCAGCTCGCGCTGGGCCTGCTGCGGCTGGGCACGCTGGTGAACTTCATCTCGCACACCGTGATCGTCGGCTTCACCGCCGGCGCGGCGGTGCTGATCGCCGCCAGCCAGATCGGGGCCTTCTTCGGCGTCGCTGTCGAGCGCGGCAGCTCGTTGCGGGCGACGCTCTCGGCGCTGTTTGGCCACTTCGACACGATGCACCCGCATGTGCTTGCGGTGTCGAGCGTCACCGTGATCGCCTGCGTGCTCTGCCGCCGCTGGTTTCCAAGGGTTCCGCACCTGATCGTCGGCATGCTCGCCGGCAGCGCGCTGGCCGCCGCGCTCGATGCCCTCGCCGGCGGACCCGCCGTCACCGGCATCCGCACGGTCGGGGCCATCGCCATCGGACTGCCGCCGCTGTCGCAACCCAGTCTGGACCCGGAGGTTCTGGAGAAGCTCGCACCGATCGCCATCGCGGTTGCGCTGCTGGCGCTGACCGAGGCGGTGTCGATCGCCCGGGCCATCGCACTGAAGACGCAGCAGCGCATCGACGGCAACCAGGAGTTCGTCGGGCAGGGTCTTGCCAACGTGGCCGGCGCGTTCTTCTCCGGCTACGCCAGCAGCGGCTCGTTCAACCGCAGCGGGCTCAACCACGCCGCCGGAGCCCAGACACCGCTGGCGGCGGTGTTTTCAGCCGTCGGCCTGCTGCTGATCCTGTTGCTGCTGGCGCCGCTGGCCCGGCACCTGCCGCTGGCGGCCATGGCGGGGCTCTTGATGGTGGTCGCGTGGGGCTTGATCGACTTTGCGCAGATCCGCGAGATCCTGCGCGTGAGTCGGCCCGAAAGCGCGGTGCTGATCGCGACCTTCGTCGCGACGCTGACCTTGAAACTCGAATACGCGATCTACATCGGCGTGCTGCTGTCGCTGCTGCTGTACCTGAACCGCACCTCGCGCCCGCCGCTGGAAGCCGTGGTGCCGGGCCATGGGCTGTGGCCGCCGCAGTTCGGGGCCGATGCCTCGGTGCTGGACCCGCCTGGGGCGGTGCCACTCACCGTGGTGCGACTGAACGGCTCGATCTTCTTCGGCGCCGTCAGCCATCTTCAGCAGTCGCTGCAGGCCATCGACGAGGACGACCCGAGGCGCGGCCACGTGCTGCTGCTGGCTGCGGGCATCAACTTCGTCGACCTGGCCGGAGCCCACCTGCTGGCGCACGAGGCCGAGCGGCGCCGCGCGCTGGGCGGCGCGCTGTACCTGCACAACGTCAAGCCCGAAGTGCGCGAGATGCTCGAGCGCACCGGCGCCTGGGCCCAGATCGGCGAGACCCACATCTTTGCCGCGGCAGTGGATGCGCCGGCGGTGATCCGCGCCCGGCTGGCTGCCGGTGTCAGCGCAGATCCCGCGCCAGCCGCAGCCCACTGAACTGCCAGCGCGCGTCGGCCGGAAAGAAGTTGCGGTAGCTGGGTCGGGCGTGGCCGGGCGGCGTGGCGATCGAACCGCCGCGCAGCACGTACTGGTTGACCATGAACTTCCCGTTGTACTCGCCCACGGCGCCGGCCCAAGGCCGGTACCCGGGGTATGACGCGTAGCCGCTCGATGTCCATTCCCACACTTGACCGCAGCCGGCCAGTTGCGGCGCGGCGTGTTCCCATTCGGCCTCTGTCGGCAGCCGTGCGCCGCGGCAGGTGGCGTCGGTGGCGGCCCGCCAGTGGGCGTAGGCGTCGGCCTCGTACAGACTCAGATGCGCAACAGGCGCATCGGACCGCAGCGCTTGCAGGCCATGCAGGCTGAACCGGCTCCAGCCGGCACCGTCGCGCCGCCAGTGCAGCGGAGCCTCAATGCCCTGTGCCGCGACCCAGTCCCAGCCGGCGGCCAGCCACCATCGCGGATCGCGGTAGCCCCCGTCGGCGACGAACTCGGCCCATTGCCCCTGGGTCACCGGGCGGTCGGCCATGGCGTGTGGAGGCAGCAGCGTCGCGTGGCGTGGCGTTTCGTTGTCGAAGGCGAATCCGCTGCCGTCATGGCCGATCTCGACCGTGCCCCCGGCGTGCTCGATCCACTGCGTGGAGGCTCCACCGGACTCGGGCACGGGCGCCGCCGCGTCGTAGACCGGCCCACCAGGGTGGCACGACAGCAGGTGCAACAGGTCGGTCAACATCAGTTCCTGGTGCTGCTGCTCGTGCTGGAGGCCAAGCTCGATCAACGCCAGCGCCTCGCCGGACACCGGCGACTGCAACAGTGCCACGAGCCGCACCTGGACCTGCTCGCGCCAGCGCAGCACCTCGGCCAGGGCGGGCCGGGTCAGCAGTCCGCGCTGCGACCGTGGGTGCTTGGCCCCGACGCCGTTGTAGTAGCTGTTGAACAGCACCCTGAAGCTCGGGTCGAAGGCCCGGAAGCCGGGCTCGAATCGCTCCAGCACCAGGGTCTCGAAAAACCAGGTCGTGTGCGCAAGATGCCACTTGATCGGGCTGGCTTCGGGCATCGACTGCGCCTGGCAGTCCTCGGCCGACAGCGGCGCCGCCAGCGCGACGCTGCGGGCACGGACGGCAGCCAGGCGCCTCGCAAGGTCAACCGGGTCGGCCAAGCGCCCTCAGCCCCGCTTGACGGCCGTGGCGCTGACCGACACCAGCATCATGCCGTTGGTCTCGCCGAGCACCGCGTAGTCGAAGTCGACGCCGAGTGCTCCGTCGGCGCCGAGTTCGCGGGCCGACTCGATCATGTCCTTGAGCGCCGCGTCGCGGGCACCGGCCAGCGAGCGTTCGTAGCCACCGGCACGTCCGCCGACCACGTCACGCACCGAGGCGAACATGTCGCGGAAGATGTTGGCGCCGATCACGGCCTCGCCGTGCACCAGACCCAGGACCTTGGCGATGGGCGGCAGCGCTTCGGCGGGCACGGTGGTCGCCAGAAAGAAGTCGTCGTCGGATTTCGAGAACCAGCCCATCGGGTGCTCCTGCGCGATGCTTGAAACGGCCAACGATAGCCGCGACGCGCCCCCGACCCCGTCATGGAACCGACACGTTCGCGAAACCGCAGACACGCCGCGGATCCTGAGCCGGCGCGCTCAACGGGTGAGCCCCAGCGCACGCTCGGCGGCGCGGAGGGTGTTGATCAACGGCGACGGCTCGGTGACCGTGGGGTCAAAGGGGTGGAAGCGCTGGCCGGCAACACCGGCGCGGATCTTCAACACATACAAGCGCGTTTCGGCGAACGGCGGCACGCCGAGGTAGCGCTCGACAGCGCCTTCGCCCGCGTTGTAGGCCGCCGCGGCGAGCACCACGTCGCCCTCGAAGCGCGCCAGCAGCCATCGCAGATAGGCCATGCCGCCGCGCATGTTGTCGACCGGGTCGAAAGGCCGCTTGACGCCGAAGCGCGCGGCCGTGGCCGGAATCAGCTGCATCAGGCCCTGCGCGTTCTTGGGGCTGACCGCCGAGGCGTCGAAGTTGCTCTCGGTGGCGATGACCGTCCACACCAGGTGCGGCTCCAGCCCGTACTCCGGCGCGACCAGCCGGACGAAACGCACCAAGGCTTCAGGCGCGTGGGGCGGCGGCGGGATCGGCGCCACGCGGGGTGGCGGCGCCTGGGTGCCGGGACGGCCGATGGCCGGGGCGGGCGGCGTGGCAGCGGTCTGGGCCAGGAGCAGCTGGCGGTCTTCTTCCGGCGGACGCAGGCAAGGCGGTGGCGGACCCAGCGGCACGCCCAGCCGCGCCGCCATGTTGCGCGCCTGGACCCAGCCCTGCTCCGCCGCGGCGGCAAACAGGTGGGCCGCGACGGCCTCGTTGCGTTCGATGCCGCGGGCGTTGGTCAGCATCCAGGCGAGGTTGAACTGCGCCTCGGCGTCGCCATGACGCGCGGCGCGGCAATACAGTTCGGCCGCACGCACCGGGTCGCGCGGCACGCTGTCGCCATGCTCCAGCGCCTTGGCCTCTTCACGCCAGCGCTCCACACGCGCCGGCAGCACCGGCTCTTTCTCGAGCGGCGGCGGGGCCGGGCGCGGCAGGCCGTCGAGCGTGGGCCAACCCGGGGCCGCGCCAGAGCCGCCGGTCTGCGACCAGGCCGGTGGCGCCGGCGCCAGCAGCGCGAGCAGGATCACAGCCAGCCCGCCGAGTGCAGGCGCCCCACCCTTCACGGCATCGCTCCAGGCACGGCCCTTTCGACCCGCGCGTCCGTCGGCGACGGCAAGCTCACGACGGCCGCGGTGTCGTCCTGCGACCGCTCGACCAGCTCCAGCGGCAGCTTCTTGCTCGCCTTCACACCCAGCTCGCGCAGCATCTCGGCCTGGCGGATGGCGTTGCCCTTGCCGGTGCTGAACTTGGCCAGCGCATCGGCGTGGCTCTTGCGCGCGAGGTCGAGCTGGCGGCCCACGGCCTCCAGGTCGCCGACGAAGCCGGCCAGCTTGTCGTACAGCTCGGCCCCGCGCCTGGCGATGTCCTGGGCGTTGCGGCTTTGCGCCTCCTGGCGCCAGAGGTAGGCGATGGTGCGCACGACAAACATCAGCGTCGACGGGCTGACCAGCAGCACGTTGCGATCCCAGGCGTCCTGGAACAGCGTGCCGTCGTGCGTGACGGCGGCGATGAACGCCGGCTCGATGGGCACGAAGGCCAGCACGCAGTCCAGCGTCTTCACGCCCGGCAGGTCCTGGTACTTCTTCTCCGACAGGCCCTTGACGTGCACCCGCAGCGAGTCCAGGTGCGCCCGCAGCGCCGCGGCACGCTCGTCGTCGCTGGTCGCGGTGGCAAAGCGCTCGTAGGCGAGCAGCGAGACCTTGGCGTCGATCACGAGCTGGCGCTCGTTGGGCAGGTTCAGCACCACGTCGAGCACGACGCGGCTGCCGTCGTCGCGCGTGTGGCCGTCCTGCACGAGGTATTCGATGCCGCGGCGCAGGCCGGCGCCTTCGAGCACACGCTCCAGGATCAGCTCGCCCCAGTTGCCCTGGGTCTTGGCCGAGCCCTTGAGGGCGAGCGTCAGGTTCTTGGCGTCGTCGCTGAGCGTGCGGTTCAGCGCCGCGAGCGTGCGGACCTGGTCGGCCAGCACGCTGCGCTCCTTGCCCTCGGTGTCGTACAAGGTCTCGACCTTGGTCTGGAACTCGGTCAGCCGCTGGCGCAACGGGGTCAGAAGCTCGCCGAGCTGGGTCTGGTTCTGCTCGGTGAAACGACGAGACTTGTCTTCCAGGATCTCGGCCGCCAGCGCCTTGAACTGGTCCGCCAGGCCGGTGCGCGCGTCGTTCAGCAGCCTGAGCTGCTCGGCCTGGCCCTCGCGCTCGGCGTCGGTTCGCGCCTTCAACTCGCCGAGCTGGTTGCGCAAGGCGGCGGCCTGCTGCTGGGTGTCGGCCAGCTCGGCCTCGAGCCGTGGAACGCGGGCTGCGCGTTCGTCGAGCCGGGCGCGTTCGTCGGTGGCGGTGTCGAGCGCATTTCGCCAGGCGGTGGCTTGTCCCTGCAAGGCCTGCAGTTGGTCGCGCAGCGACGCCGCGTCCGCCTCGCTGCCACGCAGCCGCTCGCCGGTGGCCGCCAGCTCGACGCGGCCACGCTGCTCGGCCTCTCGCAAGGCCGTGGCTTCGGCCTCGTGGCGGGCCCGTTCGCGCTCGCGGGTCCGCACCCCGGCGGCCCAGAACGCCAGCATCGCCGCGAACGCGGCCGCAACCAGCAGCAGCACGATCCACCCGGTCGTCGAGAGCAAGGCGGCGGAGGCAGAAGCAGAGACAGAACTCATCGGCCGGATTGTCGCGGGACGGCTGCGTTACGCTGGCGTCCCATGAGCCGCGTGTCCATCTGCCCGGTCGAGGTCCACTTCGGCGATTGCGACCCGGCCGGCATCGTCTTCTTCCCCAATTTCTCGCGCTGGATGGACGCGGCCTCGCACCACTTCTTTCGGTCGGCCGGGCTGCCGCCCTGGCACTCACTGGCCGAGATCCCGCACTGCATCGGCAATCCGCTGCTGGAGATCCACACCCGCTTCCTGATGCCCGCGACCTACGGCGAGCGCCTGGAGGTCCACACCTCGGTCGACGAATGGCGGCGCAAGGTGTTCATCCAGCGTCACCGCATCCTGCGCGGCGGGGTGCTGCTGTGTGAAGGCGTGGAGACCCGGGCGCTGTGCGTCAAGCCGCCAGGCGAGCCGCTGAAATCCATCGCGATCCCGGACTGGCTGCGCGAGCGCGTGTCCTGACTCGTCAGCCCAGAAAGGCGCCCTGCTCGCGCAGCGCTCGCTGCAGCTCGGCGCGATCGATGTCGTGCACCGCCAGCCCCGCACGCAGCGCCAGCGCCGCGGCGGTGCCGGCGGCCTGGCCCATGACAAAACACGCCCCGCTGACACGGGCCGCGGACTGGCCTTCGTGCGTCATGCCGGCGCAGCGGCCGGCCACCAGCAGGTTCGTGGCGCCACCGGCCGTCGCGCGCCGCGGCAGCAGCATGCGATACGGCAGCTGGTTGTAGCCACAGGACTCCGGAATGGCCGGCCAGGACCAGAGCACATCGCCGGCCACGTGCTGCTCCAGCGGCCAGCCGTTGACGCCGATGGCGTCGTCCACCCGTGCACAGGCGATCACGTCGTCGCCGCCGACCATCGCCTCGGCGACGAGCCGCCGGGTCTCGCGGATGCCGAGCTGCGGCGCGATGTCGAGCACATAGGCCGACTCGAACCCTGGCACCCGCTCGCGAAGGAAGCGCAGGTATTCGACGATCTGGCGCCGGCCTTCGGCCTCGCCGGCCGACAGCGAGCGCGCATCCGTGCCATCGGCGGCCGAACCGTCGGCGTTGCGGATCTGCGTGACGTTGGCTCGCCATTCGCCGCCATGGCGCTGCGGCCGCACGATGGCCCCGCGGCGGGGAAAGCGGTACTCGCCAGCGGCTGCGGCCTCGTCCATCCGCTTCGGGATCGTCTGCCAGGCGTCGCCGGCACGCAGTGCGTCAACCGCCCCGAGCCGGAACATCAGCGTCGGGTAGAGCAGCGAGCCGTCGACACCGCCCTTTTCCAGCGGCAGGCCGGCCCAGTGCGCCAGGTCGGCATCGCCCGAGGCGTCGACGAAGGCCCGGGCCCGCAACGCCATGCGGCCGGACTTGGTCTCGACGATCAAGGCGTCGAGCCGACCGTCGCCGTGACGCACCACGCCGGCCGCAAGGGCGTGGAACAGCACCGACGCGCCGGCATCGGCCAGCAGTGCATCGGCGGCGCATTTGTAGGCCGACATGTCGTAGGCCTGGGCATGCACCTTGCCGAAGATCAGGTGCGGCTCGGCCAGGCCGTCCAGCTCGCGCATGCGATCCAGCAGATCGTCGGCCACCCCCTGCACGACGCGCCGGCTCTCGCCGAAGACGTTGGCGTACAGGCCGCAGAAGTTGGTCACGCCTGCGGCCGTGCCCATGCCCCCCAGGAAGCCGTAACGCTCCACCAGCAGCGTGTCGGCGCCGGCGCGGGCAGCGCTGGCGGCGGCGGCGATGCCGGCCGGCCCGCCGCCGAGCACGATCACGTCGTGTTCGGCGAACAGCGGCAACGGGCGTGGCGGTTCGACGATCGATCTCATCTGTGGCGGTTGGCGGTGGCGGGCGATGTTGGCATGTCCCGCCAAAGCTTGGCCCAGGTCAAAGATCGTGGCCTTCGGCAGCGCTAGGCTGGGCGCAGGCTGGGGTCAACCGCCCCGGCGATGGCCAGGAGCGGATCCCATGACCTTCAAGCGCCTGCTCGTGCCGGTGGACGGCAGCGAACTCACCGAACGCGCGATCGCCAGCAGCGTCTCATTGGCACGCCAGCTGGGGGCGGCCATCGTCGGCTTCGTCGCCGAGCCGATGCCGGCCCTGCCGCCCCACACCCGGTCCCGCGAGGCCTTGCTGAACGCCGAGGCCGACCACGACGCCGACGTCCGCGCCCACGCACTGCCGGTGCTGCAGCGCTTCGAGGCCGCGGCGCGCGATGCCGGCGTGCCGTTCGAGGGCGTGTTCGACCAGGTTCCGAGGATCGACCGCGCGATCATCGAGGCTGCCGAGTCGCACGGCTGCGACATGATCGTGATGGTCACCCATGGCCGCGGCGCCTTCGGCGAATTCTTGTTCGGCTCGCAGACCAAGGCCGTGCTGGCCGGCAGCCAGCTGCCGCTGCTGGTGCTGCACTGAGCCGACCGCACCCCGGCCCCGCCTTCGACCGCCGCCGCGACACGCGGCACACTCGCAGCGTCCCTGACGGAGCGAGCATGGCAAACGAACACCTGGCGCTGGACGCCACCCACGACCCCCAGCGCCTGAGCTGGGTCGAATCGGCCAACAGCGCCGACACCGAATTCCCGATCCAGAACCTGCCGTTCGGGCGGTTTCGCGCCGGCGCGCAGGAGCCCTGGCGGATCGGGGTCGCGATCGGCAACCAGGTGCTCGACCTGCAGGCGGCCGGCCTGCTGGACCACGGCGACATGAACCGCCTGATGGCCGCAGGCCCGCAGACCCGGCGGCGGCTGCGCCAGGCGCTGTCGCAGGGGCTGACCGCCGGCGCCCCGCAGGCCGCGACCTGGCGCGACGCGCTGGTGGCGATGGACAGCGTCGAGCTCGGCCTGCCGTGCCGGATCGGCGACTACACCGATTTCTACGTCGGCATTCACCACGCGACCGCGGTCGGCCGGCTGTTCCGGCCGGACAACCCGCTGCTGCCGAACTACCGCTGGGTCCCGATCGGCTACCACGGTCGCGCTTCGACGGTGCTGGCCAGCGGCACGCCGTTCCACCGCCCGCGCGGCCAGGTCAAGCCGGCGGGTGATGCGCCGCCGGCCTTGGCGCCGAGTTCGCGCCTCGACCTCGAACTCGAGCTCGGCATCTTCATCGGCACCCCCAATGCGCTGGGCGAGCCGGTGCCGCTGGCCGAAGCCGAGGACCATGTCTTCGGCCTGGCCCTGTTCAACGACTGGAGCGCACGCGACTTCCAGGCCTGGGAGTACCAGCCGCTGGGGCCCTTCCTGGCCAAGAACTTTGCGAGCACCGTGTCGCCCTGGATCGTGACGCTCGACGCGCTGGCGCCGTTCCGTCGCGCCTTCGAGCGCCCGGCAGGCGACCCGCAGCCGCTGCCCTACCTCGACTCGGCGGCCAACCAGGCATCCGGCGCCTTCGACATCGCGCTGGAGGTCGTGCTGCAGACCGCCACGATGCGGGCCGCCGGCCAGGCCGGCGAGACGATCAGCCGCTCGAACTATGCCGACGCGGCCTACTGGACCCTGGCCCAACTGGTGACGCACCACAGCGTCAACGGCTGCGCGTTGGCCGCAGGCGACCTGCTGGGCACCGGCACGCTGTCCGGGCCGCAGCCCGAACAGGCCGGCTCGCTGCTCGAGTTGACTGGCGGCGGCCAACGCCAGATCGCACTGGCCAACGGCGAGCAGCGGCGCTTCCTGGAGGACGGCGACGCGATCGCCTTGCGCGGTCGCTGCGAGCGTGCCGGCTTCCGCAGCATCGGCTTCGGGACCTGTGTGGCGACGGTGCTGCCGGCGCGACCCCTGTAGCCGATCCCGTCAGCGCCTCTTCTTCGCGATCCAGGCGTCGAGGTTGGCGCCGGCCTGCTGGCGGACCTTGTTGCGCAGCATCGGCGTCCAGCCCAGCAGCGTGCCCACCGGGCCCAGCGCCTGGCGCGACCAGCGCCAGAAGTCGAAGCGGTCGCGGTGCTCGACGATCAGGCCCTGGGCATCGAACACGAACTCGGCATCGATGACGTTGTGCACGATGCGCCCGGTGGCGCTGAAGCGGTAGTGCGGCTCCCAGTGCGCGCTGCGGTCGGTGACCTGGCTCAGGTCGAGCCTCCACACATCCTGGCCCTTGGCCCGCACGGCGTCGGTCAGCAGGTTCCACATCGACCCGATGCGGTCACGGCCCTGCAGGTCGAAGGCCGGGTCACTGAACACCGCGTGCTCGGCATAGGCCGCGCGCATGGTCTCGGCGTCGAGCCGCCGGAAGGCGTCGTAGAAGGCTTGGATGCGGGCTTGGCTCATGGGGTGGAGGCTTTCAGGTTCTGACCTCGTGGACACCGAGCTTGCGGTGCAGCGGGGCCTCGTCGGCGACGAACACGAAGGCCGCTTCGCGCCGCGACCGGTTGGCCAGTGTCGCCGGGGTGTACCCCGGCACGCAGCAGGTGTCGGCTTCGGCGAGCGACAAGGTCTGTTCGGCAGCGGAAGCGCCGATCCGGGCGTCGACGCCGCCTTCGATGACGTGGAACACCGCGGCCGGGCTGCGCACCGGCAAGGTCAGCGTCTGGCCCGGACGCAGCATCAGGGCGTGGAAACCGAGCAGGTTCTGCGCCGCAGCGCCGGTCTCGGGGTTCACGTACTCGAGCTGCACCGCGTCGCCAACCGCGGTCTCGTCCGCCAGGGCGAGCAAGGCCGCGCGCGCCTCGGACCAGGGGTAGCGCAGCATCGGGTAGGCCTCATGCCGACGCCCGAAGCCGGGTGACGGCACGAGGCCGCCGCGGGCGTAGCGGCGCTCGGCGGCACCGGGCTCGACCGGCTGGCGCCCGCCGTCGACGTGGTAGCTCGTCTCCAGGTAGTGCACCAGCGGCAGGTCCAGCACGTCGAGCCAGACCACCGGCGCATCCCCATCGTGACCATGTTCGTGCCACAGGCCGGTGGGCGTCAGGATCAGGTCGCCGCGGCTCATCGGCAGCTTCTGGCCCGACACGTTGGTCCAGGCGCCCTTGCCTTCGACGACCATGCGCACGGCGTTGGGCGTGTGGCGGTGGCTGGGGGCCCACTCGCCGGGCAGCAGCAGCTGCATGCCCAGGTAGATGGCGCTGCTGGCCTGCATGCTGTCGGGGCCATGGCCGGGATTGGCCAGCACGAGCACCCGGCGTTCGGCCTTGGCGATGGGGGTCAGCTCGCCGGCCCGCAGCAGCAACGGCCGGATCTGTGTGTAGGCCCAGTGGACGACCCGGGTGCGGCGGGCCGGCAGGTCGGGCGGCAGCAGCGCACGCAGGCTCGGCCACAAGGGCACGAGGTGGCGCTCGCGCAGCGACGCGACATAGTCCGCGGGCAGGTCTTCAAGACGGCCGAGCGCCGCGCATTCGGCAGGCGCTGGCGGCGGCAAGGCACCGCCAGGAGGTTCGTGTTCGCTCATTGGGCTTGTTCCTCCTGCCGTGGTGGATCTCGCCGGTTGCGCATCCAGTCCGCAGTGCCGTAGAGCGACTCGGCCAGGCGCTGCGCCAGTGCAGGGTCGACGGCAAGGTCCTCCATGGCCATCATCATGCAGGCCATCCACTGGTCGCGCTCGGCGCTCGCGATGGCATAGGGCAGGTGTCGCGCGCGCAGCATCGGGTGACCGAAGCGCTCGATGTAGTGGTTGGGCCCGCCGAGCCAGCCGCACAGGAACCAGAACAGCTTGTCGCGCGAGCCCTCCAGCGTGCCGGGATGCAGCGCGCGGATGCCGGCGAAGGTCGGCTCCAGGTCCATCAGGTCGTAGAAGCGGTCGACCAGCGCGCGCACGCCCGGCTCGCCACCGAGTTGCGCAAACGGGGAGCTCGCCGCACCGTCAGCCGGCGCTTCGACGATGTCGGTCATGCCGGCGCTCCTTGCGCGATCACGCCGCCGCCCAGGCAGACCTCGCCGTCGTAGAGCACGGCGCTCTGGCCCGGTGTGACGGCCCACTGGTCGGTGTCGAAATGCAGCGCAAACGCGCCGAGGCCGTCGTCATCCGGTTCGTATCGGCACGCCGCATCGGGTTGGCGATAGCGCGTCTTGGCGCCGTAGCGCCCGGCCGGCGGCGGGTGGCCGGCGATCCAGCTGGCATCGGCAGCCTGAAGCGATGGCGACAGCAGCCGCGGGTGGTCATGACCCTGGACCACGTGCAGCACGTTGCGCTGCATGTCCTTGCCGGCCACGAACCACGGCGCGTGGTCGCCACCGCCGCTCCTGGTGCCACCGATCCCCAGGCCCTGGCGCTGGCCCCGCGTGTAGAAGCTCAAGCCCACGTGGCGCCCGACCTCGCGCCCGCGCTCGTCGAGCATCGGCCCCGGGGCATGCGCCAGGTAGCGCCCCAGGAACTCGCGGAACGGCCGCTCGCCGATGAAGCAGATGCCGGTGGAGTCCTTCTTACCCGCGTTGGGCAGGCCGGCGGACTCGGCGATCCGGCGGACCTCGCGCTTTTCGATCTCGCCGACCGGGAACCAGGTCCTGGCCAGCTGGGCCTGCGTCAGCCGGTGCAGGAAGTAGCTCTGGTCCTTGCCTGCGTCCAGCCCCTTCAGCAACTGCACCGCCCCGCCGGGCTGCTCGCGCACACGAGCGTAGTGGCCGGTCGCGATGCGCTCGGCGCCCAGGCGCAGCGCGTGGTCCAGGAAGGCCTTGAACTTGATCTCGGCGTTGCACAGCACGTCCGGGTTCGGCGTGCGGCCGGCGCGGTGCTCGGCCAGGAAGGCGGCGAAGACACGGTCCTTGTACTCGGCCGCGAAGTTGACGTGCTCGATCTCGATGCCGATCACGTCGGCCACCGCCGCGGCGTCGACGAAGTCCTCGTTGCTGCTGCAGTAGCGCTCGTCGTCGGCCAGCGAGTCGTCGTCTTCCCAGTTCTTCATGAAGATGCCGACGACCTCGTGCCCCTGCTGCTTGAGCAGCAAGGCCGACACGGCCGAGTCCACGCCGCCGGACAGTCCGACGACCACCCGCTGCCTGCGACCCGCCGCGCTTGCTCCGCTTGCCATCCCGCGATTGTCCCGCGGCAGGGTCACGACGTCAGATCGTGCGCCCGCCGTCCACCGGCAGCTCGATGCCGGTGATGAAGGCCGCCGCGTCGCTGGCCAGGTACAGCGTCGCCTCGGCCACGTCCTCGGCCGTCGACAGCCGGCCCAGCGGGATGCCGGCGATCACGCGGGCCCGTGCCTCGGGCGTGTCGGCGGCGCCGAGGAACTGCTCGATCAGATTGGTGGCGCCCATCACCGGGCAGACCGCGTTGACGCGTATGCCCTCGGCCCCGAGTTCGGCCGCCATCGACTTGCTGAGCACGTTGACCGCGCCCTTGCTGGCGTTGTACCAGCTCAGGCCCGGCCGCGGCCGGATGCCGGCGGTCGAGCCGATGTTGACGATGACGGCGCCGGCTGGCCCCGACGGCCGCGCGCGCCACCGCGGCAGCACCGCGTGCGTGGTGTGGAAGATGGACTTCACGTTGACGGCAAAGATGCGGTCGAAGCTGGCCTCGTCGACGTCGAGCATCGGGCCATTGCGGTGCGTGGTGCCGGCGTTGTTGACGACGATGTCGGGCACGCCGAAGGCCTGCACGCAGGCCTCCACCGCGGCCTCGACATCGCCCCGTTGCGACACGTCGCAGCGCACCGCGCGCGCCTGTGCCGCGCCGAGCTGTGCCACCAGGGACTCGCCGCGGGCCAGATCGAGGTCGGCGATCAGCACCCGCGCGCCTTCGGCGACGAAGCGGCGCACGATGCCCTCGCCAAAGCCGGCGGCGCCGCCGGTGACGAAGGCGGTCTTGTGGGCGAGTCGGGGCATGGTGTCGGGTCTCCGGTGCGAGTGTGGGCTGAGCGGGGCTGGGCTCGCGAGCATCGTAGCCATGCCGGCGCCGGGCCAGAATGGGCCTTGTCCTTGGCGCACACAACACGGAACAGGGCAAAAGGCACCCGACCATGAAACGCATGTTCATCGCCGGCCAGTGGGTCGCGGCACACGACGAGCGCAGCCTGCCGGTGCACGACCCCTGCGACGGCGCCGAGTTCGAGCGCATCCCACGCGGCGGCGCGGCCGATGTCGATGCCGCCGTCGCCGCGGCGCGCGCCGCGCTGGCTGGGCCCTGGGGTCGCATGACGGCCACCGAGCGCGGGCGCGTGCTGATGAGGATCTCGAAGGGCATCGCCGACGACGCCGAAGCGCTGGCGCAGATCGAGGCCCGCGACACGGGCAAGCCGCTGGCCACCGCGCGCAACGACATCGCCGTGCTGGCACGCTACTTCGAGTTCTACGCCGGCGCGGCCGACAAGGTGCACGGCCAGACGATCCCGTTTGCCGCCGGCCACCAGGTGCTGCTGCTGCGCGAGCCGCTGGGCGTGACAGCGCACATCGTGCCCTGGAACTACCCCGCGCAGATGCTTGGCCGCACGGTCGCGCCGGCACTGGCGATGGGCAACGCCGCGGTGCTGAAGCCGGCCGAGGACACCCCGCTGTCGGCGCTGCGCGTGGCCGAGATCGCACAGGCCGCCGGCCTGCCCGACGGCGCGTTCAATGTCGTCACCGGGCTTGGCGAGGAGGCCGGCGCCGCGCTGGCCGGCCACCCGGGCATCGACTTCGTCAGCTTCACCGGCAGCCGCGAGGCGGGTGCCGCCGTGCAGTCCGCCGCCGCGCGCAACGCCGTCAAGTGCGTGCTCGAGCTCGGCGGCAAGAGCCCGCAGATCGTGTTTGCCGACGCCGACCTGGACCGTGCGCTGCCCATCGTGCTGCGCGCCATCGTGCAGAACGCCGGCCAGACCTGCACCGCGGGCAGCCGCCTGCTGGTGCAACAACCGATCTACGAGGCCTTTGTCGGCCGCGTGGCCGACGGTTTTGCGCGCCTGGCGGCCGGCACCCCGGCGATGGACCTGGACTGCGGCCCGCTGATGAACACCCCCCAGCAGCGACGCGTGCAGGGCTACATCGACCGCGCCCGCGCCGGCGGCGTGGCCGTGCTGGCCGAAGGCCGCATCGCCGACGGCGTGGCGGCCAGCGGCCACTGGGTCAAGCCGACGCTGTTCGGCCCGGTGCCGCGGGAACATGCACTGGCGACCGAAGAGGTCTTCGGCCCGGTGCTGGCGGCGATGCCCTTCGACGACGAGGCCGACGCCGTCGCCTTGGCCAATGCCACCGAATACGGCCTGCTGGCCGCGGTGTGGACCGACAGCGGCGGCCGCCAGCTGCGCATGGCCAAGGCGCTGAAGGTCGGGCAGGTCTTTGTCAACGGCTACGGCGCCGGGGGCGGTGTCGAGCTGCCCTTCGGCGGCACCAAGCGCAGCGGCCATGGCCGCGAAAAAGGCCTGTTGGCGCTGGAGGAGATGAGCAACTGCAAGACCGTGGTGCTGTACCACGGCTGAGCCGCGACACCCGCAGCGCGCTGCGTTCAGGCCAGGTGGCGGGCCAGGAATCGTTCGACGCGTCCCGCCCAGTCGATCCGGGTTTCGTCCAGATCCCAGCCATGGCCCTCGGCCTTGTACTCGACCCACTCGACATTCGGGTTGTGGCGGCGCACCGCGTCGTACAGGCGCTTGCCGTGTTCGATCGGCACCCGTTCGTCGTAACCGCCATAGCCCAGCAGCAGCGGGTTCTTGATGCGCGCCGCCTGCTTCAGCGGCGAGGTGGCGTCGAAGCGCTCGCGGTCGGCCTGCGGGTCGCCGATGCGCTCGCGCATGCTGTAGCGCTTGTCGAGCTCACCCATGTCGCTCCAGTGCGCACTGAACAACAGGTCGAGGTCCGAGACCCCGACCTGGCAGACCGCGCAGCGGAACAGGTCGCCGTCCTTGACCAGGCCCATCAGCGCTGCGTAACCGCCGTAGCTGGCGCCGTGGATGGCCACCCGCTTGCCGTCGGCAATGCCCTGCGCAATGGCCCAGCGCGCGACGTCGGCCAGGTCGTCCTGCATCGCCAGGCCCCACTGCTTCAGACCGGCCAGAAAGTGCTTGCGGCCGAAGCCGGTGCTGCCGCGGAACTCGGGCTGCAGCACGGCATATCCGCGCGAGGCCAGGAACTGCACATGCGGCTGCCAGCCCCAGGTGGCACCCCGAACGTTCGGGCCGCCGTGCACGTCCACCACCAGCGGCAGCTTGCCCGCCGCGGCCTTGGCGGCGTCGAGCGTCACGCCGGGCGGCAGGGTCAGGTAGGTCGGGATCTCCAGGCCGTCACGGGCGCGGATGCGCACCAGGTCCATCGTGCCCATGCGCGCCGGGTCGATCTCGGGCCGCCGACCGCCGATTGCGGTGAGCTTCTGGGTGCCGCGGTGGTAGACAAACCAGCGCGCCGGCTGGACGTCGGCAAACGCCTCGACCAGCAGCCAGGGGCTGTCGTCGCGGCGAGGTGGCGTGACGCGGTTGCTCGTCGCCGGCAACAGGCGGTCGATGCGTTCCTGCACCGCCCGCATGCCCTCGTCGAACCACTGCGTGACCTCGGCGTCCAGATCCAGCCGCACCCCGAGCAGTTGCCGGTCGCTCTCGACGAAGTCGGGTTCGAGGTCGAAGTGCGGGCTTTCAAGCAGCGGCTTTTCGGCAGGGCGCCCGGTCGCCGGGTCGTACTCGAAGAGAGCCCGGGTGTCGCGGCCTTTGTCGCTGACGGCAAACCAGCGACCGTCGGGCGCAATGTGCGATGGCATGGTCGGCGCTTCGATCAAGCCCCTTCCGTACTCCACGACCTCGCGCCACTGGCCATCGACCCGGTCGAGGATGCGGAACGACCCGCGCTCGCCACGTTCGCCCTGGGCGACCCAGACCGCACGCAGCCGGTCCTCGGCATCGACCAGCCAACTGAAGCTGCGCCGCGGCGCGTCGACCTCGCGGACCCGCGCGGTGCGGGTGTTCAGGCGCAGCAGCGCAAACCAATCGAGACGTTTGTCTTCGATGCCCTCGGGCCGCTGCGCCCAGATCTCGTCGCCACGCTGGCTGCCCTCATCCCAAAGGGCAAAGGTGTTCCAGGGCTGCTGCCTGAGCACCACGTCGTCACGGACCCCGACATGGTCGCGCAGCACGAGCTGCATCGCATTGCGGCCATCGGCATCGACGGCAAACAGGCCCGGCGCCCGGCGGCGGTCGCCTCTGGCCTTGTCGGCCTCGAAGAAGTCATAGATCAGGCGTTGATCGTCGGACCAGCGGAACCGGCCGACATCGTTGTCCCGATCGCCCGCGACCAGCGTGAGCTTCATCGTCGCGAGGTCCAGCACCGCCAGACGGTCGGGCTTGTCGGCACTGCCGACCTTCAGCGCGACATGCGTACCGGCGGGCGACAAGGCCGCGCCGCCGATCGCGTCGTGGCGGAAGAACGCGCTCGCGGGCAGCGGCTCGGCCGGCTTGGCGGGCTGAGCCTGCAGCGTCTGAACCGCCCACGGGCTGCCGAGCAGGCCGGCCAGCGTGAACCGGGTCGCCTGGCGGCGGGTCAGGTGCAAGCTCAGGGGTTCGTGCGGCATCCGGTCATGAACAGGTTCATCGTCAGCCGGCCTCGAGCCGGATCGTCGCTGAGCCGCTCGGGCTGCTCGATCTGGCTGCAATGGAATCGGCCGCCGTCGTAGAAGATCGCGCGGTTGAAGGCCGGCGGCAGCTCGGCCAGCCAGTCGAACAGCCGGCTGCCCGCGTGCGGGTAGCACTTGACCGCACCCAGGCCGGTCTCGTGCTCGAAGTGGCGGTCGTCCAGGCTGGCATAACGCCCGAATTGTGCGTCCAGTTCGGCCCGTGGAACCCGCGGCGAATAGAACGCCGTGCCGCCCAGGCTGGCATCGTCGAACAGATAGAGCACGCCGGCGGCGGCCATCTCGCCGGGGGCGGTGCCCAGGCGGTCGCGGTGCGGCAGGCGTTGCAGCGGCGACAGGCGGTCCGGCGGCCGCGTCACCATCGCCAGCCGTGCATGTGCCGACTGCACCGCGCTCAAGCCCAGCGCGGCCTGGGCATGGTCGCCAAACCACTGCACGAAGGCCTGCACCGCACGGTCAGGCAGCGGCAGCTCGATCCCGGGGTAGGCGTTGTGCGGCGCTTCGGCAAAGGCGGCGCGGTGGCGCACCGCGAGGTCCACCAGGGCCCAGGGGTCGAGCAAGGCATCGTCGACGACGACGACGCGGACCGGATCGTCCGCCGGTCCGAATTCGATCGTCCGGACCTCGGGCCGCGGGTTGAACATCGCCTTGCAGGCCGTGAGCGGCGAGCCGATGTCGCTCAGCGCACCGGCGCCGCTGCGCAGTGCTGGGCGACGAACTCGGCGTGCGTCGGCATCGCCTGCACGCAGCGCTGCATCGTTGCCTCGATGCCGGACATGAACTGCTCGATGCGTTCCTGCGACATCGTGTCCACCAGCGGGTGGTAGCCCTGCGGCACGATGCGCTGGCCGATCATCACCTCGACCCAGCTGATCTCGCTGAACAGCTCCATGTCGAAGCGGAAGATCCTTCCGTGGGTCTTGAACAGGTCGATCTTGTCCTGCAGCGTCTGCGGGATGGACATCGTGCGGCAGTAGTTCCAGAACTCGGTGTCGTCGCGCTCCGTCGCCTTGTAGTGCAGGATGATGAAGTCGCGGATGCGCTCGAATTCGAAGTCGCACTGACGGTTGAACTCCTCGATGTCGCGGGCATTGAAACCGCGATCCGGAAAGAAGGTCGTCAACCGCGCGATCGCGTTCTGGATCAGGTGGATGCTGGTGCTTTCCAGCGGCTCCAGGAAGCCGCTCGCCAGGCCGACCGCGACGACGTTCTTGTTCCAGAGCTTCTTGCGCTTGCCGGTGACGAACTTCAGCATGCGCGGCGCGGCCAGGGCCTTGCCGTCGAGGTTGCCGACGAGCACGCTGGCGGCTTCGTCCTCGGAGATGAAGCTGTTGCAGAACACGTGCCCGTTGCCGATGCGGTGCTGCAGCGGGATCCGCCACTGCCAGCCGGCGGTGCGCGCCGTGGCTCGGGTGTAGGGCAGCAGCGGACTCACCGACTCGCAGGGCACGGCCCAGGCACGGTTGGCCGGCAGCCAGTGGCTCCAGTCCTCGTAGCCGGTGTTCAGCGTCTGCTCGATCAGCAGGCCACGGAATCCCGAGCAGTCGACGAACAGGTCGCCTTCGATGCGGGTGCCGTCTTCCATCGTCACCGCGTCGACGTGGCCGTCGCTGGCGCGGGTGGTGGCACCGGCGATCTTGCCTTCGATGCGCCGCACGCCGAGCTGTTCAGCGTACCGGCGCAGGAAGGCCGCGTACAGGCCGGCGTCGAAGTGGTACGCGTGCGCGATCTCGGCCAGCGGGGAGTTGCCCAGGTCCTTGCGTGCGCGCATGAACTTGTTGGCACGAGCCGCGGCGATGTTGATCGAATACGGCTCCAGCGAGCTGACCTTGCCCTGGTGGTACAGCTTGAGCCAGTACTGGTGGAACTTGTTCAGCCCTGCGTCCGGGCCCAGCGGCCCGAAGCCGTGGATGTAGCTGTCGCCCTGGCGGCCCCAGTTCACGAACTCGATGCCGAGCTTGAACGTCGCACGGGTCTCGCGCATGAAGCGGTCTTCATCCAGCTCCAGCGCCTGGTTGTAGATGTTGATCAGCGGAATCGTCGCCTCGCCGACGCCGACGGTGCCGATCTCCTCGCTCTCGATCAGGACGATGTTCCAGCGCCCGGGGCCGAGCAGCTTGGCCAGCGCGGCGGCGGCCATCCAGCCGGCGGTGCCTCCGCCGGCAATGACGATGTTGCGGATGTTCTCGTGGGCCATGCTGCGCAGCTCGGATAGGGGCTTCAGGACGTTGCGGATTGTTGTCCTGCACGCTCACGTCGCGGCAGGGCACACAGAAAAGCCCTGGGCGGTGGGCAACCGGCCAGGGCTCCAGTGACTTGCGACCGCTCACGCGGCCGCCAATGGCGTCAGAACTTGTACGCCACTCCGAACAGCAGGCTCTTGCCGTAGAAGACCTGCTTGGTCAGCACGGAAGCGTCGTTGTTCTGGTACTCGCTGTATTCCTCGTCGTTGATGTTGTTGGCTTGCAGCAGCACCGACAGGCCCTTCAGGAAGCCGCTCTGCACCTCGTAGCCGAGTTGCACGTCGGTGATCTTCTCCGGCCGGATGTAGGTGTAGCCGCGGTTCGCGCCGAAGCCCTGGATCTCGCCAATGTAGGCCGAGCGCGAGCGTTGCGCCACCCGGGCCGAGAAGCCGTGTTTCTCGTAGTAGGCCGTCAGGGTCGCGACCTTCTTCGACAGACCCGGCAGCGGCCGCACGTCGTCCTGGCCGAACGGCCGGATCGCGCTGCGCGTGTCCGACAGACTGGCCACGACGCCAAAGCCGTCGAGCGGCTTCCACAGCATGTTCAAAGGCACCGACACCGCCAGTTCCGTGCCCTGGATCGTGCCGCCCTTGCCGTTGAACGGCTGCCTGAAGTCGCCGAAGCGCTCTGGAAGTGTGCCTGGCGGCTGATTCGGAGGCACCGGGAACCCCGAGTAGTCGAAGTCCTTGCGCGTGATCTCGAAGATGTAGCTCTTCAGGTCCTTGTAGAACCACGCCAGCGAGACGTAGCCCTTGTTGCCGCCGAAGTACTTTTCGTACGACACGTCGATGGCATTGGCGCGGAACGGGTCGAGCAGCGGGTTGCCACCTTCACCCGAGTACTTGTTGGCGTTGAAGCTGAAGCGCGCCAGTGCCGAGAGCTGGTCCATGCGCGGACGCGCCAGCACACGGCTCAGGCCCATGCGCACGACCGAGTCGTTGCCCAGGTCCAGAGACAGGTTCAGGCTCGGAAGCAGGTCGGTGTAGGTTCGGCCGACCGAGCGGAACCGGATGGTCTGCTGCGCGCCGTTGTCGACCAGCGGGGCCCGCGAGCTCTGGTCGCTCTGCACGACCTGAAGGCCGACGTTGCCACGCAGGCCCATGCCGAAGACTTCGGTGTCGATGTCGCCGCGGATGTAGCCGGTGGTGATCTCTTCCTTGACCTGCCAGCCCTTGGCGAGGATGTCGCCGTTGATGTTCTGGACCAGGTTGTACGACGACGGGTAGGCTGCGCCCGGCGCGAAGAAGATCGTCCGGAACGGCGTGCCGGCGACGTTGACCGAGCCGGTGCCGGCCGGCAGGGCGCCACCCGAGCTGCTGCCGCCCGGCAGCCGCAGGAAGTTCTCGGCCGAGCCCTTGTTCTTCTCGCGCGTGGTGACGTTGCCGCCGAACTCGATGCGCGAGAAAAGGCCTTCCATGTCCAGTTGCGCCGAGATGCGCGCCGACTTCAGTTCGTCATCGGTGGTCAGGATCTTGTCGTAGCCGTTCTGGCCCCAGCTTTCGGGGTCGGTCAGGCGCACGATGGCCGGGTTGCCGTGGTCGTACTGCAGGCCGGTGATGCTGCCGTAGCTGCCGACCGTGACGTTGCCGGCCTGCGGGCGGTTGTTGACCGTGTCGTAGACCCCGGCCTCCATCTCGATGATCTGCTCGCGGCGGTCGGACTTGGAGTAGTTCAGGTCGCCGACGATGGTCCAGGCCTGCGACGGCTTGAAGCGGGCCTCCCAGCCGGCGCTGGTCAGCTCGTCGCGGCGCGGTTCCCAGATCGTGCGCGACAGCGGGTTCACGCCGCCCCAGGTGCCGCTGATGACGCGGCCGGTGCCAGGCTCGATCACCGCATTGCTCAAGGTCGGGCGCTGGAATGCGAGGTTGTCGCAGCACGCCTTCCAGGTGTCGCCGACCTGGATTTCCAGGCCACGCTTGACGAAGTCGCGCTCGAACTTCGAATAGAACAGGTCGACCTTGGTGCTGAAGTTCTTGTTCGGCTTGTATTCGAAGGTCGCGACCGCGCCGTCGCGGGTCTCGTCGCGGTCGTTGTTGAACAGCTTGAAGCCCTGGTTCCAGACGATGTTCTGGCCCAGGTCGGCAGCGTTGTCGTTGCGGTCGATGACGCGGCCATCGGGGAGCAGCTCGCCCCGGTTGGCGGTGTCGTAGTTCTCACGAAGCTGGTCGCCGCCCTTCTGCTTCAGGCGCGCAAAACCGAAGGCGACACCGATGGTGCGGTTGGCGAACTGGTCGATGTAGCTGAAGCTGATGCGGCTGCCGTCGCCTTCGAAGGCGGTGCCGACGCCGGTCTTCTCGCCACGCACGTTCAGCGCGATCGTGCGCTGGCCGAACGACAGCGGCCGGATGGTCTGCAGGTCCAGCGTGCCCGACAGGCCCTGGCCCAGCAGCGACGCGGTCGGCGTCTTGTAGACGACCACGGCCGACAGCAGCTCCGACGGGTACTGGTCGAACTCGACCGCGCGGTTGTCGCCGGTGGAGGTCTGCTCGCGGCCGTTCAGCAGCGCGTTGGCGAAGTCGCCTGACAGGCCGCGGATGTTGATGTTCTGGGCCTTGCCGGCCACCCGCTGCGCGGTTACGCCCGGAAGGCGGGCCAGCGACTCGGCGATGCTGTTGTCCGGCAGCTTGCCGATGTCCTCGGCCGACACGGCCTCGACGATCGCGTCGCTGTTCTTCTTGACGTTGATCGCGCTTTCGATGCCGCGCCGGATGCCGGTGACGGTGATCACCTGGGCCGGCGGAGCGGCGGTGGACGTCTGCGCAAAGCCGGCGCCGGGCACGGCCCACAAGGTGGCCACGGCGGCGGCAACGGGCGTGGCACGCAGCAAGGCGCGGCCAAACTGCCGTTGGGCAAGGGTGTTCTTCATCTGGGGTCTCCTACGGTCGCACCGGGGGGTGCGGGCTGCTGCTCAAGAAGTCTTGTCACCGACCTGGGCGCATCACAGGTGCATGGCCTGTGCGCTGCCCGCGGCGGGCTCCATGCGATATGTACCAAAACTAGATCCGCTTGACCCCAAAGGAAACCCTGATAACGACTCGATACGGATCTCGACGCCCTCCCGCCGAGGCCCAAGCTCACCTAGGAAAACTGACCCTGACGAAGCACTGTCCAGGGTCCGCCTTGACAGCCCCGCGATCCGGGGATGCAGGGGCTGTTGATGTAGCAAAACTACAGGTCGAGCACCACCAACCCTCAAGAGCCACGCGAACCCACTGGCCCAAAAAAGAAAAACGGGCCCATTGCGGGGCCCGTTCTTGTCCAGGACGCGAAATGCAGGCCGGCGCCTGCAATCCGATTACTTCTTGGGCTCTTCCTTCTTCGGAGCGGCGGCAGCGGCCGGCGCGGGGGCGGCAGCCGGGGCGGCGGCAGCGGGCTTCTTCTCGTCCTTCTTCTTGGCATCGGCAGCCGCGCTGGCCGGCTTGGCCGGGGCGCCTGCAGCGTGCGATGCAGCCTGGGCGCCGACGGCGGCGAAGGCAAAGGCGGTGGCCACGAGGGCGCTGAGGATCTTGGTCATGGTTTCTCTGGGGTCAAGGAAAGCGTGGAATGAAACAGACGCCGGTCTGGCCGGGTCCGGTTGCCCCCATTTCTGGCAGCGAACCTGCTCACAACGCCTCCCCCGCGGCGGGGTTGACACCCATACGAAACGAAAGGTTGTCGGCGATCAACGGGGCGCCGCGGCCGGGATCTCGAACGCCAGGGTCACGAACTCGCTGGTCCAGCGTTCGCCCACTGCGGCGGGGGGGCGCAACAGGGTCGAGCGCAACAGCCAGCGGCCGGCCAGTGGCAGCGCCATCGCAACGCGGCCATCGGCATCGGTGCGGCGCCACAGGCCAACCCGGCTGAGCTCGCTGACCAGTTCAACCGGCTGGTCGGCCACCGGCCGGCCGTTTTCAAGCAACTGAAAGCGCGCTTCGCTGCCGACCTGCGGTGCCGGGCTCAACAGCAGGGCCTCGAACTTCAGGCCCACCGGCACAGGCGAGGCGGTCGCGCCCAGCTCGATTCGGGCATGCTTGCCAAAACGCTCGCGCCAGGGCCGGCCGGCCGCCAGTTCGGCGGCCCAGGCGGCACGCAGCGCCGGGCCGGCCGAGATCTCCTTCAGGTACAGCTCGACCTTGGCCGGCCCGATCTCGATGTCGAACGGCACCTGGCTGGCCCAGCAGGTGTGCGGGCCTTCGCCCGATGGCGCACGCAACACGAGCGCGCTGGGCACCCGCGACGCCGGCCCTCCAGCCGCCACCAGGCGCGTTGCCGCGGCGGCACCGCGCGTGGCCAGGGCCGCCTGGCTGGCACAGCCGTGCACCGTCAGGTTCTTGAACTCGAGCCTGAACTCCAGCGCTGGAAAGCGGTCGCCCGTGCCCAGCCACAGCGCCGGCGGACTGGCCGCCAGGCGCGGCTGAAACCAGGTGTCGTGCGCCGATGCCAGTGGCGCGGCCAGCGCCAGCAGCAGGCCGGCCAGCAGGGGTGGGGTTCGACAAGACATCGGTGGACTTACGGCGCCGGCAACGGTCTGGATTCAGCCAAGGCCGGCAGCCGCACCGACAGCGGGAGGATCCAGCGCCCGCCACCTTCGAGCCGCTGGTCATGGCAATAGTCGGCGTGTCTGCGGACCGGCCAGGCCGGACGGCCGGAAGCCCGCGAAACCGCCGACCCCAGCGCAGCGACGATGGCCGCAAAGTCATGGCCCTCGTCGGCGTTGCTGTCCACATGCCAGGTGCCGGGTCGCGGCGCCTGCAGCCAGGCCCACAGCGCCGCTGCCGTGTCGGGCAGGAACGAACACGCCGGCCGCCAGGCCGTGCTTGCGGCGACGTGGCCGTCGCGGACCAGCCACTGCTCCAGCTGCACCTGCATGTGGTTGCCGGACGCTGCCGGGCCTGCCGCCGGCGGCTCGATCTGCCAGCCCAGCCGGACGATGCCGGCGGCGGGGTGGGCGGCCGACACGGCGTCTTCGCAACGGATCTTGTAGCGGCCGTAGTCGTCCTGGGCATTGCGCGGGTCGGCGACGCCGTGGGGGCCGTCGGGCTCGTGGTGGAAGACCATCGCCGTACTGGTGAACAGCATCGGCAGGCCGCGTTCGGCCGCAAAGGCAGCGAGCTGACCCGCCCAGGACGCATCGCCAAAGCCCAAGTGGACGATGGCATCTGCTTGAGATTCACGCAAGTGAGCAGACACTGCGACAGCGTCGTCTGGGGCCACGCGGGTGCGGTCCCAGCCGAGGACGTCGGCACCGCCACGCTGGGCGACCACCGCCAGGTGACGGCCCAGCGTGCCGTTCAAGCCCGTGACCAGCAGCCGCATCCTGGGCCTTTGCTGCCTGCCCGGTGGGCCGTTGGCGGCGTCAGGACTCAAGCGCCGCGGCGCAGCCCGCGAGTGCCGCCAACGTGTCGACGATCAGACGCGTCGGGATCGCCTGAAGGTAGGACTCGAAGCGGCCCTTGGCCTCGAAGCGCTCGCGGAACCGGGACGCAAAGAACCGCGGACCCAGCCGCGGCACGATGCCCCCGCCGATGTAGACCCCCCCGCGGGCGCCCAGCGTCAGCGCGACGCTGCCGGCAAAGCTGCCGAGCAGCGCGCAAAAGCTGTCGAGCGCCTGCACGCAGGCGGCATCGTGGCCCGCCAGTCCACGCTCGACCACGTCCTCGGCGCTCAACATCGCCGAAGGCGCGTCTCCGCGAACGGCACAGACCGCGGCATGCAGCACCGGCAGCCCGATACCCGACAACAACCGCTCGGCCGACACGTGGGGATGCAGGCGGCGCGCCGCCGACAGCAATGCGCTCTCGAAGTCGTCGGCCGGGGCCAGGGTGGCGTGGCCGCCTTCGCCGGGCAGGGCGACGTAGCCATGGGCTGTCGGCACCAGGCCCGCCACGCCCAGGCCAGTGCCCGGGCCGATGACGGCCAGTGCAGCGCCCGGCAGCGCTTGCGCCGCGGCCGCGCCGCGGCCGGGGATGTCGCGCCACTGTTCGGGCGCCAGCCGCGGCAATGACAGCGCCAGGGCCTCGAAGTCGTTCAGCACCCGCAGATCCGCAAGGCCCAGGCGCGCCGCGGCAGCGCGGCGCGAGAAGCTCCATCCGCTGTTGGTGAAGCGAACCTCGTCGCCGGAGACCGCGGTCGCGACCGCAAAGGCTGCGGCGCCGGGCGCCTGCCAGGTGTCGCCCAGACGCGTCCGCAGATCGTCCAGATACGCAACGGCCGCCTCGGCCGGGCCGGCATGGGCAGCAGCGGGCACGCTGTGGACATGGCTGACCGCTGCTGAATGGCCGTCGTACCAGCCAAACCGGGCATTGGTGCCTCCGATGTCGGCCACAAGCCAGGGCCGCCGCGGCCCCGGGGGCACAACAGCCGCGCCGGTGTTGACGGCTTCAATGGCGAGGTCGGATTCCATACGGCGGGGCAAGCAACAAGCCAAACGTGTCCAAGCCCGGCGGGCATCTCTGAAACTGGGCCTGACGGTAGCAAAACTACAGCCCGCCAACAATCGCAGGAACCCCGAAGCGGCCGGACTCGTCAAGGCAGTGCCCGTATGGCCATGCGCCCTGGTGTCACTGCTGTAGTCAAGCTACAGGCTGCTGACGCATGATCGGGCCCTCCCTTGCCACGCCAGACGCCGCTTTCCGGCCCGCGCATGCCTTGAACACCGCCTTCGACACCCCCCGACTGCTGGCCGACATCGGCGGCACCTTCGCGCGTTTCGCCGTCGAAGTGGCGCCGGGCGACTTCCGACACACCGCGTCGTTGCGCTGCGCCGAACACGCCGACTTCCATGCGGCGGTGTCGGCCTACCTGGCAGCGCTGCCTCCGGACAAGGTGCCGGCCATGGACGACGCGGCCATCGCGATCGCCAACCCGGTCGACGGCGACCACGTGCGGATGACCAACTACCACTGGCAGTTCAGCATCGAGGCGATGCGCCAGCGGCTGGGCCTGCGGACCCTGGTGGTGGTCAACGACTTCACGGCGCTGGCGATGGCGCTGCCGCGGCTGACCTCGGCGCAGCGCCGCCAGGTCGGTGGGGGCGTCGCCGCCGAGCGCAGCGTGGTCGGGGTGTTGGGTGCAGGCACGGGCCTCGGGGTCTCGGGGCTGATCCCGATCGCCGATGGCCATGTCGCGCTCGGCACCGAAGGCGGCCACACCAACTTCGCGCCACGCGACGAGCGCGAGATCGCGATCCTGCGGTTTGCGCTGCGCGAATACCGGCATGTGTCGTTCGAACGCCTGCTGTCGGGGCCGGGACTGGAGCTGATCCACCGTGCGCTGCTCGACCGTGCCGGCGCCGCGCCGGAGCCGCTCCTGGCGCCCGAGATCACGCGCCGCGCACTCGCCACCAGCGACGCGCACTGCGTGGAGACCGTCGACACGTTCTGCGCCATCCTGGGCACGGCAGCCGCCAACCTGGCCGTCACGCTCGGTGCGCATGGCGGCATCTACATCGGCGGGGGCATCGTGCCGCGGCTGGGGACGGCCTTCGACCGGTCGTCGTTCCGCGCGCGCTTCGAGGACAAGGGGCGCTTCTCGGAATACCTCAAGGCCATCCCGACCTTCGTCGTCTCGGCCGAACACGCCACCTTCGTCGGCGTCTCGGCGATCCTGGCGGCGCAGCTCAAGAGCCTGCGCACCGTGGCCGCCGGCGAACCCGACGCGGCGCTGCTGAGCCAGATCCAGCGCTCGCGCGAGCGGCTCTCCCCGGCCGAACGGCGTGTGGCCGAGCATGTGCTGGCGCATGCCCGCGGCGTGCTGTCGGAGCCGATCGCCGAGATCGCCCGCGCCGCGAAGGTCAGCCAGCCGACCGTGATCCGCTTCTGTCGGTCGTTGGGCTGCGAAGGCCTGTCGGACTTCAAGCTCAAGCTCGCGTCGGGGCTGTCGGGCACGGTCCCGCTGTCGCACACGCAGGTCACGGCCGACGACTCGATGTTGGAGCTGGGCGTCAAGGTGCTCGGCAACACCGCCAGCGCGGTGCTGCAGTTACGCGAGCAGCTCAACCGCGAGACCTTGTCGCGGGACCGACCTGCTGG
>Ga0209985_10000473_pt1 | contig 43687 bp, 26 predicted proteins | sample NOAtaG_FD_187305 | JGI IMG/M metagenome (GOLD analysis project Ga0209985, IMG submission 187305) | Freshwater lake microbial communities from Lake Erie, under a cyanobacterial bloom - NOAA_Erie_Diel6S_1000h metaG (SPAdes) (version 2) | ecosystem: Environmental > Aquatic > Freshwater > Lake ...
AATCGGCCCCCGAATCGCCCCCCGAATCGGCCTCCAAACTGGCTCCTGTATCCGCGTCTGTGTCGCCGCGTGCTTCGTCAGGCGCGTTGGCGCATGAAGTGCCTCGAGAGCTCAAGAGTTGACCAGGCCTCAAATCAGCGAACCTCGATGTGCCGATGACTTGTGCATCCAGACGTGAGACCGGCGAGGAAGCGCCTATGCGCTCGGGGAAGCGCACGAAGAGCCAAAGCCCGCTTCCGACGCGGAGTCGCGCGTGCAGCCTGCCGCTCAGCAGGGCAATCATCGCCGCCTGACCGTATGCCGTGGCTTCGCTGGCGGCTCTGTCACACGGCGGAGGCCGCCAACAAACCGAATCTGATTGGCAGGTTGCGGGGATATCCCACCAGCGGCCTGCGATGCGCTCCCATCCATCAATGGCGGAGACAGGCCATTCCCATCCGCGCCAATGCAGCGAAGGCCATATCGTCGGCGATGAGGACGCGCACGGCGATGAGGACGCACACCACGATTTACGCTCTGCAATGCAGGCAGCGAGCGAATGAGTGAAACCGTTCCCCACGAAAGTCGCTGGCTCCTCGCTTCTGAAGAACTGACTGGGACGTCGCCCCGCGTGTATTGCGTGGTTCGCCGTGGCGTCGGTCCCGGGCTCGCATACCGTGATACGCGAATCGTGGCCATGCTCGATCAATGCAGCGTTGCGAATGCATTCCCGGCCAAAGCGTGCGGTGACAAGATCGATCCACTGCCGCTCCCGAGCGCGGATGGCCGAGTGCGTCTCGGGGTCGGGCGCACTGCGGCCTGCGATCAATGCCACATGCCGGACTGAAACCCAGCCAGCACAGGCGTCATGCAAGCCACTCCATGCTGCAGGAGAACCCGCGACCGCACGCAGCGCATCTTGAAGTCTGGGCGCAAGACCATGCCGCTGCGATTCGACCCCGGGCTTCTGTCCCTCATCATGCGATTCGAGTTGCTCGACCGTCGAAGGCGAGATGTCTCGGTCGGCCGCTGATATGCGGGCCGATACCGCAGCAGTTTCCTTTCGATGGGCGTGCGAGTCCCGTTCGCCATCTGCTGGCAGAATGCCTTGCGCCTCGGCAGCTGACGCGCTCGTCGGATCTCGTCTGAAATGGGCTTCGCGCACTGACGTGCAGGATGCCGCCGAATGAAGCGTCGTCGTTGCCTCCGTGCGCTGTAATGGCAGCCGCTGCTGCAGAACGCGCATGCGCGCTGCTTCCTCAAGCCGGACCACGATTTCCTCGACGCCATGATCAAGCGGAAGCGCTTCAAGCTTTGGGCGCAGGATCGACCAGAGATGGATGCGGCTCGAACTGGGCGCAGTCAAGCGCAGCTCCATTTCGGAAATCCTGCGCTGGCTCCCGGGCCGCGGCACCGATGCGCCACGCCTCTGCCGTTCATGGACACAAGTCATGTATGCATCGGTCGAGAGATCCATTGGCAATTCGGCATGCCGAAAGCGCCAGCGAGAAACCCGCATGCCTTCGCGTCTTGCATCGAGATGCGTCACAAGCTGGTCGACAAGCTGGCCACATGCCACGAAGACTGCATCAAGACGGCTGCATGGACCCTCGAATGCCTTCGTAAAGACCACGGACTCCTCGAGCCGCAGAGGAATGAGCGCCTCGAATGCATCGCCAAGAGCCTGATCAAGCCGAACAAGAGGACTGGACGTCTCGCGGTCGCCAATGAGCGCGCCGGCGCCGCATTCTCCACCTGACGCGGTATGTCCAGAGCCTGGGGATGGGAGATCCAGAAGCCCCGGACCGTGCTCTGCGCTTCGAGAATCATGCGTCCTTTCCTCCGCGTCGGCAACCTTGTCGAGCGAATCAAAGTGAGAACTGAAAAGCGAGTCGGCAGGCGCCCCTTCATCTTTCAGAGAGGCTGTGCGTCGCCCTGTTCGGCGGGTAGGCGCCCGCTGCTTCCGCGTGCTGCCAGTGACGCCAATGCCATTGCGTCCCCCGCTGCGGCTGGGCTCATGCGCGTCCGGTTCATCAGCGATCCGGCCGGCCATGCGCGCAGCCACGCCTTCCCGTCTCAAGCGAGCCAGTTGATCGATTGTGCGCACCTCAACCGCATGCAGGCCCTCGAGGGCGCCTTGCGATAGCCGCAGCGCCTCGATTGGCAGCGCCCTCAAGGCCTCCAGTTCGCCGCCTCGAGGCGCCGCACGCCAGCGTCTGCGGAGCCGAAGGCCCGAGCGCGATCCATCGCGCAGGCCTGCATCGAAGTCGCCATGACGGACATCTTGAAACCCGTAGTGTGCCAGCGCAACCGCCGCACCGATCGTGGAGGCTGTCGCCAAATGCGTCTCAAACCCACGTACGGCAAATGAGTTGGCGATCCGCCGCATCAGCCCCTGCTCAGTCAGATAGGTTGATCGGAACAGCGTCGCGCAACCGGCAAGGTCGCCGAGCAAGCCAAACCGTCGTTCGCCCGAAGACTCGACGGCAACACGAGGGATCCATCGTTCGAGGCATACCGCCATCCGCCGCAACATGATGGACCAGGTCGCGGGATCGGAGCGCAAGACAAGCACATCGCAACTTGAGTCGACAAGGAATCGCCGCAGCACATCCTGCACACGATCAACGCGTCCACCCTCGTCATGGCATGTGACCAGCCGCGCAAGACGCGTCGACCACTGATCTACCCTCGCCTGCATTCCGGGGCATGCGGCTTCCGCCTGTGCAACCGTCATTCCGATTCGAAGTCCAAGTTCACCGGCGCGGGGACAGCATCCGACGATGTGCGCCATACGGTCGGATCGAATGGACGGGTTGGCCGCAACGACAACCGATGGAATTGCGGTGAGTTCACGAAGGATTCCACGGGCACCGTCGGCGCGCTCTTCTTGCCCAAACTCTGTCTGATGCGATGCCGACGGATCGCGTTGAGAGCGCTTGGAACCCCCGTCGACGCTGCAAGCTGGACCTCCACGCGGAACAGGATTCCGCGTGTCCGTCAGGCAGATCCGGGCGTCGCCATCCGCAGAACCAAGAAGCCGAAGATGGTGCAAGGCGCGCCAAAGCGCCACCCGCGTCACGTCAAGGGGCCACCTCGGAAAGCACACCGCGAGAAAGCGACTCGGGTCTTCCGGATTTGGGGTTGGGCTATGCCTATGCAGAGCGCACCCCCCAGCTTTCCTGAGGTGCACCCACAGATATACCTCGCGATATATCTCGCGATATATCTCGTGATATGCAATTCGCCGTCATGTCCAAATCGAAGCCCTGGCTGTCTTCAACTGCATGGCGGATCTTCGGGCGGCCAGCACGGAGAGCGTCCCAGGCAGCGTCGGCATAGGCGGTTCGCGACATATTGATCGAGAGAGCCAATGACTGATTGGCAATCGCCTCGTACACCGCCCCCGCGCCTCTACCAGCAAACTGGCGTGCGTCTGTGCCTGAATTGACGGGAGGGTCGTTCGCGGCAGCCATAAGGCCGCCGGCATCCGGCCCCGCGTCCATCTGTCTGTTGAAGCCAGTACGAACATGCATCAACTGCATGCGCCACCGGAATCGCAGACGCAAACTGGATGGCGCACCATCGACGCGCGCTCCGATACGGCGCTCAAGGGATCCGATCCTTGCACTTCCACCCGGGGAAGCCTCTGATGCCCCGGCAGCCTCCGTATCGGGTGCAACTTCCGCATGTACCGACCACTGGGTCGCGGCAATCCGAAGCCGCCGAGACGCGGGCTCGCTGTCAACCGCCCCATCGCCATGCCTTCGACGCTTGGGCAAGGCGTCATCGGGTGGCGTGACCACGAGAACGAGCGGCCCACCGTATGCGCCCGAACCTTCGGCCCCGACATGCTGCAATGCGATTTCGCGCGCAGTCGAAGCCGCAAGCTGAAGCCGACGCCATGCGATATGGTCGAATCCGCTGCCATCTATCACGATGACGCCCGATGCTTCGAGCCGAATCGCCAGTTCCGCGCTCCATAGTCGCGCATGCGCCAAGGCATCTGTATGACCGGATCCACTCGACGGGCCTCTCCTTGATGAGCGCGGTGTCCCCACCAAGTGGGGCATCGAAGGCTGCGGCATCGAAGTCCATCGAGTCGCCGCGCTCGCATGGGTTGCAAGCAGCGAATCGCGCTCGCCAGGTTCCCCCGGCATATCTGCGATGAAGAGGGATCGACGCTCGAGCACATCGTCAAGCCAGGCCTGCGATGAACCCACAGAGCCGGAAACCGGCGCCCCGGCATCCGCGTTGTCGCAAAGCAACTCGGACAGCAAGTGGGGCCCGGGATGGATCCTGCTGCCAATCCATGCAACAGACCTGCCAGCCATCGCCGGATGTCGTAGCGCTTTGCGCACGATGTGCAGAATGCAGCCGAAAGGCACAATCCAACGGTCGTTTGCGAAGGTCGCGCCGCGCGCGCTTGCAGACGATGAGCAGGAGAGCACGCGCGCACTTCCGTCGTCGAGATGAAGGCCATGTATCTCATGGAGGGCGCCACAGGCAAGCCCGCCTCCGAGCGCCGCATCGCATGCAGCATCGCAGAGAGCTATCCGAAGCGGTCCTTCAGGGGGCGGGGCCGACACCAAGACTTTCGGTTGCGGCGCGTACGTCAGATAGCGCTCGGACCCGCCCCAGGTTCTTTCTTGGCCGATTGTGTGTCGACCATCCCTGCCCTCTTCCGGAGTTCCCGCAACTGTGTCGCTCATCCCTCGCGTGTACGTCGCAGGACTGTTGACTTCGGCATCGCGCCGTGCCAAGAAGCATTTCACGTCGCGCGCGCATTGTTGCGCGACTTGCTTTTTTCCAGGCTTCCTTACTGAAGGCGAGCGGTCTGGCCGCCTCCTCCGCATCGGTTCTTCCCGCACCTCGGTAACGCAGTCCTGCACATCGGCATCGCAGTCCTGCACCTCGGTAACGCAGTCCTGCACCTCGGTAACGCAGTCCCGCACCTCGGCAACGCAGTCCTGCACATCGGCAACGCAGTCCTGCACATCGGCAACGCAGTCCTGCACCTCGGCAACGCAGTCCTGCACCTCGACAACGCAGTCCTGCACCTCGACAACGCAGTCCTGCACCTCGACAACGCAGTCCTGCACCTCGGCATCGCAGTCCTGCACCTCGGCATCGCAGTCAGACTCCGCCCGGTGGATCTCCGAAGGCCAGTCATTGCAGTTGTCGCCTGGCCCACCGATCGCGTCGCTGAACTCAAGATGTTTTTGCCTGATTGTCATGGGAAACTCGTGTTCGTGGCTTCGCTCTGTTCGTGGCTTCGCTCTGTTCTTGGCTTCATCGTGCCCTCGCCTCTTCTCGGGCTTTTCTCATGTCTTTCCCATGCCTTTCTCATGCCTTTCTCATGCCTTTCTCATGACCCTTCGCCCGCTGCTTCCCCGTTCCTTCTCAGGCTCATCGCGGTTGCGTTCCACTTCGGCCAACATGCATCCTTCTTCTGCCTGCGCCATGCGGGCGCAGCCGCAGGCTGGAACCATCCCATGCGAACGGCCACGCGCAACCATTCACACGCGGGCAACAAGCCTCGCGAACACGCACACAAATGCACGTAGCCCCCGTGAGTCTGCCTGCGAGTCTGCCTGCGCCTGCCCGTGAGCAGTTGCGTCACGTGCGAACACGCCTCCCGCTCCCTCCCTCAGTTCTGCTGGGTTCCGTCGTCCACGATGCACGGCATGCATAAGCCGCGACGCATTCGGCAACATGCTTCGCATGCGGCTCGACACTCGAGGCTAAAGGCTCGACACTCGAGGCAAAAGCTAAAGGCTCGACACTCGACCTCGCCTCTCTTGGGTGTCCGACTGAACTGGCAATCGCACAGTCGAGAGGACACCCAGCGCCGTTCCAATCATGGGGCATAGCCCGCAGTTCAAGCCCGCAGTTCGAGCCCGCAGTTTGAGCGCGCAAGTTCTGTAGTTAGGACTCAATCAGCAACGCATGGCACTTCGTGAGAGAAGCTCGAGCCACGAACGAAGCCACCGCATGTACGCGCGCTCGCTGGGGCTTTCACCGCTCGGTCCATTCGCGACCAGAATGTCGCCCGATGCTGTTCGGGTTTTGTTAGTATAAACGGCTCAAGTCCGTTGCCAAGGGAGTGCGACCGAAAAACGCCAAAAAACTCGTGCTTCAGGAAATCGTGTGGGTGAACTGCGATGGAGGCGCCGATCGGGGTACGGATTTATCACGGCGGCACGGCGGCACGGAGGAAGGACGAGAACACGATGACTGCGAGCGATGCGAGGACGCGGAAAGACGCGGAAAGACGCGACAAGACACGAGAAGTCATCTCTCCTCTTCGCTGAGGCCGCCTCTGCGTCTCTGCGAGAGCATCCGATTGCCCGGGGCTAGCGCGGCTCATGGTTTTCAGATCTGAGGGATGTTCAGGCCCGACGGATGCCCAGGCCCGACGGATGCCCAGGCCTGACGGATGCCCAGGCCTGACGGATACCAAGGCCCGAAACGGCCACAGGCAGTTCCGATCCCATCTGTTCCTCGCCCAGTTCGTTCTCCACGGCCGCTGCGTCTCTGCACCTCCGTGCCGCTGCGCCTCCGTGAGAAACCTCGAGACCGTCAGCCGCACGCCGCCCAGCGGGGGCCGACGGTGCCGTAACCCACACGAAAGCCTGAAGACCCGAAACACAGCCCATTCCACCAAAGGCGCGGTTGCGAACAGATATCCAAATGTGCTGCGGAATCAGGCCGACGTCTCCTCCGCTAGACTGCTCCCCCCGACGCCGGTGTGGCGGAACTGGCAGACGCAGCGGATTCAAAATCCGCCGCCCCCTAAAGGCTTGCAGGTTCGATTCCTGTCACCGGCACTGAGAGACGAAACGGCCGCGCTGCAGACAAAGGCAGTGCGGCCGTCGTTCATTCCGGAGCGCGCGACTCACTCGCTCCGCACGGCCGCGCTGTAGTTCGGCGCTTCCTTCGTGATCAGGATGTCATGCGGATGGTTCTCGATGACCGTTGCGCCGGACACCTTCACAAAGCGACTCTTCTGGCGGAACTCGTCGATCGTCGAGCATCCGCAGTATCCCATCGCCGAGCGCAGGCCTCCGACCATCTGATACACGAAGTCGGCGAGCACGCCGCGGTACGGCACCATGCCCTCGACGCCTTCCGGCACGAACTTGCGCGTGTCCTTGATGTTGCCCTGGCCGTAGCGGTCGCCGGAGCCGGCGCTCATCGCGCCCTCGCTGCCCATGCCGCGGTAGCTCTTGAAGCGCCGCCCGCGCGCAAGCACAACTTCGCCTGGGCTCTCCTCGAGCCCAGCGAGCAGCGAGCCGAGCATCACGCTCGACGCGCCCGCCGCGATGGCCTTGGCGATGTCGCCCGACTGGCGGATGCCGCCATCGGCGATCACCGGGACACCGGCGCGATCGGCCGCACGTACGGCCTCCATGATCGCCGTGATCTGCGGCATTCCGACGCCCGTGACCACGCGCGTGGTGCAGATCGAGCCGGGCCCGATGCCGACCTTGACGGCGTCGGCGCCCGCGTCGATCAGGGCCTTCGCGCCGGACTCGGTGCCGACGTTGCCAGCGATCACCTCGATATTGAAGCGCTTCTTCACCTCGCGAACGGTTTCGAGCACGTTCTCGCTGTGGCCGTGCGCGGTGTCGATGACGATCACGTCGACCTCTGCGGCGAGCAGTTTCTCGACGCGCTCGTACTGGCGTACGCCGATCGCTGCGCCCACGCGCAGTCGCCCGCGGGCGTCGCGACACGCGCGCGGATGCGTCCGCACGTTCTCGACGTCGCGCATCGTGATGAGCCCGCGCAGCAACCCTGAGCCGTCGACAAGCAGCAGTTTCTCGACGCGCGCCCGGCTCATGAGACGCTCTGCCTCCTCCGCCGGCACGTCGGGCGCCGCCGTCACGAGCTTCTCGCTCGTCATCACGTCCTGCACCGGAATGGTGGCAAGATCCTTCCCCTCGAGGAACTTCATGTCGCGACGGGTGAGGATGCCGACGAGCTTCCCACGGCGCGATCCGTCGGCCGTCACCGGGAAGCCCGAGACGCCCTGCTCCGCCATCAGCTTCGCTGCGCGCGCCAACGTATCGGTCGGAGCAAGCGTCACGGGGTCGACTACGACGCCGTGCTCGGACCGCTTGACCTTCGCCACCTCGCGCGCTTGCACGTCGGGCGGCAGGTTCTTGTGAATGATGCCGATCCCGCCTTCCTGCGCCAGCGCCCGGGCGAGGTTCGACTCCGTCACGGTGTCCATCGGGGCCGAGACAAGCGGGATGTGCAGCGAGACGTTCCGCGTCAGCCGGGTGGCCGTGTCGGCGAGGTCCGGAGTCACCACGCTGTGCGCGGGAATCAACAGGACGTCGTCGAATGTGATCCCTTCGAGAATGATCTTGGCTTCCATCGCGGGATATTGCGGCCGATGGCCCGGGCAGTCAATACCCCGTCCGAAAACCGGGCGGAGGTTTCCGCGGACGCCGCTTTCTTGTACCTTGTACGACTCCCCCCGCGGTTCCCGTTGGAGGGAAGCCGTATCGACGAGCAGTCGTCCGCGGACACCCCGCGCGCAAGTCCAGTCAGGTCACCGTCAGCAGCTGAGGTTCCATGGCAGCAGTCCGAAACGAACTCCTCGTCCCCCTGTCGATCAAGCATCGCGGCACGACCGCCGGAGAGGGCAAGAAGGCGTGGATCTCGTGGCTTGAGGCGATCATTCGCGTCGAAGGCTCCGACTTGATCGTCAAGAGCGGTCTCCGCCCCCGCGTCCGCCACCGCGGCGTCCTCAAGGACCTCGACACCGACATGTGCTCGCCGGACCTGATGATGCAGCTCGCGAAGGACATCCTCGATCCGAACCAGCTCGACTACTTCGCGCGCCACGGCTCGATCGACTTCGCCTACGACTACCGCCGCGCCGGCGACGACGACGGCGCGACCTCGCGCCGCTTCCGCGTCAACCTCTTCATGGCCCGCGGCAACCCGTCGCTGGCGGCGCGTCTCATCACGAGCCAGATCAAGCGGTTCGAGGAGCTCTACCTCCCGCCGATCCTCGGCGACGTCTCCATGGCCGCGCAGGGCCTGATTCTCTTCTCCGGAGTCACTGGATCCGGCAAGTCGACGTCGATCGCCTCGATGCTCGACTACGTGAACCAGCGCAAGAAGGTGCACATCATCACGATCGAGGACCCGATCGAGTACATCTTCAACGACGCAAAGGCGACCATCAACCAGCGCGAGATCGGCATCGACGCCACCAACTTCAACGACGCGCTCCGTGCGCTCGTGCGCGAGAATCCGGACGTCGTGCTCGTCGGCGAAATGCGCGACTACGAGACCTTTGAGGCCGCCATCCGCGCGGCCGAGACTGGCCACCTCGTGTTCGGAACGATCCACGCGAGCTCCGCGTGGCAGACGTTCGGCCGCATCTACGACCTGTTCCCGGAGAACGAGCGCGACCAGATCCGCAAGCTTCTTGCGTACAACCTGCGCGCGATCATCTACCAGAAGCTGCTCCCGACGCTGCACGCGCACATCGCGCGCATTCCGGCGCTCGAGATCCTCATCAACACCCCAGCCGTGCAGAAGTACGTGCTCGAGGGGCGCGAGGGCGAACTGCTCGAACTCATCAAGCAGGGCCACGAGGAAGGCATGCTCGACTTCACGAGCGCGCTCGTGAAGCTCGTCGAGGACAACATGATTCACCAGCGGGTCGCCCTCGAGGCGACGCCGAAGCCGGAAGAACTCAAGATGCGCCTGAAGGGCATCGCCTGACACGCATCGCCCGACGAGGGCACGGTCCCCGCGCCGCACGGCGCGGCGGACGCCGAGGGACGCGCGCCACGCGCAGCCCTCGCACGACGACCGGGGAAAGGATCGACGGGAAGGCGCACGAGTAGGCGACCGAAGGTCGCAGGGCCATAGGGCCCGGAGCAACGCATGCAACACCTGATGTTCCCTGAAGCCGCAGTCATCCTCGCGAACGCTCCGTTCCTGATGAGCATCGCGAAGCCGCTTCTGGTCTTGATCGTGATGATCGCCTATTTGCGCTACGTCGCGCGCTTCGAGAACGACGCCCGCACCTACAACATGCCGGCGCTCGCCTGGAACTTCGCCCACATCGGGGCGGCCATCCTCGCGCTCGCCGCGATGATCCTGATCCCGATCTTCTGGGTCGGACTTCCGGTCGGCGTCCTCGTGCTCTCCGGATCGATGTTCGCCTACTGGAAGTTCCGCGACACGCGCGTTCCCGCGAGCCGGAAGTTCAAGTTCGGCGGCGACAAGCTCGCAGCTGCAGTGGCCCAGCGTAAGCAGGCCGCTGCGGACCGCTCGGCATCGCTCTCGTTCACGCGCAAGGACGGCGTGCGGGAACCAGTCCCGCAGAAAGAGGATCCTGCGCTCTCCATCTACATCGCACTCGAGCAGACGCTTGCCGGCCCGATCCTCGCGCGGGCAACCCGTCTCGACCTCGTGAGTGCACCAGGCGGAGTCGCCGTCTCCATGCTCGTCGACGGCGTGCGGACGAAGCGCGACCCCCTGCCGGCCGACGTCGGCAACGCTGCGATCGACCTCTTGAAGCGCATGTCCGGTCTCGACGTCAACGACCGCCGCCGCCGCCAGAGCGGCTCGTGCGTGGTCGCCGGCTCGGCGTCGAGCCAGCTCACCGTCACCTCGTTCGGCTCGTCGAGCGGCCAGACCATCCGCATCGACTTCGACCGCGAGAGCCAGCTCGGCAAGGCGGTCGACTCGATCGGCCTCGCCGCGCCGCAGCTCCAGGCGCTTCGCACGCTCGAAGAGCCGGGCAAGCGCGTCGGCGTGGTCATCCTGAGCGCGCCCCCCGGCAACGGACTCACGACGCTCGGCTTCGCGATGATCTCGCGGCACGACGCGTACACAAGCAACATCAAGACCCTCGAGCGCGAGCTCGTCTATCGCGTCGAAGGCGTCGAGCACAAGGCGTTTGCTCCGGAGCCCGGCGTCGATGACTACGCGTCCGCACTCACGAAGATCATCCGTCGCGACCCGGACGTCGTCCTCGCGACGGACATCTCGGAGCCGGGTAGCGCGAAGGCCGCCACACTCACCGGGCTCGAGCGTCCGCTCGTCTACGTCCAGATCCCCGCAGAGAGCCTCTCGGGTGCTGTGACGACCTGGATGCAGGCCGTTGGCGATCCCAAGCTCGCGACGAAGGGCCTTTCCGCCGTCGTGCATCAGCGAGTGATCCGCTGCCTCTGCCCCAACTGCAAGTCTCCCTTCACGCCGGCTCCCGAGCAGGCGAAGAAGCTGGGAATCCCACCTGGCAAGGAAGTCGAGCTCTTCCGCCCGAGCGGCAAGATCCAGGTGAAGAACCGCATCGAGGATTGCCCGGTCTGCCAAGGAACCGCGTATCTCGGACAGATCGGCATTTTCGAGGTGCTGATGCTCGACGCCGATGCGCGCAAGATGCTGGCGGACGGCGACTACCGCGGGGTCGTGGCGCGCGCGATCCGCGAGCAGCGGATGCTGCAGCTCCAGGAGGCGGCGCTCCTCAAGGTTCGCGAGGGAATCACAAGCCTCGAGGAAGTCCAGCGCGTCTTCGCCCCGAAGCAGGCGGCCGTGCCGAAGGCGGCAGCTGCGGCCGGCGCGACTCCGCCACCACCGCCGGTGCCGAAGTCCTGACCGCGCGCGTTCGTTCCGAGACCGACTGAGTTTCCAAGAAACCCGACCACGAGCCGCCGCGCATGCGCCTGGCTCGACCGACAGAAACAGTAGGAAACACCATGGACATCGCCTTCAACATCCTCGTGATCGGATTCATCCTCCTGATCGCGTACTGGTGGTTCAACCAAGGATTCTTCTCGGCATTCCTGCACTTCGTGTGCGTGCTCTGTGCCGGCGTGCTCGCATTCGCCTCGTGGGAGCCGCTCGCGAGCCTGCTCTTGTCGCAGAGCTGGGCGCAACCCTACGCCTACGGAATTGCGCTGCTGCTGCCCTTCGGCATCTACCTGCTTCTTCTGCGCATCGCCGCCGACAAGCTCGCGCCGGACAACCTCAACTTCCCGCAGTATGTCCACGTCGCGGGCGGCGGCGGCTTCGGTCTGCTCGCGGGCGTGCTGACCGTGGGCATCTCGCTCATCGGCATCGGCCACACGCATTCCTCGCTCGAACTCATGGGAATCAAGGGCATCATCCGCACCAACCGCGCGAAGGGTCAGCCGCAGTTCGACGCGCCTGGCCTTTGGGTCCCGGCGCATACGATCGCCGCCCGCACCTTCGGCTGGCTCTCCGAGGGCTCCATGTCGCCGAGCTTCTCGAATGCCACGCTGGCGTCGATGCGCCCGGAACTCGATGCCCAGGCGCTTTCGCTCTACCGCGACACGTTCGAGAAGAACGGCCGCCCGGCCCGCACCACCGCCGCGCCCGGCTCGATCCGCGTCAACCGCGCCATCCTGGTGTCCGACTATCTGAAGCCGAGCGGCGAACCCATGCGGGCGTTCGTGGTCGACCTGACCCTCGACGTCGGAGCCACCACGGAGTCGCAGGGATTCGCGCTCTCCGCCTCGCAGTTCCGCCTCATCGGAGCCGCAAACGGACTGGGGACGCCGGTTGGCTACCCCTTCGGCTGGTCGCAGCCGAACCCCAACGGCGGTCGCGACTTCTACATCTTCGACGACGCGACCAACTACGTCACCGGAACGCCGGGCGCGACTTCGATCGCGGTGACGGTCGTCTTCCCCGCCGACAAGTTCGTTCAGACCCCGAGCCACCTGATGGTGCAGGGCCTGCGCCTGCCGTTCCCGGCGATCGCGCAGGAGTCAGACGCGCAGGATGCCATGGCGATGATCACTGGCGGGCAGGCTCAGGTCGCGCCTCCGGAGATTCCTAGCAACATCCGCGAGATCAGCGCGAGCGACCTCGCCATGAACGACACCATTACGCCGGCCTCCGGCAACCTGAACAACATCGGCAGCATGTCGGTGAAGGACGAAAACTACCTGTTCACCGGCTCGCATGACTTCGAGCTTGGCGGGTTCGTCGGGCGCGGCGCACTGTCGGTGCGTGGCGTCTGGGCGCCGCCGAAGACGCGCATCGTGCGCCTGAACATCACCCGCGGCAACCGCAACTCGATCGACCTGTGGAACGACCGCAGCAAGGTGCGCGATCAGGCCGGCGAAGGCGCGGAGCTCGCCCTCGTCGACGACCTCGGTCGCCGCTACTACCCGATCGGCTTCATCCACGTCCAGAAGGCCGGCGACCAGCGCGTGAGCGTGAACCTCTCGCGCGACGGCGAGTTCCGGGCGCTCGACAGCTTCCCAAACCTTTCGAGCGCTGGCGCCGACGACATGTGGGCACTCTTCACGCCTCCGGTCGACCGGACCATCGTGGGAATCAAGCTCGGCGACAAGTGGGTCGCCCGCGCCAAGCTCAAGATCGTGGCGCCGAGCTGATCTCGGCAGCGCGATCGGCCCTCTCGGGCGCGCGTGCAATCTTCCTGTATTTGGGCGCATCCTTTGGGGTGCGCCCATTTTCATGGGGAGAATGGGCATGAGCGCCACGCGCCTCCGCACGGCACGCGGAAGGCGACTTTGGCGGGAGAGGAGCGTGCATCATGGGGGTTGGCGTTGAGCGCGTCCGCGGGAAAGCGACCCGTGGAACCGCGAGGCTGTCGCAGGTCACGGCCCGCGCGCTGTTGTGGCTGTCGCACGTCGTCCGCCATCTGCGGAGAGATGGCGTCGCTGTCGCGGTCGCGTTTCTGCTTCGTGGGGTGGGTGTCCTCGCGGACCGTGCACGGAGGGATCCGGGCGAACGCGCCGCGGAACGGTTCCTGCGGGCGCTTGGCTATCGCGTGGTCGCGCGAAACTGGCGCAGTCCGCGCGATCGGCGCGACGAGGCCGACCTTCTGGCGCGGAGCCCCGACGGCGGGAGCCTTGTGATCGTCGAGGTGAAGCGCGCCTCCGGCCCGTGGGATCCGCTTGGTCGGGTCGACAGCCGCAAGAAGGAAGTGCTCTGGCGGCTGCTGCTTGATCTTGAAGGAGCTGCCACCGGCGGCGTGCGCGATCCGCACGGCTATCCATGTGGTCTTCGGACCGTGCGGACGATCCGCGTCGACCTCATCGCGGTCGAAGGCGACGGTCGACACGCAGTCGTGCGGACCCACGTCGACGGAGTCCTTGAGCGTTCGGTCGCGACGAGACGCGGTTCACGCCCGACGTCAAGGTCACCGCCTTGACTCCACCCGTGGAGCGCTGGGTAGACGCGCATCCGCCAGACAGAACCTAGCGCAGATACCGGCTGACGGCGATCTCGATCAGCTTCGCTTCCATGCGGCCGAGGTCGTCGCTCGTCCAGCGGGTGCGGAGCGAGTTCAGGTAGCGATCGCGTTCGAAGAACTCGCGTCGCGACATGAGCTCCCTCTCGAGGCCGAGTTGCACGTCCATGTCGTAGAGCGAGCGCTTGGTGCCCTGTTCGATGGAGAGCACCGAGAGCCAGCTGACGAACTCGCGCTGCTCGATCGGCTCGCTCATGGCACCGACGGCGAGGCCGTCGATCCGCTGCTTGATCGCATCGGACAGCTGGAGGCCCTTCACGCCTTCGGGCGGAAGGCCGAACTGCTCCCAGAAGCCACCGTCCGCAACGCCAAGTTCACCTGCGATCGAGGGAAAGTCTTTCCCCTCCGCGATCCGCTTCCGTACGAGCTCGATGCGCTCGGCGTCCACGCTGGTGCTGAGCCGAATGCGGCCGATGCGGATCGTTGGCACCGGATTGAACTCGGCGAATCGCCGTTCATACTCCTGCAAGACGTCACGCCACGACACGATCACGCGGGGCGTGATTCGATCGCGCATGAGCTGACGCACGAGCACCTCGTCGCGCTGCTCCTGCATGAACTCCTCGAGCGACATCGCACCTTCGCCCTCAAGGCTCGCCTCGGCGGCGGCGCGGCTGCCGCCACGCTCTGCGATGGTTTCCTCCTGGAACGAGCGCAGCCACGCGAAGAGCCCCTCCTGCTGCTCAGGAGAGAGCTGCGATTCAGCCTCGGCGATCACGAGTTCGTTGTCGACGGTGCGGGCAAAGCGACGGCGCACGAGTTCGCGGAGAATCCGGTCGGCCTCGGCGCGATCGCGCGCCGCGACGAGCGCGATGATCTCGTCCTCGATCGGCTCGAAGAATTCGTCGGCGAAGAGCGGACGTCCGTTCAACTGGCCGACAAGACCCTCGATTGGCCATGACTCGCCGGGCCCGAGCGGTCGGGCCACGGGCTGCTTCGGATCGACGTCGACGCCTGGTGCCGTTTGCGCGCCTGTCGCGAGCACATCCGCCGATGCGGCGTCCGCCGGCTTCGCACCACCACTCGCGCCGGCATCGAGCGCGAAAGCATCAACGATCGACTCTCCCGACCGGGGGTCTTGGGTCCGAAGTTCGGCCGACGGCTGCGCGAAGTCGCGAAGCGAGATGTCCCGGCGCGCGGTCCCGGAATCGGAGGCGCAACCCGCGAGGGCTGCGATCGCGATCGGCGTGAGGACCCGAAGCGTGGTGAACATGGCCGGAATCGTACCGATCCTGCCACCCTTCGGGATCCACCGGCGCTATTCTCGCGCCATGAGCGACGAAACCCCGCGACTCCACATCGACTCGGACTGGAAGGCCCAGGCGCAAGCCGAGAAGGATCGGCTTGCCGCGAAGGAGGCCGCCCGTGAGGCGCAGGCCGCAGCAGGTCAGCCCGCCGAGGGTGAACTCCCGCCAGCCGACTTCCGGACGCTGGTGGCGAGCCTTGCAAGCCAGGCCATGATGGGTCTCGGTGCATACGGCGACCCACAGACGGGCCGCGTGGTGATCGATGTCGTCGGTGCGCAGTTCGCAATCGATCTCCTCGGAGTGCTTGAGGAGAAGACGAAGGGCAACCTGACCGAAGACGAGGCGGCTGAGCTTCGCGACGTCCTTGCGCGCCTGCGGGCGCGGTTTGTGCAGATCGCTCGGCTCGTGGCCGCCCAGATGCAGCGCGAGATGGGTGCCGGCGGCGAGGTCGGGCTCGACCCCGGAGCAGCCGCCGCGGGCGCCGCTCCTGCGAAGTCGGGGCCGGGCAAACTCATCATGCCGGATTGACCGCGAGGCGCGCGCCGTCACGTCCGTCTCCACGGTGTCGCCCGTGTCCACGTTCTGCGGCAAGCCGCGGCGAGATCTGCGCAGGTGCTCGAGGGAACTCGAAAGCGGCGTCGATTTTCTGCCATCGCCCACGGACGACCAGGCGCCCCCGCGACGCGCGAGGACGCGGCCGCACCATCGAACCGCATTCAGACCCGGAGATCTTCTATACTCTCCGACTCCCAAGAGCCCGGAGCCACACTGTGTCCGAATCGAGCGCCAGTCCCGTTGTCAAGCAGCCCTTCCTTGAGCGCCACTATCACCTGCTCCGGAGGCTGCACTCCCTGACCGGCGTCGTTCCCATCGGCGTCTTCCTCTTTCCACACCTCACGACGAATTCCTCCATCGTGTGGGGCGAAGTCTTCAACGCGAAGAAGTACGCGGACCTCGGTGCCGGCTCGGCGGGCGTGGCGACCTTTCAGCACGAGGTGAACTTCATTCACAACCTGCCGGCGCTGATCTTCATCGAGATCTTCGTGCTGTGGCTCCCGATCGCGTATCACGCGATCCTCGGCATCTACTTCGCCCAGAGCGGCAAGACAAACACCGATCGCTACGCCTATCAGGCGAACTGGCGCTACGCGTTCCAGCGGATCTCGGGCTACATCGGCGTGCTCTTCCTCTTCATGCACATCTCCAGCCTCCGTTGGGGCTGGGAGTACGGCGGCCTGATGCCGACGTTCGACCCGGACAACGCCGCGAGCTCGACGGCGATCCATCTTCAGGGCGGCATCTTCCCGTACTTCAACGCGATCTTCTATCTCGTGTGCGTGCTCGCGCTCGTGTTCCACTTCGCGAACGGGCTCTGGACTGCCGCGATCACGTGGGGCCTGACCGTCAGCAAGCAGGCGCAGCAGCGATGGGGCTTCGTCTGCGCGGGCGTCGGCGTTGCGCTCGCAGGAGCTGGCGTCGCGGCGATCGTCGGATTCACCACGCTCGATGCATCCGCGGCCGAAGCTGTTGAGAACAAGATGCAGACGGAAGTTGCGGTGCTCTCGGCCCCACAACCTGCCGATACGTCGACGAAAGCCCAGTGACGAGCGAACGACGTTCGAGACCGACCGGCAGAAACTCTCAGGATTTCCAACCATGGCAGCCCCTTCCAAGCGTCGCGTGATCGTTGTCGGTGGTGGACTCGCTGGCCTCTCGGCCGCGGTGCGCATCGCCGAGGCCGGACTCCACGTCGATCTCTTCTCGATCGTTCCCGTGAAGCGCTCGCACTCGGTGTGCGCGCAGGGCGGCATCAACGCCTGCAACGAGATCGCGCGCCAGCAGGGATACTCGGAGCACGAGCACTTCGACGAGTCGATCTACGGCGGCGACTTCCTCGCCCACCAGCCTCCCGTCTACGAGATGGCGCACTGGGCCCCGCGCATCATCGATCTCCTCGACCGGATGGGAGTGCCCTTCAACCGGACCTTCGAGGGTCAGCGCGATCTCCGCCTCTTCGGCGGATCGCTCTACAAGCGCACCCACTTCGCCGGCGCGACCACGGGGCAACAGCTCATCTACGCCTTCGACGAGCAGGTGCGCCGCTACGAGAGCGAAGGCAAGATCACGAAGTACGAGCACTGGGAGTTCCTTCGTCCCATCCTTGACGCCAGCGGAAGCTGCCAGGGAATCGTCGCGCAGGATCTCCGCTCGATGTCGATCCGGTCGTTCCCGGCCGACGCCGTGGTGATGGCGACCGGCGGCAACGGCCTCATCTTCGGCAAGAGCACCAACTCTGTCATGTGCACCGGCGGCGCCGCAAGCCGCTGCTACCAGCTCGGCGCGTGGTACGCCAACGGCGAGTTCATCCAGGTTCACCCGACCTCGATCCCCGGCTCGGACAAGTTGCGCTTGATGAGCGAGTCGGCTCGCGGCGAAGGCGGGCGCGTGTGGGTGCCGCGCCGCAAGGGCGACAACCGCGACCCGCGGCAGATCCCCGACGCGGAGCGCTATTACTTTCTCGAAGAGCGCTACCCGAAGTACGGCAACATCGTCCCGCGCGACATCGCAACCCGCGAGATCTTCGAGATCTGTGTGAAGGACGGCCTTGGTGTCGGCGGCGGCAACATGGTCTTCCTCGACCTCACCCATCTTGGCCGCGACTACTTGGAGCGCAAGCTCGGCGGCATCATCGAGATCTACCGGAAGTTCGTCGGCGACGATCCGGCGGAAGTGCCGATGAAGATCTTCCCTGGCGTCCACTACTCGATGGGCGGTCTCTGGACCACCTACTCGGCGAAGCCTGATGGGAAGGGCATGATCTACGGCGCGCCGAACTCGATGATGACGAGCATCGACGGGCTCTTCGCGTTTGGCGAGGTGAACTACCAGTATCACGGCGCGAACCGCCTCGGCGCGAACGCCCTGCTCTCGTGCATCTTCGACGGGCTCTTCTGCGGCGCTGGCGTCGCGAACTACGCGCGCGACCGCAAGAACCCAGCGGAATCGACCGAGGCGTCGGTCTTTGCGAACAGCGAGAAGCTCGAGCAGGACAAGCAGCAGCGCCTCATCGACTCGAAGGGAACGGAGAATCCCTACGCGATCGCGAAGGAGATGGGCGACGAGATGACCGCCGCGAGCACCGTTGTCAAGAGCGCGGAGCGGCTCATGCAGGCGCGCGTCAAGCTTGCAGAACTGCGGGAGCGCTTCAAGCGAATCTCGCTCTCGGACACCGGGCTCTGGACGAATCAGAACCTCTCGTTCGCGCGCGCGACGGGCGACATGCTGATTCTCGCCGAGGCCATGATCGAAGGTGGACTCGAGCGCAAGGAGTCGCGCGGCAGCCATTTCCGCACCGACTACCAGCAGCGCGACGACGCGAACTTCATGAAGACGACGGTCGCCAAGTACGATCCGGAGAGTTCGCGCCCGTCGATCTCGTTTGAGGCATTCGATCAGCCGCTTGTGCAGCCCCGCGCGCGCACCTACGGCAAGGTCGGCGGCTGATCTCGGTCGGGTGTCTTTCGAGCGATCGAACTCGGCATCAGCGCGCGCAGCGCTTGGAAGCTCGCGCAGCGCTTGGGCCGGTGGCGTCTTGTACCAGCCACCCTTCACGAACCACACTTCACGAGCCACACTTCACGAGCCACACTTCACGAGCCACCCTTCACGAACCACACTTCACGAGCCACCCTTGAGAAGGCTCAGAGCCGTCCAGACGGCTGAGACGCAGGCCGCAACCGCGAAGGGCCACCATCTGGCGGCGCGGCCGGCCATGGCCGCAGCCGCGACAGTCATGAACACCACCGTCAGCGGCTGCAGGTAGCGCTCGAAGCATTGGCTGTTCGCGGTCTGCGTGAACACCAAGCCAACGAAGGCAAGCAGCGCGAACGCGCCAATGCCCCTCGCTCGGATCCCATCGGCAGCCGTATCGCTGCTTCGCGCCCAAATGCGGAGGTACGCGGCGAGCACGGCCGACCCGATCGCCGCCATCGGCACAAGGAGCAGCGAACGGTCCGCGATTGCCGGGAACTTGGAGGCAATCGTCCAGAGCGTCCCGCCGAAGCGGACGTGGACGAGATAGCTCGAGGGAACCAGGCAACACGCGATTCCGGCGAGTACGCCCGCGGCGACGACGCGCACCGACAGCAACTCCCGGAGGAAGCCTGGTATCGCGAGAAACGCGGCGCCGCCCCAGATCGAGACGAGTGCCAGCGCATACACCGGAGTGGCCGGGTTGCCGCCGCTGCCGTGGTAGCCCTGGAAGGACGGCGGCACGAGACCGCCCCAGGTGACGACGAGCACCCCCACGAGGGCAACAGCGGGCAGGATCGCGAGTGCGCCAGCGGCGAGTTGCGGGACGCGGGGCCATCGCCGCTCGGCACAGCCTCGTGCGACAAACGCCGCGCCGACGAACGCCGACGCATAGATCGAGATCTGCCGCACTCCGACCGCGAGCATCGCGAAGAGCGCCGCAACCGCGCCGTTCCGCACGGGGAGACGCGCGCACCCCGAGGCGATCGGCAACGCGCAGAGAAACGCACCGAGGATCAGTGCGTTCGCGAGATTGTCGGTCGCCAGAAAGACCGAGGGATTCACGGTGTAGGGCGAGAGCGCGAGAGTCGCGCCGGCAAGGAGTCCAGCCAGTCCGCCCATGAATCGAGCCACAAGCGCGGCGAACAGAGCCACGAACACGATGCCGATCGAGGCATTCACGAAGTGGAGCGCGAGGTCTCCGGCGCCGGCCCGCACCAGAAGCGCCATGACGAGGTGGTAACCGGGAGAAGTTGCCGACTGGTAGTCGCTGAGGACGGGCGCAGGGAACTCCGCGGCCATCGTATTGATCGTCGGCAGGTGGTAGTCCACCTGATCATTCCATGCGTATGTCCCCTTGATGCCGGCGACGATCGCAGCGCCGGCGACGAGTGCATGCAGCGCCCCGGCCGACACCGCGGCTGCCGCGATCTCGCGACGATCCAGCCCATTCGCGCTCATGAAGTCGCGGCTCCGCGCTGGTTCGAGAGGAACACCGAGTCGAGCACTTCCGCCGCCTGCGGCACGAACAGCACGACACCAAGGAGGCCCACGAACAGCAGGATCGCACTGAGCACGATTCCGTCGGAACGAAGCGCCTCAAGCGGACTATCCGAACTTCCGTCGTGGGCACGGCGCCAGAAGCGATGGATCGCGATCAGGACAAGCGGCGTGAGCAGCGCGAGCCCGGTGGCCCTCGCGCCAAAGAGCGACTGCGCGTGATCGCTCAGCGTGTACGAGAGGTACATGAGCGCCGTCATCACCGCCGAGATGCCAAGCAGCCACTCGAGCTCCGCGCGGCCTCGGTAGTCGGCCGATGGCTTCCACGCGCTTCCGGCACGCTCGGCCGAGACGAGATCGCACATCCGCTTGATGAAGCCGAGGTAGAGACAGAGGAAGAAGACGCAAAGAACCAGCCACACGCTGATGCGAACGTCGATCGCGACGGCGCCAGCGGCCGCGCGCAGCGCGAATCCCGTTGCGATCGTGGTCACATCGACCACGGGCATCCGCTTCAACTTGAGGTTGTAGAGCGCCTGGAGGAGCCCGTAGAGGACCACCGCTCCAAGGAGTGCGTTCGAGAGGCTTGCGGCGAAGGCGAGCGCACCCACCTCGAGCACGACGCCGATCGCGATCGCCGTCCCACGCGAAATCGCGCCCGACGCGACAGGCCTGCGCGACTTCACCGGGTGCTGACGGTCCTTCTCAGCATCGAGCGCGTCGTTGATCGCGTAGAAGCCGCTCGCCGCCAACGAGAACGCCGCGAACGCAAGCAGCGCATCGAGGCCGCGATCGAGGACCGCCGCGGCCGGCTCCGTTCGGACGGCGTTGGCCGCCCAGAAGACAAACGCGAGCAGAACGAAGGAGTTCTTCGTCCAGTCGCCCGGACGCATGAGTCGGAGGATTGCACGTGGGCTCGGCACGGTCTTCTCTATCGGCGGTTTCGCGGTCGCATCCTCAAGGGTCTGTGCGAACGCACCCCTGTCCGGCCAGGTTCGGCGATCTCCGCCCATTCCCGCAAGCATCGTCGCGCTTCTTCCGACTATGATCCCTGATCCCCCGAGGACGCCATGGTTTCCGACACCCAACGCTCCAGCCGCCCCAGCGCCAACACTTCCCGCACGGTCCGTTTCCGCATCAAGCGACAAGACCGCCCGGGCGAGTCTCCGCGCTGGGAGGAATTCGACGTCGCGGCCGAGCCCGGCGCCAACGTCATCGCCTGCCTTCAGCAGATCGCTCGCATGGCGACGACCGCGGACGGCAAAGCCACAACTCCCGTCTGCTACGACTCCGGCTGCCTCGAGGAGGTCTGCGGCAGTTGCGCGATGGTGATCAACGGCAAGGTACGTCCCTCCTGCTCGGCCCTTGTCGACAACGTTGTGGCCTCCGACAACTCGATCACGCTCGAGCCGATGTCGAAGTTCCCCGTGCTGCGCGACCTCGCTGTCGACCGCTCGCGCGCGTTCCACAACCTCGAGCGCGTGAAGGCATGGGTTCCGATCGACGGCACCTACCACCTTGGCGCTGGCCCGAAGGACACGCCGCAGAACCAGGAGACGCGCTACACGCTCTCGACCTGCATGACCTGCGCGTGCTGCCTTGAGGCGTGCCCGCAGTTCAACCTCGAGGAAGACAAGACGAAGTGGGACAACGAGTTCATCGGTGCCCACGCCATCTCGCAGGCACGGCTGTTCAACAGCCATGCGACCGGCGCTGCGCTCGCCTCAGAACGTCTCGACGTACTCATGGCGAAGGGCGGCGTGAACGACTGCGGCAACGCGCAGAACTGCGTGAAGGTCTGCCCGAAGGAGATTCCCCTCACCGAGTCGATCGCAGCTGTCGGGCGCGCCGTCACGGTGCACGCGGTGAAGAAGTTCTTCAGCGGGCGATAGTTGAGCGGTCGCCGCGAGGTTTGAGCGGTCGCCGCGAGATTTGAGCGGTCGCCGCGAGATTTGAGCGGTCGCCGCGAGATTTGAGCGGTCGCCGCGAGATTTGAGCGGTCGCCGCTGCGGCGGCGACCTCTGGTGCTGGTGACGACAGAGGCGGCTGCCGCAAGCAGCCGCCGTGAAAGCCACGAGGCGGCGGCCGCAAGCAGCCGCCGTGAAAGCCACGAGGCGGCTGCCGCAAGCAGCCGCCGTCAAAGCCACGAGGCGGCCGCCGCAAGCAGCAGCCTCGAGACAATCCGCCCGCCCAAACCCTACACGACCTGCGCCAGCACCTCGTTCGCAAGCATCGCCCCGCGGTGGGTGAAGCGAAGGCTTCCGGCGCCTGTGCGCTCGAGCAGGCCGTCGGCAATCGCGCGCGCGAACACCGCGGCACGCGCGGGCTCGAGTTCGACCGCACGCCGCTCGAGCGTGGCGTCGATCCCCTCCATGAGCCGAAGACCAAGCATCAGCGCTTCGCTGACGTGGCGTCTCTCATCCGGAAGCTCGACGTCGACGACGGGTTGCGAGTCATCGATTCCCCGCCCGAGCCAGTCGCCGAGCCTCGGCACCACCTTGAAGCGATGCCCCGCGACGAACCCGCTTGCGCTCGGCCCAATCGCCCACCATGGCTCATTGCGCCAGTAGACGAGATTATGGCGGCACTCTCGGCCTGCGCGCGCGAAGTTCGAGATCTCGTACTGCGCGAATCCAGCGTCGGCAAGCACCGCCCGCGTCGCGTCGTACATCTCTGCCTCGACCTCGTCTTCGCACGGCTCGAAGTCGCCTTTCAGCAGGCGCTTCGTCATCGCCGTGTTTGGCTCATAGGTGAGCCCATAGCACGAGAGATGCTCTGGACCGATCGCCAAGGCAGCATCGAGGTCGGCCCGCCACTCGTCGATTGTCTGCCCGGGGATCCCGAAAATGAGGTCGAGGTTGAAGTTGGCGATGCCGGCATCTCGCACGAATCCGGCGGCACGGACGACGTTCGCCGGGTCGTGCCAACGCTCGAGCGTCTTGAGGTGCCGCGGGTTGAAGCTCTGGGCGCCGATCGAGATGCGATTGACGCCTGCCGCTGCGAGCACCGACGCCTTCTCCGCATCGATCGTCTCCGGGTTCGCTTCGAGCGTCCACTCGACGTCGTCGCGGAGCGGAACCCGCCGGATCAACTCAGTCAGTCGCGTCAGTTCCGAGGCCGACAGCAGGGTGGGCGTGCCCCCGCCTACGAACACCGTGTCGAGCGGGCCGGCCATACGGGACCGCAACCAATCGATGTCTCGTTCGAGCTGCGCGAGATAGGCCCCCGACTGACCCTCCCGGTCGACGAACGAATAGAAGTCGCAGTAATGGCACTTGTGGAAGCAGAACGGAACATGGATGTAGAGCCCCCGGGCGGCGGCATTTCCAGCCGACAGGACGTGACCGAGCGGACGAGACACCCCCGCCGGTTTCGCTGATTCGTCGTGCAGTCGGAGAGAACCCATGGGGTGGAGGATAGAGCCACAGACGAGCTCATCGCGGCCCGGGGCGTCTCCGCGCGGGCTTTACCCGGACACTTTTTGCGCTTCTCCCGGCTACCGCTCAAGCGGAGCCCGCCAAGTTCCGATTCCGCAATGTGGGCGGCTCGCCGCCACGCTGGAGGAGAACGCAATGGCAGGCAACGAAGACGTCGTCCGAATCATGTGCCCGAACCTGGGCTGCCAGCGGGTGCTCGCAGTTCCATCCGCGGCGCGCGGAAAGGTTGTGCGCTGCCGCGGCTGTGGCTCGAACATCCGTATCCCCGCCGTCCGCGGTGAAGGTGGTGCGGCTCCAGGCGCAGCCGGGAGCACGCAGAATCCGCAGCAGAAGAAGCCTGCCGCCTGACGCAAGAACGCGACCCCCGCCGCCGCGCCCCCAAAGGGAGCGGCGGCGTTGTCATTGCTACACTGCGCGCTTGCATCAGAACGATTCCAGAAACGGTTCCTCGAACACGCCGCCGCATGCCGCCGTCGTCGGACTCCAATGGGGCGACGAAGGCAAGGGCAAGATCGTCGATCTCCTGACGAGCCGGTACGACTGCATCGTCCGCTACAACGGAGGCGCCAACGCCGGACACACCGTTCAGGTCGGATCCGAGCGCTATGCCCTTCACCTGATTCCCTCCGGCATCCTGAGCAAGGGCAAGATCAACGTCGTCGGAAACGGCGTGGTCGTCGACCCCGAGAAGCTCCTCGACGAGATCGAGGGACTTCGCAAGCGTGGCGTCGAACTGAACGCGAACCTGCGTGTGTCCGACCGGGCCCACGTGGTCATGCCCTACCACAAGGAGCAAGACGCCGCGCTCGAGGAGTTGCTTGAGAAGCGCTCGGGCAAGACCGGCGCCGGGCAGATCGGAACAACCCGCCGCGGCATCGGCCCGGCCTACTCCGACAAGGTCCGCCGCTCGACCGCGCTGCGGATGGGCGACCTGCTTGACCATGCGCTGCTCCTTCGGAAGCTCGAGACGATCTGCGGCCTTCGCATGGCGGAGCTCGAGGCCCTCGGCGCGAATGTGACCCCGCTTGTTCCGCGCGAACTGGCCGACCGCTTCGCAGCGGCCGGCGAGCGGCTCAGGCCGCACATCACCGACACCGTGTACCTCATCCACGACGAGATTCGCGCCGGAAAGAGCGTGCTCTTCGAAGGCGCGAACGCGGCGCTCCTCGACATCGACCACGGAACGTTCCCCTACGTCACCAGCTCGAACTGCTCGACGCTTGGTATCCCGGCGGGTTCCGGCGTTCCCGGCCGGATGATCGGGAAGGTCTACGGCATCATGAAGGCCTACTCGACGCGCGTCGGCGGCGGGCCGTTCATCACGGAGTTGCTCGACGAGACCGGCGAGCGCATCCGCAAGCGTGGTCGCGAGTACGGCACTACGACGGGGCGACCGCGCCGATGCGGTTGGCTCGATCTCGTGGCGGTGAAGTACTCCGCGATGATCTGCGGCGCCGACGCGATCGCCTGCACGCTGCTCGACGTCCTGTCCGGATTCGACGAACTCAAGGTCTGCGTCGGCTACAGGCGTTCGGATGGCTCGGTGACGGATCGGTTCATTCCCGACGCCGAACGCATGCACGGCTTCACCCCCGTGTACGAGACCTTCGCCGGCTGGCAGCAAGAGCTGACGGCGTGCGTCGACCGCGACGATCTTCCGCGCGAGGCGCAGACGTACCTCGGTTTCGTCGAGAAGTTCGTCGGGATCCCGGTGGAACTCGTCAGCGTCGGCCCCGAGCGCACCCAGACCTTCGAGTCGAACATGCGCTTCGCCGTCGCTCGCTAGGCGCCATGCATGACGACGCGCGCTCCGACTCGAATGCCGAGCGAACTGGCCGCGCTTCCCCGCGAGCGCTGGCCGCGCCACATCGCGATCATCATGGACGGCAACGGTCGTTGGGCGAAGGCCCGCGGGCTACCGCGCGCGGCCGGCCATCGCGAAGGCGTTGTCTCGGTTCGGCGCGTGGTCACCGAAGCAGCGAGGCTCGGGCTCGACGCCATCACGCTCTATTCTTTCTCAAGCGAGAACTGGAAGCGTCCTGCCGACGAAGTCGCCGCACTCATGCTTCTCTGCTGCGAGTTCCTCCGCGTCGAGCGGCCCACGATGCTGCGCGAGAACATCCGGTTCCGGCGGATCGGCCGGCGCGAGGGCCTGCCGGAAGAGGTGCTCGCGGAGCTCGACGCGACCGAGCGTGCCACCGCCCACCACAGCGGCCTCACGCTGTGCCTCGCGCTCAACTACGGCTCTCGGACCGAGATCGCAGACGCAGCCCGAGCGCTCGCGCGAGAAGTCGCCTCCGGGGCACGGTCGCCTGAGTCCATCGACGAGGCGGCCGTCTCCTCCCATCTGTACACCGCCGGAATCCCTGACCCAGACCTGCTCGTTCGGACCGCGGGCGAGATGAGGATCTCGAACTACCTTCTCTGGCAGATCTCTTACGCCGAGCTCCACGTCACCGAGGTCCTGTGGCCGGACTTCACGGAAGCCGACCTCGCGGCCGCCATCCTGGCGTTCGCCGGGCGCGACAGGCGCTTCGGCGGGCTCCAGGCGACCTGACGCCACCGTATTCGAGCACCCGAGGGACGAACCCCGAGGAAGCAACCCCGAGGAAGCAACCCCGAGGAAGCAACCCCGAGGAAGCAACCCCGAGGAAGCAACCCCGAGGAAGCAACCCCGAGGAGGTAGCCCCGGGCCGAACACGCCTCCCCCGATTGGGAGCGCGACCGGCGTCAATGTGGGCTCCGGCCAATCCGCGACGCGAGGCGCCCCCGGGCCGTCGCGCAGCCCGATTCGGACACCTTGGGACTCGCGTAATTCATCGTGAATCGGTGGGTTCGCACGCGTTCACCTTGCAATCGGGCGAGTCCCAAGGTGTCCGAATCGGCGATCAAGCCCGCCCTCCCGGAGCGGGCCGGATGCCCGATGGACGTGTGACGGTGCGCCAACGCAAGAGATCGTTCCCAGATGCCCTCTGACAATCCGACATCCCCCCGGCCGCGCTTCCAGCCTTTCGACGCGCGCACCGCGGGTCTTCGTTCGCTCATCTCGCCGCTTTCGACCCTTGCCTCGCTCGGCATTGCCGTGTCCGCAACGTTCGTGACCACGACAGCGCGCGCGGCCAGCGCCGACACGCAGGACGACCGGGATGCTGGTCGCATCGAGAAGATGGGCGTCGACTCCCGCTTCTACTCTGCGACCGATCACGGGCTGGTGACCGGCCCGGACCCGGCCTTGGGTGGTGGCGACGAAGCGCTGCCCGGCTGGGACTTCCCGCGCCTTGAGGCCGCGCAACTTGTCGAGGGCGACCTCCTCACCTTCAACTTGCCCGGTGGAAGAACGATCGACCTGCCGCTTGTCGATCGCACGTGGGTCGGCCCCGGCGCCCTCGGCCTTGCCTTCAGCGATCCAATCCAAGGCGCCTCCGCCGAAATCGTGCTCCACGCCGGACTCGTCTCCGGCGGGGTGCGCTTTGTGCAGGACGGCCGTGTGGAGCGTTGGCTTCTCGCCACGCGCTTCGACGCCAACGGCTTCGCATCGGACCGCTACTACGTCGCGGAGGCGGGAACCTCGATTGGCACGCCGATGGACGCGCCAGAGGAAGTCCTCGCGTTTGGTTCCGAAGGCGGCGTCGCCAATGACGGGTGCAGCGATTCGGGCGCCACCATCGATGTCTTGATCGCGACCACGCCCGTCTTCCGCGCCGGGTTCGAATCCAACTCGGTCATGGAGGCGAGCATCCTCGCCGACCTCCAGCGCATGAATCTCGCGCAGGTGAACTCGCTTGGCGCGCCACGCTTCCGCGTCGTGCAGTTCTTTGCGGGTACGGAGAACGGCACCGGCTCGCTTGCGACCGATCTCACCCAACTCGCCGTGCCGACCGACGGCTGGCTCGACGGCGTGCACGCGGCGCGCAACACCTCGCGTGCAGACCTCGTGGTCCTCTACACGAACTCCGAGCCCGGCTGGGCCGCGTTCGTCGGTGTCGGCAACGAGGCCACGGGCTTCGGCGTCGTCGGCGGAGTCGGCGGCTTCAATCTCTCGCGCGCGCTCGCGTCCACGATGGGCAGCTGCAATGCCCCCGGCGACAGCACCCCGGCCTGCGCTGGCTCGTTCCCCTTCTCGAACGCGCATCGCTTCGTCGCTGGAGGCATCACCTACCGCACGATCATGGCGCTCCCGCCCGGCGAGGAGATTCCCCACTTCTCGAACCCAGCGGTCAAGTTCCAGAACGTCGCGACGGGAACCTCCACCGCGAACAACTCGCGCTCACTCAGCCTGACTGCGTCTGTGGTCGCGAGCTATCGATGCTCGGACGGCCCGAATCCAGATTGCGATGGAGATGGCATCCTCGACAGCGTCGCGATCGCCGCCGGCCTCGTGCCGGATTGCAACCTCACCGGCTTCCCCGACTCCTGCGACATCGCGCTCGGAATCAGCATCGACGCGAATGGAAACGGCATCCCCGACGAGTGTCCTCTGATCGATCGTCAGTTCACGCCGTCCGGCGTCGCCGTGCTTGACACGCTGGGCACGTCCGTCTCGGCGTCCACCCGAGCGGGCGATCCCGCGATCCTCTACGGATTCGGCGCGCCGGGCAGCGACGTTGGGGCCGCAAACGCCGGCGCAGCGTGGGTGATCCCGGTCACGGCGGGTGTACCGAACACGGCGCTGGCGCGGGTCCTTCGTGCAAGCGATCCTGTCGCAAACGCGTTCTTCGGTCGAAGCATCTCCGTCTTCAAGCGGCCGGCGAGCGTGACGCCCGCCTATGCGGCAAGAACCATGGCCTGCGTCGGCGCATTCCGCTGGAACCAGTCCGGTTCGACGGGCAACTTCCCTTCGAAGGGCGCGATCTATCTCTTCGATGAGCAGCCAGACACGTCATGGGCGCAGGTCGGCTTCGGCGCCGGTCCAACGCCGTGGCGGTATACGCCTCCGACAACCGGCGGCAGTGCAGCGGGCGCCTACTCGATGTTCGGCTACTCCGTCGCCATGGGCCGGAGTCCTGCGGAGACGAGCGAGACGATCATCGTCGGTGCGCCGGGAAGGTCGAACGGCATCGGCGCCGTCTACGTCATTCGAAATCCGGCCAACAATACGCCGACGCTCCACGTGCTCCGCGCGCTCTCGACGGGCGTCGAGGGCGATGCGTTTGGAACAGCTGTCGCGCTGTCGACGCTTGTTCCGACCTCCGGCAACGCTCGCGTCTCCTTCGTCGCGGGTGCGCCGGGCCGCGCGGACAACACGGGAACGGCTGTCATCTACGAGCGTGCGGTTTCGAGCCTCAGCTTCGGCACCTGGTCCGCACCACTCACGCTGAACCCCGTCGGCATCGCGCTTGCGGAGGGCGATCGCTTCGGCGCCGCCGTGGCGATCCAGGCGCGGCCGAATACCCCGGCTGTCAGCCCCACCGCCTTGGTCGCCGTCGGCGCGCCTGGCGACGACGACGGCCGCGGACGCGTCCACTTCTGGGAGCGCGGCACCGGAACCGGCACGACCACGAGCACCTGGAGCTATCGCGGTTCCATCCAGCCGTCGAACGCGAAGCCTGGAGACGGGTTCGGTTCGTCGGTTGCGATCTCGCTCACATCCGACCCGCTTGTGTTCAATGTGACCGTTGGCGCGCCCGGCCGCGATGTCGAGGTCGGCACCACGCTCCGTCAGAACGCAGGCGCCGTCTACCTCGTGAAGAAGTCGGCGGGCGTCAACGGTGCAGGAATCATCAGCGTGCGCTCCGCCTTCTCGCCCGCAACCGGCGACGAGTTCGGCTACTCCGCGGCCGCGGTGCCTGGCTTCGCCATCATCGGCGCACCCTTCAACGACACCGCCGGTCTCAACGCCGGCATGACCCGGATCAACGTCAACCCCTGACGCGGCAGCGCGCGTCGTTTCAATCTGTGAATGCCCTCATGCGACTTCTCCGAAACCTCCGCAGCCTCTGCTCGACGTGCGCCGCCTCTGCGTTCGCCTTCGTTGCGGCGATCCTGCTCTCAATCAGCGTGCTTCCAACCGAGGCCCATGGCCAGGGCTGCGTGAACGCGACCAACGACTGCTTCACGCCCAACCTTCTGGCCGGCGGATGCAGCAATCCCTCGTGCTGCGCGCTCGTCTGCTCCATCGAGCCGGCCTGCTGCGCTGCCGCGTGGGATGATCTCTGCGTCGCCCTCGCAACCAAGTTCTGCTCGAACTGCGGTGGCGTTCCCGAGAGTTGCTTCGTCCCGCATCCGTCGCCCTCGTGCAACAACGGGGCGATCTGCGAGGCGGTCTGCGCCGTTTCCCCGACCTGCTGCACCGCAGCGTGGGACGAGGCCTGCGTGGCGATCGCGATTCAAGCGACCGACGACTGCGGCAAGCCCGCGACCGGCAGCTGCCTGGTTCCGCATGAGAATCCCAACTGCAGCGACAGCGTGTGCTGCGAGAAGGTCTGCGCGATCGATCCGAAGTGCTGCGACATCTCGTGGGACGAGACCTGCGTGGAGTTCGCAGAGCAGTTCTGCTTTACCTGCGGCAACCCGCGCGCTGGCAGCTGCTGCCACTCCCACGACGGCCCGTACTGCGATGACCGAGCCTGCTGCGAGGCCATCTGCGTCATTGACCCTTTCTGTTGCACCACGGCGTGGGACACCCCCTGCGCCGACCTCGCCACCGCTCCCGACAGCATCTGCAACCTCCCCAAGTGCCGGTGTGGCAACAACACCCCGGTGCCTGGGCAGAATCTGTCCTGCCGTGCGGTCCACATCCTCCCCGGATGCAACGATTTTCTCTGCTGCGACAAGGTCTGCTCGATCGATCCGTTCTGCTGCGGCGTCAGCTGGGACGCGACCTGCGTGCAGGGCGCCCAGTCGGAGTGCGCGCTGTCGGCAGATCCCGATGTGAACCTCGTCTGCTCGAGCGCGACGGGCAGCTGCTTCAGCGAGCGCTCGACCCCAGGCTGCTCTGACGACGCGTGCTGCGCCGCGGTGTGCGCCTTCGACCCGAGCTGCTGCGATGCGCGCTGGGATGCAGACTGCGTGACCCGCGCCCAGGTCATCTGCACCGACTGCGGCGACATCAGCGCGGGAAGCTGCTTGTTCCCGCACGAGACGCCCGCATGCCTCGATCGCGCCTGCTGCGAAGACGTCTGCGATGTCGATCCGGTCTGCTGCTCGGTCGAGTGGGACGTCTTCTGCGTCGCCATCGCTTCGACGGTCTGCTCGGATTTCACGACATGCGGCGATTCCCGCACGCGTCCGTGCTCTGTTCCAAGCTTCATTCCGGCCTGCGAGGACGAGCAATGCTGCAACCGCGTGTGCAAGCTCGACCCCACCTGCTGCGAACGCGCCTGGGACGAGACCTGCGCACTCACCGCCATCGCGGCCTGCGACCTCAACACCACGAACTGCCCGGCTCCCGGCAGTCCGCTCACCATCCACGGCACGCCCGGATGCAACGACGAGGCCTGCTGCGAGGCGGTCTGCGCCGTCAATCCCGTGTGCTGCAGCATCGGCTGGAACGAATCGTGCGTGAACACGGCGAAGACGGTCTGCGTGACGTTCGGCGGTTGCCCGACGAGCGGCAGCTGTGGATCGGCGCGCTCCACCCCCGGCTGCGGTGACGCGACCTGCTGCGAGATCGTCTGCGCGGCGGATCCCCTCTGTTGCGAAATCGCGTGGAGCAGCAACTGCGTCAGTGCCGCACGCTCGCTCTGCCGACCTGATCCGAACTCGAACTGCCCGTGCGAAGGCAGCTGCTTCGATGCCCGCGACGACAAGCCGGGCTGCAACGATGAGGTCTGTTGCGCCGGCGTGTGCGCGATCGACCCGCTCTGCTGCACCGAAGCCTGGGACGCCGGCTGCGTCACCATCGCGCGCGGCGTCTGCTGCGGGGAAGTCGGATGCGGCGATAGCTGCGCCGGCGACTGCCTCGAGGCACGCTCGACCCCGTTCTGCAACGATCCCTCGTGCTGCGAGGCGGTCTGCCGCTTTGATCCGTTCTGCTGCACGACCCGCTGGGACTTCACCTGCGTCGGCTCTGCGCGGGTCACCTGCACCGGCGGCAGCGGACTCCCGATCTCAGGAAACTGCCTCAGCGCACACCCTGATCTCCGAGGCTGCCGCGATGCAGCGTGCTCCGAGGCTGTGTGCGCCGTCGACCCGGCCTGCTGCGAGTTTGGCTGGGAGGAAGCCTGCGCAGTGCGCGCACAGAAGCTGTGCGACTTCCTCGTGCCCAATTGCGGTCAGATCGGCCTTCCCGGATGCAACGTGGCCCATCCGGCTCCAGGTTGCGGCGACGCGGACTGCTGCAGCGCAATCTGCAGCGTTCCGGACTTCGAGTACTGCTGCAACGTCGAGTGGGATCAGTTCTGCGTCGACCGGATCTACACCGTGAAGGGTTGCGAGCGATACCAGCCCGGCTGCGGCGATGTCTGCGCCGGCGGTTGCTGCGAGGGGAAGTCGACGCCGTGGTGCGACGACGAAGCCTGCTGCGAGCGCGTCTGCCTGCTCGACTCCTACTGCTGCGACGTGGTCTGGGATGAGGCCTGCGCCGAGAGCGCACGTCTGAACCCCGAATGCAACACGGCCTGCCCGGATCCCGCCTGCGGAACGCCGGATGCCGGCAACTGCTGCTTCCCGCACGACAACGCGAACTGCAGCGATCTCGACTGCTGTGAAGCGGTGTGCAAGCTCGATTCGTTCTGCTGCGAGAACGTGTGGGATCTGACCTGCGCCGCTCTCGCATCGCAGACCGACGAGTGCGAAGCCTGCAACACCGACGGGCTCTCGTGCGGCGACGATGAGGCAGGCAACTGCTGCGTGCCGCACGACGAACCCTTCTGCGACGACGCCAAGTGCTGCACGCTTGTCTGCTCGTTCGACGCGCGCTGCTGCGAGCTCGAGTGGGATGAGTTCTGCGTGAAGATCGCGACGGCCTTCTGCGGCTGCCCGTGATGGCACCCGTGATGGCACCCCGTTGTCGGCCGTCGTGCTGCGCGGGTGAGGCGTCAGACTGCCCGCGCCACCAGCGCGCGTGGCTTTGCTTGTTCGCGCCACAGGAACACGACCGCGGTTCCTGACGGGTGACATCCAAGGTCGCGCGTGAGGCGGTCCGCATCGGCGGCTTGCCCGCGCACGCGAACGCTGCGAGCCTTGAGGCCCGCAGAGGCGATGACACGAAGAATCGCGTCCTGCTTGGCCTCGCAGGTACCGATCACGACGAACGACTCGAACCACGGCGCTCGCAGCGGTTCCTCGGAGAGAAGGAGTCCGACCCCTCCGCCAATCTCCCATGCCGCAACGGATCCAACCGCGCTCGTCAGGAGCCGCGCCCGCTCGAGCGCCGCACAGGGCTCGTTGATCCATGCGCCCGGAGCAGGGCTTGAATCAACCGGGAGCGCGCGCGCCTGCATGTCGTCGCCCAGCCCGCTCAGCGTGCACGGCGCGCACCCCGATCGAAGCACCGTTGCCCGGGCGATGCCCGGTGTGGTGGCGAATTCACCGGCCCAGATGATGGCCTGCACCAACGTCCCGTCGACCTCGACGAACTCCCACTCGAGCTTCTCGACCGGGAACGACCGCCGGTCTGCCGCGGGCGAAAGTTTGATCGCAGCGGCCCGCGACTCTTGGATGGCGCGAAGGATCCAGTCACGGCCGGGTTGATAGTCGTCGATGCTCCATGCACGGACACCTGAGCGCTCCTCGCGCCTCGCCGGATCGACGTGCAGCACCGCACCAGCGAGGTCGATCGCCTCGACGTCGTCCACGAGCGTGTGACAGCGCGCGTTCCGCGCCGTCATCCACGCGCGGCGCGCGTCCCGGTCGACCGCAGTCACGGCGAGCCCGACGGCGGAAAGGGCCATGGCGTCGCCGCCGATGCCAGAGCAGAGATCGAGCACAGCCGCCCCAGGACCCACGGCCGCCGCCCCACGCCCCACGGCCGCCGCGACGCGCGCCGCCTTCCACGCAGCGACCAGCTCGTCTGACGCCTGCTCGACGCCGGCCACGTCGCACCAAAGCGTCTCGGCCGCGGCGAACTTCGCGCGCGCCCTCCGGCGAGCGGCGACGAGTTCGAAGGCTGCCGCGACCAAGGCGGCGTCGGACGTCTTGCGGAGCCGAGCAATCGCTGCCGGCGTCGCGATGGCCTTGCCAGGGGCGAGCGATGCCTCTGCCGCCGCAACGAGGGCGTGCCCCTCGGCCGCAAGCCGCTCCCACACGGTCACATCGCGCCAGTCCTGCATCGCAGCGAAGGGTATCGCGAATTGGTGGCAGAAGCCCGAATCGGCGCGGACTCGGAGCGGACTCCGGGCGTGGAACAACCCGAAGATCGCATCCCCGGGCCTTCCTGCCTCCGCGCGAACGAGTCGGGCCTACATCGCCGCGCCGTTCTCAGTCTCGAGATAGGTGTAGCCAGCGAGGCCGCCCTCGTAGTTGCGCACGAGCGCATTCGACTCGGCCACCGTCATGTGCTTGTCGCGCACGGCGCGCTCGCACTCATGGCGGATCGCCTGGCCGAGCCGGTTCACGTCGTACTGCACGTACTGCAGCACCTCGCGGACGCTGTCGCCCTCGACGATCTCGTCGATCCACCAGTTCCCGTTGTCATCGAGGCGGATGTGTGCGACATGCGTGTCGCCGAACAGGTTGTGCAGGTCGCCGAGAGTCTCCTGGTAGGCGCCCACGAGGAATGCGCCGAGGAAGTACTCGTCGCCATCCTTGATGTCGTGCAGCTCCACCCACTTCTTCACGTCGTGATCATCGACGAACCGGTCGATCTTTCCGTCCGAGTCGCAGGTCATGTCGGCGATCGTCGCCTTGCGCGTCGGCCGCTCGTCGAGACGGTGGATCGGCATGATCGGGAACAGCTGGTTGATCGCCCAGATGTCCGGCAACGACTGGAAGATCGAGAGGTTGCAGAAGTAGGTGTCGCTCGTGTTGGTCTCGAGATCCTGGAGTTCCTCAGGCACGACCGGCATGTCCTTGGCCTTGTCGCGCACCTTGGCGCATGTGGCCCAGAACATCCGCTCGGCAAGCGCGCGGTGCTCGAGGCTCATGTAGCCAACGGAGAACAGGTTCATCGCCTCGTCGCGCGACTGAAGCGCATCGTGGTAGCACTCAAGCAGCCGACGCTCGGTGACCGAGCCGTACGCCTCGAAGAGATCGACGATCGGCCTCGGCACCTCGCCGTGCTCGTCCTTGGAGACGGCATCGAGCGACGCCGGAACCGTGAAGCGGTCGAGGCGGTTCGCGCCGAGGACGTCGAACACGAGCACGCTCTGCTGCGCCACCATCGCGCGGCCGGACTCGGTCACGATGGTCGGATGCGGCACATTCTCCTCGTCGCAGACCGACATGATCTTGTAGACCACGTTCGCGGCGTATTCCTGCAGCGTGTAGTTCGTCGAGAACTCGAAGTTGGTCTGGCTGCCGTCGTAGTCGATGCCGAGTCCGCCGCCGACGTCGAGATAGCGCATGCCGGCGCCCATCTTGGCGAGTTCGGTGTAGATGCGCGCGAGCTCGTTCACGCCCGAGTTCACCTGGCGGATGTCGTGGATCTGCGAGCCCATGTGGCAGTGCAGGAGCTGGAGGCAATCCTCCATGCCACGGCTCTTCAGGTACTCGAGCACGTCGATCACCTCGGTCAGCGAGAGGCCGAACTTTGCCTTCACGCCCGAACTGTGGCGCCAGCGGCCCGCGCCCGGCGTCGCGAGGTTCACGCGGACGCCGATCTTCGGACGGATCTGGTACTTGTCGGCGTACTTCACGATCAGCCGCAGTTCAGCGAGGTTCTCGATGACGGGAATGATCGTGCGACCGAGCTTCGCGGCAAGCGTCACGAACTCGATGTAGCGGTCTTCCTTGAAGCCGTTGCAGATGATGAGGCGTTCAGGCGAGTCGCTCGTGAGACCCATCACCGCGAGAAGTTCGGGCTTCGAGCCGACCTCGAGGCCAAAGCCATACTGCTCGCCGTACTCGCGGATCTCCTGGACCACGCGGCGCTGCTGGTTCACCTTGATCGGATAGACGGCGTTGTACTTCCCCTTGTAGCCGTTCTCCTTGATGGCAAGGTCGAAGGCCTCATGAAGGTCCTTGAGCCGCCGATGCAGCAGGTCGCTGAAGTGGAGAAGCACCGGCGTGCGCAGTCCGCGCTCGCGCAGTCCCTTCACGACCTCGTGCAGATTCACTTCACGGCCCGGCGTGCGGGTCGGCCGTACGATCACTTCGCCGGACTTCGCGATCTCGAAGAAGCCCTTGCCCCAGCCGCGGAGGTTGTAGAGGTCCGCGGCGTCATCGACGGTCCACGGATCAATGCCGGCCTTGACCCTGGCGAAAGACGACGGCGCGGCATGCGTCGACGGTGCGGACGAGGCGGACGAGGCGGACGCCTGAGACGAGGTGACCTGTGACATCGAAGTCGAAGTCCATCCTTTCAATGCGATCCTCTCGGGGATTCGCGGTGAAGCCCCGCATGGTGCGATGGGTGCGGAGGCAATCCGCAATGATAGGGCAACCCGCCGACTTCCCGCAGCCTGAATCGCCTGATTCTCCGAGTCGGTCGTGCAAGCGCGTACCACGGTCGACGTCAGAACCGAGACGACGGGACAAACTGACCGAGCCCCGGGCGTCTTCCGTTCGTCAGCGGAATCTCCGTCGCACCGAACCGGCACGGCGGCGAAGATCGGCTTCATCTGCCGTGACCTCGCATCGATCTCTTCCATGGACTTCTTCCATGGACTTCTTCCACGGATTTCTTCCATGGACCTCTTCCACGGATTTCTTCCAGGGACCTCTTCCACGGATTCTCTCCATGATCCCCTCTGTTGGATCATCCTGTTGGCTCCCATCACGCCGCCGCGCGCGGCGCACATGCGTCGATGGCCGGGAGAGATGCCTTTCCAGCACCTTCGTCCCGCCGCAGGCGCCCGTCCTGCGGCCCAAGACGGCCCCGAAAGGTTCCGAAAGGCCCCGAAAGGTCCCGAAAGGTTCCGTGAGGTACCGGAAGGTCTTTGGGAGCCCCAACCAGACCCGCTCATGACCCCGTGGCGCGACCGAGCGAGGGCCCCCGCCGCGGATCGACGAGTCCACGCGACCGGCGGCGGTCTGCCCGGGCAAAGTGACAATTTCCCCCCGGGGCCCGCGTGACTTCCCCCGAATCGGCGTCATAGTTTCCGTACGGCTTCCCTGCCGCAAGTCCTGTTCCACCCCGCTGTTCCCCTTTCCCTCGAGACCTCATCATGAAGTCCCTTCGTCGCCGTTCCTGCGGCGCGAACGCCGTTCCTGCGTTCGCTCTGCTGTGTGCCGTCTCGTCCGCCCTCCTTGCCGGCTCCGCTGCCTACGCAGGTCCCATCTGGGACGACGACCTCACCGAAGACGCCGAGGCTCTGCCTGCCGGCGCACAGGTGGTCACGACCGCGGTCGTCGGTCAGATCCGTGGAAAGCTCTCCGGCAACGCCTTCATGGGCGGCGGCGACTTCGTCGACATGTACGCCATCCAGATCACGCAGCCGTTGGAACTGAAGTTCTCTACCGGTGGCAAGCAGACCGGCGGCGGGTCCGCCCAGTTCGACTCGCGCTTGTTCCTCTTCCGGGCCTCAGGCACAGGCGTGGGCGGCGACGCTCTTGCCGTCTTTGCCAACGACGACGCCTTCCCCGGCAACCCGGGCTCCTTCATCGGAAGCCAGGCAAACGACGGCTCCGGCTTCATCCTGCAGACACCAGGGATCTACTACATCGCCATCACGGTCGACGGCATCAACGCGCTGAACGCCAACGGCGGCCAGATCTTCGAGAGCATCGCCAGTCCAGGCACCATCGCATTCGGCAACTTCGAGAAGTTCGGCGGCTGGGGCGGCCAGCCGGGCTCGAACGGCGGCGACTACATCATCTCGGTGCAGGGCATTGCCGGCATTCCGGCGCCGGGAGCCTTGGCGCTCCTCGGAATGGCTGGAGTCCTCGGTCGCGGCCGTCGTCGCGCCTGAAGCGAACCGCATGCAGACAACGTCGACGCCGGGGATCGCAGGTCGTGCTGCGATTCCCGGCGTTGGCCTTCGGGCGGTCAGCGCGGTTCGCTGCGGCGTGCGCCGTCCGTGCCAACGGTCGCGCGGTCCCCGACGACGCGCTTGATCTCGCTGACCAGATTGGCGGCGCGCGACGTGGCTTCGTCCCGGTCGCCCTTTCGCTCCCGGAGGATCCGCCACGATTCCTCGGCGTCGGGCAGAGCCGACTCCCATTGGTCGAGCTGCATCTTCGTTCGGGCGATGTTGAGAAGGCCGACGCCGACCCGGAAGTTGTTCGGCTCGACGTGCGGCCGCAGCGTCTCGAGCGCGCGCTGGTACTCGACGAGAGCCAATTGAAGTTCGCCGCGATCGCTCGCGAGACCGGCGCTCGCATTCAGCGCTGCGGCGTCGAAGATTGCCCTCTCCCGTGACGGCGGAAGTCCCGCGCTTCTCGCCATGGCGCCGCGCAGCGTGCTCTCTGCTTCCTCGAGTTTCTTCTGTCGACGCAATGTGCTCGACAACTGGCGGATGAGGTCGATCGTGTGCAGGTCCTCTGGACCCGTCACCGACTCGCGAAGCTCGATCGCCTCGCGATATGCCCGCTCGGATCCGGCGAAGTCGGGCCCGGCCTGCGGCATGCGGAACCGCACCCGTGCGACGGCATACGCGCTGTCGGACATGGCGATGGCATCGATCTCGCCGCGCGAGTAGGCGTCCGACTCGATCGCATAGGCGCGCTCGATCGCAGTCGCGGCGTCGGGGAGGTTGCCAAATCCAAGATGGATCAGCCCGACGCTCCGGAGGAGCCGTGCGAGGTCGGTCGGCTCGCTCGCGAGCGCCGCCTCGAGCGACTTCTCCACGTAGGCGATGAACTCGGTGGCGAGCATCGCACTCGTGCCGTCGCCCGTCTCCGGGTTCGACTCCTCAAGCGCCTTCAGCACCGCGTCGAGTTGGCTCTCGGCGCGGGCGCGGGCGCGATCGGCGTTCGCATAGGCGACCGCGAGCGCGACGCTCGACGCAACGATCGTCGCAAGCACGATCGCGGCCGCACTCGTCGCGATCCAGTGCCGTCGGAGGTTGCGGCGTAGGACGTAGATCCTGCTGTCTTCGCGCGCGAGGATCGGCCGACCGTCAAGTGCGCGCGCCAGATCCTCGGCAAGCGCGTCGGCGGTGTCGTAGCGGTTCGCGGCGTCGGCGGCGAGCAAGCGAAGCGTGATGACGTCGAAATCGCGGTCGATGCCGGGCACGAGCGCGCTCGGACGTTCCGGGGTCCGCATCGTCTTCTGGATGACCAGTTCGCCGATCGACTTCGCGCCGTCGAAGGGTCTTCGTCCGGTCAGGCATTCGTAGAACACGACGCCGATCGCGTAGAGATCGCAACGGGAGTCGATCGCAGTCGGGTCGCCCGAGAGCTGCTCGGGCGCCGCGTAGGCAAAGGTGCCGAGGAATTCTCCGACAAGCGTCGTCCCCGAGCCGGGAGACGAACCCGCATCCGGCGCATCTGCGCGTGCGAGCCCGAAGTCGAGAATGCGGGGAACGCCTTCGCGATCCACGAGGATGTTGCCGGGCTTCAAGTCGCGATGGATCACGCCGCGCCGGTGCGCGTAGGCAATGGCGTCCGCGACCTTCTGCATGAGCCGCGCGATACCGCGCGCGTCGAGGCGCAGCCGGCGGACGTACTCATCGAGGCGCTCGCCGTCGACAAGTTCCATCGCAAACCACGGTTCGCCGCTCCTTGAAATACCGCTCTCATAGAGCGTCACGATCGAGGGGTGGCGGAGCGCCGCGACGACCTCGACCTCGCGTTCGAAGCGAACGCGCTGGACATCGCTCGCAAACTTGCCGCCGAGCAGCATCTTGACCGCGCATGATCGACGCGTGGCCAGCTGCTCGGCACGGTAGACCGCTCCCTGTCCGCCGCGGTGGATCTCGTCGCCGAGAGAGTAGCCTGGGATCGGCCCAGCAACTTCGTCGCTCGTGCCCGCGACGCCCGCGCCAGGCCTTGACCGCGAAAGCGCGCCCGACTTGGAGGACGGCGTCGGAATTGCCTTGAACTCGCCGAGAAAGGCGTTGTCTGCCGCGAAGCGGTCGATCGCCTCGGTGCAGCGCTTGCACATGACCAGATGAGGCGCCAAGCGCTCATCGATCGGAACGTCTCGATCCGTGCGCGCCAACGCCGCGAGTTCAAGCGCTTCTCTCGGGAATTTCCCGCACCCGGCCGGCAGTTGCATTGCCTGCGTGTCGTCGGACAGATCGCTCATGCGCTACGCCCCGAGGCCGTCGGAAGGACGTCTTCCCTTCGACGCCCAGTCGCCCGGCCCCTCCTCGTACTCGTTCTCAAGGCGCAGCACGATCTCGCGGAGTTTGGCGGCGACGCGACTCTTCGCGAGGTAGACGTCGTGCGCGGTCATGCCGAGTTCCGATGCAACGGTGGCGACGGGAACCGAGTGGTAGACGAGCATCTCGAAGGCCTGAATGGTCTTCGGGTCGGTGCGCGAATGCGCCTTGAGGTCGGCCAGCGCTTCGGAAAGCACCGCGCGACGGCGCTGCGCCTCGTAGACCTCGCTCACCGACTGCTCGTCATCGAGGTCGATCATCGCGCTCTCCCCGCGCTCGATGCGCGCGGTGCCCGCCCGCCGGCGCATGTCGAGCATGCGATAGCGCGCGATCGTCACAAGCCACGCACCAAGACGGCCGCGCTCGCGGTCGTAGCGCCCGTCACGGTACTCCTCGACAAACCGAACGATTGCGGCCTGCGCCAGTTCGGCAGCGTCGTGATCCTTGAGGCCGCAGTTGCGGGCAAACCCGACAAGAATCGGCCGATAGCGCTGGTCGAACACCTCCCACGCCTTCGCGTTGGAAGGGTCAAGCAACCCGGCAAGGAGCGCCGTGGTGGTGCGGTCGAGATCCATGGCCCCATGCTACCACCGGGGTCGAGGCGCAGACCGCTGGAAACAAGGCGATTCGTAGGTCCATCACGCGCCGCCTCGCGGGCTGCGCGGGGGCGTTGTCACGGGCCTGGCACCCGCGCCGTCAAGCCAGTGCCGTCGCCCCGAAGGCTCTGCGTGATCGAAGCCTCGTGTACGCGCATCGACAGGACGTCGAGTGCCTGCTTCGCCCGGTGGAACCCGTCGGCATCCACCGAGCGCGGATCCACGGCGGCAGAATCACAGAGCGCGCGCACGGCGTCCATCGACTTCGAGAGTTCGTCGACGTAGCCGGGCTCGAGGGATGGCCGCACTCGCGCGAGCGCCTCGCCGATCCACTTGAGATCGAGTTCGGCGTGCACCCGGAGGTCGATGACTCGGTGCAGCGTCATGTCGGCGCGAGCGTGCTCCACGCTCTCCTGCTCGATGCGATCGACCTCCTCCTGCGTGAGGCCGTAGGCGGGAACCACCTGAATCGACGCTTCCTGACCGCTTCGCTTCTCTCGAGCCTTCACCGACAGCACGCCGTTCTGGTCGACGAGGAATGTGACCTCGACCTGCGGAATCCCTGCGGGCATCGGGGGAACCCCACGCAGGTCAATCGTCCCGAGCGAGCGGCAGTGTTCAGCCAGTTCGCGCTCACCTTGGAGGACATGGATCCGGATGCTCGTCTGGCCATCCTTCGATGTCGAGAAGTGTTCATGCGCGCGCGCCGGAATCGGACTGTTGCGCATGATGAGCTTGGCAACCGCGCCGCCGACGGTCTCGATGCCAAGCGAGAGCGGAATCACGTCGAGCAGGAGGAGATCCTTGCGCCCTCCTGCGACGATCGCAGCCTGCACGCTCGCACCGAGCGCGACGACCCGGTCTGGATCGAGGGCGATGTAGGGTTCGATCCCGAAGAAGTCGGCCGCGGCCGCGCGCACGGCGGAGAGTCGCGTGGAGCCTCCGACAAGAATCACGCGGTTGACCGCAGAACGGTCGGTCTTCGCGTCGCGGAGGGCGCGCGCGCAGAGATCGATCGTTCGCGCGACGAACGTCCCGGCCGCGGCGTCAACTTCGGCGCGGACAAGCCGGAGGGAGCGTTGCATGCCGCCGAGCTCAACGGACACCTCAACCGATTCCTGCGACGAGAGCGCGACCTTCGCCTCCTCGGCCTTCTCGACAAGCGCTGGCAGTTCCGCCAGCGATGGCCGCAGCCCCTCGCGCTCGATCCACAGCTGCGCGATGGCGCGGTCGACGTCGTCTCCGCCAAGCGCTGTATCGCCCGCGGTCGCGAGCACCTCGAAGCAGTCCGCTCCGCCCGCACCATCGGGCGAAGGCACGATGTCGAGCACCGTGACATCGAAGGTACCGCCGCCGAGATCGAAGACCACGATCCGTTCGGCGCTGCGCAGCGATCCGATGCCGTAGGCGAGGCTCGCCGCCGTCGGCTCGTTCACGATGCGCACGACCTCAAGCCCGGCGATCCGGGCGGCATCGCGCGTCGCTTGGCGCTGCGCGTCATCGAAGTAGGCCGGCACCGTGACCACGGCCTTCCGGACCGTCGTACCGAGGTCTGCCTCGGCGATCGCGCGGAGTTCGCGAAGGACTTCTGCAGCGACCTCCTGAGGCGTGACCACGCGCGCCTCATCGATCCGGAATGCGGCGATCCCTCGGGGACCGGGCACGACCGGCGCCGCCAGCGAGCGCGCGAAGCCCTCGACCTCGGCCGCCGAGCGACCCATGAGCCTCTTCGCGCTCCGAACGAGGACCCCACCTCTTTCGCGCCGCGCCGCGTCGCCCACAAGCGTCCGGCCTGGCTCGAGGAAGCGCACGATCGACGGGACGATGCGGCCTTCGACACCCCCACCGAGGATCCTCGGCCCCGACTCCGAGCAGAATGCGACCAAGGAGTTGGTCGTTCCAAGATCGATCCCGACGACCGGGTCGACTGGCTGGGCATGAGGGGACCGGCTGGGGGGCGAGAGTGCCATCGGGCCGCAATGGTACGGCGGGCAGCGCATGCGCACGGCCACGCTGGCGGGGCGTGCCTACCGCTCTCCAACCGACTGTGGTGGACGCGACGAACACGACCCTCGGGTCAATCCGGCAATCCCTACGCAAGGATCCCTCAGGAAACCGCCTGAGTTTCTTCTTTCTGCTGCTAGACCGGGGGCACATCCTTCGGACTACGAGTTGGTCGAGTTAGGTTGGTTGAAAACGTGGCCGGTCGAGGGCAGTCGGAGCCCTTCGCCGAGCATCCCCCGCCACGCCAGAGCGCCCCCCCGTCGGACTCACCGGAGCCACGTGAGGCGTGCCCAACAAGAAGGTAGGTTCGCGATGGCCTCGATGATTCCCTCGGCAGTCGGTCGTTCCTTGGTGTCGTTCGCAACGGTGGCAATGCTGGGTGCGACAACCGCGCTGGCTGGGCCGAGCTGGGACCGTGATCTGGAGGAAGATGCGTTGGAGACCGCCGGGTCCGCGCAGCTCCTCACCCACCCGTTGGGAAGCGTGACCACCATCTTTGGCCGCCTCGGCGGCTACGGACTCGTCGGCTCGGATTTCGTTGACATGTACCGGATCCGCGTCCAGAGTCCCTCGCTCGTGTCCGTCTCGACCGCCGGCGGAGCGCTCGGCGGTGAGGCCGACTTCAACACCCAGCTGTTCATCTTCCGCCAAAAGGGCGGCAACGGGAACAGCCAGCGGGCCGTGCCGTGGTTCGCGAATGACGACGCCGAAGAGGGCAACACGGGGTCGCGCCTCACCGACAACTCCGATCTCTACGACGACCAGATCTACCTCTCGCCCGGTGAGTACTACATCGCGATCACCG